>Ga0182018_10003048_pt1 | contig 15650 bp, 13 predicted proteins | sample 812P2MmetaG_FD_120490 | JGI IMG/M metagenome (GOLD analysis project Ga0182018, IMG submission 120490) | Permafrost microbial communities from Stordalen Mire, Sweden - 812P2M metaG | ecosystem: Environmental > Terrestrial > Soil > Wetlands > Permafrost | place: Sweden: Stordalen | collected...
GCCTTAGCGGCAAATTGCAGGAGGAGCTTCTGAAAAGCCTCGTCGGAATTGGGCAAGAGGTGGCCGTCGATCGAGGGCGTCGAATTGCCTCCGGCCATGTTCAGAATGTCACCCGCCGACACAGGATTTTCGCAATTCTCACAAGTGATTGAATCTAATGGAAAAGTATCCCGCCATCTCAATTTGAGTCAAGGGAAATGGAGAGGTGGGGTGCCTAGGTGTGAAATCCCGAGAATTAGGGGGATACGGCCTCTCACTTTGAGAATGGCCCGCATGCGATGCTGAAGATGAGACGGGGCTAATGGTGGAATGGAATCGAGAAAAGAGGTGAGAAATCGAGTTAAGTCTTTATTTTTGCAGGGACATGCGACGAGTGACTTTGGTTTTTTCGAAAGACGAGGCATGGCCCCGGCGTTGCTCCAACAGGATCACCAGGTCTATTGCCAGGGAGGAACTGTGTCTTTGCGACGGATGGGGACGTTGTTGGCAGTGATCGCGACAATGGTTGGGACGGAGGTAGTAGCGCTGCCAGCACAGGAAGCGCCAAGCGAAATCGTGCGCCGCGCGAAGAGCAAAGTGCAGCCGGCTTATCCCGAACTAGCCAGGAAGATGAATATCACGGGCACGGTAAGGATTGAAGTGGTGGTCTCCCCGAACGGAACGGTGAAGGACGCAAAGATAGTGGGCGGGCATCCGGTACTGGCTACGGCGGCGCTGGAAGCCGCCAAGAAGTGGCGCTTTGAGCCCGCACCGGCGGAAAGCTCGGGAGTAGTGGATTTCAAGTTCGAAGGTCATCAGTGAGCGAGACGCAGAGGGGCGGCCGGGAGGAAATCGCATGACGATCGGCAAGAAGCTTTACTTAAATTTCGGAATCATCCTCAGCATGGTGGTGGTGCTGTTCCTGGTGAACCTGCTGGCGGTGCAGCGGGAGCATGCCGCCAAGGCCGCGGCCACAGCCTCGATCGAGCTGACGGATGCCACCAACGAAGTGCGTTTTCAGATGATGCAGAACCGCCTCTACCTGAGCAATTACCTGCTCAGTGGCGACACCCGTGAAGTGGACCGGATGAATGACGGTCTGCACACGCTGGCTGACAAATTGCAGCAGGGCACCTCCCTGGCCAACTCCGAGCAGGAGCGAACCGCACTGAACAAAGTGGAACAACTGGAACAGGCGTGGGGCAAAGAGTTCGCCCAGCCCCTGATCGAGAAGCGCAAGGACGTGGACTCGGGAAACGCGACCGTCGCGGAATTGCAGATTTACTACTTGCAGAAGGACGCTTCTTCCTGGGTGAAGAACTCAACGGACGCGCTCGATCTGGCCGATGGGGAAAACCGCAAGCTGGTGGAAGCGCGGCGGAAATCGGATGAAACAGCCAGCACCTGGACGATCCTGGCCTCCGTGGTAAGCACCTTGTTTGCTTTAGGCTTGGGCGCGGTGGTTGCTTTCACCACGGCGAAGTCGATCACCGGGCCGCTGACCAATCTGATGATCGTGTCCCGGCAGATCGGCGACACCGGCGATTTGGAACACAACATCGACGTGCAGCGCGAAGACGAGATTGGGGAACTGGCGCGGGGCTTCGCCAAGATGGTCATCTATCTCAAAGAGATGGCGGGGGTTTCCGAAGCCATTGCCGGAGGAGATCTTACGGTTGAAGTCAAACCGCGTTCGCCGCACGATACCCTGGGCAACGCCTTCGCGCGGATGGTGGAGGGTCTGGGCCGGCTGGTGAGCAGCGTGCGCGACGCTTCGTCACAAGTGGCCAGCGCCAGCGGGCAGGTGGCAAACGCCTCTGACGATTCGGCCAAGGTCGGTCTGCAGGCTTCCTCGGCCATCGATGAAGTCACCAGCACCATGCACGAGATGAGCGTGAACGTGCAGAACATGGTGAAGAGCACGCAGGTGCAGGCTTCCAGCGTGAGCGAAACCTCGGCGTCCATCGATCAGATGGTGGCTTCCATTCAGCGCGTAGCCGATACGGCTAAGGTGCTGCTCGACATCTCGAACCGCTCACGCGAAGAGGTGCACAGTGGAATTTCCACCATGGAGAAGGCCACCGACGGCCTGAACCGGATCAACGCGACCATCAACAGCTCGGGAGAAATCATTGGCGCACTGGGACAGCGGGCCGATGATATCGGGAAGATCATCGAGGTCATCGACGATCTGGCCGAACAAACCAACCTGCTGGCGCTGAACGCGGCCATTGAAGCAGCGCGTGCCGGCGAGCACGGACTGGGCTTTGCAGTGGTGGCGGATGAAGTGCGCAAGCTGGCGGAAAAGTCGGCGCAATCGACCAAGGAAATCTCCGAACTGATTCAAAGCATTCAAAAGGAAGCGCGCAAGGCCGTGGAAAACATGGATCGCTCGACCGGCATCGTGAACGAAGGCCTGGACCTGGGCGGCGAGCTGAACGCGGCGCTGCGTAAGATTTCGAACGTGGTCACCGAAGTCTACAAGTTCGCGCAGGAGATTGGCGCGGCCACCAACGAACAATCGCATGGTTCGTCACAGATCGCCCGCGCCACCACCCGGCTCAACGAAATCACCCACGAAATCAATTCGGCGGTGGAAGAACAGGCTTCCGGAGCGCAAGCCGTCGTGAAAGCCATGGAGCGGATGCGAGAACTGGTACAGCAATCGACTTCGGGATCGACCGAACTGGCGGCTTCGGCTGAGCAGATGTCGAAGATGTCGCGCGGGCTGCTCGAATTCATGGATCGCTTCACTCTGGGTGAGTCCTCGTCCTCACGGTTCGCTGAGCCCGACGAGAGGCCGCAGCAGGCGCGGCGCGCCAGCGCGGGATCCCGCAGCTAGTGGGAATACCTGCGGGAATACTTTAAGGACCAGCGATGAATGACGAATTCCATATCGTGGGCTTCCAGATCGGGCGCGAGACTTATGGCGTGCCCATCACTTCGCTGCACGAAATCGTGCGGGTGCCGGAGATCACCGCCGTGCCCGACGCGCCCGACTACCTGGAGGGCGTGATCAACCTGCGGGGCAAGATCGTTTCGGTTATGGACCTGCGCAAGCGCTTCGGCGAGAAGCAGGCCACGCTCAAGAAGCGGAACCGGATTCTGGTGGTGGAACACTCCGGCAGGCTGGCCGGCCTGATCGTGGACTCGGCGACCGAAGTATTGAAGATTCCCAGCAAAGACGTGGAACCCCCTCCCGCTGCATTCCAGGAGGGCGGGCTGAACTGCGTCACGGGGCTGGGCAAGGTTGGCGGGCGTCTGATCGTATTGCTGGACATGACCAAGTTGCTGGCTCCGGCCAGTCTGCTGCAGGAGAGCGCAAAGGCGGACAGCAAGACCACAAAAGCGGAGGCGCGGGCAGCCGCGGCCACCAAGTAGTTTCGTCTGGGTCTGACTATGGCTGTGGGAGCGGAATGAGCTACAGGCGCGAGGAACGAGACAACGCATGAGTACATCCGGAGCGGCACCGGCTCCTATCCTGACAGAAGCGGAACTTAAACTTCTGCAGGCGCTGGTGTATCAGGAGTGCGGCATGCACTTCGACGAACGCCGCACGCACTTCCTGCAGGACCGACTGTTGCGGCGGCTCAGGGAATGCCGTGTCGATTCCTTCTACTCGTATTACCGGCTGCTGATCAGCCAGGAAGGCAAGGCGGAACTGGCCAAGCTGCTGGAGAACCTTACGGTCAACGAAACCAGCTTTTTCCGGCACAAGGCCCAGCTCGATCTGTTCCAGAAATACGTGTTAGAGAACATGCTGAAACACAAACAGGCGCACCGCGAATATTCCCTGCGAGTGTGGAGCGCGGGCTGCTCGACCGGGCAGGAGGCCTACACGCTCGGCATGATGGCCGCCGACACGCTGGCCTACTACTACCTGCGAAATCCGCTGCCGGTTGAGATAGCGCTGCCCAAACCACTGATTCCGCCGCCGTGGCGGGTGGAAATCCTGGCCAGCGATATCAGTTACTCGGTGCTCCGCACCGGGCAGGAGGGTGCTTACAGCGAGCACCAGATGGCGGCGGTGGATTACACCTTCCGGCTGCGTTACTTCGACAAGGTCGGCGACCGCTACGCGGTCAAGAAGACGCTGAAAGAAATGGTCCATTTCGACTTTCACAATTTGAAGACGGAGTACCTGCCGCAGCGCAACGACGTAATTTTCTGCCGCAACGTGATGATGTACTTCGACGAGGCGGAACAGAAGCGGCTGATCGAAAAATTTTACCGCTGCCTGAATCCCGGCGGCTACCTGTTCGTAGGCCACGCGGAAAGCCTGCTGGGACTGACCGAGAAATTTCACATGGTGCACCGCGATAGCGGTACGGCCTATCAACGGATTGAGGTGCGAGAGTGACGAATCCCCCCGATGAACGCGGAGCTGAACTGCAGGAGTTGTTCTTTGAGACCTCGCAGGAACTGCTGCAGGCGCTGAACGAAGAATCCCTGAAGCTGGAGAAAAATCCCGGCGATGAGGAGATCGTGCGTTCGATCCGGCGGACCGTGCACACGTTAAAGGGCGACTCGGCGGCTTGCGGGCTGCGTGAGTTGAGCGAACTGGCGCACCAGTTCGAGGATGCGCTCTCCCTCGATTCCGCCGCCAGCCATGCCGCGCTGGCAGAGATTGCTTTTGCGGCGGCGGACGTATTCGGGGGAATGATTACGGCCTATCATGGCGGAGGCGCGATGCCCGCCACGGAAGCTCTTCGGCAAAGAATCAACGAACTGACGTCGGCCCCGGCAGCCAAGAAATTGGGGCGCAAGAAAAAGTCCGCAGAGGCTGTTTCGCAATCGGGCAAAGACTGGACCGAGACGGAGAAGCGCGCTCTGGCCGAGGCCCAAGCTGCCGGCCTGGCCATCTACGACATCGCGGTGAAGATCGACCCCCACTGCACCATGCCGATCGCGGCGCGGCAACTGATTCAGAACGCGATCAGCAGGATCGGTAATGTCCTGGTGGCGCGGCCGGACGCCAAATCGCCAGCCGCATCGAAGCAGGTCGAGTTTGTGGTGGCCAGTTCGCAGACGGAAGAACAGATCGCCGCCAAGAGCCGCATCCCGACGATAACGGGCGAAGTCAGCATTACGTTGATCGCCGCCGCATCGCCGTCGAAAAGCTCGGCAATCACCGCCCCGGCGGCAGTTCCTCAATCTCCAGCCTCCGCGCCTGAGGCTTCGGCGGCGCCCGCTTCGCCGGCGCCAGCGCCGGTTGAGCCGGCTCGGGTCGAAGCGCAAGCCGCGGCGCCGGAATCCGCGCCGCAGGCGATGATGGAAAACATCTTACGGGTGGAAGCGGGCCGGATCGACAACGTTTTGAACCTGGTTGGAGAGCTCATCATCGGCAAGTCGATGTTCCAGCAGGCGCTCAACGAGTTTGGCAAGCGCTACCCCAAGGAGCTGTTGCGCGGCAAGTTTGCCGACGTCATGGCCTTCCAGGCGCGGGTGCTGAACGACCTGCAGCGCTCGGTGATGAAGATTCGCATGGTGCCCGTGGACCAGCTGTTCCGGCGCTTTCCGCGCATCGTGCGCGATGTGGCGCGGCAGTGCGGCCGCGAAGTGGATCTGGAGCTCAGCGGACAGGAAACCGACCTCGACAAAGGAATTCTCGACGCGATCGCCGAGCCGCTCACTCATCTGGTGCGGAACGCGGTCAGCCACGGCATTGAATCCCCCGAAGAACGCCGGCGTCTGGGCAAATCTCCGCGGGGACATATCCGGCTGAATGCGTTTCACCAGGGCAATCAAGTGGTGGTCGAGGTTAGTGACGATGGGCGCGGCATCGACGCGCAGAAGATTCGCGCCAAGGCCCTGGAAATGAGGATGGTCTCGGTGGAAGAAACGGCGCGCCTGAGCGAATCCGAGACCCTGGAACTCATCTTCCGGCCGGGATTCAGTACGGCGGAGGAAGTCACGGAAGTTTCCGGGCGCGGGGTGGGCATGGACGTGGTGCAAAGCGTGCTTCACCGCTTGAAAGCCACGATTCACATTGAGACTCGTCCCGGCCAGGGCACCACATTCCGAATGAAGCTGCCACTGACCCTGGCCATCATCAAGGCGCTGATGTTCTGGGTGGAGCGACGCCTGTATGCCATCCCGCTGAACGCGGTGAGTCAGATTGCGCGCACCACCGAATCCGAAGTTCACCAGGTCGACAACTACGAAGTTCTGCAATTGCGTAACCAGGTGCTTCCCCTGCTGCGCCTGGGACGCCGTAGCGCGATCGAGGGAGACGGGAAATCGACCAAGCTGTTTGTGCTGGTCATCACGGTCGGCGAAAGGAAATATGGGCTGATCGTCGATGCCCTGGAAGGCGAAGAAGAGCTGGTCATCAAAGCGCTGGACGATCAGACTTTCTCAACCGATCTGGTGAACGGAGCTTCCATCCTCGGGGATGGCAAGGTGGTGCTGATTTTGAATCTACCCGCCGTCGTGGAGCACGTCGCACTGTCGCGTCCGGAACAATCCGGCCTCACTAATTGTGGAATACTGCTGAACCATGCCGATCGCGCGCGGCTGGCTCTCGGCGCCGCGGGAGGCCAAGCATGAGCGTGAATAAGGTTCGCGTACTGGTGGTAGACGATTCCGCTTTAATGCGGAAGATGATCCCGCAAATGCTCGAGGCCGACCATTCGATCGAAGTGGTGGGCACCGCGATGGACGGAACTTTTTGTCTAAAGAAAATCGAGGAGCTGCGCCCCAACGTGGTCACACTCGATCTGCAAATGCCGGGTATGAACGGCATCGATACTTTGAAAGAGATCGTGCGCCGGCATCCGGTGCCGGTTATCGTGGTCAGTTCCCACAGTACGGAAGGCGCTTCGGTCACCTTGAAGGCGTTGGGGCTGGGCGCCTTCGACTTTGTCACCAAGCCGCAGGACGCTTCGGGGCACATGGCCGACACCACCCGGGAGCTGATCGCAAAAATCAAGGCGGCAGCGAATTGCAAGGTGGTTCGCCCCGGAATTTTGCGGGGGACGCCGGCGCCTCTGGAAAAGATTTCGGCCGGCAAATCCGCACCTGCACCCACCAAGATGGTCGCCATTGGAATTTCCACCGGAGGTCCGCAAGCCCTCGAATTCCTCCTGGCGCAACTGCCGCCGGACTTTGCAGGAACGATCCTGGTCGTGCAACACATGCCCGAGGGCTTTACCGAGATGTTTGCCCGCCGCCTGAATGAGTTGAGCGGGCTGCGGGTGAAGGAAGCCCAATCGGGCGACGTCCTGCAGGCTGGGCGCGTGCTGATTTCCCCCGGGAGCCGGCATATGAAAGTGAAGCGGCTTCCCATGGGCGACGTGGTTGTGCTCAGTGACGACGCCCCGGTCAATGGCCACCGTCCCAGCGTGGACGTATTGTTCCACAGCGTGGCCGAGGAATTTGGCCCGCTCGCCATCGGCGTTTTAATGACCGGGATGGGCGAGGATGGCGCCCTGGGTCTGGGAGCGATGAAGAAAGCCGGCAGTATGACCATCGCCCAGAGCGAGGAGTCTTGCGTGGTTTTCGGCATGCCCAAAGCCGCCATCGAACGCGGCTATGCCACGCGGGTGGTGGGTTTGGATGTGCTTTCGTCGACCTTGCAAGCGCTATGTGGCCGCAATAATGGCCACGGGGAGAGTGGCGGGGCGGAAAAAACACTCCGCGCCGGACGCTGAAACGAGTTGCTGACACAGGGTCTGTGACCTGCGTCATCTGGCCGGCGGGAGACCGCCGTGATGGAATCTAGAAGGGGAGGTTGTTATGGAGCAGTTTGCACCAGTTAAACGCAGCAAGGACGGCCAGCCGATCCGCTACTTGATCGTGGACGATTCCGTGTTTGCGCGCAAGAATCTGGCCCGCATGATCGAAAGTTTTGGCGGGCAGGTAGCGGCCGAGGCCGGCGACGGGTTGACGGCGATCAGCGAGTTCGATCGCACCCATCCCGACATCGTACTCATGGACATCACCATGCCACAGATGGAGGGCATCGAGGCTGCCGAGAAGATCGTGCAGGCTCACCCCGAGGCCCGTGTGGTCATGGTGTCTTCCGTGGGCTATCAGGAAAACATCGTGGCCGCGTTGCAGCGCGGGGCACGCCATTTCGTGCAGAAGCCGGTAAAGCCGGAAGTGCTGTACGAGGTCATCAAATACGTGCTCGGAGAAGACGGAGTTGTGGCGACTGCGGCCGGCGCGGGGGTCTAATCCCATGAAGATGGATCTGATTCAGCCTTTCATCAACTCGGCCGACGCCGTGTTGTCACAAGGTCTGTCGGGTACCACGAAGGTGGGCAGTCTCTCGATGGAAGAGGATGGCTACCGCCGCAAAGGTGTGGCCGGCATGGTGGCGCTCTCTGGCGACATCGAGGGCCGCATCATTCTGGACCTCGAACCGCAGACCGCCGTGCGCGTGGCCAGCCACTATGCGGGTGCGGAATTGCCCGAATCCGACGCGCTGATCAAAGAGACTATCTTCGAACTCGCGAACCAGGTCGTCGGTAACGCGGTCTGCGCCCTGAACGATCAAGGGTTCCACTTCCGCGTGCACCCTCCGCTGCTGCTCACGTCGGACGAAGGCGACAAGACCAGCGAAGATGTGGAAGCGTTGATGATCTGCTTTGAAACTTCCCTGGGAAATGTATTCATGAATGTCGCTCTGCGCCACAACAAACGGCGCATGGCGGACCACGCGGCCGCGAGCAGGTAAGAAGCCAGCTGGCGAGTGGCAGGCTTGCGCCTCCTTAGATACAAGGGTTCATTTCAAAATCCCTAAAATCGATCCCTTCGAAACATCACCCTCCGAAGCATCTTGGGCGCAACGGACTTCAGTCGCGTCCTGCAGTCGCCGCCGCACCTAGCGCTCAGGCCCACATCGGCGCCTCCTGCGGCGGGATCCGTTTCCGTAAGGTAACCCCATTATGCAAAGTGCATTCTTGCTTTTTTGCCCTGGCTGCGCGAGTCTGCTGCCAGAGGGTTCGAATGATCATCGAAATGCGCACCTATAAAACCAAGCCCGGCACACGCACCAAGTTCCTCGAGATATTTCGCTCGGAGTCTATTCCGGCGCATAGAGAAATCGGGATGAAAATTCTGGGTCCATTTCTGTCGATCGAAGATCCTGACACCTTCTTTTTCATGCGCGGCTTTCCCGACCTCGCCTCGCGCGAGCCAATGAAAGCAAAGTTCTACAAAGGGGATCTTTGGAAAAGCGAGCTGGAAACAATCCTGATGCCCATGCTGGAAAAGTATGAAGTCGTGCTGGTGGAAGACTCTGAAGACCTGATCCACTGGGAAACTGAATAAGCAACGCACCCAGCCGTCCTTCGCTGGCAATTGCGTCGAGCCCTTCGCGAGTGTGCGCTTCGTCTTCTCAGCAGCCGGCGCGCAAGAGCGTCCCCGTGTCAGTGCAAGCGGGTCCGCACTCCGCGGAGGCATGCGCTTGGTTGACTTGACTTCTACGCGCACCTAAGATGCCCCCATAGTCGCTGCCGTTCCCATGGCGAAACATGATTGGTGAAACCATCTCGCACTACCGAATCCTGGAAAAAATTGGCGGCGGTGGGATGGGTGTCGTCTACAAGGCCGAGGATACGCGGCTGCACCGCTTCGTCGCGCTCAAGTTCCTGCCAGAAGACGTAGCGCGCGACGCGCAAGCGTTGGCCCGGTTCCGGCGGGAAGCGCAGGCGGCCTCTGCTCTCAATCATCCCAACATCTGCACCATCTACGACATTGGCGAAGAAGGCGGAAAAGCTTTCATCGCGATGGAGTTTCTGGAAGGCCAGACGCTGAAGCATCGCATCGCGGGATCGCCCATGGAGCTGGAGGTCCTGCTATCACTCGGCATCGAGATCGCCGATGCGCTGGATGCGGCGCACACCAAAGGAATCGTTCACCGTGACATCAAGCCGGCGAATATCTTCGTGACCGCTCGGGGGCACGCGAAGGTTCTGGATTTTGGGCTCGCGAAGGTTGCACCCGCCGCGCGCCCGTCGAGCCAGAGCAGCATCGACAATAACGAGCAGACTCGCACGATCGATGATGAGTTCCTCACGAGTCCAGGCGCGGCCATCGGGACCGTTGCATACATGTCGCCGGAGCAGGCGAAAGGAAAAGAGCTGGATACACGCACGGACCTCTTCTCGTTTGGAGCCGTGCTGTATGAGATGGCAACGGGCGCTTTGCCGTTTCGCGGAGACACCTCCGCCCTGATCTTCCAGGCAATTCTGGATCGCTCGCCGGTGCCTCCGGTCCGCCTCAATCCCGATCTGCCTCAGCAACTGGAAGACATCATCAACAAGGCGCTGGAGAAGGATCGCAACCTGCGGTACCAACATGCTTCCGACATGGGCGCCGACCTGCAGCGACTGCAGCGCGACACCAGTTCGGGAAGGACGGCAGCGTACACAATCCCAGCCGTGACCATCCCGAAAAGTCGCCGATCCATCTATGCCGCCATAGTCGTCGTGGTTCTGGCGGTCATCGCTGCAGGAGTCTATTTCTGGAGCGCCCGGCCGAAAGGATTCAACCTGCAGAAAATGAAGATTGTGCAAGTAACGAACACGGGCAACGCAGGTGCAGCCGCGTTGTCGCCCGACCGGCGCTATATCGTCTACGTGTTGCATGATGGCGCTGAGCAGAGCTTGTGGGTACAACAGTTGGCCACCGGCAGCAATTTGCAGATCCTCGCCCCTGACCAGGTTCAATTCGGTGCCGTTAGTTTTACGCCCGACGGCAACTACGTGATGTTCGTGCGCTCCGACAAGTCAACCACAAATTTCCGCTATCTCTATCAAATGCCTGCGCTGGGTGGAACGCCCAAGCAGCTCATTCGGGATGTCGATTCGTCCGCGGCGTTCTCCCCGGACGGTCAGGAGTTTGCCTTTGTCCGCGGCATTCTGAGCCTGCCTGGGAATCAGATACTAGTTGCGAAAGTGGACGGCAGCGACGAACACATACTGTTCGAACGCAAAGGCTTCGGTCCAGGAACAATCCACGTGGTCTGGTCGGACGACGGCAAGACGCTGGCGACGGTTTCCGCCGAAACGCGCGAAGGCGCCAGTCGCTGGGTTTTGGAAACTATCTCCAGAAAAACCGGCGAAGTGCGCGACCTTCACTCCTTCTCCTTGCCGACGGTGGCGCTTGACTGGCTGCCGGACGGCAGTGGCTTGCTGGTCGTGGGCACCGATCCGCAGAGCAGCCGAGGCCAGATTTGGTTTGTCAGCTATCCCCAGGGTGAAGCCAGCCGCTTTACCAACGACCTGACCAACTATGCCACCTGCTGTCTGGCGGTTACGCGGGATGGCGACTCGTTGGTCGCACTGCAGAATACAATCTTGAGCGATGTCTGGGTGGCCAAGGCAGACGGATCCGAGGCCACGCAAATCACCACTGGCGAAGCTCTTGGATTCGGACTGGACTGGGTGGGCGATCGAATCGCTGCGGGAAGTGCGTTAGGCCGCTGGTCTCTGATGAATCCCGATGGAAGCAACGAAGTCCCACTCACTAACGACCGCGATCCACATCTCCAGCTTTCCCCGTGCAGCGACGGCAAGCGCGTGATTTACAGCACTTGGCACGATGGATCGTATTCCCTTTGGCGCAGTGACGTTGATGGCTCGAACGCAGCGAAGTTGACCTCGCTGGCCCTGGCCGGGACGGGCTTCTGCACGCCCGATTCAAAATCGGTGGTATATGCGACGGACAGCGGTCTTTGGCGCCTCCCGATCGATGGAGGAACTCCCGAACGGCTCGATCTCCCTCTGTCCGAGCTGCGCTATTCCGAAGATGGCAAGCTGCTGTTCTATACGCTCTTCAAAATCGAAGGCGGCGCCATGCAGTCCAAGTTTATAGTTACGCCCGCCGGCGGTGGCGCGCCCTTGCACACATTCGAGATTCCCTACGGAATGCGATCGCCCCGCTTCACTCCGGATGGCAAAGCCATCGCTTTCATCCTCTCGCGCAACCGCGCCGCGAACATTTGGGAAATTCCTTTGGCGGGGACAGGTTCTCCGGTGCAACTCACCAAATTCACCAACGGGGAGATGTTCGCCTTTGCCTGGTCGAGAGACGGCAAGCGGTTGGCGTTCTCGCGGGGACAGACCAAGACGGACGTGGTGATGATGAGCGGGTTTCACTAGCGAAATGGAAGGCCAAACGGGAGCGTATATTTACGCTTTACGTAACGCGTAACTTACCTTATAATTAAGTTGTGATTCTCAGTTACCGCGACAAGCGGACCGGGGATTTCGCCCTTGGCAAATGGGTCAAGGCTTTCTCAGGCATTGATCGCCCCGCCCGTCTAAAGTTGGACCGCTTGGAAGCGGCTGTGACTCTGAAGGATCTTGTCGTATTGCCCGGCAACCGTTTTGAAGCGTTGAAGGGAAACAGAAAGGGGCAATACAGCATACGCATCAACGACCAGTGGCGAATTTGTTTTACTGGACGGAGAGTGCGTCCGGTCCATCAAACGTGGAGATTGTTGATTACCATTAGGAGAAGCTATGCCCGTAACTGCAATTCACCCCGGAGAACATTTAGCCGAGGAGCTTAGCGAACTGGGAATGAGCGCCGCCGAACTGGCACGGCAACTCGAAGTTCCGACCAACCGCATCACCGAAATCCTGAATGGACGGCGCGCCATCACTGGCGACACAGCGTTGCGCCTGGCCCATTTCTTTGGCACGACTGCGGAATTCTGGCTCAATCTACAGAGCCTGTATGAGATCCGGCTCGCCCAGCAAAAATCAGGGAAATCCATCAAGGGATTGCCCACGTTGAAGCGCCTCGAACAGGTTCACGTCTAGGATGTGATTCCGCTTCAGTCCAGCGACAGCACCACCCAATACACGCCCGTAGGATACGTCTCGGTGCGCGCATAGCAGGCGCCTACCGAGAAGCTGCGCAGATTGTGGCTGGAGAGCACGTGGTCGGCATTTGCGGGGAGCGTCTCCGGATGAAGGCTGGTGTAGGTCAGCACGGTGTAGCGCTGGGCAAGCTGATGAATGGGCGAGGTGCCGAGCTTGTCTGCGTGCGCCATGGAGCAGGCCGCATCGTCCGCAGCGGGCAGATCCTGGCGGGCGAGATCAGGCTGTTTGGCCTGATGTCGTGCTTGCGCCACCGTGGCTGCAACCCGGTCCTTCACTTCCGCCGCGGAATAATTGGGGAGGGCGTGGCCGAAGTCCTGCACAATGTACAGCCGGTCTCCGCTACGGACCACGCCCAACCCGACCACGTTGTAAGCCGGGTTGAGCAGGTTCGCGCGATGAGGGGGGGAAAGCATCAGGTGTCGCTGGGCCTGCGTGGCGTCGAAATCGAGTGCGACGTTCTCGCCTTCCTGGTCGAGTTGCGTTCCGGTCGCGGCCGCCAGGCGTTGGGGTAGGGAGGGCTCACCCTCAAACTGGTGCGAGAGTTGCCGCGCCGCAAGCATGGTTTCCGCGTGGGCGCGCGCAGCACGGCTCAGGCCGGCATCGAGCGTCAGCCGCGGCGCACCGGCTTGCGCTCTCGCCTGATTTGCCAGGTCTAGAAGCTGATGTTCGGCCTCCGAATCGTAGTCGCTGAAAGGAATATCGGGGGAGGTTGCCGAGGCCGGCTTTAGAGTCGCGGGTTGCGCGGACCGCTGCGCACCGTTTGCATTTCCGTCGGAAGAAGATGCCATCAATCGAGACGACGGCTGAACCGACGCAGCGCCGATCACCAGCAAGAACGCGGCGGCGAATCTTCCACCGACTGCTTTTCTTCTCGACGATCTTCTTCTTGACGATCTTCTTGACGATCTAGGGGCCCTTAGCATTCGCTTGTGCCTACGCAACTTGATCCTGGGATGGACCGTAACTCGGCTCAAACTTGCTGCTGGTGCTACGCTAGAAGCCGGAATTCACTCTGAGAAGTTACCTTCGCTATGGAACCAGGTGTCGTAGGGGTCATTGGCCTGTTGTTTGGCAGCTTGATTGCTTGGCTGGTGCTGCGCTCGCGCACGGCTGGGCTGAACGCGCGTTTGTCCTTGATGGAAAAGGAATTAGCGGCTGAAAAGGCCGATCTGGCGCGGCTTCAGCAGGCTCACACCGAGTTGGTGGCGGGCAAGGCCCGGGCGGAATCCGCTCTGGAAGCGGAACGGAAGACCAGCAACGAAAAGATCGAGTTAGTCACTCGCGCCAGTGAAGAGTTGCGCAATGCCTTCAAAGCCATGGCTTCCGACGCATTGAAAAGCAACAACTCGTCTTTTCTTGTGATTGCTGAAGAGACTCTAAAGCGCTTCCAAAGCCAGGCCAGGGGCGATCTCGAAGCCCGGCAGAAGGCTGTGGCCGACTTGGTCGCGCCGGTGCGCGATTCGCTGAATAAAGTAGATGCGCAGATTCAGCAGATGGAAGTGTCGCGGGGCGACGCTTACGGGGAGTTGCGCGCCCAGGTGCAATCGCTCATCACGACGCAGAAAGAGTTGCAATCGGAGACCGGCAATCTGGTACGGGCGCTGCGCACTCCCAACGTGCGTGGGCGCTGGGGTGAGATTCAGTTGCGGCGCGTGGTCGAGATCGCGGGCATGCTCTCCTATTGCGATTTCACCGAGCAGGAGACCGTAACCACGGAAACGGGAAGGTTGCGTCCTGACCTCGTCGTGAAGTTGCCCGGCGGCAAACATGTGGTGGTGGACGCGAAGACGCCGCTGCAAGCCTTCCTCGATGCCTTCGAAACTACGGACGAAGAAGCACGCCGGGCATGCCTGGCCAACCACGCACGGCAGGTGCGCGATCACATGAATACTCTGAGCGGCAAGAAATACTGGGAGCAGTTCGACGCCACGCCGGAATTTGTCGTGATGTTTCTTCCCGGCGAAACGTTTTTCAGCGCCGCGCTCGAGCAAGATTCCAGTTTGATCGAGCATGGAGTTCTGAACCGCGTGATTCCCGCATCGCCGACAACGCTGATCGCGCTGCTGAAGGCCGTGGCCTACGGATGGAATCAGGAAAAACTGGCGCGCAACGCGCAGCAGATCAGCGCTCTCGGCAAGGAATTGCACGAGCGGCTGCGCAAGCTCGCATCGCACATCACCGGAGTGGGCACGAGCCTCGATCGCGCGGTCGAGGCGTACAACCAGGCGGTGGGGTCGCTGGAAAACCGTGTGCTGGTCTCGGCCCGCAAGTTTTCCGAGCTGGGCGCGTCGGTGGCGGAAGACATTCCCGAACTCGAGCCCATCGAGACCACGGCGCGAGCGCTCTCGTTTGAGTGGGACGAAGATGACAGTCCTGCAGAAACCGCGGAAGAAGATGAGCGGAAGGCCGGCTGAGAATCTTCGACCCAAGCGAGAATCTCAGAAAACGCTAATCTCAGAAGGCACTTATCCTGCCGAGCAGTTCCCCGCCTGCTGCAGTAAAGGCTGTACTTCGATCTCTTCCGAAGGGGCATAGGCAGGCGTGCACTCCTGGTCTTCCGGGACACGCCGCCCACCTGCTTTCAACCTAAAGATTGCCCTCTCACCGCCGATAGCCTAATTGACGAGCCTGCGTCGCAATGTGGAATTGCGGGCGGACTCTTTTCAGGAAAAACAATGCAGCTAACACCTGTAACACCTATCAAGGGTCTTCGCGTACCTGCTGATGTGTCAATGGTGCTCTGCCTGCTGTTAGTTGTGAGGTTGGTCAGCCCGAGTTGGGCCGATACAACCAAAGACGATCCAGCTAGCGACGCGCCCCTCAAACAACTGA
>Ga0182018_10003049_pt1 | contig 15636 bp, 16 predicted proteins | sample 812P2MmetaG_FD_120490 | JGI IMG/M metagenome (GOLD analysis project Ga0182018, IMG submission 120490) | Permafrost microbial communities from Stordalen Mire, Sweden - 812P2M metaG | ecosystem: Environmental > Terrestrial > Soil > Wetlands > Permafrost | place: Sweden: Stordalen | collected...
AGGCCGAGATAGTTGTTGGCGCACAGGTTGAGGACTTCGTCGCCGGTGACCGTGATATTGGCGGACTGGGGCCCGCCGAGCACCCGCTCGGCCTTATGGAGCCCCTGTGCGGCGATCGAGTCGAGCTCGGATCGGAGCTCAGTCTTGACGCTGTCGAACATCGGTTGCCTCCACTACCGATCGGCCCACGACAGGACGACCTTTCCACACTCGGCGGTCTTGACGACATCGAACGCTGACTCGAACTCCTCGGCGGCGAATCGGTGGGTGATGACAGGCGAGACGTCGAGGCCGGCGTGCACGAACACCGACATCCAGTACCACGTCTCGAACATCTCACGGCCGTAGATCCCGCGGAGCGTGATCATGTTCGTGACGACGTGCGCCCAGTCGATCCCGAAGTCCTCGCTGGGCAGGCCAAGCATGGCGATCTTGCCGCCGTGGCACATGGTCGCCAGCATCGAGCGCAGCGCTGCCGGTTTGCCGGACATTTCGAGCCCGACGTCGAAGCCCTCGCGCATACCGAGCTTGGCCATCGCCTCGTCGAGCTGTGTTGCGTTGGGGTCGACTGCGAGGGTCACGCCGACCGAACGCGCCAGCTCCAGCCGGTAGGCGGATGGGTCCGTGATCACGACATAGCGGGCGCCGGCGTGCCGGGCGACTAGCGCCGCCATGATCCCGATCGGGCCGGCGCCCGTCACGAGGACGTCTTCGCCGAGCACGGGAAAGGCCAGTGCAGTGTGCACGGCGTTGCCGAGCGGGTCGAAGATGGCGGCGGTGTCGAGGTCGATGTCCTCGCCGTGGCGCCAGACGTTCGTTGCAGGGATGGCGACGTACTCGGCGAAGGCGCCGGCGTGATTCACGCCGACGCTGTCAGTGCGGGCGCACTGGACACGCCGTCCGGCCATGCAGTTGCGACAGCGCCCGCATACGAGGTGGCCTTCGGCGCTCACGAGGTCCCCGACGGCGAGGTCCGTGACGTCGTCGCCGAGCTCGGCGATCTCACCCACGAACTCATGGCCGACGACGAGCGGCACCGGGATGTTGTGCTGCGCCCAGGAGTCCCAGGTGTAGATGTGGAGGTCGGTCCCGCAGATGCCGGTTCTGAGCACGCGGATGAGGACGTCGTCCCGGCCGACGGTCGGTTCGGGCACATCCTGCATCCACAAGCCCGCTTCGGCACGGGCCTTCACCAAGGCCCTCATGACAACCTCGCTCTCACCTGCGGCAATGTAGCGCGGCGGGCATGGCGGTAGCCTCAGCCGGTCGCCGGTCGATGACGACGGCAGAAAGGCTTTCGATGACGGACACCTCAGGCGTCCCCCGCGCCACGGATCACACGCACCTGGCCGACAACGGCAAGGCTGAGCTCACGCTCGACGAGCTCGCCGTCATCCAGCCGGGCATGGCACGGCTCATGGTCGAGGTCGGCGACCGCATGTGGAAGTGCTACCACGCCGGCAAGGCCGGCAACCGCCCCCTGGCTCGCTACGAGCTCTCCGAGGCGACCAAGATCCTGAAGACGTCGATCCTCGTCCGGCCGAAGTACTACGACGCCATGCAGAGCTTCATCGCCGAGGAGATGGCCGCCCTGCGGGCGGTGATCGAGACGGAGGCGTGGGATCGATTCGATGCCGTGTACGACGACGTCGTGCGTGCGACGAACCGGTATCACGAGGAGTTCGAGAAGGGGTTTCTCGTCTGGCGAGTTCCCGAGGACCCGCCCCGCGATCTCGATCTCACGCCCCGCACCTAGCCTGCCGGCACTCGCTGCGGCGCTAAGCGAGCTGCACGACGGCGCTCAGCGTCAGGTCGCGGGAGGACCGCCCGACGAGAATCTCATAGCTGCCCGGGGAGGCCACCCAGCCGCCGGCGGTCTCGTCGTAGCGGGCGAAGTCACGCTCCGTCAAGCGGAACTCGACGCGCTCGACCCCGGCGGGATCGAGTGACACCTTCTCGAAGCCTCGAAGTTGCCGTTCGGCCTCGCCGGGGCCTCGGTGGAGGGAACCCACGTAGCACTGCACGACCTCGGTCCCGCTGCGGTTGCCGATGTTGCTGATGGTCACACTCACGTACACGCGCGGCTCTGCCTCGAGACCGGGACCGAGGATGTCCCCTTGCAGGCGACCGAGCACCGCGGCGTCGATGTCGACGAGCTGGAACTGGGTGAACGAGAGCCCGTGGCCGAAACAGAAGAGCGGCTCGATGCCGTTCGTGTCGTAGTGGCGGTACCCGACGAGGAGGCCCTCGCCATAGGGGGCGTGCCCGTCCTCGCCCGGGTAGTGCGGAAAGGCGGGCGTGTCCTCGAGGCGACGCGGGATCGTCGTCGGCAGACGCCCGCCGGCGTCGACGTCGCCGAGGAGGACGTCGGCGACGCCCTCGCCTGCCTGCTCGCCTCCGAACCAGATCTGGGCCAAAGCGGCCACGTCGCCCGCCCAATCCATCGTGACCGGCGAGCCAGCGTTCACGAGCACGCACGTGCGCGGGTTCGCGGCCACCACACGCCGCACGAGCTCGTCCTGCAGTCCGGGAAGGTCCATCGAGGGACGGTCATGGCCCTCGGTCTCCCACTCGGCAGACGTACCGACGACGCAGATGACTGCATCGGCGCCGGCGGCGAGCTCTTCGGCCCGCCGTAGCAGCTCGTCGTCGGGCGCGACCGGAGGGATGGCGCCGATCATGAGACCGGCGAGAGGGATGCGGGGGTGCGTGCTGTACTCGACGACGAGGCGATGCGGGCGCCCAGCGGTCAGCTCGACCGTCCCCGACACCTCGGCGGAGCCGAACCCGAAGAAACCCTTTCCTCTCTCCAGATTTTCCCGCGCATCCACCACCGTCTCGCCGTCGACGAGCAGGCGGGCCTCGCCGACCTGCACGAGTGAGAAGGTCCAGGTGCCTGTGTCGTCGGGGAGGAGCGTCGTCGAGACTCGCAACGACCACGGGCCGGCGGGCAGGGCCGACCCAGTCGGCACGGGGTGGCCGAGCCATTGGAAGCTGCCGAGGGCGGCCGTGTCGGTGTGCCGCACGACCTTGTCGAAGTCCTCCGCATCGAAACCGCTGCCGGCGTAGTACTCAAGCGAGAACTCCCCTTGGAGCGCCGGCGTGTCGACCCAGGTGACACAGCCCTGCTCGTGGGCGACGGTGATCAGTCGGGGAGCAAGACGGTCGCGCAGAGCCTCGAGGACAGACCGCCGCCCGACGGGGTTGACCCGTGCGCTACCGCCCCCTTGTCCGGCCGTGCCGCCAGCGTTCGGCCCGATGACGGCGAGCATTGCTCCCGGTTCGAGATGCAGCGGCAGGAGCGGTCCGTCGTTCTTCAACAGGACGAAACTCGACGAGGCGAGCTCCCTGGCGAGCGTCTGCCGCTCGGCAATTGTCGAGGTGGCGCTGCCCCGTGGGCGACTGCCGGGGATGGCCCCGGTGTTCATCGCCAGTACGAGCAGCCGGCGGACGTGGTCGTCGATCACGGCCTCGGGCACGTCGCCAGCCGCGACGGCCTCAACAAGCCGCTCGCCGTAGTGCACCGGTGGACCCGGCATCTCGAGGTCGAGGCCGGCGAGGGCTGAGTCGGTCGTACTCTGCGTGCCGAACCAGTCCGAGATCACCGCCCCGCTGAAACCCCATTCGGTGCGCAGTGTGTGGGCGAGGAGGGCCTCGTTCTCTGCGGCGTAGGTGCCGTTGATCCTGTTGTACGAGGACATCACGGCCCAGGCGCCGGCGTCGTGGACGGTCGCTTCGAAGGGCACGTGGTAAAGCTCCCGCAGCACGCGCTCGGGGACGTCGGAGCTGATCGTGTGGCGCTCGAACTCGGTGTCGTTGGCGACGAAGTGCTTGACGGTCGCGGCCACGCCGCGAGCCTGCAACGCTCGCACGTAGGCGACGGCGAGACGTGACGAGAGGACCGGATCCTCGGAGAAGCACTCGAAGTGGCGTCCTCCGAGGGGGTGCCGGTGAAGGTTGACGGTCGGGCCGAGCAGAATGTGCACGGAACGATCGAGGCATTCGTCGGCGAGCGCGTCTGCCAGCCTGGATGCCGCGTGGGTGTCGAAGGTCGCCCCGATCGCCGCCCCACAGGGGAATGACACCGACGTCGTCCCTACCGATCGGGCGCCGCGTACCCCCGACGGTCCGTCCGAGAGGTGCAGGGCGGGGATGCCGGCTCGCTCGATGGCCGGCGTGTGCCAGAAGTCGTCACCGCCGAGGAGGCGGATCTTCTCCGCCAGTGTGAGCTCTGACAGCATGGCGTCGACGCCGGCAGCGGTGTTGCCGGCGGTGCCGGTGCCAGAGCCGGAGCGTCCCACGTCGCCGGCGAGGCGTTCCTGGTCGGTGTTGTTCATGTCGGTCATGGCCGGCGGGCTGTCAGCTCGGCGAGGGCGGTCTCCGGCACGCTGAGGTCACCTGTGCCCGTGCCGACACGCAGGTCCGGCTTGTAGGTGCCGTGGAAGTCCGATCCTCCGGTGGCGACAAGGCCGTATCTGGCGGCGATGTCGAGGAGACCCTGTCGTTCGTCGGTTGAGTAGCGGCCGTACCAGCACTCCACGCCGGCGAGCCCCGCATCGGCGAGTTCGGCGATCTGGCGCTCCAGGTCTGCGGGCTCGAGCCCGAGCGAAAGTGGGTGGGCGAGAACGGCGAGGGCCCCGGAACCGCGTGCTGTGGCTATGGTCGTCTGAGCGTCGATGAACGCCTTCGGGAAGTACGCCGGCCCGCCCTTTGCGAGGAGGTTGTCGAAGGCATCCTGATAGGAAGCGACGGCGCCGAGCCGTACCAGCACGGCGGCGAAGTGCGGACGTCCCAGCGTGGCGTCGCCCGCCTCTTCGCGCAGGAGCTCCTCTGAGATCGGGATCCCGAGCTCGTTCAGCCGTTCAATGAGGCGGTCGTTGCGGGTGGCCCGATCCGATCGCAACCGCTCGAGCTGGTCCTGCAGCGGTCCCTCACCCGGCTCGGCGAAGTAGCAGAGGACGTGCAAGGTTCCAGGCGAGAAACGGCAGGAGACCTCGCATCCCGACACGAACTCGATGCCGACTTCTCCTGCCCGGGCTCTGGCGGCCTCGATCCCCGACAGGCCGTCGTGGTCGGTGAGCGCTACGGCGCTACAGCCGGCTGCCGCCGCCAGGTCGACGATTCGAGTGGGGGAGTCGGAGCCATCAGAGCAGGTGGAATGCGTGTGGAGGTCGATCATGGTGGTCCTCGGAGTTCGGCGGCCGTGGCGCTTGAGCGTATCGGCCCGGTCGAGAGGTGCCGGGTGGCAGAATGAGGACGTGAAGGAGGCCTGCGGTGTCTTCGGCGTCTACGCGCCGGGCGCCAAGGTTGCCCAGCTCACCTTCGACGGTCTCTTCGCCCTCCAGCATCGCGGGCAGGAGTCCGCCGGCATGGCCGTGAGCGACGGCGAGACGATGACGGTCGTGAAGGACATGGGTCTCGTGGCGTCGGTGTTCGACGAGCGCACGCTCTCCTCACTACAAGGTGACCACGCCCTCGGGCACGTCCGGTACTCCACGACGGGGCCGAGCACATGGCACAACGCCCAGCCGGCGTACCGGTCGGTCGGGGTGACTGGGTTCGCCCTCGGGCACAACGGCAACCTCACGAACACGGCGAAGCTGACGGCGGATGCCGGAATGCTGCCAGGCGTCCTGACTTCCGACAGCGACCTCGTCGCTGAACTGCTGGCTCGGTACTTTCCCGCGCAGCCGGTCCCGGACGAGTCGCACCTGATCGACGCGTTGTGCTACGTGCTGCCCATGCTGGAAGGGGCCTTCTCTCTCGGGTTGGTCGACGACACGCAGCTCGTGGGAGCGCGCGACCCGCACGGCTTCCGTCCCCTGTGCTTGGGCGAGCTCACGTATGTCGTCGGCGGTGAGCAGCGCCAGGGCTATGCCATAGCGTCGGAATCGCCCGCCCTCGAAGTGATCGGAGCGACGTTTCTTCGTGAGATCGAGCCGGGAGAGATGGTCGTCATCGGGCCGGACGGGGTGGAGTCCTTTCGCCCCTTCGCGCCCGGGCAGGTGGACCCCCGGCTGTGCGTGTTCGAGTTCGTTTACTTTGCACGTCCCGACAGCCGGTTGCAGGGGCGAGAAGTCTACGCCACTCGGCGCCGGATGGGGGAGCTGTTGGCATCGCAAGGCTCCGTCGAGGCGGACCTCGTCATCGGCGTTCCTGACTCGGGGGTTGGCGCTGCGGAGGGATACGCGGTTGTGAGCGGCGTGCCGTACGGCCAAGGCCTCATCAAGAACCGATACATCGGACGGACGTTCATCGCCCCGACGCCTGAGGCTCGTGTGCTGGGCGTCCGCCGCAAGCTCAACCCGCTCCGTTCGAGCATTGCGGGCATGCGGCTCGTCGTGGTCGACGACTCGATCGTGCGCGGCACCACTACGCGTGAGCTGGTGAGAATGCTGCGCGACGCCGGGGCGGCTGAGGTCCACCTGCGGATCTCATCACCGCCCTTCGCGTGGCCGTGCTACTACGGGATCGACACCCCGGTGCGGGAGGAGCTCATCGCCTCCCGTCTCTCGGTCGAGGAGGTCCGCGCCCACATCGGCGCCGACTCGCTCGACTATCTCTCACTCGAGAACCTGATGACTGCCGTCGGGGCGGACACAGACGGCAGTGGCTACTGCCGCGCGTGCCTCACCGGGCACTATCCGGCGCCCGTGCCCGAGCCCGACGGCGTGGAGTGATCGGCCTGACCAAGGGGAGCGTTGGACGATGAGCGACGTGGTGCCGGATCTCGACCATCTTCCGGTCTTCATGCAAGCGGCCGGCCTCCATCTCACCGAGGTCAGCGGCAGCCGCGTGGTCGGCTGGATCGAATTCGGTCCGGAGCATCAAACGCCGTGGGGCGTCGTGCACGGAGGCGTCTACGCGACTGCGGTCGAGACCGCTGCCAGCTTGGGAGCTTCGGCTGCGGTGAGCGACAGGGCTGAGATCGGTGTCGGAGTGCACAACGCCACTGACTTCCTTCGCCCCATGACGAGCGGCCGCGTGGACGTGGTTGGCGAGCCCCTCTTTCAGGGTCGGACTCAGCAGCTCTGGGACATCGTCATCACCCGCAGCAGCGACGGCAAGCCCGTTGCCCGCGGTCAGCTGCGACTGCAGAACGTGCCGCGCCCCACGCCCTGAGAGCTTGTCGCAAGGGCACGCAACCTTCGACGCCGGCGACGCCTGTTTGTGCGACCCGGCCGGCTCTCCGACTGGTTGCTGCGAAGAATCGCCGGTGCCATGCTGGGCTCGGATGGGAGGTGGCCCGGTGGAGGAGGCGACAGGAGCGTTGCCGCAGCTGCGCCAGGTGGTTTTGGACTCAACCGACTCCCGGGCTTTGGCGGAGTTCTACCGCCAGCTGTTGGGTTTGCGGTACCGGCAGGGTGACGAGGCACCAGCCGCCGGCGAGCCGGATCCGAGGGGGCAAGACTGGCTGGTACTGCACGACGATGCCGGCAGCCCGGGAGTGGCATTCCAACAAGTGTCGGAGTTGCCAGAGGCGACGTGGCCCGAGGGTCCGTACCCACAGATGCTCCACCTGGACCTGACGGTACCGACGGCAGCAGATCTTGCCGCCCAACATGAGCGCGCCCTGGCACTCGGCGCTCGCACGCTCTACGACCGTTCGGACGATCCGGAGGAGCCGTTGCGCGTCTACGCCGACCCAGCCGGACACCCCTTCTGTATCTTCGTCGACTCGGCACCGACATGAGCCGAGTCGCTGCTGCAGCGCCGGGAGCCAGTGGGCCGACACGATCTGACCGGGCGGCCGACGGACGACACCGTCTCAGCAATCCTTCGCAGTGGTCGGGACCGGCATCGATCCGGTGACCTCGCGCTTTTCAGGCGCGATCGGCCGCTTTCCGGACGCTCCTGATCAGGTCCATTTTGATCCCGTTGTCCCTGGTCAACGTGGATTTATCACCTGACTGAGAGTCACCGTAGATGACCGTTCTCGACCGTTTCGTGCCACTCGGTGTGACACGTGTGTGGCACGGCGTCGCAATGGGTGCTTTTGTCAGCGCCCGGCCAATTCTCATCGCCGCGCAGCCGCCACGACCGCGCACAGTGGTCGGTCTCCATTTCCGGCATATACCGAAAATCCTGCTAGGCTCATGGTGTGTTGTCGGTAACTGAGCGAGTGTGGCGGCATCTAATCGTCTCGACCTCGACGGGCCGGCGCGAGTGGTCGACGTTGACCGAGCTCGCAGGCGAGGTTGATGCGGCGGTGTCGTCGGTGCACGACGCCCTCGCTCGCCCGGTCGAGATTGGTGCTGTCGGGGCGTGGCCGTCGGGCGGTGTAATGGTTCTCGATCCGGAGCGGCTGACAGTTCTGTGGGCCGGCCGCCGGCGACTCGTGCGCGACGTGAAGCGCCGGTTCCGGCTCGCAGCGTCGGCGCCTGAGGTCGAGCGGGCGCTCTCCGCCCATCCCGTCGTGCTCGGTGGGTTCGGCGCAGTCGTTGCCGCACTCGGAGCGAACACGATCGCCGACTACGAGACGGTTCTCGTCTACGGCGACCTGGCCGGTTTGGGAGACGTCCCCGAAGGTCCGACCGAGGTGATCGTGCTCGATCCTGACCCACTTCTCGCCCGCTACGGGCGGACGACGCCGCTCGCACAGGCGTGGGTGGACCTCTTCTGTCTCCCCGGCTGGCAGGCTGCGCGGTTCGTGCACGAGACGATGGGCAAGGTGATAGGTGGCGGAGTTCTATCCGCCTGAGGCGACTGCTCTGAGCCGTGAGGTCCTCGGGGAGGTGCTCGCGGCTGTCCCCGAAGCCGTGCTGATCGGCGGTTGGGGGTCTTGGGTTCGTTCTCGAGGGCCGATGAGCCACGACATCGACTTGATCCTGCCGCGTGATCAGCTTGCCGTCCTCGAAGGCCTGGTCGACGATCTGTCCGACTCGCGTCATCTGGCCGGTCGCAAATGGCGCGGCACGTGGCGAGGTGTCCACCTCGACCTGTACGTGCCGTGGGAGTCGAAGCTCGGCCAGCGCCTGGCGCTTCGGACCGAAGTGCTGATCGGTCACACGGAGCTGATCGAGGGCTACAAGGTCCTCTCCGTGGACGCCCACATCGCCACCAAGCTCGCGGCCCTCCTGGACCGTCCCGCCTCCCTACCGGGGTTCAAGGATCGCCAAGAGATACGAGCGCTGCTCGCCGCAGGCGGTGGACAGGGGACGCCAGCTGTTCTCACGGCATCGTCAGACAGGTCGCCGGCCGAGCTGGTAGATCTGACGGCCGAAGCGTTCCGATATCTCATGCGGGCCGAGCCGCCCGCGGTGGTCCCCCGCCAGGAACGAGCCCGGCTCAACGAAGCGAGCCGTGACTGGGCGTCTGAAGTGGTCAGAAGTCGCGGCATCGATATCTGACGCGAATTGTTGCTGCCGGCGACCGAGTCGCACCGTACGAACTTGGCCGCGAGGCCATACACGACCGGCGTCGTACGCAGCGTTTGGATGATCGTTCGGCGACGCTTCTCTAGCTCGCCGGACTTCCCGAGCACTCATCCCGGGCCGCGGCCCCTGGGCCGCGCTCCTCAACGATGCGACCGCTTGATGGCGCGACGTCCAGCAGGCGAGGCATCGTGGTTCTTGTTGCACTCCGCCCGGGTTCAGCGTCGACAATCGAGCCGGCCCTTAACACCGCAAACCCGGCGCGATTTCGCTCTCCGAGAAGCAGCTCCATCGCGGATGCGCCAGCCGCTCCTTTTGGTGCTGGGGCTGAAGTACCTGGCGCACCGCTCACGGTGCGGAGATCGAGAGCAAGCGCGCATCGCCAAGCCGCGGGCTGCTGGCCGGCTACCACCCCTGTTCATCTGGGCGAGGCGAGCAAACCGCGACACGCCCCAAGAGGCCGGCCTTGAGACGAACGACGTTCAAACGCTTGACGCCCGCAAGAATCATGGAACCGATTGCGCCGACGCGGGCTGTATGAATGTATGGAGGCAGTGGCTGAGGACGACGCGGTGCCTGCGAGCCGAGGTCCAGCGGCACAGCTTCCCGATGACTCGACCGCCGTCGTCGCACTCGAGGCTGAATCGAGGCGGCTCTTTCAGCTGGCCTACCTCCTGTGCGGGGACAGGGGAACGGCCGAGGACGCTGTAGCCGATTCAGTCGCCCGGGTGTGGCGGCGCGGCCTCCGCAAGCCGGTCGAGGACGTGCGCCCCTACCTGCGCCGCACCCTCGTAAACCTGCTGGCGCGCCAGCACCATCGAAGCGCCTCAGAAGCGGCAGCACTCGTTCGACACGGGCCAGGTGGCGACGTGCCGGAGGTCTCAGCCGAAGCGCTCGACCATCTCGCGGTCGAAACGGCCCTACTGAGGCTTCCGATGAAACAGCGAACCGTCGTCGTGCTTCGGTACTTCGAAGGCATGAGCGAGGCGGAGATCGCATCGACGCTTCGAGTCGCTCGAGGGACGGTGAAGTCCCGAGCTGCTCGCGCGCTGGAGGCGCTTCGCCCGCTATTGGAAGGAGACTGAAGTGGACGACTTCGAGAGCCGCCTGGAAACGGCGATCCGCCTCGCCGGCGAGTTGGTGGTTGCGCCCGAATCGCTACCGGACCGTGTACGGGAAACCCGTGTGCGCGCTTCTCGAGCTCGTGCGATCCGCACGGCAGCCGTGCTGTCACTCGTCATCGTGGTCACCGCCGGCACGATAGGGCTCGTTGTTGCCTCGAACGGGCATGTCACACCTTCGCCCACGGTTCCAGTCGGCTCCTACACGAACGACCCCTCCTTGAGTGGAGTCCTGCAGGCCATCTCGTGTGCTTCGCCGGCGCACTGTGTCGCCGGCGGCCTCACGCCCGGCGCACAGTCGTTCGCTGTGGTGCAGGAGGGCTCGACCTGGGTGCCGCAACGAACACCGAACCCCAAGGGTGCGCGGTACGTCATCATCCACAGCGTCTCGTGTCCCGGCGCCCACGCCTGCATGGCCGTGGGCATCTCGAGCACCCTCGGCCTCGGAAAGCCACTTGAGCCGTGGACCGGTGTCACCGCACGCCCGTTCGCACAGTGGTGGAACGGAAAGGTCTGGACTCTTCGTGACGTGCCTCTCCCGAGCAACGGGCGAGGCTGGTTGAGCGGAGTGGCCTGTCCGTCAGCCAACAGCTGCGTCGCTGTCGGATCAGGGTCTCTCATCGATTCGTGGAACGGCGTCCGCTGGGCAGCCGACAAGCTTCAGACCAAGCAACCTGCCGGCCTCGACCTCTATGGCGTCTCGTGCCCGACGACGACGTCCTGCACAGCTGTCGGCTGGCAACAGCGAGCGAGCGGCGGTGTGCTCGGCGTCATCGAGGACCTCACCGGCGGCACATGGCGAACCACGATGATTCCCAATGCGGCGTTGAGCTCGGTCTCGTGTGTGTCAGCCCAGCAGTGTGTCGCCGTGGGCTACCTCAAGTTGGGCAGCGGCGGAATCGTCCCGACCGAGGCCCTCGTAGAGAACTGGAATGGGAGCGATTGGACTCGGTCCATCCTTCCCGGCAAGCTCGCCAGCGGCGGCATCCCGAACGGGATAACGGTCCTTAACGGTGGCGCCGCCTACGCGAACGGCCTGCAGGACGTGTCTTGCAAGGCGACTACTTGTGTCGCCGTCGGGTTCGAAGGCTCCCATCCATTTGCGATCGTGCGGACGCTGGGGGCGTGGAGCGAGACATCGGCTCCCCCCGCGCGCCCCGGCAAGCCAACCTTCTTGTTGTCCGTATCTTGCCAGGCCGCATCGAGTTGCACGGCGACCGGCTTCGCCGAGGCGGCCCCAGGAGAGGACAACGACGTCGAACCCGTGATCGAGCACTGGAACGGCCAGCGGTGGACCCTGACATTCGCAGCCGGAAGCTCGGCCCGTTAATTCGCGAGCCGAGGTCGGTCGCTCGATCACCTCTTGCGCTGTAAGTGGCGCGCCTCAAGGCATTGGTTGGCCCGGTCGCGGAGATTCCCGAAGACGCCACACGGCTCACCTTGCGGTTGCAGCCGGCAGCGGAGTGGACACCTTCCGAGTCGCAGGTACGCGCCTCGTGGTCGATCGTCTCGCCGCAAGGCTGCTCGCTGTCGCTCGGAGACGAGCCGGCTGCCGGAGCAAGAGTCCTCGTGTCTGCACCTTAGGAGAGCGTAAAGGCGGTCTCCGTGGCTGGCTGGCGCCCTGTTTTAGCAGCTCAGGTGGGTGAGGCGTCCGGCGAGTCCGACAGAATCTGGCCATGCGACCGGCGTGGATGGACAAACGGATGGACAACTCAAGCTCTGGAATCAGGCTCTCCAGCTGGCGTTCCGAACGCGTGACCACCTCCGCGAAGAACCCCACCTCGTCTGGACCGTCACATGAACTCGACGATGTTGCAGATTGAACATTTGAGGAAGTTGTGCCATGGCGACGGGCGTGCCGGAAGGGCGAACGACCCGGCGGGAGGTGTCGCGCTTGAGAACGAGACCATGTCGATCTCGGTCAGAAACGACGCCGGCGCGCCGAAGGCCTCCACATGAACGAAGATTCCCTCGCTATTGATGCACCAGGACGTAGGTGTGTAGCCGGCCCTGGCAGGAACCTGCAGACAGAGCACGGCGAAACCGTCGACCGTACCTTGCTGCAGGCGGGAGTTCTTTGGCGCCGCGTCCTGGGATACAGGCTCCCCGCCTGAGTATCCGGGCAGACGGCCGGCGAGAGCTGCGTCGACGTTGAATCCGAGCTCGGTGATGACGCCACCGTTGCCAAGAAGCTTCGGTGGGCCCTCACACAGCCAGGATGCCGTGCCATGGCGGAGGCACTCGAAGCTGGTTCGGGACGATCTCTGTATGAACCGGAAGGAAAGCCCGTCCTTCGATACCGAGTACGCAAGGTTCGCAACTGCGGGCTTTCCGCCGGGACTGCCGGTCGTGGCGATCGTGAAGTCCCAACTGCTCGGGCCTCCTGTCCGAAATCGGGCCGAGTAGGGACGCTGGAGTCCTTCGTTCACGAGAGCGTAAAAGCGATGGAACCCGACCGAGCTGGCGGTGAGATCGCTGGTCGTGGACGTCGTCGGCGTGGTCGTCGACGTGGCCGTTGGGCTCGCCTTCGAGGGACCGCGTGTCGCGATCGCGAGTGTGACCACGAGGCTGGCGATGAGGAGAACACTGAGTGCACTGGTCGCACGCAGCTGACGTGTCCGCCGACGGCGCCGGGTCGTCCGGGCCACCCGCATCGAGAGGTTCTCTGCCGGTTCGTACTCGTCCGCAGCTGCCCTCAGCTCGGAGCGAAGAACCGTTTCGAAATCAGGCATCGGCTTCTCCTTGGAATCTCGGACGTAACAGCTCGAGGGCCCTGGCGGCCCGTGACTTCACGGTGCCTCGTGGGATGCGAAGGGTCTCAGCGATCTCCTCTTCGCTCGCGTCGGCGTAGTACCGCAGGACGACGACAGCGCGGAGCTCCATTGGGAGACTGAGGAGCGCCTCGACCACGTCACGACGACTCGTGACCGCCGTCGCCATGTCGGCGGTCACGAGAGGCGCCCCGTGGCGCACAACGGCCTGGCGCTCGCTGGACCGCCGGCGGTTCTGGCGCGACAGGAGGTTGACGAGCGTGCGGCGCAGGTAGGGCCGGATGTCATCCAGCTCGCTGACCGTGACGCGGTGCCACACCCTGGCAAAGGTCTCCGCCACGGCGTCCTCGGCCTCGGTGCCATTGCCGCAGAGCAGGTAAGCGAGACGCGCCAGGGCTTGCTGCTCGGCCCTGACGGCGGCTTCGAAGTCGCGTTCGCGCACTGACCTCTGCCCGTCGGTCGGCGGCACGTCCGGCTCGCCGTCGGCGACGGCCCTGTACCGCCTCACCGATGCATTTCCACACCTGTAAAGAGTCATGAGCGGCCCATTCGGTTCGCGCCCGATTGCAGAACATTTCGACCCGAGGGGTCGTTCAGGCTCTGCCTGCATCTCCAACACCTGGCCGTCCGGCATCAGGTGTACAGGTCCAGGTGGTCAGACGTGGCCCCCTTTGGTCGTCGACGGGGGCGAAGAGCCGCTCGGGCGAGGGCCGTTCACCCGCCGGGAGCGCTCAGCAGGGTGGAACCCTCCTGACCCAGCGGAGAGACCCAAAACTCGTTGCCTGGACAGGTTGGCAGGCCTCCGTAGAAGCCGAGCGAGCCGGTCCAGCTTGAGAAGGTCACGGGCGAGCAGCCCCCACGTAATCGTCGGATATCCAGCAAGAGAGCACGGCGTGGATGATGAGTTCGTCAAGCTCATGGCGAAGCCGGTCAGATTCGTACTGATGGTCTCACTAGCTGCGCTATTGAACGTGACGTCGCCTTGCGGGCACTCCGGCACGTCAGCAGCCACGTGCCGCGCACTCGGGTGATGAACCTGCGCTGCCACCGCGTTCGTGGCCGAGGGCGCACCCATGGCACGACCCAGTGCCGGCCGGCCGAGTTGTTCGCCCTCGAGGAACAGCCCCATCTGCTGGCTGCCCCGGTGTTGCCCTACGACCTTCCCATCTACGCCACGGCCAAGGTGCACCGGGACCACCACATCGAGGTCGCCAAGGCCATCTACTCCATTCCCGGCAACCTCATCGGCCAGAAGGTGGAGGTGCGGGCCGACCGCCAGCTCGTCCGCGTCTTTCATCGCGGCCAGCTCGTGAAGGTGCACGCCCGCGCCAAGGCCGGTGGGCGGGTGACCGATCCAGCCGACCTGCCGGCGGAGAAGACGACCTATGCGCTTCGAGACATCGAGCACTTGAAGCGTGTCGCTGAGAGCCACGGCGATGCCATCGGCGCCTATGCCGCCGCCGTCCTCGAGCACCCACTCCCGTGGACCAAGATGCGCCAGGTCTACTCACTCTTCGGCCTCGTGAAGAAGTGGGGACCCGAACGGGTGGAGGCGGCCTGTGCCCGCGCCCTCGAAGCCGAGGCGATCAGCGTGGCGCTCATCGGCAGGATGATCGAGCGTGCCACCGAGAACGACACCGTGGCCGAACCGCTGCCGATGCAGGCGAGGCCCTCCCGCTTCGCCCGTGACTCCGGGCACTTCGCCACCGGTCAGGCGAAGGCCGCAGAGGCATCGAGCGACGGTGCGGCATGAGCGCCCCCGCCCCGACGATCACTCCCGAGCTCAAGGCGCTCCTTCGCCGCGTGAAGCTCGGGCGCAGCCTCGACACCCTGCCCGAGCGCCTGGCCCAAGAGCCGCTCCTTGAGCCACGGCGAGTTCCTCGAGCTCGTGCTGTCCGACGAGGTCACCCGCCGCGACACCACCTCTGCCGACCTGCGGGCACGGACTGCCGGCCTGGAGGGTTCCATGCGGCTCGAGAACTGGGACGACTCCGCCGCGGTCAGCTTCGACCGGGCGGTCTTCGACGAGCTCGCGTCGCTGCGGTTCATCGAGTCGGCCTACAACGTCTTGATATTGGGCCCGTCGGCGTCGGCAAGACCTTTCTCGCCACCGCTCTCGGGCACGCTGCCGTGCGCCGTCGTTACAGCGTGCACTTCGAGCGGGCCGATCAGCTCTTCAACGCCTGAAGGCTTCCCGGCTCGACAACAGCCACGACGCCGAGATGCGAAAGCTGCTCCGCGTGGACTTGTTGATCCTCGACGACTTCTGCCTGCAGCCGCTCGACGGCGCCGATACGGCCGACGTCTATGAGTTGATCGTCGAGCGACATCGGAACGCCGCCACGGTGACGACTTCGAACCGCGAACCGA
>Ga0182018_10003050_pt1 | contig 15635 bp, 16 predicted proteins | sample 812P2MmetaG_FD_120490 | JGI IMG/M metagenome (GOLD analysis project Ga0182018, IMG submission 120490) | Permafrost microbial communities from Stordalen Mire, Sweden - 812P2M metaG | ecosystem: Environmental > Terrestrial > Soil > Wetlands > Permafrost | place: Sweden: Stordalen | collected...
CCAAAACCCACCTATTGTTGGACGCAGTGTGCTCTGAGCTGGCCGCTGCTTGGGTTTTAATAACGTCCCATGTGTGGGAAGAGGTCGTCCCGCTTTTGAACGCCCACCGACATGCCGCGATGATTAGTTTTTTTATTTGAACCGCTGCAGTATCGAGCGTGGTTCTGAGGCTCGCTTTAGGATTGAGCCAGAGTCTCCGAAACAAACTCGTTTAGGCTTTCCCCTCTGGCCATCGCTTTGAGCGCGACCTTGCGGTGAATTTCGGGAGACAGCCGGATCACAAATTTTCCGCTGAAACGCCTGTCGGCGGTTCCTTCTGGCAATGGTTTTCCGTCAACAAGGAGCAGTTCAACCCACTCTTCGACGATAGCCTGCAGTCGCTTGATGACTTCTGTCTCGGTTTTGCCGTGACAGCTTTGCCCAATCAGCGGCGGCGCACTGCCGACATAGCATCGATCATCGTCGTCCCATTCGACGATTTTAAGGTAACGACGCGCGGCTTCTTTGATTTGGGCGATGGTCGGTTTCATGTTTTGCACTCTTCGATGGCTTTGCGCACCTGCTTCTCTTGGTAATGAAGGGCGTCGTGTCCGGGGTTGCCGGAAATTGTAACCCGCAGGCCTTTTTTATGTTCAAAGTTCCGATGGCTTCCCTTTCCGCCGCGATTGACGAACCCGGCTCTTTCGAGGTCAGAAATGAGCTGCCGGATCTTGCGGGGCGCTTTTGCAGTATCGCAATGATACTATAATGGTCAAGCCGGCGATTGCGGAAGGATCTCGAAGGTCTTGGCCAATCATTCGTACAATCCGAACATTGGCGCCTTATGGGTTGAACCGAAGCCCTGTGTATATCCCAGCCTATCGGCCCCCACATAGTGATAACGGCAGCTGTAGAAAGGCGCATCGAGAAGCATGACTTCTCTGATCTGCGCAGGATGGGACCGACCGAGCCGGGAATTGGATGTTGACGGCAGGGCATTGTTATCTATGTATCTTGGTACATGACTACCAACCGTCCCACCACTATACAACGAGTCCAAACGGGAATCCGGATCGAGAAACGAACCCTCAAGGTCCTTAAGGCCATTGCGGAATTGAAGGACCTCACAGTGGGCGATCTCCTCGAGGGAATACTCTTGCATGTCTACGAGGGCGAGTCGCCGTTCGGGAGTGAGACATTGCGGCAGATTGCGGATCTTAAGAAGGTCTATGGGCTTACCTTGACGGCGAAAGACAGCCACAGGCTGAGGGAAGCTTCGACATGAGGACTGGCGGGCCGACATCACACCGACCTTTCGAGGCTGCCCTAGTGATCGTATCAGTGCTTCTTGCCACATGGCTTTTTGTGCCCGCGGCTGTGTTGGCGTTCTCGCGGCGGTCGGCCGACGAATTCGCCGCAACCGGCCTGCCCGCGTGGAGCCGGTTAGCCTTGGCGCTGCCCGAGATGCTCGGAGCGGTCCTGTTCTCAGTTCCGAGGACGTTTTTCGTCGGCGCGGTTGTCCTGCTCTTGGTTTTGGCCGGCGCCATCGTCGCTCATTTATCACTGGGCATACAACCCATTTGGCTCTACCTGCTGTCGGCCGCCGTGTTATCGCTCGTGCTGATCCGTAGGTTCTTCTTGCCATGCAAACCTCGGCGATGAGCGATAACGAATTTCTGGCCTCGTTTGAGGCCCTAGAGATTCCAGGGAGTGAATTCCGGCACAAAGACCACGTTCGATTGGCGTGGATCTATCTGCACGACTCGGAATTTGCCAATGGCGCCGCGCGGTTCTGCGATGAATTTCGCAAATACGTTCGGCACATCTGTGCGGAATCAAAATACCATGAGACGATTACATGGTTCTACCTCGTGATTGTCTTTGAAAGAATTCGCTCTCATCCAGCGGAATTGAATTGGAATGCGTTCGCAAATTCCAATGGAGATCTCCTCGACGCAGGCATGGACATGCTCCGCATCCGTTACCGAGATGAGACGCTGTTCAGCCCATTGGCGCGAAGGGTATTCCTGCTTCCGGACCTTCCAAACAAACGCACCACTCATGGAGGATCGTCATAGGCGTTCTCGAAGTGGTGCCCCCGCCCGGACTTGAACCGGGACAAGCGGTTTAGAAAACCGATGGTTTTTGTTAAACCTCAAACACTTATGTAATTTCGGACGGAATGGGGATAGATTTTGCGCGGGGAGCCAAGGAGTGAGAGGTAGGTCGGCCAAAGGACTCGTTGGATTCGGAGCCACAAGCAATCAGTAGTAAATGCGAACCCGGCATTGCTCCCGAACAAATGTCAAAGGCCGATTGCGATCGGTGGACTTCTAAATCTTTTGAGTGCGAAGACCCGAGGCACGTGCCAGAGCGAGTTGTCTGCTGTCGTAAGTTAGGAATGCCTTGGCTTTGAGACTTATCGCAGCTGAAACATGCAGTAGGTCCAAAGTCCGAACCCCCAGGGCTGATGTATGCTTTTCACCAAGTTCGTCCGCGATCTTCAACACCTCGGGCCAAATGAGGGGCGTCTCGGCAAAATTTCCCGTCCTGAGATCCGCATCTATTTTCTCTAGTGCTGCTATTGCAATGGCTGCGGAACAGTTTCCGCGCCAAACTAATAGGCGCACCGCATTGTTCAGCTCGCATCGCTGCCAAGGCGTCAGCGCAAGGCTCGTCGAATGTCGTCTTAGATAAGCGACCGCACCGGCGCTGTTTGCGTCGTGCAGCACGAGGGAAAATAGAAACGACGTTTCGGCGTAGACCACGACTTTTCAGTAGCGATCACGATCCTGCGCCAAAAGGTTGGCTCCCGATAGTGGCAGCATCGGCTGCTGCTTCAGTTCTGCCAGTCTCTTGTCCAGGTTCGCCCATGGACGCGTTTGCCGCTTCGCCTTCTGGGTCGCCGGCGGACTTAAGGTCGCCACCACTTGCCGACGCGACGTGATCGACACACTCTCGCCGTTTCGAATGAGCCGGAGAACGGAAGGGAATGCATTACGAATCTGCCGAACGGTTGCCGTTTTCATGTCTCACAAATATGTCTCACCAATATCTCTGTCAAGTACATCACCTTAGGAAGGAAGTACCCCCATCGTCGTCAGCTCACTCCCCCAGCACCTCGAATTCCACCATCTTCGCCTTCACGGCCGGATCCTCGAATACCATCGCAACGACTTCAGCCCTGCTCCCAGCGTCCACGACAAGCGCACCCCCGGATTCGGGTACGTCCGCCGAATCCAGCAGCTCGATGCTTGCGCGTTTGCCCGCGACCAGCTTCGCCAGCTCGGCCCCCGTTACCGGGAGTTGGAGGCAAAGTTCAACCTGCCCCCCGGCATGGAGCGCGCAAATTTCCGCGGCCGAGCCGCCGCGACCGGCGGTCAGCGCCCGACAGAGCAAAGCATTTTCAGCACCACACTTGACCCGACACTGACCTGGAGGGACATAGGTTGGCTGCAGTCTATCACAAAGCTGCCTGTGCTCCTGAAAGGCATCCAGTATCCCGACGACGCTGAACGCGCCGTGCAAGCGGGCGTTGCGGGAGTGATCGTTTCGAATCACGGTGCGCGCAATCTCGACACCGGGCCAGCCACGATCGATGCGTTGCCCGGCGTCGTCGCCAAAATCGGCGGTAAGTTCCCCGTACTTGTCGATGGGGGCATCCGCCGCGGCACCGATGTGCTCAAGGCGCTTGGCCTCGGCGCGACCGCCGTGCTGATCGGCCGGCCATACGTTTACGGCCTGGCGGTCGATGGCTCGAATGGCGTCGCGCGCATCGTCGCAATTCTACGGCGCGAACTTGAAAGAGCGATGGCGCTATGCGGCCGCCCTTCGATCGCGTCCATTGATTCGTCGGCGATCTGGAAGTCCGCCTGGCATTTCGCTCTAACAAGGTACAAAACGAAACGATGGGCGCCGGCTCATCGTCAGTTCCAAGTAGACCTGTTGTTTTGACGAGTAAACCGCCCCACCATGGATGTAAAAGCTGACTAGGAAAATATTTTCTCAGGGCTAGCTTTCCCTTTCTCAATCCGGTCCGGTGGCATTCGGAAGCAATTTGGCGACCATATGTGCATCTCAAGAGCACATTGGGTGACCGAAATGCCGATCACGCCATGGGCTTGATGGCGTCCGGACTCGAGGTGAAGGTGAGTATCGCGCTGACCGAGACGACAGTGCCCTCAGGGAGCACTTTCCCCATAAGTGGTTACACCGCGTTGCTGCTTCGTTGGCAGTAATTCGCGTTCTTGCTACGCAGAATGCAGCTTATAATATGCGTATTGTGAATATTAAGCATATTTTTAGTTGCTTATTAATTAAAAAATGCAGATTTAAAGCTGCATGAACGCTATCAACGACATTGTCCGCGAAGGGCTGGATAAGCGGCTTCCGCAACTTCAAAAAGCGAAAGAATCTGCCGTCCGACCAATCCGAGGTTGGCTGCGAGCGGTGCGCGAGGCAATCGGCGCCAAACAAGACGCCGTGGCAAAGCGCATGGGTGTGAAGCGCCAGTCCTATGCGCGCCTTGAGGCAACCGAGGCCCAGGGAGCGATCAGTCTAAGTTCGCTGCAGAAGGCCGCGGACGCGATGGACTGTGAGGTCATCTATTATTTGGTCCCGAAGCCGGCGGTGGCTGCGAACTATATCGAGCTAGCAAAGAGGCACGACCCGACATTCAAGCACCTCAAAGCCGCCGAACACTCGATGGCTCTGGAGGACCAGGCCGTGGGCGATCTGAAACCGAAACCTTGAGCGACATCTTCCAAGCAAAGGAGCATGAAACTCCTCTCACCGAAGAGGAGAGGCTGGAGCTTATCCCCAGTTTGAGCACGCGCGCGGAATTAAACGAGGCCGAGCGGGCCAACATCATACAGGCGCGGATCTGGGCTACGCGCCCGCGGACGTTGAAGCGGGATGACTTGGTGACGGACGTCTTTGGCCGGGAATTGCACCAGCGGATGTTCGACTATATTTGGAAGTGGGCGGGCTTCTATCGGAAAACGGAGCGCAACTTAGGCTGGGAAGTCCATCGGCTGACAGAGGGAGTTCACAATGCCTTCGCGGACGCTCGCGAGTGGCTGCAACACGAGACCTATCCGCTGCAGGAATCGGCGGTGCGGCTACATCACCAGCTCGTGCGGGTGCATCCCTGGCCAAATGGGAACGGACGACATGCAAGGTTGATGGCAGATATCGTGGTGCAATCGCGCGGCGGTGACGAACTCACGTGGGGCGCGGGCGCCGACATTGTTACGACGGGGCAGATGCGCATGAACTATATCGAGTGCATCCTCAAGGCCGACGCCGGGGACTTCGCTCCCTTGCTCGCCTTTGCGCGGAGTTAAGGTGGTGCCCCCGCCCGGACTTGAACCGGGACAAGCGGTTTAGGAAACCGCTGTCTTTCGTTAATCATCATATGCTTATGTAATTTCGGATGGAATGGGGGATGGATTTTGCGCGGGGAGCAAAGGAGTGAGAGGTAAGTCCGCCATAGGATTCGTTGGATTCGGAGCCACAAGCAATCAGTCGTAAACGGGTGCCCGGCATCGCTCTTGAACAAATGCCAAAGGCCAATTTCCACGGGTCGACTTCTAAAGCTTTTGAGCGCGAAGACCCGAGGCATGCGCCAGAGCGAGTTGCCTGCTGTCGTAAGTTAGGAATGTCTTCGCTTTGAGACTGATCGCAGCTGAAACATGCAGCAGGTCCAAAGTCCGAACCCCCAGGACTGATGTATGCTTTTCACCAACCTCATCCGCGATCTTCAACACCTCGGGCCAAATGACGGGCGTTTCGGTTAAATTTCCCGTCCTGAGATCCGCATCAATTTTCTCCAGTGCTGCCATTGCGATCGCGGCGGAACAGTTTCCTCGCCAAACTGATAGGCGCACTGCGTTGTTCAGCTCACATCGCTGCCAAGGCGTCAGCGCAAGGCTCGTCGAATGGCGTCTTAGGTAAGCGATCGCACCGGCGCTGTTGGCGTCGTGCAGCACGAGGGAAAATAGAAACGACGTATCGGCGTAGACCACGACTTTTCAGTAGCGATCACGATCCTGCGACAAAAGGTCGGCGCCCGATAGTGGCAGCATCGGCTGCCGCTTCAGTTCTGCCAGTCTCTTATCCAGGTTCGCCCATGGACGCGTTTGCCGCTTCTCCTTCTGGATCGCCGGCGGGCTTAAGGTCGCCACCACTTGCCGACGCGACGTGATCGACACACTCTCGCCGTTTCGAATGAGCCGGAGCACCGATGGAAATGCATTACGAATCTGTCGAACGGTTGCCGTTTTCATGTCTCACCAATATGTCTCACCACAATCCTTGTCAAGTGCGTCACCTAGGGAAGGACGGCCTCCCATCGTCGCCAGCTCATTCCCCCAGCACCTCGAATTCCACCATCTTCGCCTTCACGGCCGGATCCTCGAATACCATCGCAACGACTTCAGCCCTGCTCCCAGCGTCCACGACAAGCGCACCCGCGGAGTCGGGTACGGAGGCCGAATCCAGGTGCTCGACGACTGCGCGCTTCTCCGCAACCAGCCTCGCCATGAACGCCTCGTGGTCGCGCCGAGCGGACGCAGCGGCCTCGGAGGAAGCGGCTGTCTTGGGAATCCAAAAGCTGACCATGAAGGAGCGTTTCCCGGGTAGTTCTGCAAACTGGTCCGTTGCCACGCCCTTCTCGGGCGCTAGGGGCTCCATGACGTACATGAGGCCGCGCATAAATGCCTCCGAAACGCCCGCCGTATGGCGCACGCCGGGCGTTTCTCGGTAAACCACCCCACCCTTTACAATCCCGTCCCGCTTCATCCGCTCATAGAACATCGGGATCCACTTCCGGTACTCGGTCCATTCGTTCTCCGACGAGGAGATTGAAACCCGCCCGTCCACGGTTCGCCCCGATGCGGCAAAGTCACGCTCGATGTTCCAAAAGCCTAAAGGAAATGGACTATCGGCAACGTAACCCTGGAAAAGCTGGGGCTTCGACAGCATCACTAAAAGCGCGAAATCCGCACCCCCCGAGGCGCCGACGAGATAGCGATGCCCCGGATCTGCGCGGTAGTCACGCTCCAGGAGGGGAAGCGCCTGGGTTTCGATCATGTCCAGGAATCTTTCCGAATGGTCGTCCTCTACAGACATCCCTCTCCATATTCCGCTTTCAAGGTCCTGGGCCCTCAATTTGTTGTAATTCACGTTCTCGCCGGCATACGAAAGGCCCACCACGATGGACTCCGGAATACTCTTCCCGTAAGAGAGGCCGCCCGCGAGACTGGCAACAGTCGCAAATTCCCAGTAACCGTCCGCCACCAGGATAACGGGGTACTTTCTCTCCGGATGCTTTGCGAATGAGTCCGGCAGGCTGATGAGTAGCTCGTAGATGCGGTCAGGGGCGGTCCGCGGAAGGACGCGACACACCGTGTTCGGCATGGCATAGGGGGGATAGGCGGGCGCGGGGGCCGTGTCCGCACCCATGAGGTTGCCACCGATGAGACAGAATACTGCGAGGCCATTGATTTTCATGGTCGGCATCCTTTTGTTGAATCAGCCCTTTAGAGCCTTGGACAGACCGGGCAGGGTGCCCGCCTTGCCGAACGATGCCCATTCAAAAATTCCGAACACGCTCGCGCTGTTTCGAGGTTCGCGTTCCCGAAGTGGTGCCCCCGCCCGGACTTGAACCGGGACAAGCGGTTTAGGAAACATACTACCCTTCCGGGGTACGAGGGCGGTCGTCGCCTCAAAACGCACAAAAACCTCGAAATGCGACCCTAAAATGTCCATTTCTGGCAAGGACCCGTTGGTTGGTGCCCCCACCCAGACTCGAACTGGGATAATCCGTTTAGGAAACGGACGCTCTATCCACTTGAGCTATAGGGACCGACCAAAACCAGATTGAAGTATTTAGGAAACCGCTGCCTTTTGTTCATCATCATAACCTTACGCGATTCTGGACGGAATGGGGGATGGAATTGGCCTCGACATGGAATCTTGGAAGTCAGCCCGTCGTCATTTCGCTTCCGGATCGCCGGGGCGGACCACGAGTATTCGGTTTTGAACTCCTGCCCCCGATAATCGCTTGCTTCGCTGTCTGTTTTGGAAAGACAGGGACGATCAGGCCTGAATTCGTCGCGAGACCGTCCTCCAGATCGACTTGCGCTCGGCCATCCCAATCCCCTAGCGAGTACTTTTACCCGTTAGCCTCCAAAGAGCGGTAGGCTGGGTCGCTTCTGCTCTGAGAGGACAACGGCCATCCATTTTCGATCGAGCCGAAGCCACGGGGGGCGATCGGGAACGAGAAATTCCGGATAAATTCGCGATGAATCACCCGCCATTCGCCATTTCGACGTTCATATCGATCGATATATCGACCCGAGTTTTGCGAATTTAATTTGGGGTCGTCGCCGGGCGTTTTCCAATAAAACGAGAATTGATAGGTTTCCGCTAGCGCTCGGTTTCCGTCGACTTCGGAAAGATGATTGCAGAGGCAATGTTGTTGGGCGGTGTAAGGCTTCCAAGATTCCACGTCGATCACTAGATAATCGCTATACCGCCCTTTGAATACAGCATCGGCCGAGAGTGGAAATACCGCCGTTGCGTCGGGCCAAAAACATGACTGAACCAGTTCTTTGTCGAATCGATCAACGCCTCGGGCGTACCGGCACATAAGTTCATAGATATCCTGCTTATCGATCATCAGCTGCAGGCGCTTCTCAAGTGACAGTTGCATAATTTCCTTCTTTGTTGAATGGGAATTTAAATTTGTCCGGTCATGCGGGACAGAGCACAAATATCTTCGGCAAGGTAGCTTGTTAAATTCGATGACTTCTTACGAACCTATGACAACATGTGCGACCCCGCGGTGCCTGGAATTCTGCCAGTCGACGTTGAACGATAGGTGCCGGTCATAATCTGCTTCTTAGCAATCTGCCCCGGCCAGTTTTGCTGTGCGCGCGGTGGCAGAGCTGGTGTTGTCTTTATGCATGATCTTCGTTTTTTAACAGATTCTCGGTGCGAAACGGCGAGCAATTTAACCAGAAGGACCAGATATGCCCACGAACGACCTTAGTTTAGAACAGCGTCTCAAAAGGATGGAAGACATTGAAGCGATTAGAACGCTCAAGAGCAACTACCACACCTACGTCAACGATACCGCATTTGAAAAGGTGGGCGATCTCTTCACAACTGACGCTTCACTCAATCTCGGCTATTTAATGCCCCACGGTGAGCCGATCGTTGGAAGGGGGCCAATCTCGACGGCATTTGTTGAGATGAAGACCGCTCGATCCCAATCGCAACTCAAGCAATTCCTGCACAACCACATCGTGCAGGTCCAAAGCGAGACTGTGGCAACAGGAACTGGGTCGCTCTTGGCCTGCTATGGCGTGGCGGAGGAGAGCTTCGTTGTCGCTGGCAAATACGTGGAAGAATACCGCCGAGTGGAAGGGGCTTGGTTATTTCAGGTGATGAATTTGGCCCTCCACTTCACCGTCCCGCTGAAAACAGGCTGGGCAGATCATAAGAGACATTATCTGATAAATTCGGGGCAGAATATTCCCGATTACAAAGAGTTATTGCCGAACCCCCCGATTGGACCGTGAAGCCCTGGCAGAACGGAAGACGGGGAGGAAACGCCACCGCAGACCGCTGAGCTGGGTATATCAGGCATCCCCGCTGTTCTTACGGCTGCGGATTTTCATCTCGATTCCACTAGCCGCTCAATGGGTCCAAAGTCGGCCGGGATCGGCTTGGCGCCTGTCAATTTGGCGAAATTCTAAGCCGAGACTTTACTATGCCATTTGGGGCGCTCAGGGAATGCCTACGACGCCGAAGCTAAGGAAACCCCGCGAGCCACCCGTCGCCAAGATGGCCACGCAAATTACGGAACTTAGTTCTCCCCCCTACTTGCCGATTACGGAACTTTGTTCTCCGTCACCATTCTGGGATCTCCAAAGTGGAAGCAATTTCGCGACCATGGTTCAGAGAACCAATTCTCCTGTTTTCGGTCACAGAATTGGTAACAACGACATGGCCTGCGTGGGCCTTATGCAAAATGGTGCCCCCGCCCGGACTTGAACCGGGACAAGCGGTTTAGGAAACCGCTGCTCTATCCAGTTGAGCTACGGGGACGTTCGGACGCCGAGGGCCTATCAGCGGCCTATTAGGCCACGGTGAAAACGACGGGCAAGCTGTATCGCTGCCGATAGCACCTAGAGAGCTCCCTTTTTCTATCGTTAGCAGCTGTGCAGTTTCATTGGTATTTGCTTTGCGCTTCCTTTCCAGCTCCCGAACCTTTTCGCACATGTTTGGTATCGTCGGCATAGCCGTGTAACACCGAGCTTCGGTTCGACAATGAGCAACCATTCAACCAGCGCAAAATCGCTGGATCCGAAAAAATGGGCATGCCATTCGACTTGGCATAAACGCCTTTTGTAGAAGATCCATGCGCTCCCTGCTCGTTGTGATCGGCTTCATTTTGATCTCCAGCGGGATCGCAGGCATCATTAATCCGCGCACAATTGCCATCCCGCACCACGCTGAGCGGCCTGGTATCATTCGCGGAGGAGGCTCTATTGAGATCGTTTCAAAGAAGGGCTGCGTGATTTACGGAGCGCTGTCTGTTTGCCTGGGATTCATAGCAATTCGAAGCGCGTGGATGCGAGGCCCCGATTTGCCAGGACAAGATCGATCGATTGCGCAGTCGATCCTGACGGTCAGGCGGGGCCTTGACGAGCGGTACGGGCGATTGGACAACTGCACCGTTCCACAAGTTGAAAGGACGGCAACGGAGCTGAGGGTTCCACAAAGGAATTTCCCCTATCTATTTGCGGCGTTCTTGGGCAGCACGGAACTTGATACTTTGCGCGGGCAAATGCCCGACATTGGATGGGACGAAGTAGAAGAGCGAATTGAGCGCATCGCCTTTGAGTTACCTTACGGCGACCTAAGCGGAGCTCATTTTCATGAAAGCTGGCGGGCTGGCAACGAGCAGCTCTGACCTGACGGCAAAATATATTCCCGCATTTATCACTCTAACAACCGCATCCGGCCAGCTCGCCGGCGCCGCAACATCGGTCGGGGCCTTCGCGCTGGCCTCGGGCAGCGCGCTGATCGTGAATCCTTCCGCCAACGCCCACACGATGCAGCTTTCTGACGTCAGCAATTTGACCGGTGAGGCATTGGCGGAAGCGTGCGAGACATCGTAACGATCTGCAGCTTATAAATATAGGTGGGAACCCCAGGAATTGAACCGCTTTGAGCCCGCGACAAAAGACAGGAGGGGCGCGCCCATTTTGTGGCGCCTGCGCGTCGTTTTCCGTTGCGTCCCGGTTACGTTGAGATTCCGGATCATTCAGCCTATGATTACCAACATTCGTAATGGGCGAAACCCCATGAGCATTTTTGGGTCGGCACTGAGCAATGTTTGGGACCGCGGATTATCATTTTTTGCGGCAGCCCTAATGCTAGTCGCAGCGATCGCCGGATCGCCGGCACACGCGCAGACCGTGGCTGCGACAGTGACGGTGGGAAATCATCCCGAGTCGATCGCTGCGAATCCGACGACCAATTTGATCTATGCCGCAAATTCGGAGGATGGCACCGTGTCGGTGATCAATGGGGCCACAAACGCCGTCACCGTCACGGTGACGGTCGGATCCGATCCGGTGGCCATCGCGGTCAATTCGGCGACCAACACGATCTACGTCGTCAACGCCAGCAGCAATAATGTGACGGTGATTAACGGCTCCACGAATGCCACCACCACCGTCGCCGCGGGCAACAGCCCTGACGCCGTCGCGATCAATTCGGTGACCAACACGATCTACGTCACCAACAACCTCGACAACACGGTGACCGTGATAAACGGGTCCTCGAATGCGACCAGCTCCCTTGCCGTCGGCGAGCTTCCCGTGAACGTCGCGGTAAATTCGGCAACGAACAAGGTCTATGTCGTCAACGTCGGCGGCGGCCCGAGCGTCGGTGGCCAGAACGACGGGACCGTGACCGTGATCAACGGGTCCTCGAACACCGTCACCGCCACGGTGAATGTGGGGGCGGGCCCCGACCCCATCGCCGTGAACACCGTGACAAACATGGTCTACATCGACAACACGTCGGATGGCACGGTGAGCGTGATCAACGGAAGCTCGAATGCGGTATCCTCGGTCGCCGCGCCGGCGGGATTCGTTCCCGCTGAGCTGAGCGCCATCGCGGTAAACCCGGTGACGAACACGGTCTACGTCGTCAACAACACCAGCCCCACCGTCACCGTCATCGGCGCATCGAATTCGACGTCGACCGTGTCCGTGGGGAACAATCCCGTCGACATCGGCGTGGACACGGTGACCGACCAGATCTACATCGGCAACGACACCGACAGCAGCGTGACGGTGATCAACGGGGCCACGAATGCGACCACGACGGTGGCCGCGGGCTCAGGCCCGATTGCCGTCGCGGTGGATGAAACGACGCACATGGCCTATGTCGCCAACGCAGAAGGCAGAAGCGTGACAGTGATAGCCGGCTCCTCATCCGGTTCCACTCCGACACCGACTCCGACCCCCACCCCGACGGGCGGTGGAGGCGCCAGCGGATCCGCCCGCCTAATCAATATCTCCACCCGTGCCGGGGTCGGGACCGGCGGCAATATCCTGATCCCAGGGTTCGTGATCGGAGGAACCGGCACAGAAACTCTTCTCATCCGCGCGGACGGCCCCGCCTTGACCGGATTCGGCGTCGCCGGAGCCTTGGCGCAGCCGAGCTTGAGCGTATTCAACAGCGCGGGAACGGTGGTCGCCTCCAACACGGGCTGGGGCACGAACACGAACCCGGCCCAGATCGCAAGCGCCGCGACCTCCGTGGGCGCCTTTGCCCTGGCCTCCGGCAGCGCCGATTGCGCGCTCATCGCCAGCCTCCCATCGGGTGCCTACACGGTCCAGATCTCGGGTGTGGGCAACACCACCGGCGTTGCGCTCGCGGAAGTCTACGAAGTGTCCGCCAGCGGCACCCGCCTGGTGAACATATCCACCCGCGCCGAGGTCGGAACGGGCCCCAATATCATCATTCCAGGCTTCGTCATCGCGGGGAGCGGCTCCGACCAGTTGCTCGCCCGCGGCGATGGTCCCGCGCTGACCGCCTTCGGTGTCGGCGGAGCCCTCGCGCAGCCGAGCCTCAGTGTATTCGACAGCTCGGGCAACGTCATCGCCTCGAACACGGGCTGGGGCACCAATTCCAATGCGGCCCAGATCGCGAGCGCCGCGGCCCAGGTCGGGGCGTTTGCACTCGCCTCCGGCAGCGCCGACAGCGCGCTGATTGTGAATGTCTCGGCAGGCGCCTACACGATGCAGATTTCCGGGGTCAACAATTCGACAGGTGTTGCCTTGGCCGAGGTGTATGAGGTGCCGTAGAAGGGATAACCCGTGGCCTACCCTTTCGATCCTGCGATAGGGTTCTGCGTCGAGTGGTTTCAATCGGGAGCCCCGATCCCTGTGGCCTTTTCGCCGGTGGAAATTCCTTTCATCAGGGCCAACCCGGTCTGGGTGACTCCTGCCACTTCGGGTCGGGCATCTTGCAACTAGTAAAATGAAGCTCGCCGTCAAACTCCTTGGCCACCCCAGCTTTTCAATATTGGCCCTGCTCATCGGGCTCGCCGAAGTGATGACGGTATCTCCGGCCCGCGCACAGACCGTGGCCGTCGGAACTGCACCCGTCTATGTCGCCGTGAACACGATGACCAACAAGATCTACGTCGCCAATTCCGGGAGCGGTAGCGTCACCGTGATCGACGGGGCGACGAACGCGACCACCACCGTGCCGGCGGGAACCGCTCCCCGCGCCATCGGTGTAAATTCCGTGACCAACACCATCTACGTCGCAAACGGAAGCAGCAATAATGTCACTGTGATCGACGGGGCGACAAACACGGTGACCGCCACCGTGACCGCGGGAAACGTGCCCGCTGCCGTCGCGGTGAATTCGGTGACCAACACGATCTATGTCACCAACCTCTCCGGCAGCTCAGTGACGGTCATCGACGGGGCAACCAATGCGACCGCCACCGTGCCGACGGGCGTGGAGCCCCTGGACGTCGCGGTTAACTCCGTGACCGACAAGGTCTACGTTGCCGACAACATAGCCGGCAACGTGGCGGTGATCGACGGAGCCACCAATGCAACCACCTTGACGGACGCCGGAGTCCTCGGCGGAGACCCGAACGCCGTCGCGGTGAACCCGGTAACGAACCAAATCTACGTGGCCAACGGGAGCAGCAACAATGTGTCGGTGATTGACGGGGCGACGAACTTGTACACCACCGTGGGTGCGGGAGACAACACCTACGCCATCGGCGTGAACTCCGTGACGAACCAGATCTACATCGTCAACGGAAGCGGCAACAGCGTGACGGTGATTGACGGGGCCACGGATGCGACCACCACCGTGCCCGTGGGGGAGCTTCCCGGCCACATCGCGGTCGACTCGGCAACCAACCAGATCTACGTCAGCAACGAAGGGAGCGACAACGTGACGGTGATCAATGGGGACACGAACGCGACCACCACCGTGCCTGTTGGGCAAACACCCGTTTCGATCGCCGTGAACGCCGCAACGAACCGGGTCTACGTCGCAAATAGCGCCGACAATACCGTGACGGTGATTGCCGGGGCTGCCGCAGCGCCGTCACCGACTCCGATTCCCACTCCTACGCCTACGCCGACCCCAACGCCCACCGGTGGAGGAGGTGGCGGCGGCCCAAGCGGATCGGCCCGCCTCATCAATATTTCCACGCGGGCCGAGGTGGGCACGGGCGCCAACATCCTGATCCCCGGCTTCGTGATTGGCGGAAGCGGCACCGAAACGCTTCTCATCCGCGCCGACGGACCCGCCTTGACCGGCTTCGGCGTCGGCGGGGCCCTCGCCCAGCCGAGCCTGAGCGTGTTCAACAGCGGGGGAACCGTGGTGGCTTCCAACACGGGTTGGGGCACGAACACGAACCCCTCCCAGATCTCGAGTGCCGCGGCTTCAGTCGGCGCGTTCGCTCTTGCGTCGGGCAGCGCCGATTGCGCGCTCATCGCCGCGCTGCCCGCCGGAGCCTACACGGTCCAGATCTCAGGCGTGGGCAATTCGACCGGGGTCGCGCTTGCCGAGGTCTACGAGGTCTCCGCCAGCGGCACGCGCCTCGTGAACATATCCACCCGCGCCGAGGTCGGAACTGGCGCCAATATCATTATCCCGGGCTTCGTCATCGCGGGCAGTGGCTCCGACCAGCTCCTCGCTCGGGGCGACGGCCCCGCACTAACCGGCTTCGGCGTCGGAGGAGCGCTTGCTCAACCGAGCCTCAGCGTCTTCAACAGCTCCAGCACCGTGATCGCCTCCAATACAGGCTGGGGAACGAATTCCAATCCGGCCCAGCTCGTGAGCGCTGCGGCCCAGGTCGGGGCCTTCGCTCTCGCCTCCGGCAGCGCGGACAGCGCGCTTATCGTGAACGTCTCGGCGGGCGCGTACACGATGCAGCTCTCGGGGGTCAGCAATTCGACAGGGGTAGCCTTGGCCGAGGTGTACGAGGTGCCGTGATCTAGTTGCGCGCAATCAAGCCCAAAAAATAAAAGCCAACCCGCGGCGCGATGTGCTGCGGGTTGGCATCCGCCAAAGAGGCGACAGAGGACAGGGAC
>Ga0182018_10003051_pt1 | contig 15632 bp, 15 predicted proteins | sample 812P2MmetaG_FD_120490 | JGI IMG/M metagenome (GOLD analysis project Ga0182018, IMG submission 120490) | Permafrost microbial communities from Stordalen Mire, Sweden - 812P2M metaG | ecosystem: Environmental > Terrestrial > Soil > Wetlands > Permafrost | place: Sweden: Stordalen | collected...
TCAGCTTTGTACTGTTCATGGCTGGTTTCACCATTTTGCTGATGGGCCATGCATGGCCAACCAAACAGGAGTGGAACGAAACATCCAGCCAGCACCAAGCGCTTCAGCATGATGAATCACAACGTATCACAAGCCTCAAAGTTTCTTGAGCCTACGGGCTCTGCCCTCCTTAGTTCGAGAACAACTAACTCTTCACAGAATTAGAATTACTCGATCCGCTCAAAAATCCCAGCTTGAAGGAAGGTATCAAAATTGGTACACTCACTATGACGACAAGATTGAAGCGGTTACCCGCCCGGTTCTATTCAACAGACAGCGGGCGCGAACCAGTTCGTGAATGGCTCCAGGGGCTTGCTGCTGACGATCGAAAGGTTATCGGCGAGGATATTAAAGATGTCGAGTTCTCGTGGCCAATTGGCATGCCCCTGGTAAAAGCATTGGGTCGCGGCATTTGGGAGGTCCGAAGTAGCTTGGCTGGCGGCCGAATTGCCCGCGTGCTGTTTTGTATTGAGCCAGATTGCATGGTGCTCTTGCATGGTTTTATGAAGAAAACTCAGAAAACGCCTCAGCCAGAAATTGACTTGGCGATTAAGAGGATGAAAGAGGATCGCGCATGAAAAAGAAGAACATAGGCTCATCATTTGATAGCTGGCTTCGGGAAGAGGGCATCTATGAGGAAGTGAGTGCGAACGCCATCAAGCGCGTGATCGCCCGCCAGATTGCATCCGAGATGTCCCAAAAGGGCCTTACAAAGGCAGAAATGGCACGGCAGATGAACACAAGCCGCGCTTCATTGGACCGGCTTCTTGACCCCGAGAACGGGTCTATCACCTTAAGCACGCTACAAAAGGCCGCTAGTGCCGTTGGCAGGGAGATTCGCTTGGAGCTTGTCTAACTTCTAGGATGCCATGTGGCAAAAACTGATTGTCTTGCTCGGTTAGGCGATATTCACTTGGCCTGGAAGGGAAGTTATTCCTTTTTCCTTTACCGGCGCCTTTCGAGGCGATAGCTTCGGACCCAGTTCACTCTCAGGATGCAAAATCATTTCCAACGTTACCGGCTCGATCGCTACGGCCTGCTGTACGAGCCGGTAAAACAGCTTTCCCCTATTCATCGACTTCCGCCGATTAAAGCGAAACGTGAACTCATCTAGATAGTAGTCCAGATGCTTATGGCTAACTGCCCCCTGATGAGTCCCCATTAGCCATCGCTTCAGTAGCGAGATCACAAGATGCACGTGAGGGAGCAGTTCTGACGCGTTTTCTATCCTGCCTTTCAGGACAATCACTTCGTGCTCGTATCCAATGGAATTCACCTTTCTATATCCCCGCCAGCCATCTGTACGAATAGGGCTGCCAGGTTCCACGGAGTCCTGAAGGAAAAGATTGAGAGTTGCTGCCGATGCGTCAGGTATTTGGCGAAAGCGAATTCTCCCAATTCCCGTACCATTGTTTTCGACGGCGACAACCACAAGAGCCTTATCTACATTTCCGCGGCCGCGCAGTTCTTCTTCTGGCGCACCGATGTAAAATTCGTCGACCTCCACCCTTCCATTAAGAAGTTCCCGGCCTGGTCTGATCATCGCCCGGCGGAACTTATGTAGCCAAGTCCAGGCCGTTTCGTAGCTCTTCAAACCGAGAATATTCTGCAATCCTAAGGCACTAGCCCCGTTCTTTTGCGTAGCGACCCACCACATTGCTCGAAACCAAACCGTTAGGTGTGTATGAGTATCCTGAAAAATTGTGCCTGCTGTTATCGAAGTCAGGCGCCGGCACGCTGCGCAGCGAAGCTGAATCTCCCGAATTGGCCAATACTCGGATTTTCCACAGTATGGACAACGAAAACCGTCCGGCCAACGCAACCGAAACAAATATCCCCGACAGGCTTCCTCTGTCGAGAACATTGCTTCGAGTTCCATCTGATTGCGTGGGTATTCTTCTATCATTGTGAGATGCTACATTTTGTGGTAGGGTGCGTCAAGCAGATACCCATCTAGAAAAATATGGTTTATCACGGGCGCCTCGCGCGGTTTTGGACGCATCTGGGCCGAAGCCGCGCTCACGCGGGGCGATAAGGTCGCCGCTACCTCCCGCAAATTGGTAGACGTTGCCGATCTAAGCGAACGCTTCGGCGACGCCGTTCTGCCCCTGGCGCTCGACGTGGTCGATGCCGATCAGGTCCGGGAAGCCGTTCAGCAAGCTCACACGCATTTCGGCAGGCTTGACGTCGTCCTCAACAACGCTGGTTACACCCTTGGTCGGCACGGTTGAGGAAGCGAACGAGGCCGACGTCCGTGCCCTGTTTGACACGAACTACTTCGGTCAGCTCCGGGTCATTCAAGCCGCACTCCCCTTGCTGCGGCAACAGAGCAGCGGGCACATACTCGGTGTCTCAAGCAGCCTCGGGATTGCGGCGATGCCGCTCATTGGCTTCTATTGCGCCACTAAATGGGCTGTCGAAGCGCTCCACGAAAGCCTGGCGCAAGAGGTGAAAAGCTTTGGCATCAAGGTGACGCTGCTTGAGCCTGGTGCCTATGCAACCGATTTTGGAAGCCCCGCGTCGCTGAAGATCACACCGGGAATGGACGTTTATTCCGATCTTCGGAAGCGGGTTTCCGGGCGGCTATCGAGCGCAGTGCTGTATACAGTGGATTGCTTCCACTCAGTACAGTGCTTTGCTGCCACCGGGCGAAGAGAGGTGCGAGACCGCAGGCGAATGCCGGTTTCGAGGCCGTCGCTCCCATCCAGAGGCTTGCTTTTCTAAAGTGGTCATAATATTATGGTCATATTGATAGGGGTATCTTATGCAGAAGATTCCGGCCGCACAATTCAAATCGCAGTGCCTCGCGGTGATGGAGCAGGTCGCCGAAAGCGGTCGGCCTGTGGTGGTCACAAAGCACGGGAAACCGGTTGTTCAAATCATCCCGGTTGAGTTCGATGAAAACGAGATCTTCGGATTCCTGGCAGGAAAGGGCCGCATCATTGGAGACATCGAGAACACGATTCCCGTCTCGGATTGGAACCTGCCCGAATGATTCTTCTCGATACTCATATCGTCATCTGGCTTGCTTTTGAACCGGGCAAACTGTCGAAACGCGCGAAAGAAGTCATCCGCGCAGCTCGTATTCAAGGTGGGCTTGCGATTGCAGGAATCACCCTCCTGGAGTTGGCCTGGCTTGCCGAAAAGGGGCGGGTAGAAACGACGATTAGCGTCGAATCCTTTGTCCGCCAGTGCGCTTCCAAAATGAATGTGCTTCCCATTACGCCAGAGATCGCGGCACGCGCGGTCAGCTTTCCCGATCCGTATCCGAAAGATCCTCAGGACCGTTTGATTGGAGCTACTGCGCTGGTTGAAGGGATCCAACTCGTCACCCACGACAAGCAGATTAAGAAGTCCGGCATGATTCCGATCATCTGGTAGTCAACCACTACCGGCCCAAGCGGTAAAGCTTGCGGTTGCTGGTGAAAATGAGGAAATCCTATCCACCCGTTCCGACTTGGTAAGGAGCCGGTTCCGTCTCCGGCGGGGATGATGTTGGTTCTCCGCTTAAACCGTCAATGGCAGGATTGGACTGTATTGCCTGGCCGAATTGGGTGTATTCAGCAGCGCAGAACGCGGCAATCCGGAAGCGACAGCAGAAGCCATCCTCAAGGTCCTGGACGCGGAGCAACCGCCGCTTCGATTCATTTTTGGCAACACGAGCTTACCCATGGCGCGTGTCACTTATGCTTCGCGCCTGGCCACCTGGGAGGCGTGGGAGACTGTCTCAAACCAAGCGCAAGGCGAGCCGAAGAAAAAGGAGATTGCATCGTTCTAGCTAAAACAACTCATCCAGCAAGCCGGTCAGTAGCAGCAAGACGGCATGTGAAGGATTCCCCGAGGCTTGGGAGGCTGCCTATCGAAAAGCACAAACACAAAACGCCTAGTTTCACTTGGCGATAACTGGGGCATTCCATCAGTTGAGCGGCCAATCGGCGAACTGCGGGGCAATCTCTCAAGCCTGGGAGTCCAGACCCCGAGCACCGGGCTTCAATTGCCTGAGCCCTGGACCACATTCCCTAATCGTCGTGGAAATGAGCAGTATGATTTGCAATATGACTTCTTAGGAGTCCGCAAGTACCCCTGAACTGAAGAGAGAGGGAACAAATGACGACCAACAATCTATTCCTTTGCCTGGCGGTCATCGCCTTCGTAGGATTGCCTTCGACTCTTTGGGCTCAAGTGAAAGTGGAACCGGATCAACAGGAAGTCGCAGCGGTGGTGGATCGGTTCATGGACGCGTGGAACCACCATGATGCCAAGGCATTCGCGGCAGTCTTCGCCGAGGACGCTGACTTTACCAATTGGCGCGGCACCGGCGCGAGCGGGCGATCGAAGATCGAAGAGTTCCACGCACCGATGTTTGCGACCATTTTCAAGAACAGTCACCAGCATTATTCAGCGATCAAGACTCGATTCATTCGCCCTGACGTTGCTGCCGTGGATGTGCATTGGGAGATGACGGGTGCCTTGGATGCCCAGGGAAACCCGCGGCCCGACCGTCTGGGTTTATTGAATTTCGTGATGGCGAAGAATGATGGGCGGTGGCAAATCCTGGTGATGCACAACCTCGATTTGACAGCACTTCCACCCTCGAATTCTGCCGATTCAGCAAACAAGTGACCCGCTCGCCTGACTTCGTTCAGTTTGGAATGCAATTCGGCCGAATGCGCGAGACCCTGAGCCCGGCGGGTTACTTGGGGATAACTGCGCTTAGCGTGAGTTGACTGCCCAAAATCGGAACCGCTGCTGGAGGGTTGGGACAGCTGAAGAATGATGTGTGAGGCGGTCGTGCGGAAGCTCCTCCCAGCCGAAAGCGGATCGGTATGCGGCAAGCATGCTCTGTGCAGTGCAAGGTATATACTTTTGAGGGGATTCGAACACGTGGTCACCCCGCTGCGTGTCCGTCAAGGTTTTCACTTCGTCAAGCTCCCAGGTGGTCTCTAAAAACTCACAATGAGTGACTCCACGCGGTCTGACAAGAAGTCTTTCCCCAAAAAGCCCGGCCCTCCGGGTGTCGGAACTCCGTTTGCCGGCGAGAGCTCTTCGAGCAACCCCCCGATCCCTTCTGAGAAGCGACTCCAGTACGATCCCGACGCTACGATCATCGACCTTTCACCCCGTCATGACGAGGGGGCCACTATTGTTGATTTCCAACGGGTTCGACCAACACCCCCGCCGGGATCGGATTCGCCATCCACCCGGATTTCCGATACCCATGCCAGTCCGGCCGACGTGCAGATTGGTGATTTGCTGGGCGGACGCTATGAAGTTCTGCAACTGCTTGGCGAAGGTGGCATGGGCGCTGTTTACAAGGCTCGAGACGTCGAGCTTGAGCGAGAGGTCGCGCTCAAAGTGATCAAGCCTGAAATGGCTGAGCACCCTGAAATTCTGCAGCGCTTCAAACAGGAGCTGATCCTCGCGCGCCAGATCACTGACCGGAATGTCATCCGCATTTTCGATATCGGGGAAGCCGGGAGAACCAAGTTCATCACTATGGAGTACCTGGAGGGCGAGGACCTCCATCGGATCCTGAAGCAGCGGGGCAAACTGGACGTTGCTGAAGCTGTCGACATCATGGAACAAGTGGCCAGCGGGTTGGCTGCCGCTCACCGGGAAGGAATCATCCATCGCGATTTAAAGCCGGGCAACATCATTCGGGACAAAAGCGGCCGCGTGGTGGTGATGGACTTTGGATTGGCTCGCACATTCTCCGGCGATGGCATGACGCGCACCGGCGCCATGCTGGGGACGATCGAGTACATGTCTCCGGAGCAGGCGCAGGGGGGGGACCTGAGGGCAAGTTCGGATATCTTTACGGTCGGCCTGATCCTGTATGAATTGCTGGCCGGGGTCACACCCTTCCATGCCGAGAGTGTGATCGCGAGTTTACTGAAGCGCACGCAGCAGCGCGCTGTGCCGTTGGCGGACGTCGACAAGAATATACCGGGCACGCTCAGCAATATCGTTGCCAAGTGTCTTGAGAAAGATCCGGGAAAACGCTACCAGAACGGCCAAGAACTGGATGCGGATCTCCGCGCGTGGCAAGGCAGGGGCGGGGGGAAAAAAGTCTCTGCTTCTTCGATGAGGCGGCGGATGAACCGCATTCGGGAGCTTCCATGGCAGCGTCTTGCGGTCGCGGGCGTTCTGATCCTGGCCATCGCCGCCGGAATTGCCTGGTACGCCATCAGGAGGCAACAGGCCGCGAAATCAGGGGCGCATGCCCCCGTCTCGGTGTTGGTTGGTGACTTTGCGAACCATACTGGCGACCCGGTTTTGGATGACACGCTAGAGCCGATGCTCGGTGTGGCGTTGGAAGGCGCCAGCTTCGTCAACGCCTACAGCCGCGGCGATGCGCGCAAGCTGGCCGAAAAACTCCCGCATCCCACTGACAAACTCGACGAGCAGTCAGCGCGCCTGGTCGCCGTAAACCAGGGTGTCAATGCGGTGATTACGGGTGAGATTAGCCTGCGAGGAAACGAATACGAAGTTTCGGCGATCGCTCTCGACGCCGTAAGCGGCAAAGAGCTCGCAAAAGCAGAGGTTACCGCGAGCAATAAGGATGAGATTCTGCGCGACCTTCCTCGATTGGCGGAGCCGATTCTCAAAGCTCTCGGCGATACCACGCCCGCCTCGGTCCAGTTCGAGGCCGTTAGCGGAGGTTTTACCGCGGCATCGCTCGAGGCCGTTCACCAGGACGCTCTCGGTGGTGAAGAACAGTTCGCGGGCAAGTTCCAGGAAGCGTTCGATTCTTTCCAGAAGGCAGTGGAACTGGACCCGAAGTTTGCACGGGCATACACCGGCATGGCGGCCATGGCCTTGAACCTGGGAAGACCCGGAGACGCCGTAAAGTACATGAAGCTGGCGATGGAACATGTGGACCGCATGACCGAACGGGAACGCTATCGCAACCGCGGAATGTTCTATTACACAACGGGTGACTGGAAGAATTGCGTTCAGGAATACACACAACTCGTCACCCACTACCCCGCCGATCGCGTCGGTCAGAACAACCTTGCCTCATGCTATATTCATTTGCGCAATGCACCGAAGGCACTGGAAGCGGCACAACACGCAGTTGAGATTGTCCCCAAGGGCGTCGGGCAGCGGCTGAACCTGGCATTCATCAGTTCCGTTGCCGGAGATTTCGCAACGAGCGAAAGAGAGGCGCGTATCGCGCTCGAGATCAGCCCATCGGCCGCGCAGGGATTCCTGGAGCTCGCCGAAGCGCAGCTTGGGCAGGGGGAGATTGAGAAAGCGGCCGAATCGTACCACCAGCTTGAAAGGTTTGGTTCGCTGGGCGTATCTACCGCAGCCACTGGACTGGCTGATCTTGATGCCTACCAAGGGAAGTATGGAGAGGCAGCGCGCATTCTCGCACAAGGAGCCACTGCCGATGAGTCAGCCAAGATGGCCGACAACGCTGCCAGAAAATATGCGGCGCTTGGCAACATTGAGGAAATAGAAGGCCACCAGGCGGCAGCGCTCTCTGACATTGGCAAGGCGTTGGCGAACAGCCAGTCTGTCGAGATTAGGTTCCTGGCAGCGACCACCTATGTCGATGCAGGAGACTTCGCCAAGGCGCAAAAGCTTGCGACGAGCCTCTCTTCGGAACTGACAAGCGAGCCGCAGGCTTACGGCAAAATCATCGAGGGTCTGATTGCACTGAAGCGGAAGGACTCCAAAGAAGGAGTTAAGCAGATCACAGACGCAGTTGACCTTCTGGACACCTGGATCGGCCGCTTCGAACTTGGTCGCGCTTACCTGGAAGCGGGAGCGTTCACGGAGGCTGACTCAGAGTTTGATCAATGCGCGAAGCGTCGGGGCGAAGCGATCGAGCTGTTCATGGACAACGTGCCGACTTATGCCTATTTTCCGCCCGTCTATTACTATCAGGGTCGCGTACGCGAAGGGATGAAGAGCGAGGGGTTCGCGGACTTTTATAGAACCTATCTCAGCATCCGCGCGCAGTCGTCGGAAGATCCCCTCGTTCCCGAAATCCGCCACCGTATTGGCCAATAATCGGAGGCGAAATCGAGGATCCTAATCACAGAAACTGTTTTTCTCTTTCGATTATTGATTCGCGGCAGCTAATTGCACATTACAGCGGTATGAAGCCAGTCATTACAACGCAATCAAGCCACCAAGTACAGACGAAATGAGGCCACCTGATCCTCTGGCATTGAGCCAATTGACTAAGGTGAACAAGGCGAGGCTCCGGCCCTACAACCGGAATCAGGAGTTGGCCAGTTCTCGGCGCCTGCCCAATGAACCTCAGTTCATGGAATGCCCAATTTTCAACATTTGACAGGCCAATGTCCCAGTAGCCGGTTAATCGGGCGTAGCCCATGAATCTCATTTTTTCAGAGGCGTTCACATAGGGGGCTCCGAGAGTGATCGGGGGAGGCGTAGGCTGGCCACGATCCAAGCCCTGCCGACCGCAGAAGCTCCTGGGATCCGTCAAGCTCAGTCTTCTCAGCAATCAGGACCAGGAAATACCGGAGATGGGGAACCTACTCCGGAAGCCAAAAGCTTCAGGATCGGCAGTCCACCGCCGTTGCTGGATGAGGCGAAGCCTCTGGGTAGGTAGCTATGCTACCTAAAGCTCCGGTCTTTTAGACCAGGAGTATGTCACCGCTTAGGCTTTTTCGGAAGCCTGGAAGTTGCCTGCCGCGTAGGACGGATTGTTTCCGCCCTCGCTGAAACGGCCAGCAGTTCGGCCATTGTGCCCGGAGGATTTCCAGACTTGAGCATTGTGCGGAACACCATATAGGGATCGGTTTTCGATCCGGCTTTACGCAAAATGCCCTCATCATTGACCCACGCGTAGACGATAACTTTCTCTTTACTCGAAAAGCGATAGAAGAGCCGATACCGTTCGTGGAACTTGGCGCGAAACCAGTGGCGGTTATCCTCGCCGAGTGTATTTCCCTGACGAAACTCGGGCGCGTTCGGATCGCGGGGGATGATTTCCCTTATATAGCGGTTGATCGTAGCCAAGAGCTTGGTCGCTGGCTGCTCTTTGTATCCGTTGGGATCTTTCGCTTCAAGCGATTCTACCCTGGCCGTGAGATCTTCCAACTGCTGCCGGAAGAGTGAATGGAAATAGAGCGTCCAACCGTTGGCCTGCATCAGAGAAAACTTTCCTCTCCCAGGGATTCGTCGTGCGCGGCAGCAACTCCTTCCACCAGACGATCTATACGGCTGGCGAGATCGCGTTCCAAAGGCTTGATCGTTTGAGGCGCCTTAGCAATATCGCTTGCCAGAAAAGCAAGGAACGATGCCATGACGGGATCTGTGCGTTTCGTTAATGGATGGGCAACCGAGACCAGCATTCGTCCCGGCGCGATCACCTGGGCCTTAACCTCTCCCGCAAATTCGGGATGGCTCTTGAACAGAGCGCGGTCAAAGCGAAAGCCGAAGGAATTTCCCGTCCGCGCCTGCTTGCCGCGATACTCTGTGCCCGTTTCTTTTTGCGTGGTCCGAATCAGTTTGTTTTTGGGAGCCGGCATCTTCATTCTCCAGATCAAGGTTAGCACATTTGTGGTTACATACCTAGTACGCATTAAGGGGTGATTTGTCTAGACGAGCCTGGCTATAGCGGCGGCTTGATCCGCCGGAATCAGGATGCGAACGGCCGGTATGAGCGGCCCAGTTCGGCGCATGCGTAAGAGCACCTCGGTAAGGCACCTGGTAGCAGCTATCGACAAGATGGCGATTAAGAGCGAGCTTCCGGAGATTCGACGGCAAGAATTGAATTGGAAGACAGAATTGATGTATGGAAGTTGGTAGCCGTCTCGTCATGGCGAGCACAAGCCTAGCCGGGGGTAAATCCGGCACTCTGGCGATCCTGATGGGCCAGGGTCTGCGGGTTCGAATCCCGCATATAACAGCGTATGCCCCGTACGGTCACAATCGTATTGTGCACATTGACTGCTTACAACCGTGTGCTGAGTGGCAAGACGGCGAGGGTGGGTAAGGGGAAATTACACCAATTCAGATTTGCGATTAACCAGCGACAATCGGCGAAGTATCCAAACCGCTATTTGGTGGAAGCTGTGGTTCAATCGCATTTAGACTAATGCACAATTTGGTGTGCAAACCAGAACGCCGCCGCTTCCAGGCAGACTCAGTTTGCGAAAAGCCCAGTTTTCAACATTTGACCTCCCAATCCGGATGGAAGGTCATCCAAGGGCAACCAGCCCAATAAGCGTCTACCCGTTTGCGCGGATGGGCCGACCTGGCGGCCTCGCCAGCTCGCTCTGGCTGGCGATCACTGTGTTGCGGCCGACACGAACTTGGCGCTGCTGACCGGAACCTCGAGGGTTCCCGCCTTGCCTGAACTCCAATCGTAGACACCGGTCTCGAGATAGGCCGCGGAACTGGGCAGGTCAAGCTCAAAATGCACCGGCACGCCCGATTTCTGGATCGCGGCGAAGATCTCCGGCGTCAGGGCCATCCCCTGCGTTACGTCCACCCGGTTCACTGCATTGCCGTCGCGATCGCAGGCTAGAAGGCTGGCCTGCGTCTTTGCGGCGGTGGTCTGGTCGCGGGCCTGCACATGGCTTTCATCCTGTCCTCGCTGTTTCGCGAGTGGTTCTGGAAGGTGACCCAGACCGACAGTATCTTGATTGTGTCTGCAGTTTTTCTGCTCTTTGGAGTAACCCTTTGCGCTTCGCTGGTGCCGGCCTGGTGTGCCGCACGAACCAACCCTGCACAACTGCTGCGCAGCGAATGAGCCGTTGAGCGGGTCCCATGGCTCAAGGCGAGGGAACACTTCAAGGAGAACTTGTGGCAAGGAAGTGGATTTGTTGGGATAATAATTGCGTCGCGCGTCGGGCAGGGAAAAGGCGGCTGTATGCGGCGGTGGATTCTTCTCGGGGTCATGGCGGTCGTGGCGCTGAACGCTGGGGCGGCAAGGCGCGTGACCGTTGCGGAACTGGTGCAGGCTGTGATCGCGGACTGCACGGCGCACAAGCCGGATGCGGAGATTGTGCGCCAGTTTGGTGGAATGGAGCTGACCGAGCGGTTGAGCGAGGCCACGCTCGACCGTCTGAGTGCGCAGGTGCAGTTAAGCCCGCAAGTAGCGGTGGCGCTGGAGCTGCTGGCGAGCCAGTCGGCCTTTCTGGATTTGCCGGCGAGCGAGCTGCCGGCCGCACCCCCTCCTGGCGAAGATGCTCAACTCAAGATTTTCAACGCAGCGGGCACGTTCGTGGCGGAGACGCTGCCGCACCTGCCCAACTTTCTGGCCACGCGGACGACCATCCGTTACGATGACAGCCCGCAGGAGGTGAAGAAAGGCGCCTGGCCGACTCGCGCCGGGCTGCACCTTGTGGGAACGTCGAGCAGAGAGATCTCCGTATCTGGCGAACGGGGGAATGCTTCCGGCGGCAAGGGATCGGATCCCTCGCAAGACCAGGGTGGTCTGATCTCCTGGGGCGAATTCGGGTCGGTGCTGGGCATGATCCTGGCCGACAGCGTCAACGGCAAAGTGAACTGGAGCCATTGGGAAGACATTGGCGGGGTGCGTTGCGCGGCATTTCATTATTCGGTGCCAAAGTCCGCTTCGCATTTTGAGGTGGTCAGCGCTTTACAGCGGCAGGCGAGTGTCGAGGGCTTTGCATCGCGCTCGTCCGGCGACAGGGCTTCGAGCATGAGCGCAAGGCCGAACGACGATTCCTCCCGGACATCTGTGATGCACGCAATCCGCGCCTATCAAGGCTCACTTTGGGTGGACCCGGCGACGGGTGCGATTCTGCGCATTACCATCGAGGCAAACTCCAAAGACAGCTCCGATTTTCAGTGGGCCGAGATGCTGGTCGAGTATGGAGCGGTGGAGATTCGCGACGCCAGTTTCATCTGCCCGGTGCACAGCGTGGCTCTCTCCAGGACAATGCTGAGTGCTGACGCCAGCACAGGAAGTGCGGCATCCGCGTGGCTGAATGCGACCGTGTTCAGCAACTATCACCGCTTTGCGGGAACAACACGGATTATCAACGGTGCGGATGCGGCAGAACCAGGACCGCAGAAACCCACGGAAGGAAATACGAAGCCGGAATAATGGCTCTTCCTTCATTGTTTCCAGAGTTGAGGTCTCAGTTCTTGTTCTTGCCCGGTTTGGGCAGGAAGTAGCCGCGGCGCGCCTGAACCTCCAGGCCGTCGGGAGTGACCTTAACTTTCAAATGATGGTAGGAACCGTCGGGCTTTACGCCATCGATCGATAACTCGAGAAGATAGATAACCTCCGGCGCGTCCGTCAGGCTCTTGAATCCGCCGTCGAGATCGTTGCTGTTATGAAAGAACGTGCCGCCGGTCCCGTCTGCCAGCTCCGCCATGGGGGCTTCGGCCAGCTTCATGGACGAGCGATGGTAGTCGGACTGTTCCTGCATGCTTCCACCGCTGCCGTTAATGGTGCTGAAGGTAGGGCTCTTGTCACTTGCGTTGAGCTCCGTGGTGTACAAGCCGCGTGCGTCCAGGGCACTGATGACCACGTTCGACTGTGCGGCGAGTTCAACGATCTGCTGCTCGGCGGTCATTGCCTCCGGTGCGACTGAAAGGAAGCCGGGCGAGACAAGAATCAGAGTGCGTTGGCCGGGCATCGGCGCCATCCTACGCACAAACTCCGCGATCGTGGCGCAAGTGGAGCGAACATCCTGGTTGCCCAAATTGAGCACTCGACGGGCTGACGATTCCGCCGTGTTCTGCGCCACGTTGTAGTCGTACTTCATATCCAGTCCGGGGCTGCAATCGAAAACCTGCCTTAGCGCATCTCCAAGAGCCGTGCTGTCATGCTTGTTCTCGATCAGGTCGGCCTGGTAGTAGCTGATCTTCGGACACTCAGCCGCGTCGGAGTGGAAAAGGCTCCGCGGTTGGATGCCCGCAATGGCATTGAGCAGAACGGAGCGGTCGCGCGTGATGCCGCTGTTGGTTTTGCCGGAGATGGTCACCACCGCGGCCATGCTGTTGCCGGCCAGAGCGCTGTCAAGCGCTGCAGCAGCGGCCTTCTTGGAGTAGGCCAGGTCTTCCATGGTCAGGTGCATGTCGTCGAAGAGGAAGACGAGGATGCGGCTGGGCAGGGCAGAGGCCTGCGCGGGGCTTGCGGCAGATTCGCCTGGCTGTGCGGCCGATACAGCCGGAGTAGCTGCTTTCGCGCCGCCGCGTTGCTCGACGGAGAACGCAGCGATGACGTGCGGCTTGTCGTTGTCGAAGACCTGGAAGTCCTCTACCGTCAGGCCGTCCACCGCGCGGCCCTGCTTGTCGCGGACTACAACCGGAACCAATACTTTGTCGACGTTCAGTTCGATTACGGGTCCAGCGTGCTGCGATCCACTTGCTTGCTGGGCGAGCGAATCCATCTTCGGCATGGAGACCAAGCAACAGAGGGCAAGAATTGCGCGCAACCAACGATTCAGATTCATCCGGGATCACCTTGTACCGTAACGGCCCTTCCTGGGCTGCTGTCCACTCTCCAGACCGATCTTCTATTTCGTTGTTTTCTCCGGCTTGGGCATAGAGTATCCGCGGCGCGCCTCTAACTGCACGCCGCCGCGATCTACTTTGACTTTCAAGCGATGATAAATCCCGTCGGGTTTCACGCCGCCGGTTGAGAGTTCGAGCAGGTAAACGATCTCCGGCGCCTCCGTGAGGGCCTTGAATCCCGCGTCGAAATCGTTGCTGCCGTGAAAGTACTCGCCTCCGGCGCCATATGCGAGTTCCGCCAGGACATTTTCCTCGGCAGGAGATGGACTAGGGCCGGAAACAAACACCCCGCGCGCATTGAGAGCGCTGATGGTGACATTGGACTCTGCAGCAAGGTTCATGACCCGTGATTCCGCGTCTCTCGCCTGCGGGTCATCCAGAGGAAGAGCGAAGCCGGGTGAAACCAGAATCAACTCGCGCTGTCCTGGAAGGGAAGACATTCTGCGAACAAACTCGGCGATGGAAGCAAAGGTTACGCGACGATCCTGCTCGGCAACCACCTGGGCGGGAGTGATGGCATTGCTTCTGTCGGGCAGCTTATTGATGCCGGGGTTAGGCTCCAACCCGATGCTTGTCATTCCTGCGACGTCATTCCGGTACAGAGTTCGAGTTCGCAGCTTCATGATCGCGTCCCGCAGCTTGGAGTGATCACGCGTGAAGCCGCTATTGGGTATTCCGGAAGTTGAGACCACGGCGGCCAGATCCGAGGGAGCCAATGCCGAGTCGAGCATAGCCGCGGCGGCATTCCGGACGTGGGTCAGATCTTCATTGCTTAAGTGCAGGTCGTCGAAGAGGAACACGATGAAACGCGGCGACGCGGGCTGTTGCGGCGTTTCATTGGGTGCGATCGCCTGCTGCCCGGAGCTACCAGAATTGCTCTCCGTCCGGCTTTCCACCACCCCGCGCTTTTCCACTGTGAGTGCGGAAATAGGATGCGGCTTGTCGTTGTCGAAGACCTGAAAGTCCTCAACCTTCAGGCCGTCCACCGCCCGGCCCTGCTTGTCGCGGACTACAACCGGAACCAATATCTTATCGACGTTCAGTTCGATTACGGGTCCAGCGGGCTGCGACCCGCTTGCTTGCTGGGCGAGCGAATGCATCCCCGATATCAAAGCCAAGCAACAGAGTACAAGAGCCGGACACATCCGTACGCGCATTTTCACCTGCAATCTCCTTACTTTGAAATCAGAGAGGAGTGTTATCTCGGTTCCGAAGGTGCGTCCGCGGGACTCTCAACCTGCGTGACTGGCGTATCGGTCAGAATCTGGGTCGTCGCAGCAAAGCGGTGACGGCCGCGGTCAACGCCTAATCCAGTTGCGTCACTGTGACCCGCGTTGCCGCCCCTGCGGGATACGCCAAGGCTGTCAAAACCACGAGGAGAATCAGCCGTCGCAATGTACCGCCCCTTTTCTGGACCCGCCTTTTCTGCCGCTGGGGGATGGAAGGCCGAATGCTTTCGCTTAGCCCCCAGGACACTTCCCTATACACCACTTAAGGGGTCTTCGGGAGCGGGCGCCAGGTCCGACGATTTGTCACCCAGAGTCTACGCGTCCCATGCGAATGGATGCAATTGCCGGATAGATGCCGCCGGCATCCTGACCTTGCGCGCTGAAAAAACCATCCTGTGCCCACATCCGGTATTCAGTTCAACGAGCCTCTAAAAATACAGCGGCACATTTACGAGAGAGATACATGTATTGGCGCTCCTGCCGGATGTACGCCATCGACGATAGCGATATCTGTGACCTATGACGGATCTCCAGTCGACAATCACAGTCTCTATTCAACTATCAGCGCAGACGCACGCTATGTGGCATTTGATTCAATCGCTACTAACATTCTTAACTTTGCTCAGGCGCAGGCGATCTGCCCGATCTCCGCGTGTAGCTATCTGAGGGATACCTGTATAGGTGCTTCAGCATCCTGCCAACCCGTGACGACTCTAGTCTCGACCCTGCCGGACGGCAGCCCCGCCAGGGGGGAGGCGCCATCAAGTAAATATCCCCCGGCAGAGCCGGGGGCTTTACGATGTGAGCCGCTCAAAGCGGCTTGAGCGGGGTCGCTAACGCGGCCCCGATTGAGTTGCGCCACCTAACGGTGGCAGGTCATTTCCA
>Ga0182018_10003053_pt1 | contig 15629 bp, 13 predicted proteins | sample 812P2MmetaG_FD_120490 | JGI IMG/M metagenome (GOLD analysis project Ga0182018, IMG submission 120490) | Permafrost microbial communities from Stordalen Mire, Sweden - 812P2M metaG | ecosystem: Environmental > Terrestrial > Soil > Wetlands > Permafrost | place: Sweden: Stordalen | collected...
GGTATATTGGCTTTCGGGTCAGTGCTGAAAGAAACGGGAACGGATGACGACCCGGTTGCCGGAGGTCAATATTCCCAACTTGAATCCACATTCGGATCCCTCGAACCCGGCGGAGTCGCAAGGATAGACCGTCAATTGATCCAAGGGTTCGACTCAATTGGAGCGCACCCTTTCAGGAAGTTTCGGCCGGGAGGGGGATTGTTCCATTCTGCACGCATCAATCGCGAAGATTATCTCGGAATGCTTCCAGTCATTCTAATACGGACAAGCGCGGCCAGCCAAAAGTGCCAGAGCGATGACGGAAAAACAATGGGGTCCAAGGCCCGACGCCGAAAAGAGCCGCCCTAACGTTCGCAGACCGTCTGCGTCCCCGGAAGCTCAATGGGTTCGCCCGCCGGATCGGATGAGGACTGGGCAGCCTCATGCCCCGTGAACAGATCCTCCGCCGCGCGCCATTCATGGGCGACATCGCGCATCACGAGCGCGTGGTCGAACTCGATGGAGCCCATGGGAAACCGACCTTCGTCCGAAAAATAGGTCGACTCGACCTCTGCGACCGCCAGGGCCCGAACCTTCCAATCGATCGTCCGCAGGAGCAAGCCGTCCAGTCGGCTGCCGTCGCGCGTCGCCGAATAGCCCAGGCTGCCATTCTCAAAGAAAGCCGAAGCTTCCTTCACCGAGCGGAAGCACGAGGTGGCGGGCAGCTTTTCAGCGTCGTCACCCACGACCCGCACGCGCACCGAACCATCCAGGGAATGCATCGAGAGCTCGACGTGGCTGCCATCGTCCCGCACCGAAAATTCCGCCGCGTGATGCTCACCAGGAAAGATTCGGCCCCCCACCAGGCGATTGAGGAAGGAACTCGTGTCGCGTCGGGGTATGTACACGCCCTCGAGCCAGGATCCCGCGGCGCCGCTCCACTCGACTGCGATCCGGTGGGCCGCATTCTCGCTGGCAATGCCAAATAGTCCCGGCAACCCGGACGGTCGAATCTCCTCGAGCCGGATGAGGCAGATCCCGACGACCGCGTAGCCCCCCTGCTTTTTGGGCCGGAACGGAGGGGGCAGGATGCGCTGCACCACCGCCGGGTCGGCCCGGAAATTAACGAGCAGCCGTCTCTTAATGACCCCTTTGATGACCGGAATCCGCATGCTCAACCCAAGCGTTGGAATGATCGGCTGAGCCGCGAAGGCCTAGTCCTCGTATTCCGCGAAGATAAAACTATGCGGGTCTCCCTCTCCAGATAAGAATCTAAAGTATGAAGAATACGCTTCGGACTATTTATTGGCAATGTAGCCACTGCACGATTCCCGTACCCTTGCGCGTAATGCCCGATTGAGAGACAAATCTGCTCCAATGTGGGAGAACCCCATCGGCAATAGGATCCTGTTCTCCAAGCAAAACTCTCAGGCGAAGCCAGAAGTCCCTGTTTGCGGAATCGTGTGCGCTTCCAGCCTCCGAGATATAGGAAAGCACTCTACCGACTCTTTCTCGCTTCGCTACCAAAGCCAATCGCTCGACATCGCAGCGGCCTGCCAATTGTGCGGCACATCGAACTGCAACGGGCTCATATTCGTTTTCACCGAGGAGCAAAAGTGCGACCAATTCCTCATTGGCAATTGCCGCGAATCCCGGGTCATTATCCGCGGGCGGATACATCGGCGCGTAGTGGCGGCACCCCCGCGCAACGGCCAATCGAATGAAGTCCCCAACCGGGTTGATATCCAATCGGTTAGCTCGACGAAGCAACGCGGAGCAATTACCGATATCCCCAATTTCTTTAGCTAATGTTGCCATTGATAGGTCCTTAGGTGCCAATAGCAAAGACTACGAGAGCCCCCGGATACTGCAAGCGGTTCTACCCTGCGATGGGGTGTCAACGTGTATACGATCCGCCCAAAGCCGGGCGTGGCTCCTGCCCGCAGGAAACTTACCTGACAGAAGCGCTGGACCCGGCAACCGGCTAGGAGGTTTCATCCGCGCAATGGAATTCAAACCACGTCTGGATGTCGTTTCGATGCGCAAACCCGCTCGCTTGCTTCGCGTGCTCCAATTCAGCACTACCCGCGTCGCGCCAACCACGCTTCAACATAAAATCGTTCCACACTTCGATCTCTTCTTCGCGGGGATGCCGACCGTTTTGGAAACACCAAGCTAGCACTTTTTCGTCCGAGTTCTCCTCTAGCACGAATTTGACTAGCGCCTCGTATTCGATGCCCAAAAACCTTGTGCACCGAGCATCGAAGAATGTGCGATTTGAAGTGCCGAGGTTATAGCCCGCCGGCAATCTGCCTATGTCGTAATGACGGATTTTATCCAGCATCCGTCCGAAAAAAACGATACCGCCGACTCTTTCGTAGGGGCTACGTAATCCTGGAACATGCATATCGAACGTTTTGCCTAACGTCGTATGATTCGGACCTCGTTAAGCGTCTGAACGGACAGAATGGCGAAGGGACCAGACTTGTTTTGCCTGACCAATGGTGTCCGCGAGCACCGACGGCAAGAGGGCCTGTTTCGGATCATCGCCGATGCCCTGGCTCGGATTCACGTGCGCCTCGATGCAGAGGCCGTCTGCCCCGTAGGCAACGGCCGCCAGGGCGCAGGCGGGAACATACGAAGCCTTCCCAACCGAGTGAGACGGATCCACCACCACGGGCGCCCAGGTCTTCTCCTTAAGCAACGGGGTGATGCTCTCATCGGGATGGTTGCGATACCCGTCGAGCGCGGGCGCGGTGCCCCTTGGACACAGGATGACGTTGGGGTTCCCGAACGCGGCGATATATTCGGCGGCCGAGATGAACTCGTTCAGGGTTCCCATGTGCAGGCTGCGCTTCAGAAGCACCACGGTGTCTCGCTTGGCTACGGCGCGACCGATGGTGCGCAGCAGGGAATAATTGAGAGCGTTGCGAGCGCCGACCTGGAGCATGTGGACCCCGGCGTCGAGCGCGACCTTGACCTGCGACTCGTCCATCACCTCGGCATTCACGGGAAGCCCGGTCGAGCGCGAGGCCTCCATCAGGATGTCGATCGATTTGGCGTCGCCCTGAAACGCGTACGGATTGGTTCGCGGCTTCCAGACGCCCCCGCGCAGAACATGCGCGCCCGCCTCCTTGACCGCCGCGGCCGTTTCCAGGAAAAAATTGGGATTCTTTGGGTCGATCGTGCACTGGCCCGCGATGATCAGGAGCTCCTCGCCCAACGTCACCCCCCCGATCGTGATGCGGTGGGTGGACAGGTCGGACCTGCGGTCCATCAGCTTGAAGGGCGACTGGATCCGGTCGATGCGTTCGACGAACGGAAGGCCCTCCAACCTGTTGATCATCAGTTCGTCCCGCTCATCGCCGACGATCGCATAGATGGTGCGAACCGCGCCTACGATGGGCTGGATCTCACATCCGAACGCGCCGACGATGGCCGTTATTTCGGAAACCTGTTCTGGGGTCAGGCGGTTGGACTTGGGCAGGATCATGGCGGTGGAGCCCCGGGGATGGAAGGGCCATCCTGCCGAATCGGACATCAACCGTCCATTCCGAACTCAATCGAGCCGATTGAACTCCGCAGGAAGCGGCGCCGCGGCGGAAAAGGACGCCGGCCTGCCCCCAAACTCATAGTCGAACGCGATCTCGAGCGAATGCAGGAAAAGCCGTTTCGTTCCCCCTTCCTTCGCAAACGCGCGGTTGGCCCCAAAGTTGCCATAGGTCTGGTCGCCCACGATCGGAAGTCCCCGCTTGGCGCACTGAACGCGAAGCTGGTGGCTTCGACCCGTTTGGGGTTCAAGGCGCAGGAGAGACAGGCGCACGGGTCCCGCGCCGGACCGGATGAGCGTCATCCTGCACTCGGCCGGGAGGTTGCCGCCTTCCGCGACGGTCCGGATCCGGCCGCCCTGCTTTTTCACCCGGAGGACATCCCGCCATGCCTCGGCGCCCTCCCTCGGTCTTCCGAATACAAGCGCCTGATACACCTTGTGGACGCGCCTGCGCTGGAACTGCGCCCGGATCTCGCGGGCGAGCGCCGCATCGGCCGCGGCAAGGATGAGCCCCGACGTTGCGGAATCGAGACGATTGACGAGCCAGAGCCTTCGCGTCTGCCCCCGAGGCCCCTTCCATTCAAAGCATTCGTCCTCCTCGTCATAGGGGGCGCGGACAAGGGAGCGATGCTCGTCGCCCGGTCCGTTGGGATGGGACAGTACTCCCTCGGGCTTGTCCAGGGCGCACAGGCCGTTCCCGTCAATCGCAACTCCCTTGACCCCGGGACCGAACGGGACGTCCGCCCAGAAGCCGTCGGCCGCCGGGGTCACTGGTAATAGAATTTAAACGTTAGTTCCTGGGAATTCCCCAGGACGGCAATCATGTCGTCGGTCCAATCGCCGTAGGGGGCCGTGTTGGTGATCGCGCTGATGCAGCTGGCCTTGCCCTGTTCGCTGGAGTTGTTCTCCACATCGAGGATCTCGGTGATCCTGCCCTTTGAATCCATCGTGAACTTCACCGTGACCGTCGTTCCCGACGGGGGCTCCGTGCGGCTTTCGATGAGGATCCGCTCCCATTGGACTTGGATCGCCTCGATCATCTTGTGGAGGTACGCCCCATAGCTGCTCCATTTGGCGTCGAAAGCGATCGGGCCGATGTTGCTCGTTCCAAACTGATTGTCCTCGAATATCGCCGGCCGGACGTTCGTCTGCTCGATGCTCGGCCTCGGCCTCGGATGCTTCGGATCGATGGCTGGCTCGGTGGTCTCGGCGCCCTCGATCAGAGGCGCGTCGATTGCGCCCACCACCTTTTGCGGCGCGGGCTTCGAGACGTCCGGCACCTTCCCGATATTGCTCCCGAAGCCGTCGTCCCCGTCCTTCATTTTCTCATATCCGGCGAGAGGATCCCGCTCCTGCTTCTGCGCCGTCGCGGCCTTCACCGGCTTGGCGATCTCCCGGGACGGCGGGATCGGGTCCTGCGGCTTGCTCAACTGTCCGGTCACGACCTGGTTTGAATCAAAATCCTTCTTCCCCTCCGTCTTCGGGCGGTCGTTGTGCTGGTCAAGCTGCGGCTTCTCCTGCGCCAGCTGCTGGTTTTGGGAGCTGAAATTATTGGTCTTGTCGGGCACGTTGTCCGGCGCGTTCGGATTCGCCTCCACGAACTTGTTGGGCGGCGGCGGCTTCGGGGGCACCTTGAGGAAGGTCTCGGGCGCTATCTCGATGTTGAACTGCTTCGGGACCGCGTTCTTCCCTGCCAGCCTATTTGTCGGATCGGTCCGCAGTAGGTAGGGAGCTATCGCAAACAGGATAAGATGGACAAACAGCACCGCCAGGACGCCGATCAGCACCGAGCGCGAGTCGGGATCAGCCCACGCGCGCGCCGCCGCCCGCCTCATCGAGGCAGTCGGGGATTGCGGAGCTAGGACATGGCTCATCGGTTGGCTGGACGCGTCTTCGGAAGGTAGAAGCTAGCCCTGTAGGACGCTCCCCGTCAAAATTTGTTTCGTCACCTCCATGGGGAGGCCCATTATGTTGGAATACGACCCGCGATAGCCCGCGATGATCAGGTCGGTGTGGTCCTGGATCGAGTAGGCCCCGGCCTTGTCGAGCGTGTTGACGAGGCGGATATACTCCTCGATGACCGCGTCCCCCAACGGTTTGAAGGCGACCTGACTCGACACTCCCCGGTCGATCTTGAGCGCGCTCGACGCCCTCCGGAGCGCGACCCCGGTGAACACCGTGTGCTCGCGGCCGGACAGGCGCCGGAGCATCGATCGGGCGTCGTCCAGGTCCCGCGGCTTGTTGATGGCCTTCCCATCGAGGAAAACCGTGGTATCCGCGCCCAGGACAACCGCATCGGGGTGCCGCTCGGACACCCAATCCGCTTTCAGCGCGGCGTTGTGCGCGACCATGAGGCGGGGATCGGTCGCCGGATCCTCGTGCTCCGTCACGTCCGCGACCTGCACCTCAAACGGAATGTCCAGCTGAGCCAGAAGCTCGCGGCGCCGGGGCGAGGCCGATGCGAGGATGAGGCGGAAGGATTGGGACACGGCAGAGCGATATGACGCTGCCGAATATGTTGAAAGCAATCCCATCCGCGTCCATGGTGATCCCTTATACGTTCACCCATGCGCCTCGGGCTCGCACAGATCAACACCACCGTCGGCGACCTCGCGGGCAACCGCCGGCGCATCCTGGACGCCTATGCGGCGCTCGTGGAGCGCGGGGCGGAGCTCGTCGTTTTCCCCGAGCTGGCGGTCTGCGGGTATCCACCCCGGGACCTTCTGTTCAAGCGCCATTTTGTTCCCGATGTGGAGGCGTCGCTTGAGACCCTGGCCGCCGAGATCGGCGAGGTTCCGGCCCTGGTCGGCACGGTGGCGTCCAATTCCAGCGGCACCGGGCGCCCTTTTTTCAACGCGGCCGCGTTCTGCCACCGCGGAAAGGTGGCATCCGCGGCGCACAAGTGCCTGCTCCCCACCTACGACGTATTTGACGAGGACCGCTATTTTGAGCCCGCCACGCAGACGACGGTCATCGTCCACGGCGGGCTGCGCATCGGCGTCACAATTTGCGAGGACATTTGGACGCACCCGATGATCAGCACCCGGCGCCTCTACAACGGCCTCGACCCCGTGAAGCAGCTGGCCGCCCAGAGGTGCGACCTCATGATCAACCTGTCCGCGAGCCCCTGGCACTACGGCAAGTCGGACGTGCGCCAGACGCTGGTGACGGACGCCGCCCGAACGCTCGGCTGCCCCGCGGCCTACGTGAACGCGGTGGGCGGAAACGACGAGCTGATCTTCGACGGCCGCTCACTCGTGAGCGACGCGGCGGGCCGCGTCCTGACCGGCCTGGCCGCGTTCGCCGAGGAGCTGGCCGTGGCCGAGACGGACGCCGCGCCCGCCGCGGCTTCGCTTTCGCCCACGTTTGAGCAGCCGGAGATGGCGGACATCCATTCGGCCCTCACGCTCGGGCTCCGGGATTACGCGTACAAGAGCGGCTTTCGAACCGCGCTCGTCTCGCTCTCGGGCGGAATCGATTCCGCGGTCGTCGGCGTGATCGCCGCCGCGGCGTTTGGGCCGGAAAACGTGATCGGCGTGTCGCTGCCCTCGGTCATCTCGTCGGGACATTCGCGGGAAGACGCCCGCGAGCTCGCGTCGACGCTTGGAATCCGCTTCGAGACGATCGGGATCGCGGACATCGTGGCCTCCTGCGAGTCCGCGCTGGCCCCGATCTTTGACGGCCGGCCGCGCGACGTCGCCGAGGAGAACATCCAGGCCCGTGTCCGCGGCGTTCTCATGATGGCCCTCTCGAACAAGTTCGGCTCCCTCCTGCTGACGACGGGAAACAAGAGCGAGATGGCGGTCGGCTACTGCACGCTCTACGGTGACATGTGCGGCGGACTCGCGGTCATTTCGGATGTCTTCAAGACCCAGGTCTACGCGCTCGCGAACTGGATCAACGACGAGGCAAAGCGCTCCCGCCGGCCACCCCCGATACCGCAGTCGAGCATCGACAAGCTCCCAAGCGCGGAGCTTCGCCCAAATCAAACCGACCAGGACACCCTACCCCCGTACGATGTCCTCGACGCCGTGCTGAAGGGTTATGTCGAGGAGGGGCTCTCCCGCCGCGACCTCGTCGCCCAGGGTTTCCCGGAGGCGATCGTGAGCGACGTGGTGCGGAAGGTGGACCTGAACGAGTACAAGCGGAAGCAGGCCGCGCCGGGACTAAAGATCACGCCGCTGGCATTCGGGGTCGGTCGGCGCATCCCCATTGTCCAGAAATACGTAAGCTGATGGCCTCCTCGGAAGACCTTTTTGCCCGTGCCCTCAAACGAATTCCCGGCGGGGTCAACTCGCCCGTGCGCGCCTTCCGGTTTGTCGGGGGCGCGCCGTTTTTCGTCGCGTCCGCCCGGGGCGCGACGCTCGTCACGGTCGACGGGCGCGAATTGATCGACTTCGTCTGCACCTGGGGGCCGGCCATCCATGGGCACAACCACCCGCGGATCAGGGAGGCGATCGCCTCCGCCCTGGAAAAGGGCACGAGCTTCGGAACCCCCAATCCCTACGAGGTGCGGATGGCGGAATTGATCCATCATCTGGTGCCCTCGATACAAAAGGTCCGGATGTGCAACAGCGGCACGGAGGCGACCATGTCCGCCGTCCGGCTGGCCCGGGGGTTCACGCATCGCGACAAGATCGTCAAATTTTCGGGCTGCTACCACGGGCATTCGGATTCGCTGCTGATCAAGGCGGGCTCGGGCGCCTTGACCCATGGCCATCCCGACAGCGCGGGCATCCCGGAGGCGTTCGCCAGGGAGACGATTGTCCTTCCGTTCAATGATCCCGACGCCGTGGACGCGGCGTTTGCGGCGCACCCGGGACAGATCGCGGCGATCATCGTCGAGCCCTATCCCGCGAACGTGGGTCTGATCCTCCCCGAGCGGGGATACCTGGCCCACCTGCGCGCCTCGTGCACGCGGCACGGGGCCCTCCTCATCTTCGACGAGGTCATGACGGGATTTAGGGTCGCCCTGGGGGGGGTCCAGGAAATTGAGGGCGTCGCCCCGGACCTCACGGCCCTCGGCAAGATCATCGGCGGCGGCCTTCCCGTCGGGGCATTCGGGGGACGACAGGACGTCATGGATGAGCTCGCTCCCCTGGGGCCTGTCTACCAGGCGGGCACGCTGAGCGGTAATCCGCTCGCCATGGCCGCGGGGATTGCCGCCCTGGAACTTCTGGAGGAGACGGCCCCCTACCCGCGCCTCGACGCGCTTGGGAGCCAGGTGCGCGACGCCCTTTTGAGCGCCTGCCGCGCGAAGGGCCTCGACGCCCAGGTGCCGCAGACCGGCTCGATGTTCTGCCTATTCTTCACGCCGACGCCGGTGCGCGACTACGCGGGAGCGCTGACCGGCGACGCCCGGACCTACGCGAAGTTTTTTCACGGCTGCCTGGACGCCGGCGTCTACCTGCCGCCGAGCGCCTTTGAAACCGCGTTCATCAGCACCGCACACGAAGGTCTTGCGATCGAGAAGGCGTGCAGCGTGATGCAATCGGTCCTGCGGAAACTTTGAACCCTCGCCCATGTCCATGGTAAACCACCGATTGAATCCCCTTACGGCGGGCCGCGTGCTCCTGACCCTTTGCCTGCTGGCCTTTGCCACCGGCTCTCTCGCCGCGCAGCCCGTTTCGGGCGATATCTTTCCACTGGCCGACATCAAGGCGGGCCAGCACGGGGAGGTCTGGACGGTTTTCCAGGGCACCCAGCCTGAACCCTTTGCCGTCAAGGTGAGCGGGATCATCCTCAATGCGCTCGGACCGGGCAAATCGATCATTCTCTGCAAGCTGACCGACCCGCGCGTCCAGGATATGGGCGCTGTCGCTGGAATGAGTGGAAGCCCGCTCTACATCGACGGCAAGTTTGCCGGTGCGCTCAGTTACCAGCTCCAGCGTTTCGAGACGATCCGCTACGCGGGCTTCACCCCTGCCGCCGACATGGCCGAGGTGGCGGACCGCGTGGGTGAGGCTCCGTCCGCCGGCCCACAGGCCGCCAATCCGGAGCCTCCTGCGAGCCCCACCGTCGAATCCGACCTGACCTTCCGGCCGATGAAACCCGTCTTTGCGCTCGGGGGGGTGTCTCCGAGGACGGCGGCCATCATGGCCCCCCAGTTTGCCACGCTTGGAATCGGGGTGGTTGAGCTCGGGGGAAGCAGCCAGGGCCGGCAGGCGGGCGGCCTGGCGGGCACGTCGGGGGCGCCGTCGCCGGCGCTTCATCCAGGCGATGCCGTTTCCGTGGCCCTGACGACGGGGGATATAACGCTGGCGGGCACGGGCACGGTGTCCCGCGTTGACGGCAACCGGATCGTCGCCTTCGGGCACCCGATGCTCGGTCTCGGCGACGTCCAGTTTCCGATGTGCTCCGCCGAGGTCGTCGCCATCCTTCCGTCGAGCCTTGAGTCGATCAAGATCGCCAACATCGGGCCGGTGATCGGCAGCATCAGCCAGGACCGATTGTCCGCCGTCTCCGGGACCTTGGGGCCGGGCCCGGAGATGACCGACGTCGACGTGGTCACGGGGCCCGATCACGCCCCGCGGACCATCCACTTCCAAGTCGTCCGCGACAAGCAAATCGCGCCCATGATCATGCTCACCGGCATCGTCGAGGCCGTCTACGGATCCAATGACAGCGAGGCGAGCGAGGGATTCCGGATCGTGAGCACCGTGACCTTCTCGCCCACCCAGGAAATCACGAGGGAATCGGTCTACGCTGGCCAGCAGGGTTTTGGCCAGGGCATGTTTGAATTCCTGGTCGGCCTTTCCGGGGAACTGCAAAATCCGTTCGAGAAGGTCATGGCCAAGCACGTTCAGTTTCGGGTGGAACCGCTCGAGGCCAATCCCGCGATCACGCTGGATCAGTTCCAGGTGTCGCGCACCCTCGTGCGCTCGGGCGAGACATTCCAGGTCACACTGGGCTGGCGCGATTATCAGGGGGACGCGCAAACTCGCAGCTTCGACATCCCGGTCGACCCGGCCTGGGCAGGAAAGACCCTCGAGGTGCTGGCGGTTCCCGGACGGGTGCTGGACGAACTCACCGGACACGGCCATGTGTTCCACCCTGGCCAGCTCCGCAGCTTCGATGCCTACGTCGAAGGAATGAGGGATAACCGGGCCGAGGACGGGATCTACATCGCGGTGGTTGAAAAGGCGGCTCTCTTTTTTGACCAGGCCGCCTCCACGCGTGACACCCCGGCCTCGATCGAACGGATCTCCGCGGCCGCCGACTCGGCCCGCTACCAGACGCATGATGCGCTGGTTCCCCTCTGGGAGACGCATGTGCTTCCAGGCAAAGTTTCCTCCACCGAGTTCCGCCGCACCGTGCGCGTCGTCGAATAGCCCCGCCCAAAGACCTTCCCCATGCCGTCATCCAAGTCCGCGCTCCCCCGCTTCATCCCGATTCTCCTCATCCTCTCCGGAGCGCTCCGTGCGGACCCCCTGTCAAAAAGCACGGGAATCGATTTCTACCAGGACGTGTTGAGCCGGGACCTTCATGGACTGGCGTCCCGCTCCGACGGGCGCCTGGTCGCCGGGCCGGTCCTCACGGACCTGAAGGGGCAGGCGCCGAGTGAATTGCTCTGGTGCCTCGAGCCCGCACCCGGCGGCAAGTGGCTCGTGGGAGCCGGCCCGGACGGCCAGGTCTTCGAGGTCACCGCAGACCTGGCGGCGGATACCTACTCGTCCAGGGAGGTGATCAAGATCGCGGGGACCCAGGTGTATGCGCTGAAGTCGCTTCCCGACGGATCGATCCTCGCCGGCACGTCGCCCGTCGGCGGGTTATATCTCATCCGCGGCGGAAAGATTGCAGCCCGCACCGGCCTTCCCGCCGACTCGATCTTCGATCTCGTCCTGCTGGACGACGGGAAGTCGGCCCTCGTGGCCACAGGGGACCCGGGGCGTATCTACAAGATCGACCTAGCCAAGTTTGCCGCCGCCGGCGTGTCCGCCGACCGCAACTCGGACGCCAAAACGCTCGCCGAGCGGGGCGTGGCCCTGTTTGGGGAGGTCAGCGACCGAAACCTAAGGCGCATCGCGAGGCTCAACGACGGCCGGATCGCGGCCGGATCGGCCCCGCGCGGAAACATCTACCTCTTCCCTTCGCAGGGCGGCTCTCCCTACCTCGCCGAGGAAAACCGAGATGCCGAGGTGACCGACCTGGTCGCCGACCCAAAGGGGGGATATTATGCCGCCATCGTATTCTCCGGCGGCGATATTCACCCCGCCCTCTCCACGATCCAGATCATCGGGACGGTCGATCCGACGGTGACCGTGATGGACAATTCGGAACCCGGCCAGAACCCGACGCCGACTCCGGCTCCGGCCGCGAGCAATGGCAAGAGCAAGGATGCCTCCCTCGAGATCCTCAACGCGCCCGCCCAGGTGGAGCGCTTCTCGGGCCGCAGTACGCTCCAGTGGTTTTCGACGGACGGATTCCCCGAGACGCTCCTTGTGCGCTCGGGCGTCGCGTTCTACCGCATGGGGCGTTTCGGCGACGTGATCGTCATATCAGGGGGCGAGCAGGGCGAGATGTCCGGCTACGACCTCGGGAACCGGCTCGCGCTCACGTTCGCGGGCAGCGGGTCTTCGCAGTTGAACGCGCTTGAGCCCGTCCCGGGCGCTCCCGGGCGGTTCCTCGCGCTGCGCAACAACGCGCCCGGATTCGCTTCCCTTGACTTCAACGCCGCCCAGCCGAGGAAGGCCGAGACCAAGCGCGTGGACCTGGGCGCCCCCGCCCGTCTCGGCGCCCTCTGGTTCAACCGGATCCGCAACCTCGACACAAAGCAGCTGTCGCTTTCCATCCGCACTACCAATGGGTCCGACGAGACCGACGGATGGAGTCCCTGGGTTCCGATGGCCGACAGCGACGGCTGGCGGGCCAACGCCCCGGCCGGCCGGTATGTCGAGTTGAGGCTCGCGCTGCCCGCCGATTCCAGCCCCGGCCTCGAGCTCGACCGGGCCAATATCTACTACCTCACCCAGAACCATCGGCCCCAGCTCCAGGACTTCCGGATGCTGTCGCCGAATTTCGCGATCGTCGTGCCTCCCGACATGCCCGCGCCGGTCGTCACCACGGTCGGCCAGCTCCTTCAGTCGTCGGATCGCGACAGCGACCGCCGCAGGGCCGGATTCCTGGGGAGCCAGATCGTGGCCTCGCCGGGCACGCGCGTCGCATTCTGGACCGTGAGCGATCCCGACGGCGACAATTTGGTCTACACCTTTTCCATCCGGCGCGACGGGGACCCGTCATGGACGGACCTCGCCGTGGACAGCAAGGACGCCTACGTCCAGTTCGACACCCTCCATCTCCAGGAAGGGACCTGGTTCACGCGCCTGGTGACGAAGCAGACGGCTCCGCGGCCCGAGAGCGACCGCCTATCGGTCACATTCGAGACGGACGACATGGTCGTCGACCACACGCCGCCGGAGATCGAGGAGGCGACCGTGCGGCGCGAGGCCGGCAACGTCATTGTCACGCTCCGGGGCCGCGATGCGCTCTCACTCCTCGACAGCGCGGAATTTGATTTCAACAACGGCGTGCAGGAGACGCTGGAGCAGCCCGCCGACGGCATCCTGGACGGCCGCGAAGAGACCTTCGTCCTCGAGTTGCCGGTCCAGCAGCTGGCCGGCGCGACTTCGGTCGAGGTCACCCTTTACGATTCGGCGGGCAACGGCGCCACCCGGCGCCTGAGCCTCTGACGGCGGCCCGCGGCGGTCAGGCCCGCGGGTGGGCCTTGTCGTAGACGTCCTTTAGGCGTGCGATGCTCACGTGCGTGTAGACCTGGGTGGTCACGAGCTGCGCGTGCCCCAGCAGCTCCTGGACGATCCGCAGGTCGGCTCCGGCGTTCAGGAGGTGGGTTGCGAACGAGTGCCGCAGCTTGTGGGGCGTCAGGTCCGGCGGCAGTCCCGCGAGCGCGAGGTGCCGCTTCAGCATGAGCTGGATGGAGCGGACCGTCATCCGGCCGCCCCCGGGGTTGGAGAGCACGGGATCCTCGGGTCCGGCGGTCGGCGCAAATTCATCGCGGAATTTCCGAAGGACGGCGCAGGCCACCTTCCCGAGCGGGCAGACACGCAGCTTCCGGCCCTTGCCGAGGACGCGCGCGATGCCCTCTTCCAGGTCGACCGCGCCGTGGTTGAGGCCGACCAGCTCGCTGACGCGCAGGCCCGCCCCGTAGAGCAGTTCCATCGCGAGCCGGTCCCGGCAGGCCGTGAAGGCGTCGCAACCCCCGCTTTCGAGCAGACGAACGGGGCTCGCGAGCAGGGTCGCCGCCTGCTCCTCCGTCAGGAACTGGGGCAGGCGCCGCTCGAGCTTGGGCAGTGGGGCGCCCGCGAACGGATTGCGTTTCAGTCGGCCCTTGGTCATCCAGAACCGGCAGAGCGCCCGGAGCCCCGACACGTGGTTGTGGAGCGTGCGGCGTCCGTACCGGCGCTGCGCCTCGATCACAAAATCGCGGATTTCGCGCGATCCCAGGGCCTCGATGCCGCCGCTCCAAAGGCCGGCCGACAAAAGCCAGCGATAGAAGTCGTCGAATGCGATCCGGTAGTTGCGGACGGTGTAGGGGGAGCACCTGCGCTCGTGCGCAAGGTGCTCGCCGAACGGCGTCCACCACAAACGGGTGACCGCTTCAGGCGGTGGCCGCGGCTTCTGGGGCGCGTCGCTCGACATGGCGCTTGAGGCCGTCCGCATGCCGGCGCAGGGCGCCCTCGGAATCAAGGCCCCTGGCCTGCGCAGCGGCGGCGATCTCAAAAAGCATGCGCCCGAGCGCCTCGTCGTCCAGGTCGGCCGACAGCTGTGCCACCCGGTCCGCATCGGCACCGGAATTTCCCGAGAGCCCCTTCTTTTCCATCTGTTTCCAGACGGATTCGGCGTACATGAGCGCCGGCAGGCGCGGCGGAAGCTCCTTGAAGACGGATAGAGGGGCTACGCCCGGCGGCCCCTTCTCGAGGGCCTTGATCTGCTCCCATTGGGTGAGCACCTGCTCGGAGGTGTCGAGCTTGCCGCCGCCGAAGACGTGAGGATGACGGCGGATCAGCTTCTCGTTCACCTCCCGCGCCACCGCCTCGAGGTTGAAATGGCCCGCCTCCTGCGCGAGCTGAGCGTGGAAAATGACCTGGATCAGCACGTCTCCCAGTTCCTCGCGCATGTGGGGCAGGTCTAGCCGGTCGATAGTGTCGAGCAGTTCACTGCATTCGTCGATGAGGCAGCGCGTGAGGCTCTGGTGGGTCTGCTCCTGGTCCCAAGGGCAACCGCCCGGCCCGCGCAGGCGCGCGATGGTGTGACGCAGTTCGTCGATTGCGCTCAATCGGGCCAGAATGAGCCCATTTGGGCGGTCGTGACAAGGATTCTGGTCTGGTTTTCGGGCCCAGGGTATGTTTCGTGAAGGCGTGCCCGACAAGCTGAACGAAATCATGGAGTGGAAGCGCCGCGAGATTGCCGCCCGGATCCGGCCGGTCTCCGAGCAGGAGCTTTCGCGGCTCGATGCGTCCCTTGCCAAGCCCGTCCGGTTTGCGGACGCGCTGCGGCGCGCCGCCGGCGGCGTGGCCGTGATCGCCGAGATCAAGCGGCGCTCGCCCTCCGCAGGAGAAATTGCAACCAACGCCTCGTCGCTCGACCAGGCCCGACTCTTCAAAGCCGCAGGAGCTGACGCCCTCTCGATTCTCACCGACGAAAAATATTTCGGGGGCACGATCGAGGACCTGCTGGGAGTCACGGCGCTGATGCGGGTGTCGCCGCCCGCGCTGCCGTGCCTTCGCAAGGATTTCATGCTGCATCCGGTCCAGGTGCTTGAGGCGCGGGAATCGGGGGCAAGCGCCATCCTGATCATCGTCAGGGCCTTGAAGGACAATGATATCCAGAGACTTTTTGGCGCGGCGCGCGCCGCGGGCCTGGCAGCGCTCTTTGAAGTGCATGCCGAGGGGGAAATTGAGCGCGCCATGTCCCACGGCGCCGAAATCATCGGGGTGAACAACCGCGACCTGTCCGAGTTCACGACTGACCTGGCCCTCAGCGAACGCCTGATCCCGCAATTCCCCGCAGGCGTGATCGCCGTGAGCGAAAGCGGGATTCGAACGGCCGACGATGCCGCGCGGGTCCGCAAGGCGGGGGCCCA
>Ga0182018_10003054_pt1 | contig 15627 bp, 11 predicted proteins | sample 812P2MmetaG_FD_120490 | JGI IMG/M metagenome (GOLD analysis project Ga0182018, IMG submission 120490) | Permafrost microbial communities from Stordalen Mire, Sweden - 812P2M metaG | ecosystem: Environmental > Terrestrial > Soil > Wetlands > Permafrost | place: Sweden: Stordalen | collected...
AGCATGGCGAGAGGTTGGGAAAGCAAGGCGGTCGGCGATCAAATCGACGCCGCGGCGGTCGAGAAGTCACCTAGCGAATCCAGATCACTTTCACCGGCACAGGCCAACACACTGCGGGAGAAGAAAATCCTGGAGCTCTCACGTGCGCGAGTCACGTCAGATCTCGAGAATAGCCAGGATCCTCGCTACCGTAGTCTTCTAATGCGCGCGCTCGAAGATCTCGACGCGAAGCTTGCCGGTCTAGCGCAAGCCGGCTAGCCGGTTTTCGTTGAACACTAACCACACGGCAATCTCACGCATCAGTGCGTCCTGACGCACGGCTATTTCCCTATACGCTCGGAGTTCGGACAGGCATCGGGCCGGTGTATCCTGACGGGGCTCTCGACATATCGCGATCATATCGAGGACTTGCCTATGAATACGGTTTCCTCGCCGGTTCCCGTCGCGCCTGCGGCTCCCATCGCCGGTTTGGAATTAGCAGTACGAATTCTCATCGGAGCGGGACTCGTTTGGTTGCTGGTCAAGAGTCTGGGCCACCGCGATCCACTCTGGGCGATGATTTCGGTGGTGATCGTGTCGGATGCAGAGCTGGACGCGACGGTAAAAGCGTTTCGGGGCCGCGCAGTGAATACGATTATCGGTTGCGCGGTCGGCCTCGGGTTTCTATACGTGCTCGGTCCGGCGAGCTGGTCGATTCTTCTCGCAATGTCCGCCGCCGTCCTGATTTCAACCTCTTCGAGATACACCGTCAATGCGTGGCGGATTGCGCCGGTGACTGTGGTGCTCGTCATGATGCCGGGAATCCTTCAGGGCTCGCGGGTCGCGGGCACACCGATTGCGATCACACGCACGGTAGAAGTGTTGCTCGGCAGCGCTGTGGCCGTGATTGTGTCGTGGTTGTTCTTCGTAGCGGCGCGAGCGCGGCGGCGGAACGTGGTGCAAGAGCGGCCGTCAAGCTAGCCCATATTGGAGAAATGCTCGGGCTCGATTTTGTACATCACCCGAACTTCTCCCGGCTGGCGGAACGGGTACTTGTCCTTGCCAAGATATTTCTTCGCCATCTTGTCAATGTGCTCGTCCGCGCCTTTTTCGACAATCTCGGTGACCTTGCCGCGCACTTCAAGATAGCGGTAAGGATTCGCGGGATCTGAGATGGCGAGCGAGACGCGGCCATCGCGGCGAAGATTCTTGTCTTTCTGGCGCCCCTTGGCCGAATTCACGATCACGTAGTGCCCGTCGAAATCAACCCACACCGGCGTGACCTGCGGCCTGCCATCTGGCATGAGCGTGCCCAGATTTGCGAAAGCCGGCTTTTCAAATAAATCTTTGTGCGTTGCGGGAATTTCTGCGGACATTTCATCCTCCTGACGGACTTAAAGATTAGTGTTCTGAGACGCATACTTTAGCACGACGCTGCAACGAAGATGTAGATGCGCCTCGTCGCCATGGGGTCGCAATTGCCGCACGCAAATAGGTGCATGATAATCTGAATCCTGATGACGCGATTCTTCGCCGCCGTGTTGCTTTCAGCGTTGTTAGCGTGCGCGGGCGCCGGGACAATTAGCGGCGGGCGCGCGCCGCAGCAATCCGGAAGCGGCCGTCCTACTTTTTACCGCGACGTTCTGCCGATTCTCCAGACGCACTGCCAGGCGTGCCATCGCGACGGCGGGATAGCGCCGATTCCATTTGAAACTTACGAGCGCGTCGCGCGCAAAGCCGGCGCGATTGCCGATGCCGTCACCAGCGGCAAGATGCCTCCGTGGTTCGCGGACCGAAACATCGGCAAATTCGCAAACGATCCCTCGCTCTCAGATCAGGAAATCTCAACGCTTGCTGATTGGTCGGATGCGGACGCTCCGGCCGGCGATCCGCACGATGCTCCTCCTCCGCGCGCGTGGGCCGGCGGCTGGAATATTCCTGAGCCCGAGGACGTTGTAAAGATGCCCGGGCCAGTTTCGATTCCGGCGCAGGGCGAAATCGAATACACCTACGAAATTATTCCGACGGGCTTCAAGGCTGATAAATGGGTGCAGATGTCGCAGGTTCGGCCATCGAGCCCGCAGTACGTTCATCACGCGGTTGTCTACATCCGGCCGCCCGATTCGAAATGGCTGAGAGGCGCGCCGGTTGGCGTGCCGTTCACAGCTTCCACGCTGAAAAGCAAAAAAGACAAGCACGACGCAAACTGGACCGACAGCGATGTGTTGCTCGTCTACGCGCCGGGAAGTTCGCCGGATTCGTGGCCCGCGACAATGGCGAAATTTATCCCCGCAGGATCCGATCTCGTATTCCAAATCCACTACACGACGAACGGCCGCGCCGGAAGCGACCAGAGCAGCATCGGCCTGATTTTTGCGAAGTCGCCGCCACCCCAACGTGTCCTTACGTTGCAACTGACCAACGACTCCTTCGCGATTCCTCCAGGCGCCGATGATTATCGCGTCGAAGTCCACGGCTCGCTGCCAAACGACGCGACACTCCTAAGCTTTTTCCCCCACATGCATCTCCGCGGGAAGCGATTCGAATACAACATCGCGCATAAGGACGGAGGCGTCGAGACGCTATTGCGCGTCAACTATCATTTTCACTGGCAGATGAGCTATCGACTTGCCGACCCGCGCCCGCTGAAGGCTGGCACGGTCCTGCAGGCCGTGGCGTGGTTCGACAATTCAACGAAGAACGAGCACAATCCCGATCCGAATAGGACCGTCCGCTGGGGCGATCAGACGACGGATGAAATGATGGTGGGTTTCTTCGACGTCGCCGTCGCAGGCAATCTGGACAAGTGGCACTTCTTCATCCGCCATCCTGCGACCAAATAATTTTCCCTTATACCTTTAATTGTTCCTATGTGACCGTTGGAAAAATTTCTGACCGAGAGCGGCGGCCCTACCGGCCAGCCCTGCGACTGCTGAGCGTTCGTTCGTAGCGCCGGCATCTTGCCGGCGATTTTGTGCGACGCCACCTGGCGGAAAACCGCCGGCAAGATGCCGGCGCTACGATTGCCTATTTGCCGGTGGTTGTTGGGAAAAATGAGCAGCGGTTCAGTAGCTCTGCCAGAACTGCGCGTCGGGCTGAAAGAACGTGACGCCGATGCGCAGCCGCCCGTGGAATCGTTTGCTGACGTGAATCACGCGGCACTCGCGCTCTGCTTGATTTTCGGTGTTGGTAAGGCAAAGCCGCTGGCCGGGGAAGACGTCTTCCGCGAGCGAGAGCCTGCAACCGCCATCGTTCAAATCCAGCGTGAATGCTTCCTCGTGGAATGGTTGCTGGTCGGTGTTGGAGCCGTAGACGAAAAGGGGAACGTTCAGCTCGACGCGCTTGCTGTTGCGCCGGTCGCCGCGGTGAGTTTCGAGTTGCTGTTCCTGCGTGCGCTGGATGGCTCGAGCCCGATGCTGCTCTGCGGCCCTCAGCGCGTCCCAAATCCGGCTCACTCTGACCCCCAGGGCTGGCCGCCTCAATTGACCTCAAAGTATTGATGCAAATGAAGGCCCACGGAAGTCAGATTTCCGAGCTTTAGCGGAAGAGTAAATGGAGGCTTTCCGCCTGTGAGCATTAGACAATCCAGGCAAAGACACTGGTATAATTTTCGCGGGATACCACATTCCAATTCCAGCGACTCATCTAAATTCCTCTTGGCGTCGGGTATCTGTGGGAGCTTTGCGCATGCGCTCTGATAGTGACCGGGCTCGCACCCCATGGCGCCGGCTATGAAGACGCATTTATCGCGCGTCGTCCTGTTTCTGATTCTGGCGCCAACGGCTCAGCCCGGCTTCGCTGCGCAAAACGCCTCATCTCCGGGTGCACAGAAGAACGTCAACGCCAACGCCCAGGCGGCCTATCAAGCAGGCAATGCAGCTGTCGCGAATAACGACTTCAAAGCCGCAGAAGTACAGTTCGAGACGGTCGTTCGCTTAGTCCCTGAGATCGAAGAGGGCCACAGTGCCCTCGGCGCCGTCTTGGTAGGTCTTGGAAAATTCCCGGAAGCAATCAACGAATTGCAAAAGGCACTGGCGCTCAGACCCGGCGATGTATCCGCGCAGACAAATCTCGCCCTGGTGTACGAGCAGACGGGCGCTTATACAAAAGCGATTGTATTGTTCAAAGAAGTCGAAGCCGGCTCACGAGGAGCGCGGAGTTCGAACTCACCGCACGCGCTTCCGTCGTCGGTACTTGCGGGGTACGCTCGCTCGCTGGCTGCCGTTGGTCAGGTGCCGACGGCAATCGCCAAGATGAAGACCGCCGTCGCCGAATCGCCGCAGAGCGCCGAGTTCCATGACGACCTGGGCTCGCTATACGCCATGCAGAAGAATTGGCCAGCGGCCGTGAGCGAGTTTCAGAAAGCAATCGAGCTTAATCCGCAGTTCGCAGCTGCTCACATGCATCTCGGAGTAGCGCTAGTCGCCCTACAGCAAGCGCCTGCCGCGATTTCGGAGCTTACGCTCGCCTGCCAACTCGCTCCGAACAACCCGGTGGCCGCCACTGAACTAGGGAGCGCGTACGTTGCGAATAATGAAGACGACAAGGCCATCATGGCATTCCAGCGGGCAATCGAAGTGAATCCCGCGGCCACGCAAGCCAAGTATCAACTCGCTCTAGTGCTTCAGCGCACCAGCCACGAGCGTGAGGCTCTTCCCTTGCTTCGCCAAGTCGTTGAAGCTGAGCCGAAGAACGCAGACGCGGTTACGAGCCTGGGTCTCGCTCTCCTCCTTGCTGGAAACGCAAAAGATGCCATTCCGTTTCTCCAGCGCACGCTTGCCAATCGGCCCGGCGATCCTACCGCGCACGAGAATCTCGCGGCTGCGTACATGCAAATGAACGAAATTGACGAAGCCATCCAAGTCCTCAGCTCCGGCCTGAAGAGCAATCCCGACAATTTCCAGCTCCATTACAATCTCGGACTCGCACTGAAATTGAAGGATGACAATGCGGCCGCCATTCCTGAACTCGAGACCGCGGCCAAGCTCGACCCTTCGGCCCACGAGCCGCATTACACGCTCGGCATCCTTTACATGCAGGACGGCCGCTACGACGACGCAGCCCGCGAACTCTCGCTCGCGATGAAGCTGCACCCCGACAACGCGGACGGCTGGGCTACACTTGGTAGCCTCTATCGAAAAATGAACAAACTGCCGGAAGCCGCCGACGCTTTGCGGGAGGCGATTCGACAAATGCCCGGCCAGCCCGATCCTCACCTGACACTGGCAATGGTTCTCGCTCAGCAAGGTCAGGCGACCGAAGCAGCCATCGAGCGAAAAAAAGGCGCGGAATTGGAACGCGTGACCATGAATCTCCAGAGAGCGACAGTCTCCACAAATTCAGGCGACGCTTTGCTGCAGAAGGGCCAGCTCGCAGACGCCGTCGAACGATTCCGGGAAGCGCTCAACAACGATCCCAACTATGCCGAAGCGCACCGCGGGCTGGCCAATGCTCTGGAACGCCAAGGCAAGAAGGCCGAAGCAGCAGAAGAACGGCATAAGGCCGACGCGCTGGAAGAGTCTCGGCCGTAATCGTGCGGAGCTTATCAAGAATATGCTTAACACGGTGCTGACACGTTCAACGCGGGTGGCGCTCCTCGCTCTGGCTCTGTTATCCGTTTCCGCAGCGCAGTCCAGTCGCGTCGTCGGAATTATCCATCGATCTCTTCCGCCCTTCGAATTCCTTGTGTATTTCGATAACAACAGGGGCGGACTAGCAGAAGGAGCCGAGGCCATTGATCGCATTGAAGTCCGAAGCGCAGGGCGGCACATTCAAACAATTCACTTCGCGCCTCAGGATGCCCCAATTGTCGATGGACGTTGGGTGGAAGCTCTGTCCCTCCGGGATGTCGACTGCGACGGATATAAGGATCTTCTGGTGCGAAAAGCGGCCGGTATTCACGGAGACGATTGGTATTACTTATATCGGTTCAATCGAGCACGAGGTGTGTTTGTAGCCTATCCTCGATTTTCTAGCCTCCCGCTGAAAAACGTTAATTGCGGGGCAAACATAGTCACAACTTACGTTAACAGCGGAGCAGCGGGATGTGCCTATGAAAGCGGTACATATCATTGGGTCGACGGTGAGCTGTTACCGATGCGAATTGAATCGCAAGAAGTGACAGACGGAGGATTTATTAGAATCATTCGCTCGTGGAGCACTGGGACAGAAACCGTCGTCAAACAGATCGTAGATGCGCACGACTGTCATCGCCCAAATTAGAGAATTTCCGGCCCTAATATGTCGGATTATTGGAGACTGTCTTGCTTCAGAATGCCACCATTTACAGATGCCCTAGGATGCGCTATACCAAGCTACGCAGCCATGCCAGCCGAGATGGACACAAATTTTGCCGAATGGAATATTCTTGCGGTAGAACTCCGCGATGCTCCGCAAACATTGCAATTGACCGCACTCGACGAGACGAATTGGAAGTTGCGTTGCCGGACTAGAGCGTGATGAAGTTTCGAATGAGCCGTCTCGCAGAGATCTCCGCCGGTTCCCTGGCCTGCATCGCATTGCTAATGGGAACCATGCAATTCTCCACCCACGCCCAATCCGACGAAACCCAAGCGCGGAAAAATTATTCCGACAAGGTTCGCGAAACGTACAACTTTGGTTTCGGCAAGGACAACTTGTCGCTCCCCGGAAACGCCGCCATCGAGGGCAACGAGTTCATCCAGCCCGGCGCTTTTCCCGAGGCGGAATATTGCGGCCATTGCCACGAAGAGGCCTACCACCAGTGGCGTCAGGCGTTGCACTCCAATTCGTTCCGCACCCCGTTCTACCGGACCAGCGTCAACATCCTGATCCAAACCAAAGGCATCGAATTCTCGCGGCACTGCGATAGCTGCCACAATCCGATTGCCGTGCTTTCGGGAGGGCTGACTCAAAACTCTCAAGTCGATCGCGCCTTCGACAAAGACGGTTTGACTTGCACCACCTGCCATTCGGTCCAGAAATTGCAATCCACTTCGGGCAATGGCGGCTATGTGATGGGTGTTCCCGCGGTGATGGTGGACGAGAAGGGCAATCGCATTCCCGGCGAAGTTCCCTTCGGCGATATCCTGGCGAATCCCGAGCGTCATTCCAAGGCCGTGATGCAATCCTTTTATCGCACGCCGGAATTCTGCGCCGCCTGCCACAAGGCCAACCTGCCGAATCCGCTCAACGATTACAAATTCATCCGCGCCTTTACCACATTTGACGAATGGCAGAATTCCAAGTTCTCCAAGCGCAGCCCGCTCACTTTTTACACGGCTGATTTCACCACATGCCAGGATTGCCACATGAAGCGCGCCGTGGCCATTCTGCCCGATTACGGCGCGAAGCAAGGGACGTTTGCGTCGCATCGCTGGCTGGCGGGAAACACCGCGGTTCCCTTCTACTACGGCTTCGACGAGCAGTTGCAGAAGACCATCGAATTCCTCAAAGCCGGCAACTTCCTCAACGTGGATATCTTCGCGCTGAAAAAAGCGAGCGACGACAGCATGATTGCCCCGCTAGGCTCCGTGCCCTTTCAGCTTGAGCCCAACGACGTTGTCGAAGCCTACGTCGTCGTCCAGAACAAGAACATCGGTCACTCGCTGATTCCCGAAGTGCGCGATCTCTACGAAGCGTGGGTCGAAGTTACAGTGAAGGACGCCGCAGGAAACGACATCTATCACAGCGGCTTCCTCAAACCCGATGGCATGCTCGATACTCGCGCGCATAGTTTCACCAACCGGCCAGTGAATCTCTCCGGGGAATTTGTTGATAATCACAAGGTCTGGACGATCCATTCCATGGCCTACGACAACTCAATTCAATCCGGACGCTCCGCTTTGGTGCGCTATGAATTCCGAATTCCGCCTGACGTAAAAGGCCCGGTCAGCGTCACCGCATCCGTGAATTACCGTCATCTGCGGCAGAGTTATCTGAACAATGTATTCGGTGCCGATCATCCGCTCTATCCAGTCATTGAGCTGGCATCCCGCACGCGCACGCTGAACATGGGCATGAATAATCCCACACCTGCGGAAACGGGCGACAATCAGGACTGGATGCGCTGGAATAATGTCGGCATCGGCTTCCTTGACCAGCAGCAATACTCCGACGCCATTGCGGCGTTCGAGCAAGTGGTCAAGCTTCGGCCGGACTACGTGGACGGCTACGTGAACGTGGGCCTAACCTATATCGAATGGGAAAAATATTCGTCCGCGCAGCCCGCTCTCGAGAAGGCGTTGCAGTTGCGTCCGGATTACGCCCGGGCACTCTACTATCTCGCCTTGGTAGATCGACGCGAGGGACATCCCGAAGCTGAAGTCGCCAATCTACAAAGAGTTGAAGAGCAATATCCGCAATCGCGCGATGCGCGCCGCGAACTAGGCATCGCCTACTATCAGCAGCATCGTTCCGATGATGCCGTGGCGCAATTTCAAGCTTTGCAGGCAATCGATCCCGACGACGTCGCGGCGCACTACAATCTCGCCATTTTGTATCGCCGCAAGGGCATGAGAGCCGAGGCCGCTGCACAGGCTGCACTGTACGCCACCAAGAGAATCGATCCCGCCGCTCCAACCTATTCACTCGATTTTCTGCGCAAGCATCCAGAAATATCCACAGAGAGCGTACCCTGGCACATGCACTCGGATCTGAAGCCCATGTCCGCCAATGGCAACGGACAGCAGTAGCTGAGGAGGAGTGTTGCCTATAGATCGCCGGAAATTTCTTCGTTCGTTGAGCCGCACAGCGCTCGTACTTCCATTCGCAGATATTTTGGCCCTCGCCGCTCCCACTCAACAACAGCAGGAAACCAAACCAAAAATCGGCCCTATCGAGCGCAGCTACGACGCCAAGCCCGCACCTCCGCCGCCGGGTCCGAAATCCGCAATAGAAGGCACGCCGCTCGGCGTCAGCTTCGTTGATGTCGTCAAAGGTTCGGGGCTCGATATCGAAACCATTTACGGCGGCGTAGGCAAGAACAAATATCTGCTCGAAACCACAGGCTGCGGCCTCGCCTTCTACGATTACGACAACGACGGCTGGCTCGACGTCTTCCTCGTGAACGGATGGCGGCTCGAAGGATTCGCCAAGGGCAAGGAGCCGCATTGCCACCTGTTCAAGAACAACCGCGACGGCACGTTCACCGATGTCACCAAAGGCTCGGGCCTGGATATCCGCACAGGATGGGGACAAGCCTGCTGCGTCGGCGACTACGACAACGACGGCCATGACGATTTGTTCGTCACCTACTACGGCCAAAATGCCCTGTATCACAACAACGGCGACGGAACTTTCGTCGATGTCACAGAACGCTCCGGACTCACACAGCCCGGACCGAAGACGCGCTGGAATACCGGCTGCACCTGGGTTGACTACGATCGCGACGGCCATCTCGACTTGTTCGTCGCCAACTACGTTGACTTCGATCTGAAGACCGCTCCTCTTCCCGAAGAAGGCCCGTGTACTTACAAGGGAATTCTCGTCGCCTGTGGTCCTCCCGGTCTAGCCGGCGGAAAAAACATCCTCTATCACAGCAACGGAGACGGAACCTTCACCGACGTGAGCGAAAAATCGGGAATGTGGAACGCCATCGGCACCTACGGTCTCAGCGTTGCCGCGTCCGATCTCGATAACGATGGCTGGCCCGACATCTATGTCGCCAATGATTCCGCGCCGGCGACGCTATATCTGAATCAGAAGGACGGCACCTTCAAGGACGTTGCCATCGAATCCGGAGCAGCGCTCTCCGCCGAAGCAAAGCCGCAGGCCGGCATGGGCGTTTCCATCGGCGACTACAATCGCGACGGCAATCTCAGTATTGTGAAAACGAATTTCGCCGGCGATACCGATTCGCTTTACACGAATCTCGGCGAAGGCGTCTTCGAAGATCGCACCTACCCCAGCGGTCTCGGCGTGAACACGCGCCTTCTGGGCTGGGGCGTCGGCTTCTTCGATATGGACAACGACGGTTGGCTCGACATATTGATGTCGAACGGCCACGTCTATCCCGAGGTCGACAAGTCCAAGGCTGACCTGAAATACGCCGAACACAAATATCTCTATCGCAACTTGCGCAACGGACGTTTTGAAGAGGTCACTGAGCAAGGCGGGCCCGGAATTATGGAGGGTGCATCGGCGCGCGGTTGCGCCTTCGGCGACTATGACAACGATGGCGACCTCGATGTCGCGGTGAACTGCGTAAACGCGATTCCGCAACTTCTGCGCTGCGACTCAACACTCAATCGCAACTGGATAAAGATCAAGCTCGTCGGCGTGAAATCCAATCGAACCGGCATTGGCACCCGCATAATCGTAACGGCAAAGACGATCCCGAGCGCGACGAAGCCGCTCGTTCAGATGGACGAGCTGCGCAGCGGCGGCAGCTATTTTTCACAGAACGACATGCGCATGCACTTTGGTCTCGAGAACGCAACGAAAGTCGAAATGGTCGAGATTCGCTGGTTAAGCGGGCAAGTAGACCAATTGAAAAATCTCGAGGTAAACCGCCTCTACGTTATTCAAGAGGGCGGCAAGATCCTCAAAACGGAAGCATTGAAGCCCGCGACAAAATCGTAGCGCGCTCGCGCCTTTTGCAACGGCAGCAACGGAATCAACGGCAACGGTATCAACGGCAACGCTGTCAACGATAACAACGACGTAACTGCAATCCGATGCGAAGACATCACACACTCCTGCTCGCCCTGGCGATTTTCATCCCCGCCGTGTGCCACGGACAAACAAAGTGTCCCTGGATCAACGAAGCAACGGCACGCGGAATTCTTGGCGGCGCCGTGAATGTAAGCGTCACCACGAACGTCAGCCATCCGGGCGACGGCGTCTGCAAATTTTCCCGGCAGCAAGGAACCGCGGTTTACGAGCTGCGCATCTCGGTCGGCATCATGACCGACATTCCCAAACAATTTCCCACATACCTCGCGCAATGCCCGCCCAAGAGCACCCCGCTCCGCGCCATCGGCAATGAAGCGGTGATGTGCAGCAGCGACGCTAAGCCCGATGCCAAGCCCGGCGCCAACCCCGTCACCAAAGACGACCCGTTCGCTGAGAAGGTAGTCGGCCGCGTGCGCAATCAAGCTTTCGTTGTAAGCGTGAGTTCCACCCTACAGAATGGCCCGGCGATGACGCTCGAAATGCGTCGCGATAAGGCAAATCTCATAGCCGAACAGGTAGCCGGAATCCTCTTCTAGATTTTCTCGAGCGGTTTAAAAACTTACAAAATAGTTGGTGGGCCCGCCAGGATTTGAACCTGGGACCAACGGATTATGAGTCCGCTGCTCTAACCGCTGAGCTACGGGCCCACGTGATTGTAACGTATTGATTTTGTATTCTGAGGCAAGAATTTCGTGAAGGACTTGACGCGGCCCAGAACCCGCATCGCAGTAAATTCCATAATCCAAAGACGGACTGGCGATGATTCGCATCATGGCGCGCTTGTCTGAGGGCGGGTGCACCTTACGTTACATCTCCATCTTGTGAGCCGGAGCGAGATCCCAAACTCGCCAAAACTCCGCCATTTCGGCGGGCTTGCCGAGGGTGACGCGTATATAGTTGTCGAGCGGCGGGAATGGGCGCCCGATTTCAACGCCGTTTTTCTTGAAATGCTCGACGACTTCCGTGGCGGGGCGTTGTGCGCTCATCATCACGAAGTTCGTGTGCGAGTCGATGGCACGTAACATTCGCGCGTTGGCTTGATTGAAGAATTCCTGGCGATCGTCGGCGTTGCGCTTCACGCAGGTGCGAATGTAGGCGGTGTCATCAAGCGCGCTGACCGCGGCCAGTGCTCCGACGATGTTGGTGCCGTCGGGAAGGCACCGCGCTGAAAGCGTGCGCGCGGTTTCCGGCGAGGCCACCGCGTAGCCGACCCGGATACCGGCAAGGCCGTACACGGTCGAAAACGTGCGCGTGATGATCACGCGGTCATCGTTTACCGGCTGATCGATGAACGACGCGTAGCTCGCGGTCGGCGCGACGTAGTGATGGTAGGCTTCGTCGATTAGAACCATTGCTGTGCGCGGAAGCTTTTGAAGAAAATCTTCGATATCGCGGCGCGGCGTGATGCTGGCCGTCGGATTATTAGGATTGCAGATATAGATCAGGCCCGTCGCGGCATCCGTGCGGGCGAGCACGCCGTCGAGATCGTGAGCGTAATTCTTGCTGAGCGGGACGGTGATGATTTCCGCGTCGTCAATCTGAGCTGCTCGGCCGAGTTGCTCAAATGTAGGTAGCGCGGTGATAACTTTCTTCCCGCGACCTCCGAACGCTGCAGCGGCTGCGGTCAATATCTCTCCGGAGCCGCATCCCAGAACGATCTGTTCCACCTCGAGGGCGTGAAGCTTGGCGATGCGATCGCGGAGATCGCCGGTCTGCGCTTTTGGATAGCGATTCGCGGAGTGTTCTGCTCCACGCATGGCGGCGATCGCTTTTTCAGACGGGCCGTACGCGTTCTCGTTCCGGCTCAACAATATAACCGGGCCTCCCGATCGACCTTCAGCAATCGATCGCGGAAATTCGCCAAATCCGGATTCTGCCAGCGACGGCAGCGCTGCAGTCATCACCGCTCCGGCGCCGAATTGGCAAAGCAATTTCCTACGGGAAATCGGCATGAGGCCCTCCCTATTGGTAACGCTCCCGTTGATAACAAGGAATCGTTCAAACGGTCAAGGAAAGGGTCGTTGGCACCCACGACTGATAGGATCGAGAGTGATGGGATCGAGAGAGAAGACCGGGCCACGACACTTCAAATGGTTCGTGGTTCAGCAATTGTTCTTGATTCCCACTATCAGCAGGGACGCGCTCTTTACGAGACGTCGCCAAAATAAACAGCCGCACCACAGTCCGATTGCCGCGCACTATGTTCCGGCCGCTTTCGCTTTCTTTACTTCGTGGTTCCGCTAGCCGTGTTCGAATAGCCGCTCAAGTTTCCGGATGGGTCGGCGGCGCGCACGCGATAGCTATAGCTGGTGGAGGAACGCAGTTGCGTAGCACTGTACGTCGCCGTTGCGCCCGACACGGTTCCGATTTGCGCAAAATTCGAGCAACCCGAGCCCTGGCACTGCTCGACTTCATAGCTGGCCACTCCGAGGTTATCCGTTGACGCTGTCCATGAAAGCTTCATCCCTGTCGCCGTGATCCACGAAGCCGTTAGATTCGCCGGCGCCGTCGGCTGCGTGTCGTTGGTTACGGCGAGACCTACGCCCGTCGAAACGCTTATCTCGCCGCTCGATCCGTTAATCGTAAGCATGTAGGTCCCAGGGGTGACCGCACCGGTCGTCGCGATGCTCATCGTAGTGCTGCCCGACGCCGTAATGGTGCTGGGACTAAACATTGCGGATACACCTGTCGGCGCTCCACTCGCGCTAAAGGAAACTGTTCCAGTGAAACCCGAGCCGGGAGTCACCGTTACCGTGGAACTCGTGCCGTTGCCTACAGTCACACTCGCGGGGCTCGGCGAAGCCGAAAGCGAAAACGATGGGACGACCGTGATCGTACTCGTAGGCGGATTGGGATCCGTCCGGCCGGAATTGTCCGTCACGGTGAGCGAGGCGACGTAGGTACCCGCAGTAGCGAAGCTCACATTGCCGGGAGTGGCGACAGCGCTGGCGCTGGGCGAGCCGCCTGGGAAGACCCAGTCGTATCCGGCGATCGGGCCGCTCGGAGATGTGCCGGTTCCAGCGAAATTCACCGGTTGGCCTGCGCCGATTGTGACGTTCGCTGAAGGGCTCGTGATCGTTCCGGTCGGAGGCGTCCCAGGATTGGTCATGAGCTGCACGAACTTCGCGATCGAGGGCACACCCTTAGAATTCAGAATGAACAGAAGGTAGTAGCCCGGAGGCGCGAGGTTGCCATTCGCAGGTGACGTGACATTCAACTTGCCGTTCCCTACCGTATACGAGAGGCCCACCAATCGTTGATCCATGTCGAACGAGTGAGTCGGCGTGCCCGCTCGGATTAAGACGACCGAAGAAATGTGGTTGGCATTTGGGGTTTGAATCGCGAATGCGCTGTTGTACCCCAGCACGCTGGAACTGACACTTGTTATCCTTGGCCGAATCGCGCGGTGGTCGCCCCAATCGCAGAGATACGCTGGTGTGTAGACCTCCATGTACGGCTCGTACGTGCCCCGGGCGGGGTTGCTTCCGAGCAGCAATACGGTCGCATCGGGAAGCAGAAGCGAATTCGAGTGATAGAGGCGTGCAAAAGCATTTGCGCCGGCGGAAGTCCTCGCGCCGGTTTCCGGATCGTAAATATCCGCGTTCAGACTTTCCGTCGTGGCGTCTTCGTCATTTACCGAACCGCCGGTCGCGAGGATCTGCCCGCTTGGAAGTATCGTTGCGTTCATCTCGATGCGTGCTTGCGACATCGGGACTCCGTACGTCCACACGGGATTTGAAACCGAAAGATCGATAATCTCCGTCGTGGCTGTCGCGGGGTTGCCTCCTCCCAGAATCATGACGCGGGGCTTGAAGCCGTTGGCCGGAGTTAAGGGCATCAGGACGGAGGTGCCGTAGGTCCGCGTGCCGCTATATTGAGTATTCGCGACGTCCAAAGTCCAGGCTTGGGTTGAAGGATTGAAGAGGCTCGAACTCGTCGTTGGGCCAGAGTAGAAAACGTTGCCATCGGGCAACACATGCATACGGGGATAGAGTGGCGGAGTCCAGGAAGCAGTGTAAGGCTCGCTCCAACCCGCGCCAAGTGTGAAGAACTCGACGGTCGTATTGGTGTTTCCTGTGAGGCCCAAGCCCGAGAAAACCATCACGCGGCCGTCTGCCAGCACCGTCCCCGTAGGATACCACCGCCCGTCAGCCATGGATTGCTGGTCCGCAAATGTTTCCGTTGTGGGATCGAATGCCGAGGTTTTCTGCTGGCCGTAAAAAGGATCGTATTGCAGCGTGCCGCCCATCACGAATGGCCGTCCGTCCGGCATAACAACCATACCGTTGCAAAACATGTCCCAGCTGATCGGCATGGTCGTCACGGTATCCGTCGCCGGATCCCAAATCGCCGCCATGTAGTCCGTGTCTGGCGGATAATTCCCCGAACCGGAAACGACCAGCACCTTTCCTGTATGCATCAATGCGACATGCACAGGGTTGATGGGCATGGTCGTCGTAAGGGTCTGCCACGAGCCGATGGCGCTTGCTTGTGCGCGGGCACCGGGCGCGATGCCTGCTAGCGCGGTCGAGACGATTAATACCGCCAGTGCAGCCTGCAGCGCCGTTCTTAGTGAACTCCTACGGCTTAATTCTTGCCGAGAAATCTCACATACTGGCCGTGAAGGTAGATGCTTTTTCGACATAGAATTTTCCTGACGAAAGAATTTGGGCAGAGCAGGAACAGACCCGGTGTTCCAGACACCATCTAAGGTTTTTTGAGTAGAGAGCCTCTAGATTGGTGAGATCACTGATCCCGTTTTGTAGACAGACTGTTCGACAAGCCCGTAGGATATGAGCGGACTTGAGGGGACGAACGTGTATCGCTACGGTTCATGGGTGTCAAGGTCCATTGCGTTGGTAGTACGTATGTTACGGCGCACAAGTACATGCAAGTAACGTATATGCGGGAAGCAGACTCAGAACTGTTCAAAACTCAGAACTCTTCAGAACGACGATAAACAGCTCATGCCCGGCAGGTCATAAGCGATCGAGG
>Ga0182018_10003055_pt1 | contig 15621 bp, 13 predicted proteins | sample 812P2MmetaG_FD_120490 | JGI IMG/M metagenome (GOLD analysis project Ga0182018, IMG submission 120490) | Permafrost microbial communities from Stordalen Mire, Sweden - 812P2M metaG | ecosystem: Environmental > Terrestrial > Soil > Wetlands > Permafrost | place: Sweden: Stordalen | collected...
CCTAGCCAGCCCCATGACCTGACGGATTCTGCCCTTCATCAACGCCCATTCGCAACTCCTCGCAAACCAATCTCAGTCGTGGTGAATTAAGCAGGCTAGGGCCTTGGACATCGGTCTGCCCACTGGCTCTCTTCCGTGGTCGGCGCGGGTGTGGTTCAGCATCGCTTGCGCAGCTTGCGTGCGACGGCTCCCATGCCTGTCATCAAACTCATTGACGCGCTCGCTGTGAGAGCAAAGTTTGCATGTTAGAAGAACGCCACCAGTTTTGCTGCGCGAAATGTTGTACATGATACGAGCCTCCTATTTCCCGGCATGCTGCCCATTTGTCTAACTACCGACAACGTAAGTGCCTATACACGCTTTCAGTCAATCCAGGCTGGAAATCCTAGCATTTTCTTATGATGCGCCAAGATTGCAAGCATTTCATCGTTGCATTCCATCCGTAGAGCCCGGAGAGCAGCCACCGATTTCGTGTATTCCGGTTGCAGTAAACGATGGCTCGGATATAGCAATCGATAGGTGGCAGCGATTTCCTTGTCGCTGGAAGCTTGATACAGTGCAAACAGCCGACATTCCTCGTTATCTTGCGGCACTCTTGTAGGTAGCGTCACTAATAAATTAGATGCCAGCAGCAATACCCTGCACCACACTATGGTCACGTTGTATGCGGGCTGTGGGCCTAACTATTTCTGAGTTGCACTCATTGACCAGACCGTGAGCTCAATCGCCTGTTGTTTCACTCCTGACGAACGGTGGTCTTTAGTTCGGAGTTTATACAGAGATGAGAGCCTACAATTAAAGCTGTGAGACATTACACCATCAAAATGATGAAAGGCTTTAGCGTGTTCTCATGCCGACTTTGTAAACGCTCCGTGACCACACGGGATTTCAGCAGCCTGAAAGGCAACTGCCGCACCCAAGCTGCGAGAACAATGAACGAGCACGCCACGGCTGCGCATGACTGCTCCATACCTGTGTCCTTGCGTGATGCAAAGATGGAGTACGCCTATTAAGCCATTCCCCAGCAGCAATGGCGGTGTGAGGACGGGAATCGATTGCGGCATCTCTGAGGCTCATCTTTTTCATCCATGCTCTCCGTTTCCCCCACCGACCGCATCTTCATTCTCACCGGAGCAGGAGTAAGCGCGGAAAGCGGCATTCCAACCTTCCGAGGCGTGGGTGGACTCTGGCGAAACTACCGGCTTTCTTAAAAGATTCTCGATGGACTCTATTTTTTCTTTTACTTCTTCTAGCTCGCTATTAGCCTCGATAACCTCGCCCTTCGCGTCGAGGGTTCCGCCAACGATAATTTTAGGATCATCAAGGTAACCGCTGGGGCTTGTTCTGGGACGTCGTGGGCTCCTCGCTTACCCAATGTTTTTAGCCCCCGGCCCGTAAGGGTGAAATCCACAGCTCCATTTCATGCGGCTTTTCGGCCCTGGGCGGGCAAGTAGATGGCGAAAGCCACGGCAACTATCGGAAGGACGGCGCCAAACTCGTCGATATACCAGGCGGTTTTCCCCGTGTCTTTCGTCAGTGGCGTGAAGATCGCTTGCACGTAAAGATTGTGGCTGGCGTGCAGCAACGCTCCTGTCCAGAGACTGCCTGACTTCAGACGCATCCAGGCAAACACAAACGAAATAGCGATAACCATAACCGTGAAACAACTCAGCCCGTACCAGGTGGGAGTACCTGCATTGTAGTCGGCAAAAATAAGAATGGGATAGTGCCAGAGCGACCATACGATGCCGCTGAGGAGCGCCGTCGCCGTGAAGCTCATATTCTTCGAGAGCTCCGGAACCAGAAATCCACGCCAGCCGATTTCTTCGCCTAATGCGCTGGAAAGGCTGCGCACCAAGCCAAAACTGCCCGCCAGCAGAATGTAAGAATCGTGGCGACCGCCTGTGGGACAGGCAATCCCACGCGTGCGACCAATGAAGAGACAAATTCGTGGTTCGGGAATCCTCCGAGTCCGCTCGCCCAAATAATGGCATACGCGATCGAGGCATAGAGCAACGGGACGTACCAGCTCATCAACGCATATTTTGTTGCCGGCCACTTCCATCCCAGGTCCGACAGGCTTCGGCGATTGAGCTTTAAAGTGGCGAATGCGGCGAGCGCCGGACACCACATAATCCCCAAAACATAGGATCCGCCTCCGGCTCCTAAGTGCTTCGCCCAGAGAATCAGACAATAAAAGCACGAAGAAAACAGAAGGACGAAAAACAAATACGTCAACACCTGTTTGCGCGAGGAGTTCATCTTCATTCCCTAAATAATATTTCCCGAACGATCGAATAGCGCATCCCTACTAGTACTTCAAGCTCAAACTGAGCAGATTCCATGTAAAGATGAACCAGCAGAAGGCAACGCAAGCCAACGCGATCAAGGTCTCGCTCAGCTTGCTCCAGAGCCAGCGCTGCCGTGCACTCCAGCAGCGGAACATATTGTAAACAGCGATCAGAGTGCCTAAAACGCCGAGCCAGCCCGCAATCTGAATGCATCGCAGCAGAGGGTTGTAGCGCGGGCTGAAGATGCCGATATCCTTCAGTCCCGCGATAAAGAATGCGACAAAGCCCAATACGAAAACGAGATTCAGTAAACAGACGATGCGCGCCCATGCGCGGAGCTTGCGCTCCCTCGCGTTTAGATCGAGCGGATGGTTGTAATGGCGGCGCAGAATAGCTGTGACCGGCCAGAAGATCAGTGCCAGCAGAAACACAGCCAGCGATCCAAAGAGCAGGAATAGCTGCAGGCCGCTGTTCAAATACCACGGCGCCTTCAGCAAAACAATCGGCGGAAAATCGAAAGATAGCACCTGGTATCCACCGGCCTGTACAAATGCCGCGTGATCCTGACCATTCACGTCGCGGAAGAGTAGCGGGCCGATCTCTGATAGTTTCTTTGGCTTGCCATTGAGATCCTTGAGGTCGCTGACGCTGATCGTGCCGTCAGGATTGACCGAGACTTGCGCCTGCCCGGCGACGTTGAGGATTTTGAGAAGTGACTCCCATGGGCGGCGGCTGGAGATGTATTTACCAGAAACAGCGCCAGCGCCTTGCGCCACCGAAGCAGGTTTTTCTCCAGTCGGAGGTTGATAGGGAAAATAGCGATCAAGAAATCTGTGCCAGACCGCCTCCCGGCCATTGATTTCGCCCTTCCCGGCACTGTTGTAGGAGATGAAAAATCCCACACCAGCTTCGGGCATCAGGTGCATATCGCTGTGAAATAACTCGGTGTCCCCTCCATGCCCGATGATTCTCTGACCATTGCGGCTCTCCTCGTAAAAGCCGAGACACATGCCGTTGATGTCGGGCCGCAGTGTGAACTGCCGGGAGTGCATGAGCTTCGCCGTCTCTGGTCGCAGGATCTGCGCGCCTTCGTATTGCCCATTCTGAAGATGGGCAATCATGAAGTGAGCCATATCCATGGCGGTGACTGAAGTGCTTCCGGCTGGCGCAGGCTCGACCAATTCAAACGGCTTGGCGGGTTCCGACGCGGCGGGATAGCCCTTTGACATGAGAGGCTGCAGCGACGACGGCAACGGCTGACGAAAGGTGCTGTGCTCCATGCCGAGGGGCTTGAAGATGTGATTTTCGGCATACTGGTCGAAGGGTTCGCCTGAGACCCGCTCGACAATGTAGCCAGCGAGCGTCGCGCCGTAATTGGAGTATGCGGGGATCACCCCAGGTTCATAGATCCGCGCGGGGAGATGTTCCTTCAGATAATCGCCGATGGGTCTGAGATCTTTGGTGTCGGACACAAACAGTTCTTGGAGGGCTTCTTCGAGGCCCGGCGTATGTGTCATCAAGTCGCGAACCGTAATGGGCTTAGGAAAAGTCGCAGGGATTTTGAAGTCAATGTATTCGTTCACATCGTGATCAAGGTTTACCTTGCTGAGTTCGACCTGCTGCATCACAGCGGTCCACGTAAAAGTCTTGGAGATCGAACCAGGGCGGAACAATGTGCTGTCTGGGGATACCGGAGTTTTCTTCTCCAGGTCCGAGTAACCGTATCCCTTGGCGAAGAGAACTTTTCCATCTTTGACTACCGAGATGACTGCGCCGGCAATATCTTCCCGCGCCAGTTGCAGGGGCATTACGCCATCCAGAAACGCCTCCAAATCCGCCGCCGTGAGCGCAGGAGCCGCATTGGTATTGGCTGGCGTCGGCTGGGATTCAGCGGAGACCGACGGCCTCGGGGCCAAAGGATTCGCTTTCGGCTTTTGGCCGAAGGACGCTGCCGAGAAAAGGAGGCCAGCCAGAACAAGCAAAATCCCGCTCGCGCGCCAAACCAATCGTAAGGGCAGCAACTCGCGTGGCATCTCAGTTTTCCTGTTGCTGGATTTCCTTTGGGATGCTTTCATCGGCGTGACGTTCGTCAACCGGCCCTTTGGAGCCATGTTCGTTCTCCTTTTGATTCTTTCTTTTCTTCGAATTGTCTTCTTGAAGTGGCGAATAATAACGCGAGCGTGAGTCCCGGTCTTTCTGCCGCAATGCGGAGAGCGACCGGTGGGGCTGAATGTGGGCGCAGGCGACGAACAGGGCATCGATGGCTGCAATCGGCGCCACATAAGATCCGTGAAACGACGGATTCGCAATCGAGGCGGTCCAGTACGAATCGCAGAAACGCGCAATCGGCGTCTTATCGCTGTCGGTGATACCGAAGGTGCGGACTCCGTTCTGGCGCGCCCGTAGCACTGCGTCTACCGTCACCTGCAGGCACCGGCCAAAGCTGATGGCAATCAGCAGATCCTTCGGTCCCAGAAGATTCACCTTCTGTTGTATATTTCCCGCCGAGCCAAGCGGGGCGTCGGCGTTGTAGCCGAGCGAAACCAGCCCGTACGCCAACAGGTAAGAAAGCGAAGCTGCAAAATCCGAACCCACCACCGTGATGTGGCGGGCCCGATTCAGCCGCTTCGCCAGACGAATGACCGCATCGGCGCTTACTTGCGAGCGCAGGGCCTGCAGATTGTGGGCCTCGATTTCAAAACTGTGCTCGACGTGATCGGCCACACTGCGCCGTTCGCGCGATGCCGCCTTCATCAATGTGTAGGGAGTAATTCGGCTGACGAAGTGGGATCGCAAATCGGCCGCGAATTGAGCGTAGCGTTCGTAGCCGAGCATCTGCACGCTGCGCACGATGGTGGCTTTGTCGACGCCGTAGCGCTTAGCGAGCGCGCGTGAGGAGAGAAAGTAGTTTTCCTCGGCGTTTTCGATGATGCTGCGGATGAGCCGGCTGCGGCTGCTGTTGAGATTTGCTTGCCCCTGTTCGAAACGCGTCTCGAGCCCCGTCATCCAGGCCTTGCGCCCGGCGCCTTGCCCATTGTTCGCAGTGGCCGCGGCCGACGTCCGATCTTTAGTGCGATCGGTGGCGCGATCTTTGTTGCGATCTTTAGCACGATCGGCGGAAACCACAGGTTTTGCTTCTGCTCGGCGCATGGAGTTTCGTCGACGGCTTCTAATAATTGGACTTCGGGGCAAATGGCGTAATTCGAATGCGCTCCGCAAATGTCATGGCAGCGCTCGAAATCAAAAGTTTACCTTCAGCGCGAACTGCATGATGCGCGGGTTGGCGGCCATAGTCGTGATATGACCAAAAGAAGAAGGCCCGTCCGAAACGGTATTGTCCGGATCACTAAAGATCGGATGGTTGAAGGCGTTGAAGAATTCCGTGCGGAATTCCACATTGGTGCGTTCGGTCACAGGAAATAATTTAATGATAGAAAGATCGGTATTGTATTGGGCGGGTCCGCGCAAGATGCCCATTCGGCTGTTGCCGAAGGCAGTCGCTATCGCCGGACAAGAGGCCAACCCGCAGCTGCCTGGGGGTTCGGGATCTCCGATGATCGGGTATGGGGCGATGCAGTTCTGGTTGATCCAGTTGTTGAGCCGTTGGGTTGTTGAACCGCTGGTTGCGATCGGACATCCAGGGACGATTTCCGCGAAATCACTGACGATGCCATAAGCGTTATAAGTGTCATTATTGAGCAACGGCAGCCGATGCCCGGACTGAAGCGTCGTAACGCCAGTCAGCTTCCAGCCCCCCAGCGTTTCGCCAAGACGCGAACGGCGGTTGCGAGGACCGGGCAATTCATAAACGCCGCTAAAGACAAAGCGCTGCGGTCTGACGAACTCGTCCGGACCATAATCGGCGCGCGGGTTGTTGTTGTCCCCATACTCCACGCCCCCGTTAGGCTGATTGGTACTTCCTAGCACGTTTGCCAAATCACTCGACCACGTATAGGACGCGAGGAACTGCAATCCGTGGCTGAACCGCTTGCTGAGAGTAGCTTCGAGCGCGTTATACCACGCAAAACCGGTCGACTGGATGTCATACATGCTGCTGGCGGAAAAGCCTTCGTAGGGCACGCGAAACGGGATATTCGCAATGGTCGTGGTAGTTTCTCCGCGAATCTGATTATCGGCAGTAGCGAGCGGGGCTTCGTTGATGTCGCGAAACACGAGCATGTGCGTGCCGCGCATTCCAGCGTATCCAACCTCAAGTACGAAATCCTTTGCGATCTGGGTCTGGACGTTCAGGCTGTATCGTTGAAAAACTGGCGGCCGCAGATTCAGGTCAATAATAACTGGCGAGAAACTGGTCGGCATGGCGCTGGTGGGGGGCATATACGGAAAGAATTGCGGGAACGTCCCCGTAACCGGTGCGAAGGGATTATTGAATCCATTGGTAAGGTCAGGAGCGTTTTCGCGATACAGACCGAAGGGCTGATTAGTGACCTGTTGCAGGTAGGGCTGTCCGGTGGCGCGTTGGTGATAGATGCCGTAACCTCCCCGGAGCACAACCTGATCAAGCCCGGGCAACACCCACGCAAAACCAATTCGCGGATTCAACGTGTTCTGCCCCGTTCCGTAAATTCCCATGTTGTTGCCGCTGGTTGTGACTCCCGCGGGTAAGGTGCCGGGGTAATTATCGGCGACCACGAACCCGGCGAGACTTCCAGTATCGGGGGGATTGGGATTAATCAATGACGGATTCATGGTTGCATTGCGACCGTTGACTTCCGAGAAATCGCCGAGACGTTCGTAGCGGAAGCCCAGGTTCAGAGTAAGACGCGAGGTAAGTTTGAAATCATCCTGCCCGTAGAGATTACCATCCCAGATACGCCAGTTTCGCGGGGTTATACCGGCGAGATCGATGGTTTCAAAGGGGTCGTAGGGCGCTTGTCCTAACATCAATCCAGGGTAGTTGAGAAAGACGGAATAGGCGCCATACTCGAAACTCGACATGTTGTCCTGGGCGCGGGTCACGCCCCCGCCCAACCGGAAGGAGTTGCGTCCGTGAACCAAAGAGACGGTGTCCTGGAAGACATAGGTGTTTTGTCCAAGGATGACACTCTGGCCATTTCCACCAATATTCAACCCTCCGAACACCGAGATCACGGCCCGAGAGTCATCGAAGCTGGGAACAACGCTGCCCAGATCGGAATAGGTGACGGGAAAGCTCTGATTGGTGCCGGCGTGGGTGCGATGAAATCCGATTTCCACTTGATTCACTAAGTGGTTGCTGAATAAATAAGTATGGGTTAAAGAGAAGTTACGGAAATTCTGCGGATTTGCCGTCGGCGAGCCGGGAAGGCCGCCGGAAAACGAAAAGACCGTTGGCAGGGTGAATGTGGCCTGACTGTTGGCGAAAAAGAAACGACCCTGGAAGCTGCTCTTGGCACTCTGCAGCCAATCAAGATTTGTAATGAATTGATTCTCGGTGTAAGGGCACGAGGCGCTGTAAGTCGAGAAGCCTTCCGGCAGCCCGGTGGTCGGATCCGTAATGACAGTCTGCGGATTCGGGATGACATACTGGCCGTTGGGCAGCTTCGCGTTGAACAGTGCAAGCGCCTGCGGGCTCACGTTGGCAGCGGTGACAGGCCGGCCCAGGGGATCGAGCCCTCCGAATGCGGTGGCTGGTCCGACCGAAGCCGCCAGCGCAGCGGCCGAACGATCGGTACCGCTCAACACAGGAAGAAAGACACTGCTGGAGCAACTGAGGTCGATGCCGTTCTCTTGCCGGGTACCCTGATAGGACGTGAAGAACAGTAGCTTGTCTTTCTTGATCGGGCCGCCCAGGGTAAAGCCAAACTGATTCTCGCGGAGAACGGCGCGCGGCGCACCTGTCTCATTGCGAAAGTAATCGTTGGCATTCAAGGCTTCATTGCGGAAATACTCCCAAACATTGCCGTGCCAGCGATTGGTGCCCGCTTTGGTTACCACGTCGACGTTCGCGCCTGCATCGCGTCCGTAAGAGGCGTCATACTGCCCGGTCTGGACCTTAAACTCCTGAATGCTGTCAGGATTGGGAGTGGCTGTGCCGCCGCTGAAGTGGCCGCTCCCCTGCAGATCGTTAACCTCCACGCCGTTCATCTGAAAATTGTTGTCCTCATAGCTGCCGCCGCCGGTCACGATAGGGTCGTCGACGCCGCCGCGGCCAATCTCTCTGGCATCGAATACTTCCGCGGAGACTCCAGGGGACAGGCCGAGTATCTGCGTGTAGTTGCGCGTTACAAGAGGCAGATCTTCGACAATGCGCTGGTCGGTGACATGGCCTGCCGCACTGGAGGTGGTGTCGAGTGGCAGGGCGTCAGCTTCGACGGAGACCACCTCTGCAACCGACCCGATCCGCAATTGCACGTTGAGAGTCGCGGTTTCGGTGATCTCGATTCTTACCCGGTCGAACACTATCGTTTTGAAATTTTTCTCGGCCACCACCACTCTGTAGGTATCCGGCGGCAGGAGCGGCACGGTGTATTTCCCGTCGCTCTGCGTCACAGCAGTCTGTGTGTGTCCGGTCGTCGTGCTCGTTGCCGTTACCGGAACACCCTGAATCACACGACCGCTCGGGTCGGTAACCGTGCCGCTGAGCGCTCCGCTTTGAGCCGTCTGCGCCGAGGCCATATTCGCGGTAAGGGTGCAGCCCGCGAGCAAGAGGTGGGCCAGTACTGCCCAACGATTCATCCTTACTGCACCGACTTCAAAGATCCAACCAGACCGACGCCGCATTTCGGGGCTCCCCTCTGCCAACGCTCGTGCTGCCGCCAGCCTCTCATTTTTTGGGGATGGCAGGCTTTAGGAAGGTGCAAGGTTTACACCGAGCGGTGCACGTTGTCAAGACAAAACACCGTATGGTGCAATTTCTCTTGACAGGTTCAGTGGGACAGCTCTACAACTAAAAACCGTATCTTAGATGGCCAGGCATGAGAATTGAACAGATCAACCTGCGCGAGATTCGGATGTCGTTGAAGGCGCCTTTTGAGACCAGCTTCGGCGTCATTCAGAACCGTCGCATCGTGCTCGTTGAAGTGGTGAGCGACGGCGTAAGCGGCTGGGGCGAAGTCACCGCCGTCGAGACACCTTCTTATAACGCAGAGACCACGGACACCGCCTGGCAGATAATTTCGGATTTTATTGCGCCCGTCCTGATCGGAAAAGAAATACAGCAAGCCGCTGAGGTCGGGGGGGGGGCTCGTCAGCATTCGCGGTCACCAGATGGCCAAGGCTGCTGTCGAGAATGCAATTTGGGACATCGAGGCGCAGCAAAAGCTGGTTCCGCTCTCTCGCCTGATCGGTGGAACGCGCGACGAGATTTCCAGTGGCGTTTCGCTTGGAATCCGTGACAATCCGCAAACCCTGGTCGCAGTGGTGGAGAAAGAACTAGCCGCCGGCTATCAGCGAATCAAGCTGAAGATCAAACCCGGCAAAGACATCGATTTCGTCGCCGCCGTTCGACGGCAATTTCCCAGGATTCAGCTTTCGGTCGATGCCAACTCCGCCTACACCCTCGCCGACCTTTCGCACTTGAAGCGCCTCGACGATTTTGGACTCCTCATGATCGAGCAACCGCTCGACTGGGATGACATCTATGCGCACTCCAAATTGCAATCGCAACTGGACACCGCCCTTTGTCTGGATGAGTGCATCAATAACGTTCGGCATGCCGAGGCTGCCATCGAACTCAAGTCATGCCGCATCATCAATATCAAACTCGGCCGGGTCGGCGGCCACAGCGGCGCGCGCAGCGTCCACGATCTTTGCCATCAACACTCCATTCCGGTATGGTGCGGAGGAATGTTGGAATCGGGTATCGGCCGCGCCCACAATGTCGCCATGTCTACGCTGCCAAACTTCAAGCTCCCCGGTGACGTCTCCGCGAGCCAGCGTTATTGGCATGAGGATGTGATCGAGCCCGAGATCGAGGTCTCGCGGCAGGGAACGATTTCAGCGCCAAAAACGGCTGGCCTTGGATATGAAGTCAAGCGGAACTTGATCGATCGGCTCAGTGTCCGCCAGCAAGAGTGGAAATCGAAAACATCCGTTGCAGTCTAGCAGTTTGCGAAAAAAAGTCGATGTTGCACTTGATTTTGGGTGGCGCAGCGGTTACCTCTGCGGCAACCGCACTATTTGAGCAGGATTGCCGACACTTGCCAAAACATAATTCGCGCGATCGAGTCACGAGTCCACGACAAGAAGGAACCGCTTAAGGTCGAAAAGGTGGTCGGCGATCCCTAATGACGACGTATGGGATCGACTTGTTTTTTCTGGCAGGGGATTCGACCCTCGAACGAACTGGGGCGAGATCCGGAAGTGCTTGCATTCAAAGAATCTGGCGGAGAGGGAGGGATTCGAACCCTCGATAGAGTTGTTAGACCCTATAACGGTTTAGCAAACCGCCGCCTTCAGCCTCTCGGCCACCTCTCCGGCGTCTTGGAATTATAGTTTACCATTGGCAGGGATTCAGTTCGGTGTCGCTGCGATTTGACCCCGCCGCCGAGCGAGTTCCCTTCCCCGTTTGCCCGACGCTGCCGTGGTTGCGTTATGCTGAAAGCTCCGGCGTTACGTCCGGAGACATCCGCTTTCGCATGGACAAACCTCAAGCCGAATTCTCCCAGGTATTGTCGAACCGAAAACTGGTCCTGGCTGGCCAGATTGCCTTTTTGCCTACCGGCATTCTTACGACAATCCTGGGCCCAATGCTTCCCATCCTGATTGCTCGCTGGGTGATCAACGATACTCAGGCCGGAAATCTGTTTCTGGTGCAATTCCTGGCGTCGCTGGTGGGCGTTCAACTCTCGGGGGTGCTGCTGGCACGTTTCGGATTCCGGCCCGCATTTCTTTCGGGTTTGCTCCTGATGGCTTGCGGCGTCGCGACGCTCTACATGGGATCGCTCGGGCTGGGGCTGGCCTCGGTAGCGGCTTATGGTCTGGGATTGGGGCTGATCATCCCGTCTGACAATTTGCTGATTGCGGAGATAGGCTCGAGTTCGGATTCCGGCCCGACTTCGCGCGCTGGCGCAGTGAGCCTGCTGAATTTTTTCTGGGGCGTGGGCGCGGTGTTTTGCTCGGTGATGGTGGCCTGGACAGCGGCCCACAAGTTGTTGCCATTCTTTCTCGGCTCGGTGGCGTTGTTTCTTGTGCTGCTGTCGCTGGCCATGCGCAATCTGCCGTTTCCTGCGGCCGAAACTTCTCCGGAATCTTCATTCTCGTGGCGAGAGATGGCGAGGAATCCGACGATTTGGCTTTTCGCAGCCGTCTTCTTTCTGTATCCAGGCGCGGAAACGGCGGTCGGGGGATGGATCGGCTCCTATGTTTCGCGGTTGGGACCGCGCGCGGCGTCGATGGCATCCATGATGCCGGCTTTTTTCTGGTTGGCGCTGACGGTGGGCCGGGCATTGGGCACCGCATTCTTAAGACATTTTTCGGAACGCCTTGTTTTGCGAGCCGGGTATGCTGCGGGAGCGGCGGGCATCGGACTCATGCTGTGGGCTCCCGCGCTTTCGAGTGTGATCGGTGGGGCGCTGATTACGGGATTGAGTTTCGCAACGTTGTACCCGATCACCGTGGCCCGGTTTTCGCATCGCTTCGGAGTGGCCGCTCGCAGCATTGGCGCGGTTATGTTTTCCCTGGCATCCGTCGGACCCGCGGTCATTCCCTGGATGGTGGGCGTCATCTCGCATGCCACCGGCAGTCTGCGCACCGGATTGCTGCTGCCGCTGGGGGCGACGCTGATCCTGTTGCTCATTCACCTTTTCGAGTGGTGATCAGCCGAAGAAGAGGCGAGCATCTTATCCACCCACATCAGCCCCCCGCATCATCAGAACGCGGGCTCTCCATTCACCAGCATTTTTTTCAAGCTAAACTCCTGGAGTACTCGCTGCTGTCCGACTCGGCTGATTTTGGGGTGAACAAATTCCACGCCGATTTTCTCGTCCGGAGTGACCTCTTTCGGACGCGGGAAGGCGAATTGGAAGGTATTTTCCTTGAAGCTATAGTCCATCAAGCTTAGCCGCTCTTTGCCGGCATCCAGAAACGTCGACATGCTGAGCGTTGGCACGCTTTGACGGCCCCAGTAAGCACGCAGCTGACTCTCATAGTCCTGGACGTTGGAGTGAAAGGTTACGGAAACCACGACCCGGTCGGAGAACTTGACTGCCAGAAACTTAGCCGCATTGGCGTCGAAGGCCGCTTTCTGCTCCGCGCTCATCGCATCGTAATGCGCGCTAAGCTGGGAAGAGCGCACCTGCGCTTCTCGCATCGGCTCCGCCGACCGAAACTGCAGATTGTAGCTGATGGTCGGGTTGGTCTCCATCTCGCCCCGGTCGCCAGCGGCACCCGATTGCCCGCGTGGTGCCGGATTAACCTGTGCAGTCGATGCGTTGCTGCCGGTTGGGACGTTCTCAACGCCCCCCAGCGATAAGGTTGTGGCCCAGGGCGATTCCGCCAATATGCGCTGCGTCTCTTCTGGAGACCAATGCTGGTACGGTTTCTTGGCCCAGAACTCTGCTCCCAGCAAAAGCGGCACCGCCACGCAAACGAGTAGCATGGGAACCATATGTTGATAGAATCTCCTCGCCATTAGCACGTGAACCTCCTTCTATCTTCCGCAAGGTTCTTAATTTTCACGAACCAAATGTTAGCCCCAACCTGGGGGCCCCACAAGCACATATTCCTAGCTGCTTCGTCTGTTGCGTGAATCAGAGATACCGGCTCACAACCGCGACGCCTTCGACCGTCGGCCCGCGGCAAGCCGAAGCGGGGCTGTGGACGCCAGCTCCACACGATTCCTTCCTTTGTGCTTAGCACGATAGAGAGCCTGGTCCGCCGCCTGGATCACCTGCTCGGGCCGGCGGTAGCGGGTGCTCGGCTCGGCCACGCCGATGCTGACGGTCACCGATAGACGGTCGGAGAATAGACGATCGGATAAGCGCTCGGGCGGCCGGTTGGCAGTCGCGAAAACGGCTTTCTTCTTCCCCGACCTTCTGCGGTCGGACTCACCGGTCGCCTTCTGAGGATCGCTACTTCTCTCGGCTCTTCTTTCAGCTCTCCTCTCGGCGCCCCGCACATGAAATGTGGATTTCTCAATGATCTGGCGCAGCGAGTCCAGATTCTCGAACGCCTCCTTGGCGGAAGTGTTGCGGAAAACGATGGCAAACTCTTCCCCGCCACAGCGGAAAGCCTGCCCGTCGCCACCGACCTCGTTCAACCGCGCGGCCACCATGCACAGCACCTGGTCGCCAACATCATGACCATAGGTGTCGTTGAACTTTTTGAAATGGTCGATATCGACGATGGCGATGGCATATTGCTGGTCCAGCGAAAGCAGGGACTCATTGAAGGCCCGCCGTCCGCGAATGCCCGTGAGTTCGTCGTGGTAGGCGAGCACGTAGGAAGTCTCGATCAGCGAGGCGGCGAGGATCAGGGCTGCGGTGGCAACGTAGGCGTCCGACATCTTGCCGACCGGGGCAAATTGCAGCCACAGGAAAACCGCCGCCACCGACCACACAAAGCCGGGTTCGATGGGCCTGCGCGTTTGAAAAAATCGCCGGACAAACACCACGACGGCAGCCACAAAGCTCAACAGAATCCAGGGCGGAATCGTCGCCGCGTCAGCTGGATGTGGATTAGCGGGACTATTTTCCGGCCGGCACAGCACCGCGAATACAACCGATTCGACGAAGAGCAGTCCGAAGCGTGGTGCAATTCCGGCGACGGTCAAGCCGCGCTCGCGCATCGCGGCGAACGCTATCAAGTTCAGTGGGATCAACAGGGCAGCGAGCGCGACGGCCATGCGCCCCGGTCCCGGGTGAGCGAATCCGGTATGAAGCTGGCCCGCAGAGAAGAAATCCACTGCGCGATGCGCTAGCAGCAGAGCCAGTAAAGAAAATAGAACGCGGCTCGAATTAAAACGCCAGGCAAGAAGCAACCCGGCGGCGAACACGCCAACGTAGTAGAAGGCCAGCGAAGGCGCGACTTGGGCGAACAGCGGACTGTTGACGAGCGCCGCCACCAGCGCCAATAACAAGCCGCCGGGAATCAGCCACGCCTTCCACGTCCTGGCGTTCACTCGACCTTGACCTCGCCGCTCGAAATCCCTGTCATTGAGAAACCGGTGTTCATGGAAATGGTGCCTATGGAATCGCTGTCGTTAAAATCAGACTTCAGAATTAAGGATACGGCAGTCGGGGTTGGCAGGCGATTATGTTTCGGGCACGGGCTGTCGCTACTGCACAAGCCGCGAGCAGTGGTAGTCTTCCCTGTTCACTTCCGATCCATGGCACACCCGTCGCACTCCGCCTCGTATCCCGCGCTTCGCATCGCAATCGATACGGGAGGCACGTTCACCGACTGCGTGTGGGTGGAGGGCGGCGTTCTAAAAACTCTAAAAGTGTTCTCCACCCCCGACGATCCGTCGCGTGCGATCGCCGACGCCCTTGCAAAGATTGGCGGGGCCACAATCGGGGCCACAACAAAGATTGGCGAAGCCAAGAGAAAACCCACCGCCGAGGCCGCGCTCACGCTGCTGCACGGTACGACCGTCGGAACCAACGCTCTGCTGCAGAGAAAAGGCGCTCGGGTCGCTCTGATTACAACTTCGGGATTTGAAGACGTCATCGAGATTGGGCGGCAGGCCCGCCCTCGCCTTTATGACTTTTTCTTCGATCGAGTTGCGCCCCTCGTCCGCCGGGAGCTGCGATTTGGCATCAAGGAGAGAACGGACGCCGAGGGCCGGGTTTTGGAACGGCCATCGGACTCGGAGTTGACGCGACTGCGCGCTGCGGTACAGCGCGCCGACCCGGATGCCATCGCTATTTCCTTGTTGTTCTCGTTCGCCAATCCGGAGAACGAGATGGCAGTCGCCGCGGCCTTGGATAAACTCGGCAAGCCACTTTCTGTATCGCATCGCGTTCTCCCGGAATTCCGGGAATACGAGCGCACCAGTACGGTTGTGGTAAATGCCTATTTGCAGCCGCTCATGCAGAGCTACATGGAGAGACTAGCGGAGCGCGCCCGGGAACGCAGCGAAGAATTCGGAGATGGTTCCCGCGCGGTGCGGAAAAGAGGCGAGCCACGAATCTTCGTCATGCAATCGAGCGGTGGGATCACAGCGCTGGAGTCGGCCGCGCGGGAACCGGTGCGCACCGTGTTGTCAGGCCCCGCTGGCGGCCTAGTGGGTGCGGCAGCTATGGCGAGCCGCAGCGGATTCCGCAAGATTCTCTCCTTTGATATGGGAGGGACTTCAACCGATGTCGCGGCCGTGCAGGATGAGGTTCGAACCGGCGGCCAATCGGAAGTGGCCGGGCTGCCGGTGGGTGTTCCCATGCTCGAGATTCAC
>Ga0182018_10003056_pt1 | contig 15621 bp, 18 predicted proteins | sample 812P2MmetaG_FD_120490 | JGI IMG/M metagenome (GOLD analysis project Ga0182018, IMG submission 120490) | Permafrost microbial communities from Stordalen Mire, Sweden - 812P2M metaG | ecosystem: Environmental > Terrestrial > Soil > Wetlands > Permafrost | place: Sweden: Stordalen | collected...
CGTCGAAATCGTCAAGCTGTATCAGAAGGGCCGTTGTCGATCGACGGGGCCGGACAACAACGCTGTGTTGCGATCGCGTGGCCACTTCAAGGCGCTTCGTCATGCTGCGCCGGAGTTCCTCAAGGCTGCGGTTGGATTGGTAGCCCTGTTCCCTGCCCTCGATGTCGAGCAAGGTCACGTCAAACGCTCTCGCGCCGACACTGGCGAACGCGGTCAACATCGCAAGGGCGGCGGTGGTGTCCGTCCTGCCGGTAGCTGTCGCCTCTGCCCTGTTGTCCACCATGCCCCGCGCCAGTGTTCCCGTTTTCGTTCCTCTCGATACGGGGAAAGCGTTTGGGCTTGTTCCCCTGCCGCGAGTGTAGCGGTTGGGGGATGGTTTCAGGAAGGGGGTTCTTTACCCCCCTCCTGATTCAAGGAGTCTGAGCGGAGCGAAGTCCTTTTGTCTTCCGCGTAGCGAAGCGGAGCGGCCCGGTGTTTCGAAATGTTATCCACAGCCGGGGGGCGACAACTACCGGAAGACTATCGGTAACTAACTAACGGATTCTCCCGCAAAGTGATCGCGGTTTTTCCCCGCAAAGTGATCGTGGTTCTTCCCGCAAAGTGATCGTGGATAACTCAAGGAATCCACAGGGTTTTCAACGGCTCCCCGCAAACTGATCGTGGTTTGTTTAGCGGCGGGATACGGGCGGGGGGCTGTTGTAGAGGGTGAGGCCCTTGGCATGGGGTTCCCGCAAAACGAACTTGCCGCCTTGCGAGTAAATGGCCGGGGGCTTGCGCTCGGTGTGGGTGTCGATACGGGCGGTATTGTAGAGCGTCAAAACCTCTTTCAGCGCCACCCTGAACGCGGCCCGGAAATGGTCTATGCGGTTGTACCCCTGCCCGAATTGTCCATGCAGCGCGGGCCATGAAACCGTTACGGGTTTGTTGGCCGGTACGCGGTGCAAGCGGTTTGCCAGCCATGCGTAGATGTCGAGGGCAAGGGCGCTGTGAGAGAGGCGGGCTATGTGGTCCTCGTCGAGTGGTACGGCGTGAGCCTTGAGGCTTTCCCAATAGTCGAGCGACAGCCGGACAGTAGAGGGCCAAAGAACGCGCTGCCGCTCGTCTTTCGGAAACCAAATATCGAACGCAGTGACGATCTGAGAATTGACGGTAACCGCGTGGCCGTCCTTCACGACGCCAAGGCGGATTGAAGCGGCGGATAAACGCGCAAGCTGTTCTTTCACCGTCCGCATGTTCCGGCCATGCGGCGCTAGTTCCAGCGTCCGGCGCACGAATTTGGATAGCGTGTGTTGTACCTCGATCTCAGGGGTTTTCTGCTGTATGGCTTGCTGGTTGATGTGCATCAAAATCATGCGGGCCTTGGGTCCGAACGGCAAGCCAAGAGGCACCAAACGCCCCCGCTCCGGGTGCATGGCTTCGCCAGCGAGTACCTTCAAATGCACATTGCCGTTCAGCCGTTCCCAAGTGCGGGCCTCGTCGCCGGGGTCGCGGAAAGGCAAGCAAGTCTGACATAAAACCGTGTGCTGGTAGAGAATATCCCGCGCTTCGTCGGGGTTCTCGATCTGCAACACCGCGCCGTCGATCAAGCGTTGTTCAATGATGCTCGGGCCGTTGATCTCCTTAACGAGTTTCGGGAGGATGGCCCGAACGGGCGTTAGACCTTTGTTCGCCTTTCTGCTCATGGTGGCCCCATAACACTTGTGTACAAGTACACTCGTACTGTTGTGTAACTGTGCACTTATTTAACTTGCCTTGGCCGTCTGCGGGACGTTGTACTTGGCGAAAAGATCATTCATCGCCTCGGCTACCAAGTCCTGCATGAGTTTGTCGGGGTGCTTCGCCTGTATCAACTTGAAAGAAGATCGGGCCTCTATGGGAAGCCAGCCACTCACCATTACCCTGCCCTGCCGTGTGGTTTCCTTCCGGGGCCGTGGTTCTGCCCGTTCGGTGGTGAGGGCGGGCGCTGTGTCGGTGCCTCTGGCTTGTTGTTTAAGCGCGGCTGCGAGATTGTTCGGTTTTGGCTTGCTCATCTTGTGTACCTGTGTGGTTGTGTAAAAGTGCGATTGTGAATTTGTATAGCTGTGCGATTTCCAGCGCCGCCTTGCCGTCCGGCTCGTACTCCTGCACCGCAAGCCCCGGAAGCGGAGCGTCATAAACTGACGCCCGGTGAAAGAGGACTACCGGGCAAACGATAAACCCGGCTTGCTGGGCTGCTTCCTGCGCGTGAATGTGGCGGCTACCCTGTACCGGCGCGTTGTTCACGATCACAAGAGCCGGTTTATCCCCGGCAACGCGCAAGAGGTCGCGGAAAGCGGGCAGGGTTTCAATGTCGTTGATGATTGGCTGAATAGGGATAAGGACAAGATCGGCGGCTTTGGCGGCTTCAAGCGTTGCCTCGGCGTTTTTGCCGGGGCCGTCGAGGAAAACCAAGTCAACGCCGTTCTTTCGAGCCTCGGAAAGCACGAAGCGTAAGCGGGCAACTTGACAGCTAACAACAGTAGGCGTTTCGGCTTCGCGGCGGTCGCGCCAATTCGTGGCCGTGGTTTGAGGGTCCAAGTCTATCACCGCAACGCTGCGGCGGGCTTTGGTGGCGGCAACAGCCAGATTTTCGGCAAGAGTAGTTTTGCCGGTTCCGCCTTTCTGCCCTACGATTGCGATTGTGTACAAGTGCACTCCTATACGATTGAACAAGTGTAGAACGCTGATTTGGTTGGTGTCAAGGGGGCAAAACACCGGGGGGCTATGTATGTGCTTCGGCGAAAACGCATTAGGCGTAAAATGGTTTAAGGAGTTTTTTAGCAATGCCAAAGACAGCACAGTTTTATTCCATCAATGAAGCCTCTAAGCCGGTCGGTAAGCGCGTACACCATGACAACAGCGCATGTCCTCCGGGCCGCGATATTCCACAGAACGAGCGCCGCTCAGGAACGGGCAACTACCGGCTGTGTGACGACTGCGCGGAGTTGAACAGGCAGGGTCGCTAGGTCGTAACCAGCGAGGGCGGTGCATTAAGCCGCAAGCGCCCGGTAGACCGTGGCGCGGCTGCATTTGAGAAGGGCGGCTATATCGTCCGGGTGCTTGCCCTTCCTGCGTAGCTCCTGCGCGTGTTCGATCTGCTCCGGGGATAGGCTCGGCTTGCGTCCGGGGTGAATGCCTCGCGCTCTCGCGGCCTTCATCCCGGCGCGTGTCCTCTCGACAATCATGCTGCGTTCGAGTTCCGCCAGTACGCCTATCATTTGCCACATGGCGCGGCCTGTGGGTGTCTCGGTGTCGATTGCTTCTGTGAGTGATCGGAATTTCACGCCGCGCTTTTTCAGGTCGTCGAGCAAGGTTATCAGGTCGCGCAAGCTGCGGCCTAGCCTGTCGAGCTTCCACACCATGAGCGTGTCGCCGTGTTCCAGTTTCTTCAAACACCGGAGAAGGGCAGGGCGCTTGACGCCGGTTACGCCTGAGAGTTGATCTCTAAAAATGGTCTTGCACCCGGCCTGCTTCAACGCGGTCAACTGCATGTCGGGGTTCTGGTCCTCCGTCGATACTCTGGCGTAGCCGTATTTCATCGGGGGTTGAAACCTTCGGCGGCAAGTCCCTTTCTGAGGTTCTCGACGGCGGCAAGCATCAGGTGGGCTTCTTCCTCGTTAACGGCAAATTCCCGGTATGTGTCGAACAGGGAGCGTTTCACGAATTGGGCGAGGGCAAGGGCTTCGCCCGGTGTGAGGTCCACGGTCACGGATACCGTTTTGGCGGGGGATTCCATGCCTTCTATTGTGAGACTGAATTGTGAGACACGCAAGCCTAATGTTTATCGGCCTTCCGCGTTTGTCTCAAAACCTTTCCTTTCTGAGACTGGCCGGGGCTTCATCGCATTGGCGATTCTTGCCATTAGTATTGTCAGTTTACCGCACGCGGCGCACGCTGGTTCGGTCCTTGGGACGCCTTGCCCCTATCCCGGCATAACCCAAATGGATAGCGCAAAACAAAACATTCTTGCCTGTCTGTTAAATGCGTCCGGCACGCCCGTATGGTCGATAGCCAACACAGCATCGATACCAACCTGTAGTCAAGCTGCCGGAAATGCGCTTGGTTTCAGCAACGGCGCTTTTACTTGCCTTTCGGTTACGGCGGCGTCTGCGCCGCCTCCTGCATCAGCTCCTGCATCAGCTCCTGCAGCAGCCCCCGCATCACCTTCTACGTCCTCATGCTCAGCCGGAGAATCTTGGAATGGCAGCGCATGCGCAAGCATATGTCAGTCGGGATATAACTACAACGCAACCACCGGTGGCTGCGATTCTGCCTGCCCGAGTGGAGAATCATGGAATGGTAGTTCGTGCTCACTACCCTCGTGTTCTACTCCAGTTAATTCGGTTTGGAGCGGTTCGTCCTGTGCCTGCCCGTCAGGGACCAGCTTATGGAATTGTGCCAATGGCGGTGGCAGTGGCAGCTCGGGAACGCCTACCTGTGTCGTTAATGGATCCTCCGATCCTTGCGGCGGTGTGGCTTTGACTGGTACCCATACATGCCCTGTCTCCACAATGGTATGGAGCTCAGGCACAGGTTGCAACTGCCCCTCTGGAACAGTTTTATGGGGTTGCCCGGATGGCGTGACCCAAATTTGCGCTGTTAACGGTACTGGCAGTTCTGGATGCCCTTAAGCGGTTATAAGGTATCCCCCGCCGTGTCTCACAATGGAAAGGTTGTGAGACAAACGCGGAAGGCCCGTAAACAGCGGGCTTGCGTGTCGCATAATTCAGTCTCGCAATAATCGCGAGAAAGCCGGAATGCAGAATGCTCATGAACAATCCTCGGGTGCGCTCCCCAACGTAATGGATTTGCGTTAAGAAATCGTTAGTTCATGCAAACGGCGAAGTTCACGGGGGGGGGAAGGGGCCTACGCCGCTTCGTCGCTCGGCTCGGCCAGCATGAGGCAGATTTCGCCTTCGCCATCCTCGTAGCAAGCGCCGCAAATCAACAGGGTGTCCGGCTTGCCCCATGCGTTCTGTCCGCACTCCGGGCATGTAAATTTCGTCTTGCTGGCCTTCTTCGCCTTCGCCGCTTGCCCTGCCGGGGCCGATTGCCAGTGAAGCTGGAAGCCGCGGCCCTTAAGCTTCGCGTAGGCGGTCGCGTAAGCGCCTCCGGGGATGATGTAGTGGGTAACGCTCTGGCCGGTTTCCTTGCCTCCGGGTTCGCCGGTCGTGGTCGGCTGCAAGCCGATTTCCTTCATCTTCGCGGCCCATTGCCGGTCATGGTACGAACGGCGCGGCGCGGTGCCGTGGGTCTGCTGCCAGACATGTGCCATTTCATGGGCAAGCGTCGATAGTATTTCTTCGTCGCTGCGGCCGGTGAAGCTGTCGGGGTTCATCGCCAGTTCATGGACGGCGGTTTCCTCGATGCGCCCGGTGAAACGCTCCGGGGAGAAATAGCCTCGGGCCTTCGCGTGGCGCTGCAACGTCACCAGCACATGGGGCAGGGAACCGGCGAACAGTTCCGCGTTAAAGAAGTCGTAGGCGTCCTGAAAGGCCCGATACTCGGCGGGCGTGATCGCTTCGTGTGCGGCGGCTGTCTTTGTCATGGCGCTGGCTCCCTTGAATGGCGTTCATAATTATATCGTACGATACAATTTGATATTTTGCAAGCTGTTTTGGAGTGGAAAACCCGCGCCGGGTTGCTCGGCGCGGGTCGGCCCGGTCAGTATTCAGAGGCAAGCATGATGGTGAGAACCCGGACGGTCTGACGCGGGTCGCTCGGCTCTTCGCTGCCTTTCGTCATGGTGGTGTCGTAGTAGTCGATCTTCCAAAAGATGCGCTGGCCGTTGTGTTCAAACGCTCCGAAGTCGCGTTCTTTGTGCGGGTCGTTGTCCGGGGTGAAAGCGTCGAAAGTTTCCACTTTCTCGCGGATAGCGGATTGATCTTCCGGGGGCAGGGAACTGATACCGGCTGTTTGAACGGCGCGGCCCGCTATGCCCATGGCCTTGCGGCAAAGGTCGTTACGGTCGCATGACGAATTGCGGGCGGCCCTGCGTCTGGCCGGTGCCGAAATCCGCAAGCTGAACTTCGGGAAGAAAGACACGCCGTTGCTAAACCTCCTGCGGCGCGTCCTGCGGGAAGGGCGGGCGGTCGCGGCGGCGGAACGTGCTGTACAAGCGGAGATTAAACCCCGGTCGTAAGCGCCGAAATATAGTCATTCCACGCCACCTTGATAGCGCGTGGTATGGCCGCGTCGTCGATCAGTTGGAGCAAATGGCCGTTGAACAAGTCGCGGCCTCGTTTGCCCATCGTGGCAAGGGCCATCAGAACCCAATTTTTGATCTCGATAAAATTGACTTCATGGCCCTGTGCAAAGTACTGCCGGGCCTGTTGTCGGGCGTCGTCGGCCAGAGTTTCAGGCCGAACGAAAAACAGATAGTCCTCGATGCCATGAGGCGCAATCTTCGTGTTGAAGGTTGCGACAACGCGGGCGCGTTCAAGAGGTCGCTCGGTGACTTCTGCCGCGAAAACTATCTTGCCGTCATGGGTGATGGTGATGTCTCCGCCCACGCCGCTTGCTGCGTCGGCAACATTGATGCCCTGATAATCGATCACCCAATCAAGGCCGAAATAATCTTTGATGGTGCGAAACGCCGCTACAACGAGAATGACGGGCAAGCGGCCACCACTCGGCGTGTTCAACAGGGACGTGATGAGGCTTTCATATTGTTCCAAGCTGATACGTTGAAGGCGCGATAACGGCACTTCGGCGGCTTCCCTGAGCTTGGCGAATTTGTAGAGAAGATACGCGGTGAAGGCTCTTAAGTCGGCGTCCTCGGTCATGCCTTCCAATGCCGTGAGGAGTTCAAGAAAAGCGTCGTATCCAGCTTTGTCGCGCAAGCCCTGCCGGGTGGAAGCATCGAAGCGGACAGAACGCCGGAAAGTGGAAAGGTACGGGCCGCGTGATGACGGGATACGATGCTGTTGTAGAAACGGGTTCACTACCCGTTCATCGAGCGTCCGCCCATTGTAAGCGCCGGGGCCTTGGTTCACATACGGCAAGCGGATATTGATAGCGCGGTCCTGTAGTCGGGCCAAGGCGCAACCGAGCAGAGTTTCACGATACGCCTGAACAGTCGTTGCGAAAATGATTTGAAAGGGCTGTTCCAGTTCAGGCGTTACAGGCGGCGCGGTCCCTTGCAGAATGAAAGGCTGTATCTCCGTGAAGAGTTCGGCAAGGATGGCGGGGGCGCTGTCGAAACCAAGGGGCATGGGATTAGAAGTTCACCCACAGGGCCTCGGTGCGGTTCTTCTTTACCGAGTGGCACATTTTTTCAGGGGCATCGATACGCTTCCAACCCTTGTACAGTTCAGTCATAAGCTCGCAGCGATAACCAGAGATGGCGACGTTTCCCTTGCAGCGTTTGAGTGTGTGGGCAAGCTGCTTGTGTTCGGCGTCGGTCATTTCGTAGCCGTAGGCTTTTTTGTCCGTCCGGGAATTGTGAATATAAGGCGGGTCACAATAAAACAGCGTGTTGCGTTCATCGTAAAGCCGGACGATTTCGGTTGCCGGTCGGTTCTCGATCTGGACGCGCATCAAACGCATTGCGATATGCGGCAAGTCCTCGATGGCTCCGAGCCAGCGAGAAACAACGCCGGACATTCCGGCGCGGCTGGTGTTCTTGCAGTTCGCCCACCTTCCAAGGGATGCCGTCTGAGCAAGGCCGGTTCGCGCCTGACGGGCCCGGACATAGAACAGGCGGGCCCGCTCGATTTGATCTTGCACGCGGGCGGGGTTCTTGCTGACACTGTAGTAAAATTCCTCCCGCGAAAATGGTGTGAGGCCGATTTTCTCAACGAGGGCGTCCTTGTTGTCGCGGAGGACGCGGAAGAAATTCGCAACGTCGCCGTCAATGTCGTTGTACGTTTCAACGGGCGACGGTTCACGGTTAAGCAAGACGGCGGCGGAACCGGCGAACGGTTCGCAATAGTGGTGGCATTTCGGAAGGAGCGGGAGAAGCCAATTCAGGTGGCTGAATTTTCCGCCGTACCAGCCGAAGGCAATGAGTTTCCCGGAAGGCTTCCGGTAAAGAACCCCGTCGTCGTTGGCGGGGGGTACTTCTTTTTGTGGTGATGAAAGGTAGATCGGGGACAGGTCCCGTGCTTTTCGCGCCATCTCAACAAACTCCAATTCCTCGGGGGGGGGTAAGGTCATTATCGAGCCCCGAGCGGTTGTAACACAATAAGGAAGAAATGTTTAGAGCGGGGCCGGTCGTGTATTCCATGCTCGGATGGCTGCGGCCTCGGATGTGAACGGAAGCGTTCGCGGTGCGACTGTGCAACCCTCCGGCCCGGTGCCGTGTTCGGGGTTCGGACACTCGACTAGCCAGCCATCACGGTCATTCTTGACGGTGCCGGTGTGAGCGCAAAACGGGCAGGGCAAGGGCTTTTCATTGGTCATAACGCCTTGCATAGCCGAAAGCGCCGGGGCAGGGAAGGGGTCGCGGCGGCGCGTTAAAAACGGTACAATCGCAGCAATATGCTGTCAAGGTTTCTGGCCTTGTGCCTCCTGCTGGCTGCGAGTGCTGCCGGTCAAAATCCGACGGCCCCGAAGCGCGGCGAAATCGTTTTTGAGCTAACCAGCTTGGGCCGGGATGCCTCCGGCAGCACGATCACGGCGGCGGTGAAGGCGAGAAATACAAGCACCTCAAGCGTGGTGTTCCTGCTGCTGGTCAGTGAACCTACGGCGGTCGATAGCTCCGGTGGGACATACGGCAATGCGCGTGTCAATGGGATGGCTTACTGTTCCCGCGCCGATAGGATGGTCTGCGTCACGAAGGATAGTAGCTGGTTTGTCCCTCTCGCAAGCTATACCGAAATCGGCCCCGAACAAACGGCGACGTTTACGGTCGTGCTGAAGGCGACGCCATCAAACAGCAAAGGGGACAAGATCACCTTGGCGGAGCAAGTCGCCTATCGGGTCATGAAGGAAGCAGACCGCGATAAAGACGCCAACATGCCGGAAGCACAAAAACTGAAAACGCTGCGCTTCGGTTCGATGAGCTTCAACGGCCCGCCAGAGGCAGAGGGGTACGCTGTAAGCAAAATCAGTTTTGAGGACATCAAGTAAGAAGCGGCGCGGGCTATTCCTGCGGCGGCTCTGCATCCTTGTCATTGGCCCTGAACCGCTCAATTTCGGTATGGGCCAAGTCGGCCACCTTCGCCAGCAAAAGCAAATCAGAAGCGTTGAAACTGTCAGAGCTTTGATACTGTCCGGCCTTATCCTTGTACGTGCGCTGAAACGTGGCGTTGTAGAAAACGCCTCTCTCCCCGCTGTTTCGCCAGATAGCGGCGGAAACCGGATAGAGCGTGATTTTGTGAACGGGCTTTTTTTCTGACATGGCGTTTTTCCTTTCGGGTTCTGGTGGCCGCACTGAATACCACGGCGCGGCGCGGCCTTCAACCTCCGGGGTAAATCTGAAAGAACAGGGCAAGCTGGCCGGTGCGTTTGCAATACAGATAAAATTCTTCCTTGCTGCCGTCGCCACGGTGCCGGGGGCGCTGCGGCTCCGGGTGCTGGTGGTGGTCGCGGGTCCGCTGCGCGTGTTTGATGGCGGCAAGGCTTCGGACTTTTGCCGGTAACGATCTGTACGGCGACCATCGCGCAAGCGGCAGCGGTCGGCGGCGGATAGGCTTCGCTCGTTGCGGCTTTCGCTGCGCCATAAGCCCGAATTGATGGCGGAAAGTTTTCGCTAAACTCTCGCGCAAAAGCTGCGTGAGCAATCCCCCCGATGCTGCGCCGGTCTTGGGTTCTCGCCGGGGGAGGTCCGCGCCGCCCCGGCTCCTGTCATTCTCGGCCTCGCTCCGTTGACGGAGTGCGCGGGGATTTGATGGTGGGCGGCTGGCGGCGTTCTTCCTTGCTTTCGGGCTGCGGCGGCTCGAACAATTCCCGTTCCTGCCGTTGCTGGTCGAGATAATCCGATTGCCGGTCCTGTTCGGCGGTTTCGCGGCGCTGCTCCTGATCGGTGCGGCGGCGTTCCTCATGGTCACGCTCACGAAAAAGCGCTTCCATGTGGTCTTGCGCTCGGTCGTTGTAGTCGTTCATAAATTCTTGTTGCTGGCGCATGCCTCCGCGTTGGGGTGCGCGTTCGGCAAATTCCGCCCCTTGCTCAAGCTCAAGGCGGCTGTGCATGACGTCCTGAGTAGCTTCGATGCCTTGCATTTGTGACGTGTCGAGCGTTCGCAAATACCGCTGCATGTCGCGGCGGTCGATGCCGGTTTTTTCCTGCGTCAAGCGGTACGCATGGGCGTATTGATCGACGGCAACGATTTCACCTTCACGGTAGATCGGCGCATACTGGCCCTGTTCCTTTGCGGCGGCGGCATCGCTGCGGCTGCGCTCGGCCTCCTCCTTCGTTGTCATGGCAAGCACGATGCCCTTATCAGCAAGGGCGGCGGCTAGAGCGGTGGCGCTGTCGCTGCTCTGGACCGCTTGCCGTATGTCGGCGGGAGTTCCGCGCAAGCCCTCGGGCGTTGGGTGCGCTGCCTGTTCCTGCCGTGCCGGTCCTGCCGGCGCGGTCGGGTCTGGCACCAAGCGGCGCTCGATCTTCTCTTTTTCAATCCCGGCGCGTTCTACCGCCTCAATCCAGTCGCGTTCATAGTCGGCTATCGCCTTCTGTATTTCCGCAAGCTCAATCTTAAGTTCGGCGGTGGTCTTGTTGTCCTCTAACGTGTCGCGGTAGGCGTTGCCGCGCTCCGTTTCCTGTCCTGCCCTCTCGATTGCATCCACGGCGGGGCCGCGATGCCGTGTGGCCTCGCGGTTGAGCGTTTCAGCGTGAGCCAGGTCGCCTCGCTCAAGGGCGGCCTGGCGTTGTTGTTCCAATGTTCGCCAGCCCTCCGCGTATCGGTCGGCCTCAAGCTCAAGGGCGTCGGCGCGGTCCTCATCCCCTGCCGCCCGGATTGCCGTGCCTTCCTTCCGCAACTCTTTCGCGCCCTTCTCGGCCCATTTCTGCCGGATGCGCTCGTAATCCTCCGGCTCAAGCGCCGGTAGCCGGTTGCCGAAGCCTTCCGGCCCTGCCTCGCGTAAAAGCAAAAGCACATGGGCGTGTTCGTTGCGCTGGTCGCCGGTTTCGCTCGGCGCGTGGATGTTCACGAAAGCAACCCGCCCCACCTCCCGGCGCGTGAACTGCTCCCGCAGGAAGTCGTTAAGCATGAAACGGTTCTTTTCCGAACCAAGCTCATGAATGAACCCGAAAACGATCTCTTGCCCCTCCCGCGCATCCTTCCGCTTCTCGGCGGCGGCGGCGGCGTTTAACATCCGTTCGGGGTCGGTCTTGAACCATTCCGGCGCTTTGCATTTCGGGTCGAAGGTAACGAAGCTGGCGAGCAACCCGCCCTTGTATTCGTAATCCTTCGTAGTCTCCCCGGTGCGCTCGTCGCGGAATTTGGTCCGGGCGTTGTAGGCAGATTTCGCCATCAGGCTTTGGCCTTTGCCCCGGCTCAACGGCTCCTTGATCGAGCAATGGTAAGACGCCATAAAAAATTCCTGCCTTAAAAAATCTTGGCGGCGCGGTCGGCGTTAGCCGGTCCGGGCCTTGTTCTTTTTCTTCAAATTTGCAATGGCGTAACCGCGAACCTTGCTGTGCTTCGCGGCCTCGCTCGTTAGTTCCGGGTGGCTCTGTTCGAACGCCTTCACATCGGGCAAACACCAAACCTTGGTTTTGCCGCGATTGATGGCGAATTGGGGCGCTGGAAAATCACGCGTTCGCGTGATCTTCCGCGCTCCCTGCGGCGTGTACACCCAACGCCGGATTAAATCTTCAATGCCAACATACTGCATGGCAGCTTCTTCCTTTTCGCCTGCCGGAGGCGGGCCGGTAGCCGAAGGCTACCAGCACTCGACACACAGCCGTCAGGCTGTCATGGTGTCGGCGTTTCCATTTGGAAACGCGTTAGTGCGCACTCCGTGATATTCCGTCCTTTGCAATTTCCTCTCCTCCTCCCAACCTATCAGCTTTTGATCTTCCAAAACCACCAGAATGTGAGGGAGTATGGCGCAAAAAAACGCCATGCTCCCGGCTCTGTTTTATGCGAGAGGACTAGCCCTCTCGCGCTCTCCCAAACCGCATTAGTCAAGATGATGTGATGTGTTTGCCTTTTTGCGCTCCCGTCTGGTACATTTCGGGTTGCGTTTAGAGGGCTAACCGCACTCTAGCGTCAAGGTGATGAACCCCGGTTTTCTGCCAATAGGAAAGCCGGGGTTTTTCCAAAGGGTCAGCAGGAAAAGAAATGGCGGTAAACCCCAAACTCGAAGCCCTCAAAAAACGCGAAGCCGAAATCAAGGCGCGTATTGCCGAAGCCGAAGCCAAGGAAAAATCCAAGCGAAGAAAAGAGGACACCCGCGTTAAGGTCATCGTCGGCGCTGGCATCATTGCAGACACCGAAAAGCACCCTGAAACACGGGCCGAAATCGTCGCTGTCCTTGATCGCGCCATCACTGCACCCAAAGACAGGGCTTTCCTGAAGTCGAAAGGCTGGCTCTGATTGTATGGGCCGCGCTGGATGGGTGCTTGTTGTGGTTGGCGTTCTGGCCGCGCTGGAAATGCTCGCCTCTGCCCTCGCCGGTCATTTCAGCACAAGCAACCAGATCGACGTTTTAGAGCAGTTAGGTATTTGGGGCTTTGTCGCCTTCATCCTGCTTGAGGGCATTATCCGGGGCTTTCGTGAATTTCAGGAGCATAAAGATTGGTCTGGGCTGGCCGGTCTGGTTCCTGTCACTTCCATCCTCGTTATTGTCGGCGGTCTGTGGCTCTGGTGGACTTATTTCGCACGCCATCACGCCTCGATCATCTGGCTTGTCATCGTCGGCGGTGCTGTAGCTGCGTTGATGGCCCTTCGCAGAAAAGCAGAAAAGCACTGGCTGGAACAACGGCGCGAAATCCTTACCAAGATGCCGGACCCGCCTACCGCCTCCGGTTCAGCAAACCCGAAAGATTTTAAGGATTGGTAGAAAGTGCCTCCCGTTCGCATTGGCTACAAAAATTCCTCCCCGACACCCGAGAAACGCGATTTCTCCGAAGTGATGCGCTATCCCGGCAACGCTGGCCATATCGTCACGGTCGCCCCTACTGGCTCCGGCAAGGGACGGGACGTTCTCATCCCTGCCCTGCTCGATGACAGCATGAAAGATCAGTCTTGCTTGGTCGTCGATCCCAAGGGCCAGCTTGCCAGCGTCACCGGGCCACATGCGGCAAGGATGGGAAAGCGGGTGATTATGCTCAATCCGTTCTCGATCTGGCCGGAGTGCATCGGGCGGGGGGCTGAACGGTTCAAGGGTCTTGAAAAGCTTTGCGACTTCGCAGGATCGTACAATCCCCTTGCAACGCTGGACCCTGCCTCGGATGCGTTTGTGCCGGATGCCGAAGCACTGGCGCAAGCAATCGTGTACGCCGAACACGAGGGGGACCATTGGGCCGATAGCGCAAGGGATTTGGTAACGGGCCTGATTTTGTATGCGGCGGTCCACGGCGCAAAGATGGATAGAAACCTCGCTTGGGTCCGGTCCACCATCTGCAATCGAACAAAGCTTTTTGAAATCGCGGCAAGATTCCACGGCGACGATGAATTTCTAAACGACGATGACGCGAACGAGTTCATAGCTCAAAAGCTGGGCCGGTTCGGTGAGCCTGACGCCAAAGACAACAAAGAGATTGGCTCGATCATCTCGACGGCTGTGACGCAAACAAGCTTCATCGGCAATCGCGCCATATCCAGAAATCTCGCGGCGGGTTCGTTCCTGTTCCGTGAGTTGCGCGAACATCCGACAGTTCTCTACTTGATACTTCCGGGGCGGCGCCTGAAAACCTGTTCGCGCTGGTTCCGGCTGATTGTCGGCGCTGCTCTGAATGAGTTGATGGATGAGCAAAAAACGCGGGGGCTGGCCTGTCTGCTGTTGCTTGATGAGTTCGCCCAGCTCGGACCCATGAAGGCGATAGAGGACGCTTTCGGCATAGCCCGCGATTACGCTTTGACGCTGTGGCCGGTCTTGCAGGATTTGAACCAACTCAAACGCGACTACAAAGACAGTTGGGAAACCATGCTCGCCAATGCTGGCGCTGTGCAATTTTTCCGGCCGCAAGACAACACCACGGCGGAATATGTATCCAAGCGAACCGTTGATATCGTCGTGGGTCGGCCAAAGAAAACCACGAGTGAGGATTTGGAAACGGGCCGCTTGAGCATGTCCTACGGTGTCGATTGGAAAGACAAAAAACACCTTGAGCCGTGGGAAGTGCGCGCAATCGGCATCGATGAATTTTTGCTGTTCGCTGCCGGGGTCAATGGTGTCCACCGCGGCGCTCGTCGGGCCTATTGGGATGCCCCGGAGTTTAAAGGGCCTCCGCCAAAGTATTCACCGGACCCGTACCACGGATAAAAAACTATGCCTCGCGGAATTCCAAAGTGCGAAATTTGCGGCCAGTCGATGCCGAAAGGTCAAGACTGCGGGTGTTGGGGCTGCGGCTGCTGCGGTCAACAGTTGCGGAAAGGGGAAGATTGCGGCTGTTGGGTCTGCCGGTGCTGTGAACGCTATGCGGAGGATGCCGTTGATATTGGCCTGTTCACCGAGGCGGGCCTTCCCTGCTCACTGTGCGGCCACCAAAGGGGCGCTTGTGATTGTGTGGAGTGTCCCCGGCATTGTGGCTTTCTTCATCCGGTCGGCTTCGTCTGCAAACCTCCGGTGGTCACTGACGAGGATGTCACTGACGATGATGTGCCGTTTTAAAGCCCGTGGATGCCGGTCGGGGTCGCCGCTAGGGGGTAAGTGGCTCCCCTGCCCTGCCAGACGCAAACCGGGCGGATTAACGCGGGTCTGGCCGGGGTTTAGCGGGCGGGCGGCGGCTCCGGTCCCGGTCGAGCGCGGCGGCGGCATTCCGGGCGGTCAAAAGCGGGTAGCCCTTGTCCTCCTTCAACCGGATACGCTCTTGAGCCTTGGGGCTGACTTCGGCCAGCTTCGCGGCGGTCGCCTCGATGCTGTGGCCTCTCTCGGCTGCCCACTTGCACCACATGAAATCCGCTAGGCTCCTGTCCGGGGTTCCGTCCGTTTTCTTCGGTGCGCCGTTCAAGGCCCGTTGATAGTCGGGCCAGTGCTGCGGCGCTGTTCCCTGCCCTGTCACGTTTCGACCTGGCCGGGGGATTTCAGGGGGAACACTGGCGGGGGGCTGTGGTGGTTCTGCCGGTGCGATTAACCCGAGGTGTTCAAGCGTGGCGGTCGTGATCGTCTTACCGGCGTCCGTTCGTGTGATCGCCACAACCGGAAATGTGGGCGCGTACTTCGCTTTGAAATTCAGGCTCCCGGCTATGCGTGTGGCTCCGGTGGCCGATTGGTCGGCGGCGCTGCCTCGCCTGACGCGGGTCCGAAACTGCTTCGCGGCCTCGGGGTCTTGCGGTCCATCCGATACCGCAAGCCACACCTGAAAATTGCCGGGGGATGTTTGCAGGGTCAAAAATGAATACGGCTGTATGCGGTCGGCCTTGGCTGCGTCGAAATCGTCAAGCTGTATCAGAAGGGCCGTTGTCGATCGACGGGGCCGGACAACAACGCTGTGTTGCGATCGCGTGGCCACTTCAAGGCGCTTCGTCATGCTGCGCCGGAGTTCCTCAA
>Ga0182018_10003057_pt1 | contig 15620 bp, 8 predicted proteins | sample 812P2MmetaG_FD_120490 | JGI IMG/M metagenome (GOLD analysis project Ga0182018, IMG submission 120490) | Permafrost microbial communities from Stordalen Mire, Sweden - 812P2M metaG | ecosystem: Environmental > Terrestrial > Soil > Wetlands > Permafrost | place: Sweden: Stordalen | collected...
GACCAAGAAAGCAGGCGTGCAGGGCGTCGGCTATTCGATGGGCGTGGCCGCCGGCGACTACGACAATGACGGATTTGTCGACCTCTACGTCACCGGCGTCAATCGCAACCAGCTTCTCCATAACAACGGGGACGGCACGTTCACCGACGTGACGGAGAAGGCAGGGGTTGGCGGTATCGTTCCCGGGCTCGGCAAAGCCTGGTCTGTGGCAGCCGGATGGTTCGATTACAACAACGACGGGCGGCTCGATCTTTTTGTCGTGAACTACCTCAATTACAACCTCAAAACTGCAACTCACTGCGTTCAGCAAGGACTTCCGGCTTATTGCTCGCCAGTCGATTTTCTGGGGATGCCAAACCTCCTCTATCGCAACAATGGTGACGGCACTTTTACCGATGTCTCGGAAAAGTCCCACATTTCCCAGTATGTTGGCAAAGGGATGGGCTTAGCGTTTGCCGACTATGACAACGATGGATTTACCGACATCTTCGTTTCCAACGATACCTTCGAAAACTATCTTCTTCACAATAACGGAGATGGAACCTTTACCAATGTCGCGACACTCGGCGGGGTTGCGTACAACGCATACGGCAATGCCATAGCCGGTATGGGCGCCGATTTTCGGGATATCGACAACGATGGAAGGCCGGATATCTTCGAGACCGCCATGTTCCGGGAAGGCTTTCCTCTCTATAGGAATCTAGGGCAGGGTCAGTTTCAGGATATCAGCAGCTCGGCAGGACTCAGCGTGTTGACGAGCCGCTCAACGGCCTGGGGAGTGGGGATTTTCGATTTCGATAATGATGGGAACAAAGATCTGTTCACGGCCAACTCCGACATTCTTGACAATGCCATGGAGTTGGCGCACAGGCCCTTTGCGCTTCCCAATCAAGTATTTCGCAATAAAGGCAATCTGACTTTCGAGGACGTGAGTTCGCAGGCCGGAACATCGTTTTCAGTTCCTGCTCCGCATCGCGGGGCGGGCTTCGGCGACCTCAACAACGACGGGAAGATCGATGTCGTGGTGACGGTCTTGAACGGTCCGCCAGAGATATGGATGAACGGTTCCCGCAACCGAAACCACTGGATCATTCTGAAACTGGTCGGCGTCAAATCCAATCGCGACGGTCTGGGAACAAAGGTCAAAGTCACAACCTCTCTGGGCATCCAGTACAACCAGGCAACAACTGCGATCAGCTACAACTCGTCGAGCGATAAGCGCGTACACTTCGGGCTGGGCTCGGCCAGCGTCGTAGACGCGATTGAACTCACATGGCCGAGCGGCATTAAGCAGGTTTTGAAGAATGTCAAGGCGGATCAGATCCTGACCGTGACGGAAACTGCGCCATGATCCGAACTGAACTTATTTTTGCGCGAGATTGGCCCACAAGCGCTGCGCCAACTCCATCTGCCCATTACGTAGCAGAAGCTCGTTCAGCTCCTTCATGACTTCAGAGTTGTTTCTTCCGTACGCCGCCATTGTTTCGGCAGTCAAGTCGGCATCCGACACTTTCCCCACATGGAAGTAGGAATCGCAAAGCATGTAAAGCAATTCGGGAGTCGTTGTTCTCGACTTCGCCAGTTGTTCGGCAGCATCCGACCAGCGTGCTTGGTGGTAACGGACCTCTCCCAACTCGGCAATCGCTAGCTGATAGTTTGGGTCGTTTGCGAGTTCCGCTTTGAAATCATTTTCGGCCGCGTTCAGGTCGCCCTGTTTCAGCGCCAGGATTCCTTCGTAGGTATAAGCTCCTCGAACGGTGGGCTGAATCTCCAGTGCATGGTGAAGGTTGCGCAGACCAGCTTCCGTCTCTCCCATAAAGAGATATGTTTTTCCGACAAATACACTGGCATCCGCAGCAGTGGCGGCAGTTCCCTTGAAATGATCCCGATATAACTGCAACGCATCCGTTTCGCGATGATCTGCCAGCAATTGACGGGTCTGAGCCTTGATCGGGCTTTCGCGTTCATCACTTTCCATGGAGCGGACGAACGTCATCTGTTCCATCATCAACTGATGAAGTGCTGCCTCGTGTTGCGCGTCCGACGTTCTGCCCATCGCGGCAAACGCCCGCGATAGATAGAAATGCGCCACTAAGCGCGTAGGGTCCAGTTGTAAAACGGATTGCAATTTATCGACGCCCGCCGGATAGTTCTTCAGTTCCAGTTCGCATTGTCCAAGTCCCAACAACGCCTCAATATCGTCGGTCTTGAATGTGAGGATGCGTCGAAATGCATCCCGGGCCTCTTGCCATTTGGCGAGCTTCACGTCCGCGGTCGCCAGCAGTTGCAAGGCGGTCACGTCGTCGGGCTGGGAGTGAATTGCGCGCGCGGCATACTGCGCGGCGCCGGCAAGATCCATCAATTTGTAATCGGTCGCGGCAATGTCGTAATCAATCCGCGGCAGCGTAGCATCCGAGTGCTGTGCCTTCAGCAGCCACTTCAGCCCCGCCGCGCAATCGCCCGCGCCGCACTGCAGTTCTCCGTACTTTTGCCACACTGATACATTGTCGGGTTCGGCCTTCAAACTCTGCCGGATGGCGCGCAGCGCCAGCTCATCCTGCCCATTCAGGTGATAGGCCTGCGCAAGATAATATTGGGCATCTCCGTCGCCGGGAAGAATCCGGATGCAGCGCTGCAGTAGCCTGAGGGCTTCTTCTTTTTTTCCCGCGGTCAGTTTGTAGATACCTGTTTTCAGCAGGAGATCGCCGTCGTTCGGCGCGAGCTTCAGAGCCTCCTCATAGGCTGCCGCCGCCTCGGCGGTTCGGCCTGCCTCCTCCAGCAACATGCCTTTCAGCTTGATTGCCGGCGCAAAATCTGGATGTTGCTCGAGCAAGCGGAGGACAAGATCCATTGCCTCCTGCCGGTCGCCGTGCTGGGCGAAATTGAGCGCCTGGTGGAGTTGCCACGTCAGTGGGGATTCCGCAGGACGGTTCGTGTTCTGTGCGCGAATATCAGCTCCGGCAGCCAACAGCGCCGTAAAAAGCAGGATTGCCCGGAGACGATTTACAACGCCGACAATCATATTAAGGGAGCTTGACGCGATGCTTAAGATTGCTGGAGACAACTCCCTGCCCTTCATGCACTACATAAAAGCGATCAGCAGCCAGATTGGGGAGCGATTCCTTTTTTCCATCCGGCCACAAGACTTCAGCCTGGTCAAGCCGCTCATGGGTGCCCAGCCCGAAATGTATGCGCAGATCATGCTGTGACAGATAGCTTCCGCCGCTGAGGACTTCGCCCAACTGCACCAGGTCTCCGGCTGTGGCTCGCACGCGAGCATTCAACGCCAGACGATTGGTCTTTCCTGCTGCGCCTTCCAGTTGAAAACTGATCCAATGATTCTGCGGCCCACCTTCGGGACGCAGAATCATCGGCTGCCCCACCAGATTTTCAATCACCGCCTCCATCCTTCCGTCGTTGAAAAGATCGCCCAAAGCAAGTCCACGGCTTACCTGCGGGATCTGAATCGCCTCTCCCACCAGCTTGCTGGCGTTTTTGAAAGTTCCGTCGTGCTGATTGACAAACAGAAGCTTCGGCTCCAGATATCTGGCGGCCGTGTGAGCCTGATCCACCTGCGGATACACGTGTCCATTGACCAGAAAAAAATCTAACCAGCCATTGTTGGCGAAATCGACAAAAGCGTCACCCCAACCCACATAGCCTTGCGTGCCTCTGGCAACGCCCGAGGCAATCGATGTATCGGTGAAGTTCATCCCTCCGTCGCTTGTCCCTTCATCGTTCACCGCTTTATTGTTAACCGCCGCATCATTGCGATAGAGGGCAGCGTACTCATTGTCAAAATGCGAAAGCAGCAAAGACATGCAACCGGTGTGCAGATAATCGCCGAGAGCGACTCCCATATTGGCCTGTTCCAGTCCGTCTTCGTTCGCGGCCACGCCGGAAGTGAGAGCGACATCCACGAATTTTCCCGTGCCGTCCCCGTGGTATAGATAATTCGCCTGTCCATCGTTAGTGACAAAGAGATCGAGCTTTCCGTCGTTTTCGAAATCGGACCAGATAGCAGTCAGGCCATAGCGTCGTGCGGGATCGTCCACTCCGGACTTCTTCGACACATCGGTAAAGGTTCCGTCCCCGCTATTGTGGTAAAGATTGTCGGGAGATCCCTTCAATCCGCGCGGGCCGCACTGCACATCGAGCCCCAGATATTTACACGATTTGCCGGAACCGAATGCAGGCAGGTCGTCCAGGCGAAAATCCACGTAGTGCGATATGAAGAGATCGGCCCAGCCATCGCCGTCATAATCTCCAAAAGCCGCGCCCGTCGCCCAACCAGAGTCGGCGGCAAGTCCGCTGGCTTTGGTTACGTCAGTGAATGTTCCGTCGCCGTTGTTACGATAGAGCACCACGCCGCCCAGGCAAGTCACCAGCAGATCAGGCCAGCCGTCGTTGTTGTAGTCGCCAACCGCAGCGCCCATCGCCCAGCACGGATAGCCGACCCCCGCTTTGTCGGTAACGTCGGTGAAGGTTCCGTCGTGGTTGTTATGAAACAAGGCGCTGCGCGCCTTGAAGCCATGCAAGGCCATTTCCACGCTCTGCGCGTTCGTAAAGTAAATGTCCGGCCAGCCATCGCGGTCGTAATCGATCAGAGCGACTCCCCCGCTCATCGACTCGGCAATATATTTCGCCTCAGGACTCGACCGGTGTTCGAAATGAATGCCGGTGGAGGCCGTAATGTCGACCAGATGAGGATAGTTGGCAAGGGCGCCGGTTGCCTTGCTCTCGGCTTCCGCCTTTTGGCGTTCTGCAGGCGGCAGCGGGGTGGGCGTTCCCATCTGGCCCATCGCCGCCGTACTCAGGCAGAGGACGAAAAGCGCCATGCACGATCGGAAAAACGCAACCCGCACCTTCGATGCTCCGGCAATGCTTCGCCCTCCGATCCTACTGTTCCTCCTGCTCGTCCGCACGAATCTCCTTGGGTTGAACCTGCAATTCTTTATACAATGCCTGCAACTTCTCTTTCATCTCCTTGAATTTCTTGTAGAGATCCATCTCACGCTTGGAATCGTTCACGCGCCCCATCTTGCGATAGAGTGTCGCCAGCCGGTAGTGCGCAGTAGCGTTAGTGGGCTCCAGTTGCACCGTCTGTTCGAGCAGCGCCAGAGCCTTGTCCGATTGATTCATCGCAATCAACGTCTTCGCCAAGCCAAGCTTGGCATCCGCATCGCCTGGGTTCAATTCGACAGCTTTCGTGTATTCCTGGTAAGACTGCTCGGTATTTCCTTTTTGTCCATCGATTTCCGCCAGCCTGAGAATCGATTTCTCGTTCTGCGGATTCTCCTGCAGCGTGGCGCGGTATTCCTGTTCAGCCTCCTTCTTTACGCTCTCGTCCGTCGAAGTGTGGAGCAGTTCGGCCAATTCGAAGTGAACGCCGGGAAGATGCGGATCGATGGCGATTGCCTTGCGATACTGCGCGATGGCGGCTGTGGTATTTCCCTGCCGGGTGTCTTCGTGAGCCAGCAACTGATGCATTTGCGCGGAGTCGGGCGCCGCCAGCGACAGCGATAGCATAGACTCGCCCGCCAGATCGGAATACGTCCGGTAGGCGGCATACAGCACCTCCGGATTAGCCGGGTCTGTCTTCCGCAACGGCGTGACGATGGCCGCGGCCTTCTCCAGGTCGCCAGCTTCCGTATCGAGGCCGACCAGCTCCAGACCAAGCTGTACCTGAAAGCGCTGGTCCTGCAATAAAGGGAAGGCGGCTTCCATATCTTTGCGCGCATCGGCAAAGTCCAGCGTACGGCTTTCGGCCATTCCCAGCAGCCCTTGAATCTTCGCCAAGCTAGGCTGCTGCTCTTCTTTTCTCGCAGCCAGCGCGGCGCGAAAGTGAGGGATGGACTCGGCGGCCTTTCCCTGAAAGAACAGCAGAACACCCAGATTTGCCTGCGCATCCACATTTTCCGGATCGATGGCCACCGCCGCCTGGAACTCCGGAATCGCCAGGGCGGGCTGCTTGTCACGGAGGTAGCCCTCAGCCTTTTGCATGTGCGCCGCAAACTCCTGCCGCTTGTCTTCGGCCGCCTGAGAGTGACACCACGTAACCCCTAGCAACAGGACGAATCCAGCAGAGGCAATGCCAAGCTTCGCAATCATTCTGAACCACCCAGATTGGGATCAGTCGTCAGTATGAGGCAAAAAAGAAGAGACGGCGAAAGAATCGCCGTCTCTTAAGGGTCGGTTACAAACCGACCAAAGTTAGAACGTGACGCGAACTCCAAGCTGCACGTTGCGTCCTTGAACCGTTACAGTATTGAGGGCCGTGGCAGCTGTCGTATACGGGGTGCCGGGGCCGGCGGAGCCGCCGAGGCTGATGTCGCCGGGCACGCCGAAGCTGGGATGGTTGAACGCGTTTTGGGCATCGGCGCGAATCTGAATGCTCACTCCTTCCCACGGCAAAGAAAATGTCTTGCTGCCGGAGAGGTTCACCTCATTGAGTCCCGGCCCATAGAGGCTGTTTCTGGGTACGTTGCCGAAAGTTCCGTTTGCGGGCTGAGAGAAAGCCCCTGGGTTAAACCAGTCAAGGATGCTCTTGTTCGCAGGGTAGAGGGGAGCTCCCGGAACCCGATTGGGAAACGACGCACCTGCCTGCGCGTAGGTGTTATTTTGGGAATTCGTTACAGTGAACGGATTTCCGGTAGACAGAACGATCGTGCCGGAAATCTGCCAGCCGCCAATCACTCCATCCACCAGCCGATTGGTGTTCAGGAACCTCTGGCCTCGGCCGAAGGGAAGCATGTAGACCGCATAGCCCTTGAAGGCCTGGCGGACATCGAAGTTGGAGTTGCTGTAGTTTGCTCCCGGGTTATTCGCAATTTGAAAATCCTGCGGGCCAGCGTGGCTTCCCCATCCCGAGGAATCCATATCGTCCAGCATATGCGACCAGACATAGTTGAAGCTGAGGCCCACGCCGTGGGTCATGCGCTTAGTGATGGACATCTGCAACGAGTTGTAGTTGGAGACAGCATTATTGGTGCTGCCACCAATGCTCTGGTACTGCGGGTAGGGGCGGCCTGACGGAACATCGTTGGACGATAGCAAATTCTGCGGCACCTGATTGAGATCGGTAGGGAAGTTCAAGCCCGATCCGTGGCTGGCCACGTAAGCAACTTCGGTCACAAAATCAGCCCCAAGCGCGCGTTGCGCGGAGAGGTTCCATTGCAGGATTCTGGGCACTGGGGTGTGATATTGGATGTAGCCCGCCGATTGGCCATTGAACCGGGTTGGATCCGCGGAGGCCGCTGTATAGGGCAACGGTGTGGCTCCAGAACAGCCACCGGTTGGGAGGGGGGCGGCGCAGACGGTCCCGGCGCCACCAAGCACGGTCATCGGAGTGATGCCGTTGGTTTGGTCGATATCACTACCGGACGAAAGAATTTCGGCGCCCATTCCATAGTTGGTGTTGCTTCCACCGTAGGTATCCAGGCTCCAGGTATAGGAGTAGAGTCCAAACCCGCCCCGAAGGGTGGTTTTGGGATCGTGTGCCCAGGCGAAGCCCAAGCGCGGCTGCCAAGTGTTGAAGGTGTTCGCCTGCAAGGAGGTGCGGCCGTTGGCGTGAGTGCTACCGAACCAATAGGCGCCTGGCGTGTTGGTGGCCGGGTTGATAATGGTGGGGTCGAAGCTGGATTCATTGTTCTTCACTTCGTTCCAGCCATGGTTGATCTGATAGCGCAGACCCAGGTTCAGGGTAAGATTCGGGCGCAGCTTCCAATCGTCCTGAACGAACATCTGCGGGGTCTTCATGCGCGCACCAAACTCTGGTGCAACACTTGCGTTCCACTGTTGCGCATAGCCGAGCAGGAAGTCCGCATATTCCATGCCCGTTCCGGCGACTGGACCAGCAATCCCGGTCGTGGGGTCTTTTACCCATTGCTGGGTGTACTGGCCAGAGAACTGGTAAGTGCCGGCGTTGATGTTGCCCCAGGCGGTGGAATTGTTCTGGTAGGCCAAAAGTTCTCCGCCGAAGTGAAGGATGTGCTTGCCGCGAATCATGGTCACCACATCGGAGGGATCAAAGGTGAACTCCTTGTACACTGCGTTGGAGCTGGGAGAGATCCACGCATACGGATAGGTACCGGTGAACTGGATATTGGGAAAGTCATCCGCCTGGGCAAACTGCCAGCCTAGCTGTTTGGCGTAGCCCTTGTTCAGGGCGAGGTCTTTGAAGAAGTTCAACTGATCGGTAAATCCCATCCTGGCTTCGTTGATGGTGCGCGAGCTGATGTTCCACACGTCGGTGATTTGAGCGTTGTTGTTGTCCACGTCCCCGGATTGGCAACTAACAGGGCAGGCGAATACGGTGCTCGGGTATATGACTGGAGTATCGCTCTGCGTGTCGGACATGGTGATGCGATTGTTCTGTGAGACGTCGTAATCGAACCGGCCGAAGTACTTCCGATACGGCGTGGACTGCTGCAAGCTGGCATAGAAGTTATTTTCTGGTATCCCCTCAGAGTTCACGCCGGTTGGTGCAACAAAAGCGCCACCGCCAATATGGCTCGTCGGTGTCGGATAGAACTGCTGCACCTTTGCTGCCAAGGAGTCGAACAGATTCGCGGGGACGGCATTTGTGCCATATTCACTGGCAAAACTGCGCCGGATAGGATATGGGTTGCCCGCTGCATCTGTCCCGATGGTCTGTGTAGTTGGGTCGTAGATGGTGTTCAGCAGGCCGGTAAAGTCTCCACCCATGACAGCGGTTGTGGGAACGGTATTCCTAGCCGTATTGTTGCCGTGGTCGACGATCTGGTCGAAGTCGAAGTAGAAGAACATCTTCTTCTTTAGGATCGGGCCGCCGACGGCGAAGCCGAAGTTGTTGTAGCGCACAAACGGGATGGGGCCGAGCGTCGCAGGCAAGGCGCCGAACTCATAGGGGTATGCTTGCAAGGCGCTATTCTGGAAGTAGTCGTAGGCCGCTCCGTGGAAGCGGTTGGTGCCGCCCTTGGTGATCTGGTTGAAGATAACCCCGCCGACCCCATACTGCGCCGAAAAATTATTGGTGTTGATCTGCAGTTCGGATACGGTCTCAAAGACGGCGGGATTGGCATTCTGGCTGTGCGAGAGCGTGGTTGACGCTCCGTCCGCCATGATGTTGCTGTAAGGCAAGTTGCCATTGATCGCCACTTCCTGACCAGGATTGGACGATCCTTGCGATCCGCCGACTGTGCCACTGGCGCCGGGCAGCAGGATCATGAAGTTTTCCCAATCCTGCGTGACCTGGGGCAACTGCGACATTGACTTCGCTTCGAGAGTGGTGCTCTGTTCGCTGGTCTCGGTCTTTAGCAGGGGGATGTCCGCGGTGACCTCCACGGTCTGTGCGGCGGAGCCGACCTTCAACTGGGCGTTAACCGTGGTGAAACCGACCTGCAGGGAAATGGGGCCGCGCACGAGTTTCTCGAAGCCGCCCTTGATGAAGGTAACCTTATAACTTCCGGTCACGATCGAAGAAGTATCGTACAGACCGTCCTGATTGGTGGAGTAATCCTTGGATACGCCGGTATCGACATTCAACACGGTGACCGTCACGCCGGGAATCAGCGCTCCGGTAGAGTCGGTTACGCTGCCGCGGATGTCGCCGGAGTTTGTGCTCTGCGCAAAGCATGCCCCGCTTCCAAGGATCAGAAGAAGGGGCAGGACCTGTCGATGCAAGTTCGTCATGGAACTGCCTCCCAGAATCGCGTACCTATCAACTGCATGTTTTACTTTTCAGCCGGAGTTGAGACCCTCGGATGTCCCAGGCCGCGTGGGGGAATCAACTTTCCCGCGCGCCCGGATTTGCATGCACTCCCCCCTCTGCTCGACGATCGAGGCAGAGTAGTGCAAACGTATTAATAGAATGCAACTAGGCGTTGAGTGTCAATACTACTTTCGTACAGCTAGGTTTCGGGGAGCTTCGTTCCCTCAATCAAGCGAGATAATCCCGCGTTGCACGGCAACGGTCGCCGCTTGAGTGCGATCCTTCACGCTGAGTTTCTCCAAGACGTGACTCACATGGAGTTTGACCGTCACTTCCGCGATATTCAGGGCAGTCGCAATCTCCTTGTTCCCCAGTCCTTTGGCAACCATCCGCAGCACTTCCAGTTCGCGGGCGCTCAAAGAGCGATGGGAGCGGCGCTCGGCCAGGTGCGAAGCCACGATCGGGTCCAGATATTGTCGCCCTTGATGAACTTCACGCACGGCGCGCAGAAGTTCCTCCCGGATGATGCTCTTGACGATGTATCCCCTTGCCCCGGCCTGTATAGCGCGATAAATCTCCTCTTCCCCGGAGTGCGTGGAAAGCATGAGGATGCAGGCGTCGGGGAATTCGCGAAGGATTGCAGCCGTGCATTCGATACCGCTCATCCCTGGCAGCCGGAGGTCCATCATCGCCAGGCTGGGTCGATGTTTGCGGTAAGCCTCGAGAGCGGCGTTGCCGTCGCCTGCCTCGGCGACCACCTCCATGTCCGGTTCCACATTCAACGACGCAGACAGACCCATGCGGACCATAAAGTGATCGTCAACGACCAGAATACGTATTGGCTTTGAGCTCTTCATCGATCCCTTCCGGGGGATGGAGAGGAACCTCCACGGCGATGCGAGTTCCGCGTCCGGGCTCACTCTCCACCCTCAAATGGCTGCCCATCGACTGCGCCCGCTCCCGCATATCGAGAAGTCCGAAATGTCCCGTCGGTGACGGCTGGCCGGAAGCAAAACCCTGGCCGTCATCGCTCACCGTGAGGCAAACAGATACAGGCTCGTAGCGCAATTCGATGGAGACCTGCCGGGCGCGGCCGTGTTTCACGGCGTTGGCCACGGCTTCCTGCCCGATGCGGAGCAGGTTCATTTCCACTGGCCCGGGCAGGCGTACCGGGCGGCCCACGATCTGGAAGTCGGCTTTCGTTTGCTCGCACGGGACCAGTGGCTCGACAATCTGCGCTAGCGCTGAAACCAGGTCTCCATTTTCCAACAGCTGGCAGCGCAGATCCCACACTGAACGGCGCGCTTCCACCATGCTGTGGCGGCTCATATCGCGCGCCGTCTCCAGCGCCTGCTGAGCCACGCGCGGCGCTTGTTGAAAGCAATCGGTGGCCAGATCGAGTTGCATCGTAATCCCGGCCAGTTCCTGCTCCAGCGTGTCGTGAAGCTCGCGGGCAATGCGGTTGCGCTCTTCGAGCACTGCGCTGCTTCTCAACTTCTGCCGAATGACGGCCATCTGTTCTTGCAGCCGTCGCCCCAGCACGACGACCCAAACAATCACGACCAGAAGCACGCCTCCGGTCATGCCTAGCAGCCAGAGGGTGTGACGCAAATTCCACCACGACGGAGTTGAGAGTGCGACGACATCCTGCGGCACCCGCAGCAGCATGCGAAACGATTGCGGGATCTGCCACAAACCGCCGCTACGAACCAAACAAATGCCGGTAACCTGCACTTCGCTATTTAAGGGGATGGATCGCATCGCTTCCGCGGCCGCGCCCGGCGCCACGTCCGCGTCAAAAAACACGTCGCCGTGCTGGAGCATAAGCCTTAGGCTGTCCGGCCGAGCCTGGCGGCTGAGCAACTTCGCATTGGTGGTTACGACCGCACCGTCGAATTGCTCCCACGGCGCCTCCAGGTTCAGCCTCACTGGCCTTGGTGGGGCATCGTGGATGAGGCGATGAAATACAGCATCCTCCAGCATTGGCGCAGAATCCCCCATGGCAGGGAAACCCAGCACCTCCACGAGATCCCCGATCTCGAGCGCAGCTCCCGGCTGTGTGAGCACGCGAAGTCCCTTGCCCTGGCTCTGAAGAAACAGGGCGTTGCCCTGCTGGTAGCCGACGATGCCCCGGACTCGCACCCGGTGGCGCGTTCCCTCCGCCGGGGAAAACCGCAGCAACGCGGACAATAGAATTTCCGTGGCCGGGGCTTCCACTTTAATGAAGCTCAAGCGAGGAACGTAAAATAGAATGCCCGTCAGTTGCCGGTTGGTGTTGTACAGACTGCCGCAAACACCTTCGATGAAGACTTCGCTGTCGACCCACGAAGAGAAATCCTGCTCGTGGGCAATGGGTACGCGGACGTTGAACTCACCCCCTTCGGACGCGATGCGCATGGCTAATGCGGATTCCCGCCAGGAGCTTCGATCGACGGCCGCGGACCGTACAATGCCTCGCACTTGGGCCCACTGACTGTCCTGTTTTCCATTGGCGAGCTCAGAGAAAGGAAAAAGCCGTGCCTTGGGAAGCACTCCTTTGCCCAGCACGCGCAGCTTTGTTTCGCGGATTACGGGAGCGAACTTGCCCGGCCCAGTCACTCCTTCAATCTCGACGAACTGGCTGAGCAAATGCGGATACTTCGGAGAGACGCTGCCCTCCACATAAATGCCGGCCGTCGCATCCTGAACAAAGAAGTCCGGCACCGGAGCATCCATCGTGATCACGCCGCGAACCAGCACCGGATAGCCCAGTGAAGCCTGTTCAGGACTCAAGCGGCGGATTTGATCGGCATGGGTAAGAGTGGGGAGTGGCTTGGCAGGTAGCGTAATTTGTGCCGCAACTCCGACGGCCAGCGCTCCTGCCGCTACGACCGACACTGCGGCTAGCGTCAACACTGTTCCGAATGCCGTACCAACCCTACGTTCTCCCATGGTTCCCTTCGACCTGGATAAAGGTCGGACTGAGGGGCGCAAAGCCTCAATCCCGTGCTCGCATTAGGGTAGCCGAAACCTGCGACTGGGGGAAGCATAGGTTCCCCAGCCTAGGTTCCCCATCTTCTCCGCTCGGCTGACAGACGAACAAGGTCTGCCCCTTGCCCGCGAACGTGACGATAAGGGATTTGACACGCATGAGATTCTTGTCGGCAACGTCTATTGCCAGGAGTAGCGTGCGACGAGAGGCAAGAATGTTGCAACACGGTGCGATGATTGTTTCCGATATTCGAACTCGCATTCCAGACCAGCTTCGCCAGATCGCCGGACTCTTCCGCCTTGGGTTGGTATGTACCGTCTGCCTTTTCTTGAGTAGCTGTCCCAGTTCGAGCGATACCAGCCAAACCACGTCCGGCGGGCCCAATGTACAGGTCGTTGAAACTAGTGGTGATCGCGCGATGTTGCTGCAAGCACAGCCGAACGTCTCTTTCGGAAACGGTGGAAACTCCAGCGGCCTCGTCATTACGGTGGACGCCACAAGTCAATATCAACCGATGGATGGGTTTGGCGGGTCCCTGACCGATTCTTCCGCCTGGTTGATATGGAACAAGCTTAGCGCTTCGCAACAGACTACATTGATGCAACAACTCTTCAGTCCGAGCGCTGGCATCGGTATCAGCTTTCTGCGCCAGCCCATGGGCGCAACCGACTTCTCGGCGAGTGGCAACTACAGTTACGACGACATGCCCTCGGGCCGGGCGGATCCCAGTCTCACCAACTTTTCAGTCACGCACGATGCCGCATACCTGATCCCCTTGGTCAAGCAGGCTCTCTCCATCAATCCCAACATGAAGGTGGTGGCGCTGCCCTGGAGTCCGCCCGCCTGGATGAAGTCGAGCGGAACCCCGAATTCCGGAACCATGAATGGCGGAAACATGAACCCCGCCTACTTCCCAAGTCTGGCGCAGTATTTCGTCGATTTCGTGCAGGCTTACCAGCAGCAGGGCATCCCCATCTATGCCCTATCGGTACAGAACGAGCCTCTTTACTCGACTACGGGATATCCGTCCGAGTATCTCGCCGCGAGCGACGAAGCAGCATTCATCGCGACTAACCTCGGACCAGCGTTAAGCACTTCCGGACTGGGGAATGTGAAGATTTTCGCCTACGAACACAATTGGGACAACACGGCCTATCCGGAGTCAGAACTGGGCAGTTCCGCCGCGCAATATCTCGCCGGCAGTTCGTTTCATTGTTATGCGGGAGATCCTAGCGCGCAATCGACCGTCAAAACAGCGTTCCCCACCAAAGACATTTGGTTCACCGAATGCTCGGGCATCACTTCAACGACCTTTGCCGGCGACCTGGTTTGGAACGCCGAGCACCTCCTGATCGGCGCCACGCGCAATTGGGCCCGGAGCGTTTCGCTGTGGAATCTAGCGCTCGATCAAAACTCCGGCCCCAAGAACGGCACTTGTTTCAACTGCCGGGGCGTAGTGACGATCGATGATAGTGTCTCGCCGGCCAATGTCACTTTTAACGCTGAGTACTACATCCTGGGACATCTGGGAAAGTTCGTCGTCCCGAGCGCGCACCGCATCGATTCGAACACTTTCGGCGCCGGCAGCATTGAAGATGTAGCTTTTCAGAATCCCGATGGATCGATCGTTTTGCTGGTGCTGAACTCCGCCGGCAACGCTGGAACGTTCACGGTGAGTTCCAAAGGCCAGTCATTCAATTACACCCTGCCGGCCGGGGCTCTTGCCACCTTTAGCTGGAAATAATCTGACTTCTCTCTGGCGCATCGGAGTGAGGCTGCCACACGGTTGAATGTTGTCCGAAGACAACTCGCGAGATACAGGCCGGGCCGTATGGGGTGGGGGAGAGGTTCGTAGTACCGGAGATGCCGGGTAACTCCGGCGGAGGGAAGGGACCTCAGTTAAAGACGGACGGGAGACTACAGTCACTGCGCCTGTTCTCGACCGTACTCCCGATCGTACTCATCGACCCGACTCCGAGGCGAACAGATGGCGCAAGCTTGTGCTGACACCTGGTTGCAACAGTTGACCGCGAGAGTGCGTTAACATGCTGTGACATGGACGCCTTCCCTGAGTTCATGAAACATCCCGCCAACAGGATCGCCCGCTCCAATCAGGCCACGCCCGGGGTTGAGGGTTACGTGTTCGACGGGGCAAACGGAAACCAAATGACATTCTGGACCTGCGGTGAAAACGCGACCTCCTCGGAACATGTCCATGACTACGACGAATACATGGTGGTTGTGCAGGGGTGCTACACGTTAGTTATTCACGGAAGACAGATTGCGGTAAAGGCAGGCGAGGAATACTTCATCCCGCGCGGTGTACTTCACAGTGGTGAGGTTGCGGCTGGAACCAGAACCATCCACGCATTCGGAGGCCACCGGGCTGACCGGAGCCGTTCTGAGCGCCGGTTAGCAACAGTTACGGCGAGAGGGCACTATATACCACCTAATTTCACCGAACTCAAGATGAACTGTTGTTGATCGCAGTCGTAGCGAAACTCGACGTGCTCCAGTCTGACAGTCCAAGCTCAAGGCGATGCTTCTTATACGCGGCCCTGGAAGCACCGCGCTTCCACCGTCATGCACGGTCTTCCCCGGTCACGACGACAGCAGGCTCGAGCCACCCAGAAAAAGGTGAATGAGGTTCCTGCACCGAAACCAAAATTACAGCGTTTTCTTTGACTTCCAGCCACCTGCGCCTTAGCATGGCTCGACCCGTTGGGGCGGCGATATCCCTTGCTCGATCAGACCATTTCACATTACCGGATCGTCGAAAAGCTCGGTGGCGGCGGGATGGGTGTGGTCTATAAAGCGGAGGACACGCGTCTCGGCCGCTTCGTCGCCCTCAAGTTTCTTCCCGAAGATCTGGCGCAGGACCGCCAGGCCCTCGAGCGCTTTCGGCGCGAAGCCAAGGCCGCGTCGGGGCTGAATCATCCCAACATCTGTACGATTTAC
>Ga0182018_10003058_pt1 | contig 15617 bp, 14 predicted proteins | sample 812P2MmetaG_FD_120490 | JGI IMG/M metagenome (GOLD analysis project Ga0182018, IMG submission 120490) | Permafrost microbial communities from Stordalen Mire, Sweden - 812P2M metaG | ecosystem: Environmental > Terrestrial > Soil > Wetlands > Permafrost | place: Sweden: Stordalen | collected...
AATCCGGCTGTTCCAATCTCCCAAACGTCCAAAGCCCCGCACGCCGACGAAGCTGTAATCGCGGTCGTAGGTGACATAGAAGCCGGGCACACTGCGCAGGATATCGGCCAGGTTGCGATAGCCATATTTTTGAATCTCGTCCGCGGTGACGACCGTGACCGAAGCCGGCGCTTCGCTGGTGCTCTGCATGTGCTTCGAGGCGCTGTAAACCTGTATACTCCCGAGTTCTTCCAGGCTGGCATCCCCGAGATCGTTCGTTGCTTCCTGCGCGGTCGCGGTTACCGCAAACACAAATACGAGAAATATAATCGACCACCATGGGCTGACCTTGCTAATTCGGCTCGCCGGAGGCAGCGGGTGCCCAGGTGAAAGTGCAACCCAAACCGTTCTGCCAAAACTCATGGAGCCTCCCGAGATCTTCGTAGGCACAGACCTCCTTCTGAAAGCCTGCGCACGCTCCTACAGTCATCTTCGGCAGAACCCCAACACTTCTTGAACGGGCGAATCGGTTACCTTCGGGTTAAAGACAGGCGGGACGTCGCTTTTTACCTCCGTCGTCTGCAACCTGACGCCGGCAATCGCTCCATGATATGTTTTCTGTTCGCAGTTCAAGACTATGATCCGCACCTACAAAGGCGTCACCCCGCAATTCCCCGAAACCTGCTACATCGACGATTCCGCGCAACTCATTGGCGACGTCATCGTCGGCGAGCATTCCAGCATCTGGATGAACGCCGTCCTCCGCGGCGACGTCCACCAGATCCGCGTCGGCCACTACTCCAACATTCAGGACAACTCCGTCCTCCACGGCATGAAGGAACAGTACGGCGTCTACGTGGGCGACTACGTCACCGTGGGCCACAGCGCCATCCTGCACGGATGCACCATCGAAGCCCGCTGCCTCATCGGCATGGGCTGCATCATCCTCAACGGCGCCGTCATCGGATCCGGCTCCATCATCGCCGCCGGCACCCTGATTCCCGAGAAATCAGTCGTAGAGCCGAATTCCCTGTGGATGGGCTCCCCAGGCAAATTCCGCCGCCAGCTGGATAAGAAAGACGAAGAAACAATCCTGCGCTACGCCGACAATTACGTGGCGTACAAGAAGTCATACCTGATGGAGAGAAAAGCTCGTAGCTCGTAGCCTTAGCGCGTGGAGACTGGGATTCGCATCAGGGCTTCGATCGCCCGCTAACCGAATAAATCGACAGTGCAGTCCGATTTTTTGCCGTCGTAAATCTCATCCAAACAGCCGCATCAAGCCACTCGGGGCTAGATCGGGGACGAGAAAGGCGACGCTCTTGCCGCCGAAGAATCGCACCAGTGCTTCGGCTGCAAGATAGCCACTGCGCACCGCGCCCTCCATGGTGGCGGGCCAACCGGTCGCAGTCCAATCGCCGGCGAGAAAGACTCGCGGCCACGCCGTCTCCGGCTTGGGGCGGTACGGGTCGATTCCCGGGCGCGGCGAATACGTCGCATGCACTTCCTTGATCACGGTTGATTTCAGCAGCTTCGCTTCGCGTGCACGGGGAAAAAACTCTTGCGCTTCTTTCACCGCCATGTCGACGATCTCCGGCTTCGACTTCTCAATCAGGCTCCGGGAGCAGCTCACCACCAGCTCAACGTAGCTGCCGTTGCGGTTGACGTTATTCTGAGCTTCGTTCTCGCGAGCCTCGTTGTTGCGAGCCTCAATGAGCCGCGATTTGTGAAACATCCACTGGATCGTGCGGTCGAGCAGCACAGCGTGATCGAGGTCGCTGATTTGACGATCGAACCAAAGATGGATGCCAGTGATCGGTGACGGCGAGAACTGCCCGAGCGCAGCGGCCAGGGGCGCTGCGGCTGGAGTATCGGGCAGCACCCTCCCCAGCACATCAAAAGGGACGGCGAGGACGAGATAGTCAAACTTCTGTTCCTGCCCGTTCGCCGTGACGCTTACCCCGGAAGTTTCCGCTCGAAACGACTCTACACTTGCGCGAAACTGGATCTCTCCCCCACGGGCGCGGATGTAGTCTCCGGCGGTGCTGTAAAGGTCGGTGAGAGGCACGGTCGGAATTCCCATGCGCCCGGCAGCAGCCGATTTAAGAAACGACTCGCGCACCACCTGCGCCGCATAGGGGACGGAAACCCGATCGAGATCTTCGTTCAATGCGCTCACCATGATTGTCTTCCAAAAACGTTCGATGGCTTGCTCGGTTTGACCGTGGAGTTTGAGCCAGTCGAGAAACGACTCGCCCCGATCCGCCGGAGTGGCCGGAGCGAGCGCTGCCATGGCGCGGCTGATGGCCAGCTTGTCGCGGAAACTCAAACAGTCGGCCCGGAGAAATGCCAGAGCGGTATGCAGCGGGGCCGGCAGAACTGACGGTGCAATCACGGATGCGCGTCCTCCCGGCTCGAGGAAGGTGAGCTTCTCATACCAGCGAATCTTGTCCTGAACTCCCGCGCGACGATAGAAGTCGAGCAGATTGGTGCAGCAGCCAAGCAACACGTGCTGGCAATTGTCGACAATTTCCCCGGTTCCGGGATGTTGGTATGAAGAGGCGCGCCCGCCGAGATATGGACGGCGCTCAAAGAGCGACACGCGAAACCCGGCTTCGGCCAAGGCGCATCCAGCGGCGAGTCCGGCCAATCCGCCCCCGGCTACGGCGACCGTGGGAGGATGGGTCGTATCATGACCGATCGAACTAGGAGCGATTGAATTAGGATGGGTCGAATCAGGATAGATCGAGGGCGGCATCACACCAGGCGCTTCAGAACGCCTTTCCCGAGGACCGCGAGCTTTTCGGGAACCGTTAATCGGACGCGCTCACTGAAAACGTCGTACTGGTTCGAAGCAATCTTTTCGAGCAGGCGACGATAGATAGCGATCAGAACCCACAGGGCGGGCTGGCTGTCTTCATTCACCAGCGGGATCAACTCTTCTCCTGCGCGATAGCACTCGCGAGCGCGGTCAGCCTCCATCGCAAGCAACGGGCGGATGCGAGCAGCGTCGACATTCGGCGCGGCCAGATCGGAGGCCGAGAGACCGCATTGCGCCAGATCCTCTTGCGGAAAATAAACCCGGCCCATCGCCACGTCTTCTTTGACGTCGCGAATAATGTTCGTCAACTGAAATGCCAGACCGCAGCGTTCCGCAAGCGGCTCAGCCGCGGGATCGCGATATCCGAAAATCTTGATGCATACCAGACCGACAACCGATGCTACTCCATGGCAATACTGGCGCAGCTCTTCAAACGTTTGGTACCGCGCAACCGGCGGTGCAACGGCAGAGGGCTCTGGCGGGCTGAAGTCGAGATCCTCGGCCGTACCGAAGGCGAGCTGGTCAAGAAACCCAAGCGGAATCTGGTAAGTGCGCTGCGCATCGGTCAGCGCCAGCAGCACCGGGTCGTCGGTTGGCTGTGCAGCCATTGCGCAGTGGACTTTGTCCAACCACTCCGCCAGCCGGTTGTGGCGATCGTCGCGGCTTAGCGTGTTGTCGTCAACGATGTCGTCGCAGCGCCGCATGAAGGCATATACCGCGCTCAACGCATTGCGCTTCCGCCGCGGAAGCACCACAAACCCATAGTAGAAATTCTTGGCGGCGGAACGGGCGATGCTCCGGCAGACGGAGTATGCCATATCGAGCTGCGAAGCGGTCGGCGCAAACTGCACGGGCGCGTTTCCCACGGCGGTGCTCACCGCAGCTTCCCCAGCGCTGCACGCACCACCAGGGCCAGCTTTCGGGCTTTGGAAATTGCGGGACGCCGGCCGAGAACGGCACAATGTTGGCGCTCGATGGCGTTCAGGATTTCCTGTCCGCCGCGGCTGAAGAGTTCGATGTCGGTGGCCAGTTTGCGCTCGACTTTCGTGATCAGCGGCAAGCCTTGAGCGAACCACTCCCGCGCACGCCCGACCTCAAATTTCATCATCTCGCAAAATGCGGATGTGTTTTCGCCGCCGCGAATCGCCTCTTCTCTCACGCCGAAACGGCGCAGGTCCTCGAGTGGCAGATAAACTCGTCCTTTAGCAAAGTCCGCGCTCACGTCTTGCCAGAAGTTCGCCAGTTGCAGCGCGGTGCAGGTGTAATCGGAAAGCAGCTGCCGCTCGGAATCGCGATATCCGCAGAGGTAAAGCACGAGGTGGCCCACCGGATTCGCCGAATACCGGCAGTAGCCGAGCAGATCGTTAAACGTTTGGTAGCGGCTGACGTTTTGGTCCTGCCGGAACGCGGTCAGCAAATCCGCGAATTCATGTTTCGGAATTTCAAACTTGTGTACGGTGTCGGCGAGCGCAACAAATACAGGATGCCGCGGCCGAGTTGGATGACCGTCGTAGCAGGCGTTCAGTTCCGTCTCCCACTGATCGAGCAACTGCAGAGAGGCGGCGGTATCGCCCACCTCGTCGCCCAGATCGTCCGAGATACGGCAATAAGCGTAAACGTTGAAGAAGTGCTGGCGCAGCCGCTCCGGCAGAAACCAGGACGCGACCGAGAAATTCTCGTAGTGCGAGCGCGCCAGGCGGCGGCAATATTCGCGCGCTTCAGCTTCCGAAGGCGCACGGTCAGGAATGGCATACTCCGGCGGCAGCGCACTCCAGGCGGAGGAGAGCGGCGCAGTCGGGGGATGGCTGGTCGCAGTTATCATCGACAATTCTTAAATACAGAGGGCACAGAGCTTATGGAGAGCCGGGCGTCCTCGCACGGCAGGACGGGCGAGACGCCCGTTCCTCCATCGTATGACTCATCGCTCGGTCACCGCGTTCAGTGACCCGGGATAATTGCGGTCTTGATGTCCCCGCCGCGGTTCAGCATGTGGCGCAGCACATCTTGCAAACGCGAAAGCGGCGCTTCGCCGGTGATGTAGTCGTTGCCGCAGACTTTCTTCTCGGCAATCAGGCCGAAGGCCCGGCGCACCGTCTCCGGCGTGTGATGGAAAGTCGCCTTCAACGTGATTTCCGAGTAGTGCAAGCGGTTGGTATCGAGCTGCACCTTGGACCCAGCAGCGCATCCGCCGAAAAAGTTCACCGTGCCGCCCTTGCGAACCATTTGCACGGCCCACTCCCAGGCTTCCGGACGGCCCACGGCTTCGATGGCCACATCGGCGCCGCGCCTCTCTGGACTTAACTCGCGCACTGCCTCGACCGCATCTTTCACTTTTGTGATCTGGACGACCTCGTGCGCACCTTTTTTGCGCGCCAGCGAAACTTGCGAATCGCGCTTGACGACCGCAATTACATTGCAGCCGATGGCTTTGGCCACCTGAACAAACATCAAGCCGATCGGTCCGCCGCCAATGACTGCCACCGTGTCTCCGATCTCTACTCCCGTTTCATGCAGGCCACGCAGAACACAGGCCAGCGGCTCGGTCATCGCCGCATCCTCGAAGCTCACGTTCGAAGGCACGACCAGCATATTGGTTTCCACAATGCGCCGCGGAATCCGTATGTACTCAGCGTAGGCGCCATTGTTGAAGAGCAGATCTTCGCAGAGATTCAATTGGTGTTTGGAGCAATAGAAACACATGCCGCAGGGAGCCGAATTGAGCGCCACCACGCGCATGCCTTTCTTGAAGCCGCGCACGCCCTCTCCAACTTCCTCGACCGTGCCGGCCAGTTCGTGCCCGAACAACGCCGGTGGAACAATCATGCGGGCATGGTAGCCGCGCTGATACACCTTTAAATCCGTGCCGCAGGTGAGCGCCACGTGCACCTTGACCAGAACTTCGCCGTCACCCACACGCGGGATGGGCACCCGTTCGATCTTGATATCTTCTTTGCCGTAGAGAACGGCCGCCGTCATCTTGCCATTCACAATTGATGTCCTTCCCACGCCCTCTACCCCGTCACGCCAAAACCCGCGTGCTGGCGACCCCGGCGCTGCCCGGCTGAATCACGATCTTCATCGAGTCCGCTTGAGGATGGGCAGCCAGATTGAGCGCTTCCACACCGCGTTCCAGCGGGAAACGGTGGCTGATAAGCCGTTCCAGATCCATTTCACGGTTCATGACAAACCGCACCGACTCCTCCTGCAATTCGACCGATGCACTGTAGGACCCCAGCAATGTCTTCTCGTCCACGCACACCGCCGCCGGATCAATCGTAGCCTCGCCTCGCACCGTCTGCGCGAACAGCAACACACGACCTCCCGCACGCGTTGCATCCATGGCCGGGCGGATCAGGCCGTTTCCGCCCACTGCCAGAATCACAGCGTCAGCCCCGCGCCCCTCCGTCATTCCGCGCACCGCTTGCCCGGCGTCAGCCTTGGAAGAGTCAATTGTCAGTTTTAGGCCGAAGCTATTTGCTATTGTAAGCCTCGCCGGATGCAAATCGGAAGTAATCACCCGAGCCCCCGCTCGCTTCGCCAGAATCGCCAGGATCAGGCCAATGGGTCCCTGCCCGATGACCAGCACGGTTTCACCCGCCAGCAGGCGAAGCGTCTCAATACCTTTGATGCAGGTATTCACCGGCTCGACAAAACAAGCCTGCTCGAAACTGACGCCGTCCGGGATGCGCACCGTGCCCTTCTCGACAATCCAGTCCATTACCCGAACGTATTCCGCAAATCCTCCACCCGAGGGCTCGAACCCAGCCGTGCATCCGACCTTCTTGTAAGTAGCGCACTGCGCGAAAGTCTTGTGCTGGCAGTAATAGCATTCTCCGCACGGGATGTGGTGAAACATCACGACGCGATCGCCGACGCTGAACCTGCGAACACCTTCCCCGATTTTCGCGACGACACCCGAAGTTTCGTGACCAAAAATACGCGGAGCGGCGTGGGAGCCGCTGGCAATCTTCTTGAGATCGGTCCCGCAGATTCCGCAGGTGTGAACGCGAACCAGAGTCTCCCCCGGCCCGATTTCTGGCACCGGCACTTCTTCCAGCCGTACATCGTTCACTCCGCGATACACGGCCGCCTTCATGCTCGAAGGAATCTCGCGCTTCTCACTTTCAACGACTGATGTCTGAGCAACTGCCATGGCTGAGTCTATTATTTCCCTTAATGCTTGGATTCGGCCAGCAAAGACTCAACCGGCAAAGTCTGGCCGCCGAGAGTCTGACGACCGAGGTAACTCGCAAGCGCGCCGCAAAGAGCCCGGCTCGCCTTGGAACTGTTCCGCGCCAGAGCAATCGTCGTCCCCCACAGCCACGGGCGCAGCGCCACATGACACGCAAATCTGGAGGAACGAAAGCTCCCGTCGCTGGCCACAAATTGATCCATGGCCGGCAAAGTGAAATCGGCGACATCGGAGATGGCTTTCAAAACCCCGAACTCGACTCCCCGCGCGCGCGTTCCTTCGGCCACGGCTCCGGCCTCCATGTCCACCGCACTCGCGCCATAAGCTTTGCTGAATCGGGCTTTCTGTTCCTTGCCGGCTACGGACACGGAAGTCACCAGTATTCCCTCGCCCGAACCGACATCGGTTCGCACTCCATCTGCAGCATTGATCACCGTGCGCGGCTCAAGAACATGCCCGACCTGCAGTGAACCGTCCAGCGCGCCGGCAAAGCCCGCCGAGATCACACGCGCCGGACCAACCTCCCGAATCACCGCCTCGGTAGCGCGGCGTGCGCCTTCGGCGCCAATCCCGCCACATATCAAAGCTGCTTCTCCATTTTCAAAAAGACGGTATCGTCTTCCGCCGTGCTCGATTGTCCTGACCCTCCAGCTTCGGATCAGCGGCCCTACCTCTCGCTCCATCGCGGCAATGATGGCGATCCTGATCATGGCGTTCCTAGGCATATCCGTGGTCACGGAACCACTCCACCGACCGCCGCAGCGCCCCATCGACCCGAACCGTACGCCAGCCCAGTTCCCGCTCCGCTTTCGCTGAACTCACAAACATCATCTTGCGTCCCATGCGCACCGCATCAATCGTTGCACGTGGCTCGCGGCGCAGAAGCCGGCCCGTCACCATTTCGTCCACGACCCCAGTTGCCAGCGCAAAAATGTAAGGCAGCTTCACAGTCGGAGACGGCAAACCCGTAATCGCAGCCAAGCGGTCCAGAATCTGTTTCAGCGTAAGATTCTCTCCGCCCAGAATGTAGCGCTCGCCCGATCTTCCCTTCTCCAACGCCTGGACATGGCCGCGCGCGCACACGGTAGCATCCACCAGATTCAAACCCGTTTCCACGTAGGCCGGAAATTTTCGCTTCAAGAAATCCACGACGATTCGCCCGGTCGGAGTCGGCTTAATATCGCGCTCGCCAATCGGCGTCGTGGGATTCACGATCACCACATCGACTCCAGACCTCGCAGCCTCGAATGCCACCTGCTCCGCCATGAACTTCGAACGTTTGTAGTGTCCGATCATGTCCGCCAGCGACACCGGACTCTCTTCGTCCGCCACCGAGCCAATGTGAGCACGGCTCGTGTGGGGACGGGCACCCTCGCCCGTCCAAGCCGAGCGCAGCGCGGCACGTGCGTGGCTCGAGATAAAGCCCATGGTCGCGACGCTCGACGTGTACACCACGCGCCGCACGCCTTGCCTGCGTGCCGCTTCGAGCAAGCAACGCGTTCCCTCGACGTTCGACCGATACATCTCGCTGATATCTCGCCCGCGCACCCACAGCCGGTAGTCAGCCGCAACGTGAAAAACAACCTCGCAGCCGGCCAGCGCCTTCTCAATTGAAGCCGCGTCGCGCAGATCGCCGACCACCCGATCCGCATTCAATCCGCCAAGATTGCGAAGATCGCTCGAAGGCCGCACCAGCAGCCGCAACCCGGCTCCCTGTTCGGCCAGGACACGCGCGACATGACTGCCTAGAAATCCCGTAGCGCCGGTGACAAAAGCCCTCAAACCCGGTTCTCAGTTCTCAGTTCTCAGTTCTCAGTGACAATCCAGAAGGACCACACATAACCATGTCGTCACCGCTTCTTCTGAGAACTGAGAACTGGGAACTGAGAACTAGCTCGTACTCTTTTCCGCCATCACCTTCGAATAGGTCGTGAGCGCAATCAGCGGGAAATACTCCCGATACAGGTGGTACTTCAGATAGAACACGCGCGGGAAGCCAGTTCCGGTGAAGAAAGGCTCATCCCATGAACCATCCTTATTTTGCGTGCGCAGCAGATAAGCCATGCCGCGCGCGACGCATTCGCTGCGCGTGTCGCCAACCGCCAGCAGTCCCATGATTGCCCACGCCGTCTGCGAAGCCGTGCTCTCACCCTGCCCCCGAAGGTTGGGATCGTCATAGGATCCCACCGTCTCGCCCCAGCCGCCGTCGGCATTCTGCACCGATCGCATCCACTCCGCCGCCTGCTGAATCATAGGGTCGTTACGGTCCACGGCCATCGCTTCCAGCCCGCGCAATACCTGCATCGTGCCGTAAATGTAGTTCACGCCCCAGCGTCCAAACCAGCTTCCGTCCGGCTCCTGCTCTTTGCGAATAAATTTGATCGCCCTCTTCACCGCCGTATGGTTCTGGTCGTATCCATAGGTCGCAAGACACTCCAGAATGCGCCCCGTGATGTCGACGGTCGCCGGATCAAGCATGGCGTTATGATCGGCAAAGGGCACATACTGGAACACCATGCGGTCGTTGTCTTTGTCGAACGAAGCCCAGCCGCCATCCTTGCACTGCATGGACAACATCCAGTCAATCGCGCGCTGCACCGACTCGCTCTGATAGCGCCCGTTCGGGTGCTCGACCCGGCTCAGCCCCAGGCAGACCATGGCTGTGTCGTCCACGTCGGGATAGAACTCATTGTTGAACTCGAAGTACCAGCCACCCGGCTCGCCTTTCGGATTCTTGATCTTCCAGTCTCCGGGCTTGCGCACCTGCTTCTGCAGTATCCAGTCGGCGCACTTCACCAGCCGCGGATCGCTCGCCGGAACCCCCGCCTCGCCCAGAGCAAAGAGCGCGTATGCCGTATCCCACACCGGGGACATGCAGGGCTGCATGCGGAACGTTTCACCCTCCTCGATGCCCAGCTTTTCGAACTCGTCCATCGCGCGGATAAACTGCGGATCGTCCACCGAATACCCCAGGCAGCGCAGCGCGATAATGGCGTTCATCATCGAGGGATAGATCGCTCCCAGGCCGTCGCTCATCTCGAAGCGCTCCAGCATCCACTTTTCGGCTTGCCGCAGAGCCAGCGAACGCAGCGGACGAATATGCACGCGCTCGAACCAGTGCGTCAGGCGGTCCAGGCATAAGAAAAAATTCCGCCACGAAATCAGTTTCCCGGACCAGCGCAGATGCATGCGCGATTTGTCGCGTCCGCCGACAAAGAGCTCTTCCACTCCCATCTCATCAGGAATTTTCTTGAATGGCTTCTTGGCATAGCAGATCGAAAGCGGCACCAGGATGGCGCGCGACCACGAAGAAATTTCGTAGATATTGAACCAGAACCAGTTCGGAAACAGCACGATCTCCGGCGGAATCGCCGGCACCGCGTCGTAATCGTATTGCCCAAAAAAACAGAGATAGATCTTGGTAAATGTATTGACTTCCGTCACTCCACCCATGGCAAGAATCTTCTCGCGGGCGCGCGTCAGCGCGGGATGATCCGCGGTGAATCCGGCCAGCTTCAAGCCGAAATAAGCTTTGACCGAACAACTGATGTTGGATGGGCCGCCGGCGTATATGCTCCACCCGCCGTCTTCATTCTGGTGATTCAGGATGTAGCGCGCGGCCTTGTCAAAGCGTGCCTGGCTGCCCGTGCCGAGCAGCGTGTGGAGCAGGATGTAATCGGATTCGAGGCTGGTATCGGCTTCCAGTTCTCCGCACCAGTAACCCTCTTCGTGCTGCTGCGAGAAAAGATACTTGCGGGCCGCATCGACGCCGAGTGCGACCCGGCTCCCCAGGTCGTCAATTTTGCCAAATCGCATCTGCGGCGCAGACGCCGGACCGGATGCAGAACTATGTGCGAAATTATGTGCAGAACCTTGCGCGGAACCCTGTGCGGAACTATGAGGGGAGGATTCTTCCATCTACGACTCCACGGCTACCGCTGGTGCCGCGGAGATCGTGGCCACAATTTCCGGCGGCAATCCAAAGCGCACATTTTCCGGCATGATTTCCAACTCCTGCACGTCGCCAAAGCCCTGCCCCGCCAGATACTCCACGACTTCCTGCACCAGATGCTCAGGAGCCGACGCTCCCGCAGTCAGGGCCACCGTCTTCACGCCATTCAACCACTGCGGCTGAATATCGCGACAGTCGTCAATTAGATGCGCCTCGGTGCCCAAACTTCGAGCAACTTCCACCAACCGCTTGGAATTTGAACTATTGTCCGAGCCAACCACCAGCAGCAAGTCGGCATCGGAGGCCACGTGCTTCACCGCAACCTGCCGGTTTTCCGTTGCATAACAAATGTCTTGAGCCGCCGGACCCTTAATGTTCGGGAACCGCTTTCGCAATGCCGCGATAATGTCGCGCGTCTCATCCAGACTGAGTGTGGTCTGCGTCAGGTATGCCACGCGGTTGGGATCGGGCAATGTCACCGACGCGACTTCCGCAGGCGACCCTACCACCTGAGTCACCGCGGGCGCCTCCCCAAGCGTCCCGATCACTTCGTCGTGATCGCGATGGCCAATCAGAATCAGCGAGTAGCCTTCCTTCGCAAACTTAACCGCCTCCACGTGCACCTTGGTGACCAACGGACAGGTGGCATCGATTACGCGCAAGCTCCGAAGCTTGCTGGCCTCGCGCACTTCCGGAGAAACCCCGTGGGCGCTATAGATGACGCGTTCGCCCTCGGGCACTTCGTCCACGCTATCGACAAAAATTGCGCCCTTCTGCTGCAGTTCCTCCACCACAAAACGGTTGTGGACGATCTCCTTACGCACATAAATAGGCCGCCCAAAAGCCTCCAGCGCAATCCGGACAATATCAATAGCCCGCACCACCCCAGCGCAGAAGCCGCGCGGCTTCAACAGCAGTAAAGTCTTGGTCTGCAAGTTCTTCGTGTGTAAGTTCCTGGTCTCAGACAAGTCGCATCCCTCACCCACTAGGGTACACTTTTTACTAGAAAAAGATGCTGTTAGGGTATCGAAAGATGCACCCTGAGGTCAATGTAAGCCTTTGAGGCTGTGAGGATTAGCAGCGGGCAGGGAAAACGGGCGGGTGAACGGGAAGCGCGCACAAGTCAGTCTGCCGCATCCAAAGCAATCCCCGGAGGGGCGAACGAAAATAGCCCAGCGCTTCAGCGCTGGGAAAAGCTTAGAAGCTTGATGCAAAATGTTAAACTGAATTCATGGAGAGGGATAGAGTATGACTGGATTCGGCGTTGCTTTTGTGGACAATACGGAGACAGGGTTGTTCCAATTCGTAACCGCGTTTCGCACGCTTCCAGAAGTGTTCCCCAACGAGGAATCAGCCAAGAGACGTGTTGAGGACTTAGATCGGGCAGAAAAGGCTGACAGGTACTTCGTCCTGTGACTGGGCTTTCTTTCGGCTTCCACCGCGCCCTTGGGCGCTAGGACACCGTTGCTGTTCATTCGCACAGCGGTCGAGACCAATCCACCCTCAAATCGGAGCTCACCCATTCGCCCGAATCATCTGCTCAGCATGCTTCCGCGAAGTCTCAGTCAGCTTGGCCCCCGACAACATGCGAGCCACTTCCTCAGTCCGCTCTTCCCCGCTAATCTGGCGCACGGTAGTCTTGGCGCGCCCGCCAGCTTCGCGTTTCTCGATCAGATAGTGATGATCGGCGAAAGTTGCGATCTGCGGCAGGTGAGTAACGCAGAGCACCTGATTGCCTTTGGAGAGCGCCTTCAATTTCTTCCCCACCGCCTCGGCAGCGCGACCGCCGATGCCGGTGTCGATCTCGTCAAACACGAGTGTGCGCTGAGCCGCCGCCGACTTCTTTTTGCCCGCCGGATTCGTCCCCGCTTCGACGCACGCCTTCAACGCCAGCATGACGCGCGAAAGTTCGCCGCCCGAAGCAATCTGCTCCAGCGGACGCAGAGTCTCACCCGCATTGGTCGAAATGCGATATACGACCTGATTGATGCCCGAAGAAGTCCAATGCGCCTCGTCTTCGTCTTCTTCGACCGCAATACGAAAACTGGCGCGCATGGCAAGGTCGTTGATTTCGGCCTCGACCAGCTTCTCTAATTTCCGTCCCGCCTCCAACCGCCTGCGCGAAACACCGTGCGCGGCCTTCCGATACTCGGCGGCGGCCGCGGCCAGCTTCGCCCGTAGTTCAAGCAATACTTGATCTTTGTTCTCCATCTCAGAGAGCTTGCGTCGGGTGTCGTCGCCGAATGCAATGACCTGCTCCAGCGTAGGCCCATACTTGCGTTTCAGGCGATCCAGCAGCGCCAGCCGCTCTTCGATCTCGGCCAGCCGTTCGGGCGAAGCCTGGATGCCTCCCGCATAATCGCGCAGAGTCGCTCCCACATCTTCGACGCTGATGCGAGCCGTTTCCAGCGCCGCGAGCGCCTCCTGAAACTTCGGCTCATAACGAGCCAGCTCCTCGATGTGCTTCTGCGCGGCACGCAGGCTCGATGAAGTCGAAGCGTTGCCTTCATACAACAGGTCGAAGGCATTGATGGCCGCGCCGTAAATTTTCTCGGCATTGGCTAAGACACGCTTCTCGGCTTCCAGTTGCTCGTCTTCTTGCAAACCAACACTGACCCGAAGCCGCGCTTCTTCAATCTCACGGCACTGGAAGTTCCACAAGTCCAGTAGCCGCATACGATCCTGCTCGTCCTGCTCGAGGTCCGCGATGCGTCCGCGAATCTGCTTCCAGTGCGCGAATGCGCTGGACACGTCCTTCAACTCAACTCCGGCATAAGCATCGAGCAGATCCTGTCGCGCCGCGGCATCGAAGTTTGCGATGGATTCATTCTGCGCGTGGATCACCGCCAGGTGAGGCGCAATCTGTTTCAGCACAGCCACGGTCGCGGGCTGGTTGTTGACGAACACCCGTCCCTTGCCGCCGGGAGCAATCTCGCGCCGCAGAATCAGCGAGCCATTCTCCCCGTCCAGACCGTTCGTCTCTAGGATCCCTTCGATGGAACGCGCCGCAGCACCGTCGCTCTCAAACACGGCAGCAACAACCGCCCGCTCGGCACCGGTGCGGATCACCTCGGAAGAAGCCTTTTCCCCCAGCAGCAATCCCAGCGCGTCAATCAGAATGGACTTCCCCGCCCCGGTCTCACCGGTCAAAAGATTCAGACCAGCCGCGAACTCGATCACGACGTTGTCGATCACTGCGTAATTTTCGAGTCGAAGTTCGGCCAACACAATAGTCCTACAGTCTTTACGTGTTGCGCGGACGCCCTCGTCCGCGGCCTTTGATCTTTATTTGTGACGAACGATAATTTACGCGCAGCATAGCACAGACAGCGCGGCGGAACTGCCTGAAACTAAGCTCTGGAACGACAGTCCAGAAGATATCGCGTTGACCGATGCGATACCCTGGCGAAGCGAGCCCCTACCCTGATCTATAATCTTAATCAGGGACTCTCCCGAAAACCGATGCATTTTTCTTCCGTCCTCCTGTTGTTTATCGGCGGCGAAATCGTTGATCTCGTCCTTCAGACCGGTCCGGTCGCGAAGACCGTCCTTGTCCTGCTCATCGCATTCAGCGTGCTCTCCTGGGGCGTGATTCTTTCCAAATGGCGGTTGATCAGCCGCGCGCGCAGTCAGAGCGGACGCTTCGTCCGCGCCTTTCGCAAGGCGCAGCGCCTGCAGGATATTGCCTCGCTCGCCGAGCAGTTCCGTCCCAGCCCGCTGGTTGGAGTGTTTGAGGGCGCCGTCGCGGAGTTCAAGCGCCAGATGGGAACCACGGGCGGCATCCACAACCTCGTCGCGATTCAGCGCGCCATGCAGATCGCATCGTCCGAGGAGATCACCCGCCTCGAACGCAATGTCCCGTGGCTGGCGATCACGGGCGCGGTTACGCCGTTTATCGGATTGTTCGGAACCGTCTGGGGAATTATCGACGCGTTCCACGGCTTGGGCACGGCCGGTGCGGCGACTTTGCGCGCGGTCGCTCCTGGAATCTCCGAAGCTCTGGTTACCACCGCCGCCGGTTTGGCTGCCGCCATCCCGGCGGTAATCGCCTACAACCTGATCATTGGCTCCATTCGTGAAATGGCGTCGCGCAACGACGACTTCACCCTCGAAATGCTGAATCTTGTGGAGCGTCAACAAGCTCTGCAAGCCACCGAGGTACGGCGCTGATGGCCTTCACCTCCGCCAACGGACGCACCCAGAGCGCGCTCGCCGACATCAACATCACGCCGTTGGTGGATGTCGTGCTCGTGCTGCTCATCATTTTCATGGTGACCGCGCCGGTGCTGCAGTCCGGGATCGAAGTCAACGTGCCCCACACCCGCACAGTGAAAGAAATCACCGAAGAGCGCCTCGTGATCAGCATCGACAAATCGCAAAGAGTTTTTCTCGGCAACGATCCCATCAACATCAACCAGATCGGAGCGCGCCTGAAGCAGAAGATTCGCGACCCGCAGCACCAGTCGATTTTTTTGCGCTCCGACGAAGATGTCCCGTTTGGCGCCTTCGCCACCGTAATGGACGCCATCAAGCAAGCAGGCATCAGCAACGTGAGCATCGTTACGCAGCCGATGGACAGTCACGGCGGCCAGCACTGACATTCGCATGGACGATATCGATATTTATTCCGAACACGCACAGTTGCGCCGGCCCCTGGCCTGGTCGCTCGGACT
>Ga0182018_10003059_pt1 | contig 15615 bp, 11 predicted proteins | sample 812P2MmetaG_FD_120490 | JGI IMG/M metagenome (GOLD analysis project Ga0182018, IMG submission 120490) | Permafrost microbial communities from Stordalen Mire, Sweden - 812P2M metaG | ecosystem: Environmental > Terrestrial > Soil > Wetlands > Permafrost | place: Sweden: Stordalen | collected...
CCCACGCTACGCAGCAGGATCACGGGTACGGTCAGCCCGAGATCCTCCCGGATCCTCCGCGCAGTCTCTAAACCATCCATGCCAGGCATTTGGGAATCGAGCAGAATCAAACGAATTGCGCCGGGCCCCGATCCCCGCAGACGCAGGATGTCCAAAGCCTCCTGACCACCCTCGGCCGCCACAGCCTCGATGGACCACGTCCGCAGAACTTTGAGCAGCAGCTGACGATTGGTGACATTATCATCGACAATCAGCAGCGGCAGACCGCGGAGGCTATCGAACGGTGTCGCCGCAGGGTTGAGCAGTTTCCCCTCGTGACGTCCAAAACGAGCCGTGAAATGAAACGCGCTGCCCCGCCCTCCCAATCCTTTTTCTACCCAGATCTCTCCTCCCATCGCTTTGACGAGGCGCGACGAGATGGTCAAGCCCAGCCCGGTTCCCCCGAACCTGCGCTGCATCGATTCGTCCACCTGCGTAAACGGCTCGAAGATCATGTGGCGTTTCTCTTCGGGAATGCCCGGGCCGGTATCGTTCACCACGAAGTGCAGCATCGAGCCGTGTGGCCGGTCCGCTTCTCGCGTCACCGTGACCACCACTTCGCCCTGGTCGGTGAATTTGATGGCGTTGCCAATGAGATTCACCAGCACCTGGCGGAGGCGTCCCGGATCGCCCATCAGGTGGAGCGGGACATCGGCGCGGATATCGTGCACCAGTTCCAGGTTCTTCTGATGCGCCCGGTAGCTGAGGCTGCGCGTCATCTCTCCCAGCAGGTCGTAGAGATCGAAGGGGGTCTGTTCGAACTCCAACTTCCCGGCCTCCACCTTGGAGAAATCCAGGATGTCATTGATCACCGACAGCAAGGAATCGGCGGAACTTTTCACCACGCTCAAGTCTTCTCTTTGTTCGGTGGTGAGGGGGGTATCGAGCACCAGGTCCGTCATGCCGATGATGCCGTTCATGGGCGTGCGGATCTCGTGGCTCATCGACGCCAGGAAAATGCTCTTCGCCTGGTTGGCGGCGTTGGCTTTCTGTTCGGCCTTCTTGCGTTCCGCGATTTCCAGTTGCAGGACTTCGGTCTGGTTCTCGAACAGGGTGACGATCATGCCGAACGCCACAAAGTATTTGGGCAAGTCCCAAATCGCGTCGGCTGGTATCTGGAGGTGCAGGAGGCCGGCAAGTTCCGCCACCGGCCATACCAGTCCCCAGAGAAGAAACGAGCCGGCCGTCAGGACCACGCCCGGAGTCCAGCGCCGGTAGTGCCGCCAATATGCGACGCCGGTGAACGCGTAGCCTTCGAACAGCATGGTCTCCATGCCGAGCATGGGGTTCGATGCCTGCCACATGGAGAGCAAACCCGGAACGGCGGCTACCAAACACCAGAAATACACTTTCGGAGCCGGTTTGGAGTCGCGGATCAAGGCTATCCCCACCCCGGCCGCGATCACCGTGCCGAGCAGCGCGCGGTACACCCACAATCCGGGAACCTCGTAGACCACGGCAGTCCAGTAGGCGATTGCCGGCGCAAACATCAGGCCCCAGAAAACCATTCGCCGGCGGGCTGTCCGGCATGCCTCGGACACCGAGTGGAAGAACGCCGCGGCTGCCACCAGCAGGACGCAATAGAGCCAGTTGTCCAGCACGGGAGAGATGACGTGGAAAGTGGCCAGTAAAGCCGACGCGAAGTGGACTTCGATCGCTATCCAGCCAATGAGCCAGTATTTCGCCCTCGGTTGGCGGTCGCGGGCATAAATCCAGGCAAAAATCGCCACCAGGATGGTCATTACGACCACCACCAGAATGCGATTAAATGGCGCCACCATAATTGCCTTTCGGTTGCGACAGCATGCCGCGTATCGGTGAACGCACCGACACGCGCACAAAAGGATTATCGGCAGGAACGAGCGGGATCTCTAGTCCCCGTTTGGTATTATTTGGCTGATCCGGTGACCGTAATTCCCTTAGGCAGGTACCGCTCGGTCTATTACTGTTCCAACTTGTGGGGACTTGGTTTGCGGAGAAATTTCCACCAGAATGGTCTTGCTGACAACGCGGTCGCTGGATCGGAGGGGCGATCGCGCTGTCAGCGCGGTGTCGAGTGGGAGAAGTGGAGCCGGGAACGAGGATCGAACTCGTGACCTCAAGATTACAAATCTAGCGCTCTACCAGCTGAGCTATCCCGGCGCAAACACCATTATAGATGGGGTGCAGTACCCGTTCAATTGCCGTTTGCTCGGATCATCATGATCCGTCCTTTCTAACCTAACTCCCGTTTTTTCATCGCGGCGTTCAGGCGGCTGCGGATCAAAATGATCCGAGCGGCCCCAAAAGGCCAGTCCACACCGCGCCAGCCGCGCGTTAAACTATCTCTTCTATGCCTCAATATCCTCCTCTCCAGGCCCCCAAACGTCTGCTTTTCGGACCCGGACCCAGCATGGTCGCACCGCGCGTGTATGCCGCCATGGCGCAAAACGTGGTGGGCCATCTGGACCCGTTTTTCTTCGAAGTCGCCGACCAGATCCGCTCGCTTCTGGGATACGCCTACTCCACCAAGAACCAGTTTTGCCTGGCGATCTCAGGCACTGGCAGCGCCGGTATGGAAGCCGCCGTCGCCAACTTCGCCGAGCCCGGCCGGAAATTCGCGCTGCTTTCCAACGGCTTCTTCGCCGACCGTATCGGCGAGATGGCACGCCGCCAGGGCGCCGAAGTGGTGAAGCTCTCCAAGGAATGGGGCCAGCCCTACGATCCGCAAGAAGTCCGCGACTTCATCCGCCGCGAGCAGCCGCACATGGTTGGCTTCGTTCAGGCGGAAACATCCACCGGCATGTTCAATCAGGCGAAGCCCATCTGCGAGGCGGCGCATGAGGCCGGCGCCCTGACCATCGCCGATTGCGTCACCTCCCTCGGCGGCATGCCCGTGATGGTGGACGAAAACGGCATCGACATCGCCTATAGCTGCACGCAGAAAGGCCTCGGCTGCCCCCCCGGACTGTCACCCATGACCGTCTCGCCGCGCGCGCTCGACCGTCTCAAGGCGCGCACCGCGCCCATGCAGGCCTGGTATCTCGACCTGCAACTGATCGACAGCTTCTTCACCGGACACAAATACCACCACACGGCCAGCGCCACGCTATTCTTTGCGCTGCGCGAGGGCCTGGCGATGGTCGCCGACGAAGGCCTGGAGAATCGCTGGGGGCGCCACAAGCGGAATCACGAGGCGTTCGTCGCCGGGCTGGAAGCGATGGGGATCGAGATGCATGTGAAGAGTCCCGCAGACCGTCTGTGGACGTTGAACACCCCGCGCGTTCCCGCAGGCGTGGATGACGCCAAGGTGCGCGCCTACCTGCTAGAGAAGTACGGCATGGAGATCGCGGGCGGATTCGGCCCGCTGGCCGGCAAGGTGTTCCGCATCGGCACCATGGGCTACGGATCGACGCCGGAGAACGTCGTGCTGATTCTGGAAGCGCTGGAAGCGGCTCTCAAGCAGCAGGGCTTTTCGCCGGCCGGAGACGCGCGCGCGGCGGCGGAGAAATCGCTCGCGGCTGCCGTTCAGTAGTAATCCGCGCAGCTCATGTAATACCCGCACTGCGGGCAGAACAGCTTGCACTTGCGCTGCTCCAGCCGTACGGAGCACACCGGGCAGTAAAGCATAGGCTCGTTTTCGGAGGGCGATGCTGTCTGGGGTTCGCTAGGTTCCATTGGGTGAAAGTATATCGTGGCTTGGCAAAAGCATTAAGGGCCACCGCTCGATTGAAGACGGCCGGGCTGTCGCCCGGCAGGCAAGCAAAAGCATGCCCCACGACTGCAAACACCGGCGATTTGTGGGATAAGCTTTAGCTTGTCCAGGCGAGCCGCGCTCGCCCCAGTGGCCCAAATTTTCGGCGAGGCCCTACAATGAAAACATCCTATGACACGCAGACTGGCGGTGCTCTTAACGCTGGCGATGGCCACCGGGTGGGGACAGATGCGGCGACCGTTTCCATCGCGGTTTGCTTCGCGCGGAACGCGCGGCGCGGTGGCCGCCGGGTCTGAAGGCGCTACCGAAGCCGGCATGCGCATGTTCCTGGCGGGAGGCAACGCCGTCGATGCGGGAATCGCCACCATGCTGGCCGCCTCGGTCGTCGAGTTTTCGCATTTCGGTTTCGGCGGCGAAGCCCCCATCCTCATTCGCACTAAAGAGGGCAAGGTCTTCGCAATTGCCGGTGTCGGCACCATGCCCCAGCTAGGCACTGCCGACTTCTACCGCCACCACACGCTCACACCGCTCGAGATCGACGATCCGCCCGGACCGAACGGGCTGAAAGACTGGGTGCCCGTGGTCGGCATCCTCTCGACACTGGTGCCCGGGATGGTGGACGCCGCCATCGTGGCGGAGCGCGACTTCGGCACCAAGTCGTTCGCCGAGGTGCTCCAGCCGGCCATCGAATTGGCCGACGGCTTCCCGCTAGACGAGTTTCGCGCCATCTCGCTCGCCAACAGCGTGCGCTATCTCTCCGCGTGGCCCAGTTCCAAGCGCGTCTACATGCCCAACGGCGCGATCCTGCAAACCGGCAACATTTTCCGCCAGCCTGACCTGGCCCGCACCCTGCGCAACATGGCCGACGTCGAAAAGAAAGCGCTGGCCTCCGGCGCCTCGCGCGCCAAGGCGATGGAAGCCGTGCGCGATTACTTCTACCGCGGCGATATCGCCCGCCGCATCGGCGAGTTCTGCAAGCAGAACGGCGGATTGCTTCGCTACGAAGACATGGCCGCATTTCACGTTGCGCCCGAAGAGGCCGTCTCCACCACGTTCCACGGCTACACCGTTTATAAGCCCGGATTCTGGAGCCAGGGACCGTCGATGATCGAAGCGCTCAACATTCTGGAAGGTTTCCCCATCGGCGAAATGGGGCTGAATTCGGCCAACTACATCCACACCATGACGGAAGCCATGAAGCTGGCGTACGCCGACCGCGACACCTACTACGGCGATCCCAATTTCAACCGCATCCCCACCGAAGTGCTGCTTTCCAAGGCCTACGGCGCGGAGCGGCGCAAGCTGATCGGCGACCAGGCATCGCTGGAATTCCGCCCGGGCAAAATCGGCGACCATCCGCCGAAACATCCTTCCCTCTCCGAAATCGAGCATCATAAGCTCGATCCCGCGGTCCTCGCCAAGGACACGACGTGCGTCGATGCCATCGACAAGGACGGCGTGGCCATCTCCATTACTCCATCGGGCGCGTGGATGCCACCGCTGATCGCCGGCGACACCGGCATTCCGCTCACCCAGCGGGCGCAGAGCTTCCTGCTGATTCCCGGCCATCCCAACGAGCTGGCGCCGGGCAAGCGGCCGCGGGTCACGCTGAGCCCGACCATCGTCGTCGGCCCCGGCAAGAATCTGTTCACGCTCTCCACGCCCGGCGGCGATCAGCAGGACCAGGCGCTGCTGCAAGTCCTCTTCGCCGCGGTGGAGTACGGCTTCGACGCGCAGAGCGCGGTGGAGAATCCGCGCTTCCAGAGCGAGCACTACGTCTCGAGCTTCGACAATCATGAGATGAAGCCCGGCGTGCTGGGCCTGGATGAGCGGCTTCCTACGGCCGTGTTCCAGGAGTTGCAGAAGCGCGGGCACAAGGTGGAAGTGAAATCGCGGTCCGACAGCGGCTCGGCTCCGGTAATGATCCGCATGTATCCCAGCGGCGTAATCGAGGCCGGCGGCGATCCGTTCTACTTCCGGTTCACCCAGGCATGGTAGGCGGACTGTTCGACGGATTGTTCGACGAGCGGGGCTCGTTCGACCGCGACGGGCTGGCCGAAAAGCTGCGCGCGCTGGCGGCGCAGAATATCTTCATCGGCGGCAGTTCGTGGAAATACGAAGGGTGGCTGGGACAGATTTATACGCGTGAGCGGTACCTGACGCGCGGCAAATTCTCGCAAAAGCAATTCCAGCAGGAATGCCTGCGCGAGTATGCCGAGACGTTCCCCACGGTGTGCGGCGATTTCGCGTTCTATCAATTCCCGGCCGATGAATTCTGGAAGCGGCTGTTCACGCGCGTGCCGGAGAGCTTCCGCTTCGCCTTCAAAGTGCCGGAGCAGATCACCTGCAAGATTTATCCGCGGCACGCGCGCTACGGACCGCAAGCCGGGAAGGACAACGAGAGCTTTCTTGACGCTCATATGTTGCGCGAGATGTTTCTGCGTCCGCTGCTGCCGTATCGTGAAAAGACCGCGCTGCTGATCTTCGAATTCGGCGCCTTCGGGCAGCGCAGTTTCGCGGAATTGGGCGAATTCCTGGAGCGCCTCGACCCGTTCCTGGCGGCGCTGCCGGAGGAATTCCGCTACGCGGTGGAGATTCGCAATCCGGAATTCCTGGAGAAGGATTACTTCGCGTGCCTGCGCAGGCGCCGCGTGGCGCACGTGTACAACGCGTGGTCGAAAATGCCGGAATTGCGGCACCAGATGGCAATCCCGGAATCGATGACGGCCGATTTCCTGGTGAGCCGCGCGCTGCTGCGGCGCGGGCGCGTGTATGAGGACGCGGTGGGACTATTCCAGCCGTATCGGGAGATTCAGGACGAGAATCCCGAGGCGCGCGAATCGATGCGGGTGCTGATCGGCCGCGCGCGGGAGAATAAGCAATTTCTGTTTCTGTTCGTCAATAATCGGCTGGAAGGAAACGCGCCGCTGACTATTCTCTCGCTGGTGGGGCGATGATATACTGGAAATTCCCTCCGAAAGGGCCTGTAGCTCAGTTGGTTAGAGCGCTTCCTTGACACGGTTAAGTTATCAACAACTTACAGACATTCCCACTGAAAACAAAAGACTTGCACGCAGGCGATTTGTGCCTAATTTGCGCCTTTCGCCTTTTGTGTGCCTCGAAAGTGCCTTGATTTTGATGGTCTAAAGACGTTGGCATGCTCCCGCGCGCGCACGCGATTTTCGCGAGCGATCACATCATTCTTCTCCTCCACAAGAAAGTCAAATTTCCCTCTATAGTACGAACGCCTTTGGGCGGCGCGCCAGCCCGAGGAATGCCGCCCACGTGAATGCCAGCGCCGCCGGCCAACGGTTGGCCCAGGAACGCGCGGGACGCCGGCCTGGATCTGAATGGCCATCGGCGGCCCGCCGCGCGCCCGTGCCGCCAGGAACGCGACGCGGGCGGCAGATAGGAAAGCGCGGCCAAAGTGAGACGATTCGCGGAGTTGCCCGGTATGTATGGCGGAAGAATATTATTCGCGGTTTATGCAGCCGGGCGTGGTAAAGGCTCTCGCTCGCGTAGTTCTTCTGGACCGGATGTCGGTGGCTGTTGCGGCAGACCGCGCTGCCCAAGACCGAAGGCCGTACGCGAGGAGCACGACACCTGGGACCGGTTGCGGCGCTTGGGGCTTTAGCCGAAGGACTACTCCCCGCAGGACAAATCGCAGCCTGCCGACGCAGCACACGCCGAGTTCCCCGAGCACGTAGTCTCTCTAAATGGATCATGAATTATTTGAAGATGTTGGAAATCCGTTTTCCAGCCTAGGACGAGTAACGGCGAACAAACAGCGGCGGGTGGCGCCGCCACCGTGAAAGCCCCCAGAGGCGTGGCCGCCAGGACCGCCGCAAGCCTGCGACGCCAGGTTCCGGCCAGTTGCACCCCACACGCACGAAGTCATAAAGCTCGTTGTCGAAGTGGCTTGCATTCCGCGGTGCTGTGGATTACTATTCCCCGGATGGGCTTTGAATGGCTTCATCTAAACGCCCGGTTTCTTGGGTTGCTGTGAGAATTTGTAAGCCATGACATTTACGGCTTACCGCACTTTGGCGCAGGCATGCTGGGGCGAGCGATTTCACATCAACAGTGAACGGATGCTCTCAAATCGAGAAAAGGCTTATGTGGACTTGCTCATTTAGCTTCGTACCGCGAAGAGTGATCACGTGGCTCGCGCTCCTCATCGGCCTAGGCGCCAGTGCGCGTGCATCTGTTGGCTCTTGTCAGAATACTAACTCGGGGTTGTCGAGCACAGACAACGTCACTGTTCTGATAGAAGACAATACTGACTGTAGTCCTCTAGGAAACCGAACGCCCTTAGTGTTGATTCACGGGATCTTTGAAAATGCATGGCCACCAAACACTCCTTTCGCCGGTCAAGACTCTATCTCCAATCCGTATGGAGATCTCTGGGCTACATTCTTGAGTACCGGGTATCTCGGCAGTGCAAATGTTCTTTCGCATTATAAGATTTACCGCTTCCACTATGAAAGCAATAAGAAAAGTGTGACTCTTCTCGCAGAGGATTTCCAGTCTATCGTCCTAAAGATGTTTCCAAACATCCAATTCGCGATCATTGCTCACAGCATGGGTGGGTTGATTGCGAGATCTTATATGAATGAGGTTGGTGCGGGGCACGAAGTAACCATCCTGATCACCTTAGCAACACCCCACCACGGCAGCCCTGCCGCACTGCTGGATTCCCGAGACGCTCTTGCGGGTCCGACGTGGAGTAAATGGTTTCATTTGGTTGATAAAAGCCTTTTTGGCTGGACCTCCGATCTGGTGGTAGACGGTTTCGGCCCAAACCGTAGCGACTTGTCTTGGGACAATTTTGATGGGAGCTTCTCACCCAATGGCGCTGACATCAACACCTGGCTAGCACACCTAAATGGAATCGAGATCTACCAAAGCAAAATACACGCCTATTATGGTTACATTGACCCCGACTCGCCTGACAGAATACAGGAAGCACAGCATCTCGGCTCCTGGTTCGGCGTTCCGTGGATCACTCATCTAAATGCGGCACACTCCGCTGGAAATTCGACGGAACAAGACAGAATCACCGGAATTGGCCTTGACTACGGGCTTGACCACATTTACGCTTACAACGATGGGATTGTACCGATTGAAAGTGGTTTTTTCAAGAACGCTAACGTCAAGATGTTCGCTTGCGAAGGGTTTAGCCACTCGGAATTTTTTCGGAAGCTAGACGAAGATTGCGTATCATCCGGCACAACCGATACCCTGTTTGACTTCCTAATGTCGGATTTGGGTCTTGCGGTGCCCCCGCCCACTCCTGCGGGACTGGTGGTGTTGAGCGTCCTGGACTCGTTGTTTTCCGGCGTCTCTCTTAATGTGGCTGCCGATCAGGTAGTCCAACTGTTAAACGCGAGTCAGTTTCCCGTACAGATTTCCGGGATTTCCCTTCAAGGTGGAGGCGGCTCTTTTGCACTCACCCCGAGTTCCAACTCCCCATTCACGCTCGATCCTGGGCAATCTCAACCGGTGCTTACGACATTTCGCCCAACCGCTGCGGGTAATACGTCCGCCACGATTTCAGTCACACACAATGCCAGTAATGGCCCAACAACCCAGATTTCACTGAGCGGAACCGGGGCGACCACCGGCGGCGGTGCCTGCGGCGGCGGAACTTCCCAAGGGTACTCTGTGGGCGGTGCTCCTCCCGTACACCCAGTTGGAACCTTTGTGAAAGTGCTGAATGACCCCACCGTATACTTGATTCAAGCCGAGGACGTTCATAGTTCGAATGTTCATGCGGATGCTATTGCTAATCCCACTGCTTTGTTCAATCCCTATAACCAAAGCGTATCCGGTGATCAGTTCGCATTCGAGAACATCATCACGATCGACTCCGATGAGATGGATAGTTATTCTGTCCTCGGCACAATCTCCATCGCCAAGTTTTACCCTGGAAATGGAATGCCTCAACCCGAGGGCACACTAATTCAAGCGTCCGGCTCCGCCGAGATCTCTATTGTCACCGACAACGCTAGTCGACGGCCGTTCCCAACGCAGACTGTTTTCTTGGGGCTAGGATATCTGTACTGCAATGTTCTCACCGTCAGCAGCGCCGTTTACAACTCCTACTCCACTGGGCCTATCATTGAAGGCACTGGAGATGATTTCTCCGTTCAAGTGAACCCAATATCTACGTCAGCCAGCCAGGGAGATCAAGCCACATTGCTGATAAGCACCGCCACAACAAGTGGCAGCCCGGAGAGCATCACACTAACGTATGGCAATCTTCCCACAGGCACCTCCCTGGTCTTCAATCCGGCCTCCGTTGCTTCAGGAGGTTCTTCAACACTTACGGCGACCGCCGGGGTCTCAACGCCACCAGGGATCTATACAATAACAATTCTAGGCATCGGCAGTTCCTTTTCGCATTCCGTTCAAATTTCTCTGACGGTGACGGCTGCCTCTGGGGGTGCGGCGTCCGTGAGCCTAGCACCGCCGAGCCTGACTTTCCCAGCACAGACTGTGCTGACCCCAAGCACTTCGCAGACCATCACAGTCAAGAATACTGGCACATCTTCGTTAACGATCACCTCATTAACGTTCGCGGGAGCAGGCGATTATGGGACAATTAACGGCCCAACATTTCCCGTCTCCGTCGCTGCAGGCGCCACAACGGCGATCCAGGTCTACTTTGAGCCCCACGCTACGGGCAGCAGCTCGGCGCTAATGTACATTTGGGACAATGCTCCGGGTAGTCCCCAATCGGTCCCGCTCGCCGGTTCCGGCTTAGCGGTGCCGCCAACATATGGCACGATTCAGGTCAACGAAGTCATAAACGGCGTACCGGGTGCTTCCTATGCAGTGTTTTCCTTGACTGGTCCCTCTACGTATTATGGAGACGCCACGGGTTCCTTTGATGTTCCTCCGGGTACTTACACCCTGGCATTCACGGGTCAGCCTAGCTATCTGACCTTGACAAGCATTACGCCGTCGGTTTCTCAAGCCGTGAGCGCCGGAGGGACCGCCGCATTCATTATGACGTTTACCGCTCCGAATGATTTCAACGGCCCGTTCTTTAGTGGGACGAGCGGCTCAGTCGGCGAACAGATCATACCAGCCGGCGCCCTTGCTACATTTACCACTGGCCTTTCTTCTCCTCCCCCAGGAAATGCGCCTACTTTTCTGACGTTGCAGATACTCGGCCTGCCGCCGGGGGCCAATCCTTCTTTCAACCCGCAGCCAACCGAAACAGTCTCCACACTGACAATGAGCACGTCTGCTGCGGTCCCACTGGGTGCCTATACCCTGAGCTTAAGCGCCACCAACTCCAATGGTCTCAGTCATCCCGGAATTAACACCTCTACACTCGTCCTAACCGCACCCCCTAGTCCGCCAACTCAGGCGGTAAGTCTCAGTGATGCTGCTGCACTCGGAAATGGAGCCAGTTCTGCTGGCGGCGTAAGTGCCGACGGCCGGTATGTGGTGTTTTCCTCTGCGGCTACTAATTTGACTTCGGGCGGAGTTACTGGAATCTTTATACGGGATCGGCAGGCTGGCATGACGACTCTTGTTAGCGTTGACGCTAACGGCCAGCCTTTTCCACTCGCGCAGTCTCCAGCAATCAGCGCGGGAGGTCGCTATGTAGTATTCGAAGGCGGTTCAAGCAGCCCAGTGGGGATCTGGCTTCGTGATTTGCAACAGGGTATTACTGAGCGAGAGGATGTGAATGCCAGCGGAACATCAGCAAATGGTAATGGTGCGTCGGCTCCCGCGGTCAGTGCCGACGGACGCTTCGTCGCGTTTTTGTCGAACGCTACCAACCTAATTCCGGGCGCGACAAACGGCGTCGAGGAAGTCTATGTCCGGGACCGGAGCACCGGACAGATTATGTTGGCAAGTGTGGACAACACTGGGACACCAGCGAATCAGTTTTGCGGTATCCCAGCCATTAGCGCTGACGGTCGGTTTGTAGCCTTTATTTCACTCGCCACCAATCTCGGGGATGGGCAGTACCAAGCTTTTATCCATGACATGCAAACCGGCCTGACAACCATGGTGTCAGTTTCGGAGAATGGGGTCGCAGCTAATAACGGCGTTGCGGGCCAAGGGATCTATTCCCTAGCGATTAGTGGCGATGGACGGTTCTTGGCATTTTCTTCCCCTTCCACGAACCTGGTTTCCGCGGCTACCGATGGTGTCTCGACGCATCTCTTTCTCCGCGATGTGTTGTTGCAGAATACCTCATTGGTGGACAGCGATCAAACTGGGAACCCGTTTGGTGTACGCGCCATGAATGCCCTCTACCCTTCGATCAGCTCCGATGGCCGCTTCGTCACATATCAGGGTTACGGCCAAGTATTCATTCGGGACATGACCAGCAACCAAAGCAGAGCCTTGAGCCTAGCGAGTGACGGAACAGTGGGGAATGCATCCTCCGGAGGCCCAGTCATAAGCCCCGGAGGTTCAATTATTGCCTTTGGTTCGGCGGCTTCCAATCTGATCTCGGGTGATACGAATGCGGTGTCAGACGCATTTGTGGTCCAGAATCCGTTGCTGGAAATGCCCTACCCAGTGTCGATTACTCTGCAACTGCCGCAGGGCGGTAACTCGCCCGGAACGGGTGTCGTCACATTGAGTGGAACAGCTCCCGCAAGCGGCTCTAGCGTGGTCCTGTCAAGTGACGATGGGGCCATCGAGTTACCTTCTGTTGTGCAGGTTCCAGCCGGCTCAATGGTTGGAAATTTTACGTTCAACACGGCAACCGTAACCGCGGAGGAAGTTATGACAGTCACGGCCGCATACGGCGGCGGCTCTGCCTTGACCATCTTAACCCTTGAGCCCGTTGCGCAGGTGACAGTGTTTGGCACTCACACCGGACCCTTCACAAAAGGCGAGGCTGGTGCGACATATACAATATCAGTCACAAATGGGGGGGCCGGACCGACTAGTGGAATGGTCACAGTGACCGAGACGGTTCCCGATGGCCTCGTTTTGATATCCATGGTAGGTGCGGGGTGGAGTTGCCCATCGGGTGGAATAATCTGCACGCGAACCGACCCACTGGGCAGCGGATTGAGTTACCCTTCAATTACGGTAACGGTGAACATAAGTCAGACGGCTGCCAACCAGGTTACGAATCAGGTTAGTATCGCTGGGGGCGGGTCGACTGGAGCCAGTGCTCAAGACACCACCGTAATTTCGTTGGCCTCTCAGGCAATCACCTTCGGTTCATTGTCAAACGAAGCCTTGGGATCGGCACCGTTCACAATTAATGCGACAGCGTCGTCCTTGCTTATGGTGACCTTCGCTTCGGCTACGCCGACGATTTGCAACGTCACCGGTACGACGGTCACCTTACTGACCCTCGGCACGTGCACGATCCAGGTGACACAGACAGGCAACGCCAATTACGCGCCTGCGAGTGATGTCAGTAGAAGCTTTCAGGTCGTAGATGCGTGCGACATCAACCAGAACGGAAGCACAACCGTCGCTGATGTGCAGAGCTTAATTAACGAGGCTCTGGGTATAAACCCGATCCTCAACGACTTAAACGGAGACGGATTGATCAACATTACGGATGTCCAAATTGTAATCAACGACTCCCTAGGATTTGGCTGCGCGTTCAAATCGACAGGGGCGGCGGCCCTATCGGTACGGGGATCGAATCGGTTAGACAGATAGGCATGTCTGGAGTGCGGCAGCAGACGGTTAATGAAGATGTCGGTCAACCTCGGATTCGTACGCACGCCCAACCATTGATCAGGGTGCTAATCTTCAGGCGCGCGAGCGTCGCGTTGTGTGAGTCCCGGCGCAATCCACCGCAGGGAATATCAAGCGACGTCGATGCGACTACGGGGCGATGATGGCGTTGAGCCAGACAATCGAGCCAATGGTCTCCTCGTACTAGTGGCGCGCGTGGACGGCCTTCCGATAGTCGTCCGTAGTCTCCGTCCAGATGGCGTGGCGACCTGGGAAGCTCTGCTTTCAACTTCTCGCGTTCCTGCCGGACCTCGGCCAGCATCTCGCGGATTTGCGCTTTGCTTTTCATCGCACCTTCCTCTCTGCCCGCGTGTAGCCGAACATCACAGTCACGCCGATGAAGAAGCAGGCCACCGTCCGCAGCGCAACGTTCCACCCGCGCCGCATCAGATGCAGCGCAACAGCGCCACCGATACCGGTATCCTCGACCATTTACACACCCTCCTCGCAGATCGGCGGCGTCCAGTCGTCGCCCATCACTTCGAGCGCCTTGCCCAGCCCCAGCCGGGCGGCCTCCACCACGCCGACCTCGTCCGCGATCTCGCGAGCTACCTCGATGCCCAGCGCGGCGATATTCGCCTCGTACTCCTGGCCCCTCGGATCGAGGAACCACGCGTCGCTAACGTAGATGACCGCCTCTGCGCCGATCTGGCGGGCGCGCTGACCGGCGTCCTTGAACTGGATCGACTTCGCTTCCGGCGAATTCACCACCGAGCCATCGACGTCCTCGCGCTCGACCGAACCGTCCGGGCGCACGTAGACGAAATACATGTCGATCAGGCCCTTCTTTTCCATCCGCCTTTTGGCCGCTCTCATTGTCAACATGGCGGCCTCCTTTAACGCCTCGCGCGTCACAGTTTCTCCTCCCCGGGTTCGCCCACGCTGCAGCGCACCAGGACGTTCCCTCTCCGATACCTGCCGTCCTCGCGGCGCCACCAAATCACATAGGCCGGCGTCTTCAGATCAGAAACACGCCCTCTTCGCCGCTGGCCTCGAACGCTTCCGCCAGGCGGCGCGCGCCCTCGACGGACTCGACATCGCCGATGGGCAGGTAGCGGCCTCGCGACGTTTCGGCGATCAGAACACCGGTCACAGCCGCACCCCCCACTCGGGACAGAATTTGCAACTGCCGGGGATCTCCCGCCCGCAGCCCGTACACTTTTCGATGCGCGAAAAGGTAAGCTCTGCCTTGCCGCCCACGTCCAATTTCCCGGTCATTGCGCCGTCGGTCTGGTCGCCGTATTTCGAGAGCGTGGTCATCGCGCAGAGTTGGAACAGTTTCACCGAGGTCTGCGCCACGACCACCTCGTGAATGGTCGGCACCTCGATGATCATCGCAATAGACGGCGCGCCGCTTTGCATGCCATGGTCGAGCGTCTCCAGCCGAAGCGGAATCGATTCCGGCACCTCAAGCACCCGGCGATAGCGGCGCAGGATGTGCGCGTACTTGCCGCCGGTCCCCTCAATCTGAATTTCCATCCGTGGCATTCGATTCCTCCTGCTCCTGCACAATTACGAACTCGCACTTCGGATCGGGCCGGCCGCCCGAATAGCTGACCGCAAGCATCAGCGTTCCGATGCGCTGGCACTCTACGAGGGTGCCGCGGTGCAGCACGCGCTCCTCGGGCACGCCGCCGTCGCTGAAATGGATCAGGTAGCCGCAGACGTACTTCGCGACGACCCTTGGTCCTTCCATGGTTTGTCTCACTTCTTGCCGCCGTCGCAGCGCGCAGCGAACATCGCGGCCGCGTGGGCGCGGTCGAGCGAGGCCATCACGAACGCCGCCATCGGGTCGGTTTGCGCGCGCCCTGCGATCTTGACACGCAGGGCATCGACCTCCCCGGCCACGCCGCGGTAGAATTCGTCCCGCCTTGGCGGTGGAGTTGTTTTGGCTGCGGTCGCTTTCATGTCTTTTTCGCCTCCTTCAATTCGAACAGCGACGATATCTGGCCGGGCACTTCGCCGGGCATCCACGTGCTGTCGTCGTACCGCCATTCGACGACGCCGGTAGTCCGGTGCCGCCGGAACTCGAGCGGGCCAGCCGCGCGCCGCGATCCCCACACCAATTGGTACTCGTACGCCGAGTCGCGGTTCGACAGAGAATCGAGCAACTCTTTGAGCAGGTCGTTCCGTCTGCGCTGCTCGCG
>Ga0182018_10003060_pt1 | contig 15613 bp, 12 predicted proteins | sample 812P2MmetaG_FD_120490 | JGI IMG/M metagenome (GOLD analysis project Ga0182018, IMG submission 120490) | Permafrost microbial communities from Stordalen Mire, Sweden - 812P2M metaG | ecosystem: Environmental > Terrestrial > Soil > Wetlands > Permafrost | place: Sweden: Stordalen | collected...
CGCATGGGCGAACCGGAAATGGCCGCGGCTCTGGAGCGCCGTGTCCGCCAGGGAGGCCGCCAGGGCCGTCCGCCCAAGTGGACACTCGAGGATCGCTCGGCGTCTGCTTCCGATTCTTCGGATGTGGTTTCCATCCGCCTGTCGGAAACCACCTGGCGTGAGCCCGTGGCGTTCGGCGGTTTGAGGTCGAAGACCTCGCTAGGAAGACGTGGGTAAATGGGATGGAGAGAAGTGTCGAATGCTGTGGGTAGCCGTCCCTGGCCACCGTCTATCTCGCGGAAAACGCAATACTTCCGAAACTGGTAGTGGGTCGACCCACGACCCCAAATTCCAAGGAATCCGTTAAGTATACCGCCGGGCGAGAACCGGGTCTGGACTGATCGAAGCGCATGCGTCTGTCCACCCTTTATCGTTCGAACGGAATTACAGCCGCCGGTCCCGATCATGGCCGGCCACACACTCACGCGGCTGCGGCCCGATCCGAATTGTCATATACTTTATCCGGCTCCGCGCTCGCGGACCAGCCCGCTGCACCGCCCTTTCGGGCCGCGTGTTGAAAGGAAAGACGAGCATGATGATCCACCGTAACGCGACGGCGACACTGCCTGCGATCGTATTGACCCTGACCGGCCTGGTCACGGCCGCCGGTCAAGATATCGACATCCTGAAGAACAGTGGCTCTCTGCAGCGGCTAATCGAGAAATCGGGCGTGTACAATGCATCGAGCACCGGCAAGACACCGGGTTTCGTGATCGACCCCGCATGGCCGCGGCCCCTGCCAAACAATTGGCTTCTTGGCCAGATAGGCGGGCTCTATGTCGACCGGCATGACCACGTCTGGGTCTACAACCGGCCGCGCACCATGACTACCGACGAGGCTGGCCTGGAAGGACCCGTGCCGGGCGTCACGGATGAGAAGGGGCAGCCGATCGACGGGCTCGGTCAGGTGCGCGCGTATGGCCCCGTCTCGGATTGCTGCAAAGCCGCTCCTTCCGTTCTGGAGCTTGATTCCGACGGCAAGCTGCTGCGCGCCTGGGGCGGTCCGTCCGATCCCGGTTTCATCGGCGGTAAATGCAAGGCGGAGGCAGGCTGCATCTGGCCAAGCACCGAGCATGGTATTTATGTCGACCAGAACGACAACGTCTGGATCTCGGGAAATTCCGCGGCGGGCAGCGGGCAAGGGCCCGCGGGCCGGGGAGGGCCGCCTTGGGCGACGAACCAGGAAGGCGGCGACGGCTTTGTACTGAAGTTCGATGGGAACGGCAATTTCAAGATGAGGATCGGCGGAACTCCAAGGGGACCAAACAGCAACGACACGCATGGCGGTATCAATGACACGCCGCTGCTCTATCAGGCGGCGGACATGGTGGTCGATCCCGCAACCAACCGCCTGTACATTTCCGACGGCTACGGAAACCGCCGCATCCTGATCGTTGACGCCAACACCGGTAAGTATATCGGCCATTTCGGCGCCTATGGAAACAATCCCGTCGACGACCGAGCCGCCGCGGCCGCCGGGCCATGGATCGCCGGCTATTCCAAAGGCGACAAAAAGCCCGCATTCTTCCGCAACCCGGTGCATTGCGTGAAGATCGCCAATGACGGCAAGATTTATGTCTGCGACCGGGGAAACGATCGCATTCAGGTGTTCGATAAGAACGATCCGGCGCTCGGCAAGCCGTGTAGCAATCCGGCTGGCGAGGCCGGCAAATGCGGTTTCGTCGCCGAGCAATTGATCGGCGAACATACCAACATAATTGGAACTGCCGTTTCAATGACCTTCTCCACGGACAAGGCGCAGAGTTGCCTCTATGTCGGAGACAACGCCAACATGACAATCTACATCCTGAACCGAAGCAATCTGCAGGAGCTGGGCCGGCTCGGCCGCAGTGGCCGGATGGCTGGAGAATTCCACTACCTGCATCAGGTGAGCGTGGACACCAAGGGCAACATCTACACCGCGGAAGTCGATACCGGAAAACGGATCCAGAAGTTCCTCCGCTATGGCGGGAACGGGTGCGGCGGGACCGGATCGTCTACCGTGGGCGGAGTGGTGGCCGCGAAGTAGTACACTCAAGCACGCCATGCTGTGGCTGAGCGCCTGTCATGAAATCTCAGTGGCATTTGCGGGGCGGCCAATCCTGGCCGGGATCCCCTCTTGGGGAGGGCTTTCCAGCCGGCTGGACGCGCGGGAAAACGCGTCCGCGCGGGCGAGATTGCCGCCCCACGTTTGGAATGCTTATTTCGGGTCGTTCGAGGAATCTGTGGGTGACTGCAAACCGGAATTGCTGCTGAACTCTGCATTCGAATAGGAGCAACCGCGCGGTCGCTTGGACGTGGGCATACGAGCCTCGAAGCCCACCATCATACTGTCAACCGGCCTTTTGGCGTCATCTTGCGGGAAGAAAAGGCGCGTCGACGATACCCCGAGATCGAATCTAACGATAGCGGCAACCTCCCACAATCGCTGAAAGCCCCGTCCGCCAGTGGTTTGGCGAAGGTTGGGATACTTTATCTCACTCCAAGTCACCCACAGATTCCTCGGTCGAGGCCTTATTTCATGACAGGCCCTGACACGGTCCGGAGCGGTCTTTTTCGTCCCTGCCCGCATGGTTGAGCCGTGAAGCGGCTAGAGGCTCAAGGTCTGGCTTCCTTCGGCTTTCGTCGGCGTCGAATCCGGCGTCGGCGTGACCGGCGGGGAGCTGTGAATTGCGCTCTGTTATACTGTCCGTTCTTCAAGGAGAGAAAAAAGCCATGCTGCCGGACTATCTTGCGAAAGCCGTACCGAATCCCGGGACGAACCGACGTCCCTGGTATTCCAATACCGCGCCCAGCTATGCGGGCATTTTTCTGTGGATCGCGTTTTATCAGCAGATGGCCGGCTCGACTGTCGCGCACGCCGGGCTCGGTCTGTGCCTGCTCGCGCTGCTGCTTGCCGGCCTGCTCTGTTACGGGCTGTACTACTTCGTGCCGGCGATGCTCGGGATGAAGACTGGCTTCCCCCTGTACGTAGTTGGCAGTTCAACCTTCGGCGCCAAAGGCGGCTACATCATGCCGGGACTGCTGATGGGTCTGTTGCAGATCGGATGGTTCGCGGTCGCGACGTATTTCGCGTCCGATTTCATCCTGAAAGGGCTGGGGATGCAATCTCAACCGGCAACCGCACCCTTCATCGTCGTCGGCCTGTTATGGGGTTTGGTGATGGCTTGGGTGGGTGCTAAGGGCATCCAGTATGTCGCCAAAGTTTCCTTGCTGCTCAACGCGATCCCGCTCATCATGCTGCTGATCGTGCTGTTTCAAACCGCCGGTGGCATCGGGCAGTACCAGGTTCCGGCCGGGCAGCGGGATTCGTTCCTGGGGTTCACATCGGTACTGGCCATCGTGATCGGCTTCTTCGCCACCGCCGGCGCCGCCGGTGCCGATTTCGGTATGAATGCGCGCAACGGAAGCGACGTCAAAATGGGCGGACTGGTCGGGATCGCCCTCGCCGTTCTGGTTGCGGGCGGGCTGCCGCTACTCTCCGTGGCGGGCGCGCATGGCTTGAATTCGAGCCTTGCGGGCTGGGACTATGGCGACGTGATTCAAAACATCGGCGGACCGATCGCCAGCGCCATGTTCTTCCTTTTCGCGATCGCGTCCATTCCGCCAACCTGCTTTTGCGCGTTCATCGCAGGGAACAGTTTCTCGACCATGATACCCGGAGTGTCGCGCGTAGCCTCCACAATGACCGGGGCGGTAGTGGGAATCCTCCTGGCCGTAACGGGAGTGGCGGCCAATCTGATTTCGTTCTTTACCATCGTAGGAGCGTCTTTCGGTCCTATCTGCGGCGCTATGGCCGCCGATTATTTGCTATCCGGGAGGAAATGGGCTGGGCCGCGCGAAGGGGTGAACTGGGCCGGCTATATCGCTTGGGCAATCGGGTTTGCGGTCGGCATTTTGCCCTTCGTTCTCCCCGCCGGCCAGGCTGCCAACGCGCAACCCGCTGCGCTGTATAGCTTTATCACCGGGTTCGCGGTGTATGCAGTGCTCTCGAAGATCGGACTCGAGCCAAAGATCGTTGCGATGAAGTAAGTGCCCGTCATGAAATCACAGTGGCATTTGTAGGGCAGCCAATCCTGGCCGGGTCCCCCCTGGGGAGGGCTTTCCAGCCGGCTGGACCCGCGCGGAAAACGCGTCCGCGGGCGAGATTGCCGCCGCATGTTGGGTCGCCGCTACGCGTAGCGCTTTTTCATCCGTCCCGATGATGGCCCCGCCGGGAGCCGTCAAGTTGATTGATCGGCATAGGGGCGGCGGCCACCCGCCGGCCCCTGCCACACCACCGTGCGTACGGGTCCGTACCCGGCGGATCGAGCCGGTTACGCTAACACTCCTCGAATAAAGAGGCCCTCGGGGGCAAGCACCCGCCGAAGACGCCACGATCTTCCCTGATGCGCGCGAGGGGTGCCGAAAGCCGGAAGCTGAAAGCTGAAAGCTAAAAGCTTGCGGCGAAGCCGCAATGATACGATAAAGCATCGCCCTTGACTGACACCATTCCAGATATCCTTGCCCGTATTGTCGCCAGGAAACGCGAGGAACTTGCGCAAGGGGCGCGCCATTCGGACCAATGGGAGCGCCAGGCCGATTCGCGTCGTGCCGGCCGTCGCGATTTCCGCGCCGCATTGTGCGCCCGCGTGCCGGCGGTGATCGCCGAAGTCAAGAAGGCCTCGCCCAGCAAGGGTATCCTGTGCGCCGATTTCGACCCCGCCCGCATCGCCGTCGATTACCAAAGCGGTGGCGCGGCGGCCATCTCGGTCCTCACCGACGAGAGTTTCTTCCAGGGCAGCCTGGCGCATCTGGAAGCCGTGCGCGCGGTGGTGGATCTGCCCGTCCTGCGGAAAGATTTTACGATTGCGCACGCCCATATCGTGGAAGCCGCCGCCCATGGCGCGGACGCCATCCTGCTGATCGCGGCCATCCTCGGCGAGCGCGAACTCCGCGACTTCCGCGAGGCTGCCGCGCGATACGGCATGGCGGCGCTGGTGGAAGTGCACAACCGGCGCGAGTTGGACGCGGCCATCGCGGCGGGAAGCGAGATCGTCGGCGTCAACAATCGCAACCTCGGCACCTTCGAAGTGACGCTCGACACGTCGTTGCGGCTGGCCGAACACATCCCGGACGGCGTGTTGCGCATCAGCGAAAGCGGCATCCATAACGCGGCCGATGTGGCTCGGCTGCGCGCCGCCGGCTACACCGCGTTTCTGGTGGGCGAGCACCTCATGAAGTCGGGCGACCCTGTAGCGGCCCTGCGACAACTGGTGGCGGCATGATTCTGAAAATCTGCGGCATCACCAATCAGGCCGACGCTACCGCCGCCATCCAAGCCGGCGCTACCGCCGTGGGCTTCAATTTCTACCCGCGCAGCCCGCGCTACATCGCGCCCGAACAAGCCGCCGAAATCCTCTCCGCCAAGGGCGTGCTTCGCGTCGGCGTCTTCGTGAACGAGCCCCGCGGCCGCGTGGAAGAGATCGCCCGTATCGCGCGCCTGGATGTCGCGCAACTGCATGGCGACGAGCCCCCCGCGGACTACCCGCACGCAGGCGGAACCGCCTGCGCCACCACGACAGGCCCTGCATTTTCGGAGGTGGGGCAGGCGGTGCCGCCTGCCCTTCACAGCTCCTCACGCAGCGGGGTGCCGGCCGTCTGGAAAGCCCTGCGTGTGGGAGCCACCTTCGACATCGCGCTTTACTGCGACGACCCCGCCGAAGCCCTGCTGCTGGATGGCCCCGCAGCCGGACTCTACGGCGGCGCCGGCCACACGTTCGATTGGCGCCTCGTGCGCGCGACCAATAAAAGGATCGTGCTCGCCGGCGGCCTCGACGCCTCCAACGTGGCCACCGCAATCGAACTAGTGAGACCCTGGGGCGTGGATGCATGCTCGCGCATCGAAAGCGCGCCCGGCAAGAAGGATCACGGGAAAATGAACGATTTTCTGCAAGCGGCCAAGGCGGCCGCGCGATCGTGACGCCGCAACCGGACCAGGGCGGCCATTTCGGCCCTTACGGCGGCCGCTACGTGCCGGAAGTCCTGATGGCGCCCATCGAGGAACTGGAAACGGCCTATCTCGCGGCGCGTCAAGACCCCGCGTTCCAATCGGAATTGGCGGACCTGCTGCGCACCTACGCTGGCCGTCCCACGCCGCTCTATTTCGCCAAACGCCTGAGCCAACAACTGGGCGGCGCGCGCATCTGGCTCAAGCGCGAAGACCTGCTCCACACCGGCGCGCACAAGATCAACAACTGCCTGGGGCAAGCCCTGCTTGCTCGGCGCATGGGCAAGCGCCGCATCGTCGCCGAAACCGGCGCGGGACAGCATGGCGTGGCCACCGCCACGGTCTGCGCGCTGTTTGGCTTCGATTGCGTGGTTTATATGGGCGAGGAAGACATGCGGCGGCAGCGCCTCAACGTCTTCCGCATGCGCATGCTGGGCGCCAAAGTAGTGTGCGTCTCGAGCGGCAGCCGCACCCTCAAGGACGCCATCAGCGAGGCCATGCGCGACTGGGTCACCAATGTCGGCGACACGCACTACCTGTTAGGCTCGGTGCTCGGCTCGCATCCTTATCCTATGATGGTGCGCGATTTTCACAAGATCATCGGCGAAGAAGCGCGCCGCCAGATTCTCGAAGCCGAAGGCCGCCTGCCGGACACCATCTTCGCCTGCGTGGGCGGCGGCTCCAACGCCATCGGCATCTTCCACGCCTTCCTGGGCGACCGCGCGGTGCAATTGGTGGGCATCGAAGCCGGCGGACGCGGCGAAGGAATCGGCCAGCACGCGGCCCGCTATCGCGGCGGCGCTCCCGGAGTGCTGCAAGGCGCTTACAGCTTCGTATTGCAGGACGCCGACGGCCAGATCGCCCTGACGCATTCCGTCTCGGCGGGCCTCGATTATGCCATGATCGGGCCCGAGCATGCGTGGCTGCACGATGAGAGCCGCGCCGAATATACCGCCGCTTCCGATACCCAGGCGCTGGCGGCGGCGCGCCTGCTCTCGCGGACCGAAGGCATCATTCCGGCGCTCGAATCGGCGCACGCCGTCGCCGAAGCCGTGCGCCGCGCGCCGTCGGCGCCGGGCGCCATCTTTATCGTGAATGTGTCGGGACGCGGCGACAAGGATATCGACATCTACCGCGAGAACTTCAAGGAACTCGATCCCCAATGACGCGCATCGGGCGCCTCTTCGAGGACAAGAAAAAGACCGATCGCAAGGCTCTCATCGCCTACCTCACCGTGGGCGATCCCTCGCCGGACCGCACCCCGGCGCTGGTGGAGGCTCTCGTGCGCGGCGGCGCGGACCTGATCGAGCTGGGAGTTCCGTTCTCCGACCCTATCGCCGACGGGCCTGTGATCCAGGCCGCCGGCGAGCGCGCGCTCAAGGCCGGCACCACGCTGGCGCGCGTGCTCGAAGTGGCCGCCGAGATCCGCCAAAAATCGGCCGTGCCGCTGCTGCTCTTCACGTATCTCAATCCGGTGCTGCGCTACGGACTGGAGCGGCTGGCCGAAGACGCCGCCGCCGCCGGGATTGACGGCTGTCTGCTCACCGATGCCTCGGTGGAAGAGGCGCGGGAATACGTCGCCGCCATGCACCGTCACGGCCTCGACACGGTCTTCTTGGCCGCTCCCACCAGCACCGCCCGGCGTCTCAAGCTGGTGGCGCAATACTCCACCGGCTTCGTCTACCTGGTCTCGCGCACCGGCGTGACGGGCGAGCGCGACTCGCTCTCGAACACCGTGGCGCCGCTGGTGGAAGCGGTGCGCGCCGTCACCGATCTGCCGTTGGCGGTAGGCTTCGGAATCTCGAAACCGGAGCACGTAGCGGAGCTGGGGCGGCAGGTGGAAGCGGTCGTAGTGGGCAGCGCCATCGTGCGCCTGATCGAGCGCCATGCCGAAAATGCGTCGCTCGAAATCCAGCTCGAATCATTTGTCCGCGAGTTGAAGCGCGGCTTTGGAGCGCAGACATGACGAACCCGCAACTCTGCGAAGTTGTGGTGCAGGCACTCCTGCCTAATGCCCCTTACTTTTCGTCTGGAGCCATTCCGCACGAATTGTGGGGCAGCCAATCCTGGCCGGGGTCCCTTCCGGGGAGGGCTTTCAGCCGGCCCTTGCCGAGTATAAGACTTGTCTATGGCCCGAAGAAGCCGCCTGAAAGGCGGCTGCGGGCAAGATTGCCCGCCCCACAGAAAAGTAAGTGGCATTGGGCACCCCTGTCTGCCGCGTCCGCGGGCCGCAAGAAATGTAGGCTAACCGCATGACCCGGGACGAAGCGCGCATCAAGCTGGAGGAATATCGGGTGCTTATTGACAATGTCGACCGGCGCATCGTCGCGCTGTTGAACGAACGCACGCAAGTGGTGGAAGACATCGGGCGCGTGAAGCGCGCGAGCGAGTTGCCCATCTACGAACCCAAGCGCGAGGAACAGGTCTTTGCCAATGTCACGGGATCGAACCAGGGTCCCATGAGCGAAGATGCCCTGCGCCGCATCTTCGAGCGCATCATCGACGAGATGCGCAAGATTCAGCGCGTGCGCATGGAAACAGGGGGGAAATAAGTAAATGCTGGTCGTGATGCAGCAAGGCGCCAAAGAAGAGCAGATCGACGCGGTGATTGGCCGCCTGACGGATCTGGGCTTCGACGTCCACCGTTCCACCGGCGTGATTCATACTGTGCTGGGCGGCGTGGGCGGCAAAGAGGATTTCGACCTGGACGTCTTCGAGTTGATGGATGGCGTCAAGGAAGCGCATCGCATCAGCTCGCCGTATAAGCTGGCCAGCCGCAGTTTCAAGCCCGGCGGAACGGTGGTGAAGATCGGCGATGTGGAGATCGGCGCCCAACGCGTGGTGGTGATGGCCGGTCCGGGCAGCGTGGAGAACCGCGACCAGATCGAGCGCTCGGCCGATATTGTGGCGGCCGGCGGCGCGCAGGTGATTCGCGGCGGCGCCTTTAAGCCGCGCAGTTCGCCCTACGCCTTGCAGGGTCTGGGCGAAGAGGGCCTGAAGCTGCTGCGCGAGGCCGCCGACCGCACCGGCCTGCTGGTGGCGAGCGAAGTGATGGACCAGACCCAGATTCCGCTGGTGGCGCAATATTCCGACATCCTGCAGGTGGGCGCGCGCAACATGCAAAACTTCAACCTGCTGCGCGAACTGGGCAAGCAGCGCAAGCCGGTGCTGCTGAAGCGCGGGATTTCGGCTACCATCGAAGAGTTGCTGCTTTCGGCGGAATACATCATGTCCGGCGGTAATTATGATGTGATCCTGTGCGAGCGCGGTATCCGGACTTTCGAAACTTACACTCGCAATACCATGGATATTTCCGCCATTCCGGTGGTGAAGAAGTTGTCGCACCTGCCGATTGTGGCCGACCCGTCGCACGGCACGGGACGGCGCGACAAGGTGCTCCCCATGGCGCGCGCGGCCGTGGCCGCGGGGGCCGACGGGCTGCTGGTGGAAGTGCATCCCGACCCGGACCGCGCCCTCAGCGACGGCGCGCAATCGCTGCGGCCGGAGCAATTCCAGGAAATGATGCGCCAACTGAGAATCCTCGCGCCGGCGGTGGAGAGGACCATCTGAAGACCGTTGCCATTGCCGGGACCGGGTTGATCGGCGCGTCGTTCGGCCCGGCCCTTCGCCAGGCCGGGTTCGACGGCGCAATCCTCGGAGTCCAGGCTCGTCAAGAAATAACCGCTCCCTTCGGTCGCGGCTCGGAAACGCGCAGTGCCGATACTGAGCCGCGACCAGAGGAAATGATGCGCCAACTGAGAATCCTCGCGCCGGCGGTGGAGAGGACCATCTGAAGACCGTTGCCATTGCCGGGACCGGGTTGATCGGCGCGTCATTCGGCCTGGCCCTTCGCCAGGCCGGGTTCGACGGCGCAGTCCTCGGAGTCCAGGCTCGTCAAGAAATAACCGCTCCCTTCGGTCGCGGCTCGGAAACGCGCATTGCCGATACTGAGCCGCGACCAGAGGAAATGATGCGCCAACTGAGAATCCTCGCGCAGGAGAGGACCATCTGAAGACCGTTGCCATTGTCGGGACCGGCTTGATCGGCGCGTCGTTCGGCACGGCCCTCCGCCAGGCCGGGTTCGACGGCGCAATCCTCGGAGTCAGTTCGCCGCCCGCCATGGAGAGAACCATCTGAAGACCGTTGCGATTGTCGGGACCGGGTTGATCGGCGCGTCGTTCGGCCTGGCCCTTCGCCAGGCCGGCTTCGACGGTACAATCCTCGGAGTCAGCTCGCCGCGCGCGGTGGAGAGCGCCATCGAAGCCAGCGCCATCGACCGCGCGGCGCCCCTCGTCGAAGCCGTCGCGCAGGCCGACCTGGTCTTCCTTTCGTCCACCATCGGCCGGATTCTCGATGCCGTCCGCCACCTGGATCCGCTGGTGCGGCCCGATGCGCTGGTCACCGACGCGGGCAGCACCAAGTGCGAAATCGTCGACCTGGCGCGGCAAACCCTGCGCCGCTGCCAGTTCCTGGGCGGCCATCCGATGGCCGGCAAGGAGACCCGCGGAGCGGCGGCCGCCGATGCCGGCCTCTTCCAGGGACGCACCTGGGTGCTGACTCCCGCCGAGCCCGCCGAGCTCGAAACCCCGATGGCGCGCGAGTTCCAAACATGGCTGGAGCGTATCGGCGCGCGCCTCGTGGTGCTCGATTCGGACGAACACGATCGCATCGTGTCGCGCACTTCGCACCTGCCGCAACTCGCGTCTACCGCGTTGGCGTCGCTGCTGGGCGATGTCCGGCGGCTGGAAGTTTCCGGCTCGGGCCTCACCGATATGACGCGCCTCGCCGCCAGCTCGTACGATCTTTGGCGGGACATTTTGGCGACCAACTCCGGGCACATCGAGCGCGCCTTGGCCGACTATATACAGAAGCTGGAGCACATGCGCGAGAACCTTCGGACGCGGCAGCTTCAACGGGAATTCGAACGCGGCGCCGCATCGGCGGGCCGCTTACGGCGGACAGTGTGACGGCGTGCCCGTATTCTGTCCGTCAAATTAGGATAAACTACGCATGAGGCTAGGTATAGTTTCTCGACCACCGGCGGACAGTCCGTCCGAAGGTGAGCCCGCGGCCTTCCCGGCGCGGCGGACCAGACGGTCCGGCGCACCGAATGCCGAGAGTAAGGATTTCAAAATGGAACAAAAGCTCAAGATCGCCGTGTTCATCGATTTTGACAATATCGAGATCGGCGTTAAGTCCACGCTGCACCGCGAATTCGACGTCGCAGCCGTGCTGGACGCGCTGAAAGAACGGGGCGAAATCGTCACCAAGTTCGCATATGCGAACTGGGGCCGACAGGAATCCGCCACGCGGGCGTTGGCGGAGCACGCGGTACAAATGGTACAGCGCGATCCTTCGCCGCGCGGCGACAAGAATGGCGCCGACATCAATCTGGCGCTGGATGCGCTGGAGATGGCCTTCACGCACGATCACATCAACGCCTACGCGATAGTCAGTGGCGACAGTGACTTCATCGCGCTGGTCAACAAACTCAAACAATACGACAAACGGATCTTCGTGGTGGGCGGCCGCGCCTTCACCAGCACCATCCTGCAGAAGAACTGCCACGAATTCGTGGCGTACGAATCCATGATTGACGACCGTCCGCGCTCGGGCGGCCACGGGCAACAGCAACAACAACAACCGCCGCCGCAGCCGGCGCAGCAGCCGCAGCAACAGGCGCCGCCACCGCAGCAGCAGCAGCAACCGCAACAGCACGCGGACCGGCCTCCGCAGCAGCAGCAACAACCGCAACAGCAGCGGCAGCCGCATAAGCGCGTGGCGCTCGATCTGGCGCAGTCCATGCCGCTGGTGGAGCGCGCCCTCGGGGTGCTGGAACGGCGCGAAGTGCGTCCGCAGCTCGGCCTGCTGAAATCCACCATGCTGCAGCTCGATTCCACCTTCAACGAAAAGGCCTACGGCGCCAGTTCGTTCACCGATTTCGTGGAAAAATTGCAGAAGGCCGATTATGTGGAAGTCACCGGCGGCGAAGGCCGCTACATGATCCGCATGAAAGGCGGCGGGGCGGCTCCGGAGAAGCCCGGCGCCAAGCCCGAAGAGGCCATCCCGTTGCTCCGCGACGTGCTCGAAACCCACCGCCTGGATATCGACAACGGCGCCCCGGCCGAAGAACTGGCCGAATGGGTGCATCAGGATCAGCCCAATTTCGACTGGCGCCAATACGGCTTCCAGGAATTCAGCGAGCTGCTGAACTACGCGCAGGACAAGGGGCTGGTGCGCATCCAGGCCGACGAGGAGAAAGGTCTCACCGTCTACCTGGGCGCCGAATTCCATCCGCCGTCCGCGCCCCCGCAACCGGAACCGACGGTCGAAGAGATCGAGGAAGAACTGGACGAGCCGCAGCCGCTGGTCCCCGGACAGCCCACCGCTACCGGCGAGATCCCGCTTCCCGAGCTGCCCCCCAAGGTGCAGCGCCGTCCGCGCGCGCCGCGCAAAACGGCTTCCGTCGAGGGGCAGAAGAAGCGCTCGCCTTCTTCGCGTCCACGTAAGAAACCACAGAACTAACTTTTACCGACGTGCGCGGCTCTGTAAACTCGATTGGGTACCGGGCCGCGCTCGTCGCCTTCCTGCTCGCCTACTTCCTCTATTTCACTTACGATGGCCTGCGCGTCCACTTCGCCGTGGACGACATCGGCAACATGGCCCACTACTATCGCGGCGGCCCGCTCGCCCTCGCGGTCTCGCAGTTCACGCTATGGCGCGGCGACTATCGTCCCATGGGCGGGCTGTTCTACGTTCCCATCCTGACCTTCGCCGGCCTCAATCCGGTGCCGTACCAGGCGGCCCTGCTGCTGATCCTGCTTGCCAACGTGTACCTGGTCTACCGTCTCGCCCGCCTGTTGCAAAGCAAGCCAACCCGCACCGATGGGGCGCGGGCACTTTCCACTGACCACCCGCCGGCACTTGGCTTCCAAGCCGCTGATCCCGAGGAGCTTGCCGGAGATGTCGCCGCCTCGCGTCAGGCGCTGGTTCGTGGCGCTGGAGACTGCCCGAAGGGCGGACTCCCGCTCTTGCCCGCGGCGCCGGGACTCTTCCCGGCGCCCTTCGGGCAGGCCGGAGTGCCTGCGCCGCCGACATCGGCGCGCCATGCGGGGCATGCTTCTCTCGCCGCCTCGCTCGCCGCGCTCGTCGTCTGCTATCACGCCGGCCTGCACAATCTCTACTACAACGCCGCCTGCGTCTACGACGTCCTCTGCTGCTTCTTCTACTTGGCCGCGATCGTCTATTACTTGTGGATCCGCCAGGCCGGCCGCGTACCCGGAGCGCGCCAGACCGCGCTGTTCCTGGCGCTCTACCTGTGCGCCCTGAACTCCAAAGAAATGGCCGTGACGCTTCCGCCGATGCTGTTGGTCTACGAATGGATTTATCACCGGCCAGTCGCGTTCATACCATGGCTGCGCGGCCCCGCGCGAGTGGCGCTCTTCGCCGCTGCGCTCACCGCGCTCGACATCTACGGAAAACTTTTCGGACCGGACCCGCTGGTCAACGCCGAAGCCTACCACCCGGTATTCCTCCTCCGCCGGGTGCGCGATTTTCAGCGCCTGTCCCTGGGCGACCTGCTCTTCGGCTGGGGCCCCGGCTGGGGCGGAATCCTCCTGCTCTGGGCCGCGCTGGCTTACCTGGCGTGGCGCCGCGACCGGCCGGTCCTGCGCTTCTTGTGGTGGTTCATGGTGCTGACGCCGCTGCCCATCGAGTTCCTCGTCGGCCGGAGCCAGGCCTGTCTCTACATTCCCATGGTGGGCTGGGCGATCTTCGCGGCGGTGGTCTTTCTCGATCTGGCCGAGGCGCTGGCCGGCGTGTTGGAGCGCGAGCCGCTAGGCCGCCGTCTGGGACGAAGCGGAATTGTCGCCCTGCTGATTGCCGGGGCCATTTTCTTCTGGGCTCGCCAGAATCGGCAATACAAGAGCACCTACGCCGAACCCGTCATGGCATCGCTGGGCCACGAGAGTTGGGACGTGATCCAGCAATTTCGCGCCGTCAATCCCCGTGTGCGTCCCGGCAGCAAGGTGGCATTCCTGGACGACCCGTTCCACAGTTGGGACATGCTGTTCGTAGCGGAGCTCTGGTTCCGCGACCGCACTCTCGACATCCATGTGCAGCGCCACGGCCCGCTCACACCGCAAGAACTCTCCCAGACGGACTACATCTTTACGTTCGACAACGGCAAGCTGGTCCAGTTGAAATAGGGCTCGTCATAAAATAACCGCTCCCTTTGGCACCGGCTCGGACACGCCAGTCGCGGCAGAAACGCAAGACGCCGATACTGAGCCGGGCCCAAAGGGCACCCCACAGGGAGCGGTCGCCGCGAACCCGTGTGCCCGGGGACCAAGCTGGCCGTTGAGTCCGGCGATGCGGGGGCGCGTGATAAGCTGCTGTTATTGATTTCCCGTAATCGAGCATGGCGCTTCGCGCTTGCGAGCCTCGAAGCCGTGCTGGAGCAACCCGTGGGCGCGAAATGAGCCGTTTGCGGTTCCAGCGAATCGCGTGGACGATCGCCTGGCGCGACTTGTGGACCGGGCGCAGACACTTTGCGGTGGGGCTGGCGGCTCTGGCCGTGGGAGTGGCGGCGATGAACGCATCCCGCGCGCTGGGCGGCGAGTTTTCCAGCCGCCTCAACGGCGATTTGCGCCAGTGGATCGCGGCCGACGCCACGGTGACGCTACGCCAGCCTCCGTCGGAAGAACAAGACGGCGAGACGGTGAAGCTGGCACGCGAGGGAATCGAACTGACCGAATCTCTCGAGACATTCAGCATGGCCTCTTCGGATCAGGCGGCCGATCCGGTGTTGGTCTCCGTCAAGAGCGTGGATGCGCGCCGCTACCCTTGGTACGGCTCGGTGGAACTGGAGCCGCACTTGCCGCTTGCCGAGGCGCTGCGGCCGGACACGCTCGTGGTATCCCGCACGCTGGCCGACCGCCTCGCGGTGGCGCCTGGCAATCGGATGCTGCTCAACGGCGTGGATTTCCGCATCGCGGCGATTCTCTCTCGGGAGCCCGATGGCATGGCCGCAGCCCCTCACGCAGTCCCCAGGGTGATGCTGTCTAGCGCCGCGTTCGCGCGGGCGCGGATCGTCCTCCAGGGCAACGCCATCACGTGGCGGCTGCTCTTTCGCATCCCGCCCGGCAGCGATGCGGGAGGGTTGAAGACCAGGCTGCAACAGGCCTTCCCGGATGGCCAGGTAGCGGACTATCGCGACCACGGCGACCCCCGGGCGGCGGCCGCGCTGAATGCCGCTCTCACCTATCTCGACCTGACGGCGTGGACCGCCTTTTCGCTCGGCTCGCTGGGGGTGGCCCTGGTGATCTACCTGCACCTCGAACGCCGGTTGGACACGATTGCGGCGATGCGGGTGCTGGGCGGCCGGTGGGGACAGATTCTGGCGGTCTACCTGATGGAAATCGGATGCCTCTCGCTGGCCGGCTGCGCGATCGGCGTTGCTATGGCCGTTCCCCTGGAGCGGGCATTTCTTTGGATGATAAGGGGACCGTTGCCGGTTGCGGCGCTGCCGTGGCGATGGTCGCAAGCCAGTGAGGGCGTGGGCTTGGGTGTGCTTTCCTCTCTGGC
>Ga0182018_10003061_pt1 | contig 15612 bp, 14 predicted proteins | sample 812P2MmetaG_FD_120490 | JGI IMG/M metagenome (GOLD analysis project Ga0182018, IMG submission 120490) | Permafrost microbial communities from Stordalen Mire, Sweden - 812P2M metaG | ecosystem: Environmental > Terrestrial > Soil > Wetlands > Permafrost | place: Sweden: Stordalen | collected...
AGGAATTTGCATTAAGATTAGTCGGCGTGTGATTTAGTTTTGACTCCCAACTCAGCCTTAAGACACTTACTACTAAAGCAATTAATCGTGAACCATGCTGAGTGGATAATAGCCCCGAAAACGCTTCCCATATGAGGCTCTGGCAAACTAGACGAGACCCCCTGCTTGGCCGGGGGTCTCGTCGATTGTCTGTGTAGATTCGCTGATCGAGCAAGCACGCTCGGGCAGCGTCTTGCCACCCTGTCCGCCCGGAACCCTCTAGCTTGCGGCGGGTTCTTTCTTGACTGGCAGCGCGGCGGTAGCGGCCTTCTTCTGGCTCTTCACTTTAGCCCAACGCTTGCGCTGAGCGTCGGCGATAGCCTTACGGGCCTTGGCACTCAGTTTCCGGCGCGTCTTTGCCTTGGGAAGGAGGGCGGGGGAAGCGGTGGTCGCGCTCTTGCTGACAGGCGTTCTGGCGGCATCCGTGAGGATAGCGCGTGCCTGGCGAAGCTTCGCGATCTCTTCATCAATGGCGTTCAATATTTGGTCGTTCAATTTGTTCCTTTCGAGGGTGGCGGGGGAGGAGGTAAAAACATAACTAGCGCTCCTAGGAAAGAATAGCAGGTTAGCTGCCCGGCGATTCTCCATTGTGGTAGGCCTCCGCCGGCTTTGGAGCAATTTCATGTTTACCATGCTGTGGCGAACCCTGGGTATGCAGCCGTCCTCTAACGGGCGGCTTTGCCACCGGCAGTGATTTACACCAAAAATGAAAATGCCTTCGCGGACCATGTAAGGAAGAACCTTCCTCAAAGGAACCCTGATGTTGGCAGCAGTGCCGAGTTTCTGGTCTGAGCCGGACTCGATGTGGGGCGTACCGGTACTCGACACCCATCTCCACCTGCGGCGTCACGAACGCGGTCTGGTTGACCAGATCAGTGGATGAAGATAAAGCCAAAGAAGAGGTGAAGTGGACCGCAATCGAACCGCTTTTGTGCTCTCGATTAAGAAGATGACAGGGCGCCGCGCTCAGGAGTGGCCCTCTTTGGTTGTGAAGCCCAGTAGCTGCCTGAAGCTGATCGGGTCGATCGGACCTTGAAGAGCGCGGATAAGGTCGTGCTCCGGCTGGCCCAGATGAAACAGGGAACGTAATCAGGCAGACCTGTCAACGCGGCGAAGTTGGGCAGCGTACCAAATGTCATCGGGGGCCTGCTCGGCAGCGATTCTACCAGAGGGTACGGAGCCACCTTCATCCGTGGCTTCTATGCTTAGGTTGCCATTGGTAGATGCATTTGAGCGAGCGCCGGGCGCGGCGGTTTCGCTCCATGTTGTCTTTCGCAAGATCACATGGCAAAGCAGGACACGGCTGTTCAAGATTCATTCGTGACAGTCAATAAGTAACAGACAATGTTACTTGTACCGACGGTCACCCGGGCCATGGTTACCGATTTGCGCGCCAGTAATGGCGCGAAAGTGACACCGCTCGTTCGGTCCGCTACCCGTTTCGTAAGATGGCGTTCTGGCGGATCTGCAGTAGTCTCACTCTTGTAGTCAGTCGCTGTGACGCGAGGGGGACCATGAAGCGGTATACGAAGGCACTTAAGGTGGCGATGCTAGGGGCGGCGGGCGCCGTGCTGGCGGCCGGTTGCGGAGATTCCAGAGTGGCAAGCAAGGCAAATCTTGCCTGGGCGCTCAACCACGATTACTCAGTCAATCAGGACTGCCTCTTCGCAAAGCCGATGCCATTCCCGTACGAAGTATCGGTCAATGACAAACTGCTGGCGGAGACCCGCCACCGCCTGGATGCGTTGGCCGAGGCTGGATTGCTGGAGAGGGAACAGAACCCTGAGGGCACCGACACCATCAACCGTTATGTACTGACGGCGGCCGGCAGCCGGACGGAAGGCAAGGGTCGTTTCTGCTATGGGCGCCGCCAGGTGACCAGCGTCGAGAAGTTCACCGCGCCGGTCGATTATCAGGGCATGCCGCTGACCAAGGTCGAGTACCACTTCGTGCTTAAGAACCCCCCGAGCTGGGCGAAAGAGGATGAAGTGCGCAACGCGTTTCCGATGGTGGCTAAGTCTATGTCGGACGAGCCGGTGGATGATGCCACGCTGGTGCTGACCCAAGATGGATGGGTATTGACCTACTAAAAGGCTGCGTCATTTTCAATGCCCCATATCTGGCAGGTTGTCTGTCGCCAGATATGGGGCTTCTTCGTTGTGAAGATAATGACAAAACCGGGCAGGTGCCCCACGTTCATTCTCTGACCGTATCCTCTCGTCCCCAGACCTTTGGCTTTGTGGCGCAGGACAGGGATGATCGACAATCTAAGCAGTTAGCAGTATGCGGAGATCGCGCAGGTTGTTATCGGTGGGGCCGGTGACCAGGGTATCGCCCAGCGCGGTGAAGAGCGGGTAGGCGTCGAACCTCGCCAGCGCAGAGGCAGGGTCGATCCCCAGAGCCTGGCTCCGGACCACCGTCGTCGCATCCGCGATGGCGCCGGCGGCGTCACTGTTTCCGTCAATGCCGTCGCTGCCGGCACTGAGCACCACGATCGGCTGAGTTGGCACTGCGGCGCTGTCATGGCCGCCGAGTTCCAGTGCGCAGGCCAGCGCGAACTGCTGGTTGCGGCCACCGGCGCCGTGCTCGTGGCCGAGGCGCACCGTCACTTCGCCGCCCGAGAGCAGACACAGCCTGGGGTGCTCGCGCCGCAGCCGATAGAAGCGATCCAGCAGATAGCGGGATGCATCGCCGTAATCCCAATCGTCACAGCTGGTGTCCATTATCACTTCATAACCCAAGGCCAAGGCCATTTCGCGGGCGGCGCCGATAAGGTCGTCGCTGGAAAGCAAGGTTTCGGCCGCCGCGCCTGTCAGGGCCGGTGTCTCGGGCAGATTGGGATCATCGAAGAAGGCCCGGACGTCTGGTGGGAAGCGCTCCGCAAGACGGTAGCGATGAATGATCTCGCGACATTCCGCCACCGTGGATGAGTCGGGGAGTGTGGGGCCCGAGGCTAACGCGTCGAGATAGCGGGGAGCTACGTCGGATACCAGCAACGAGAACCTCGCGGCCAGGGGCGCGGCAGCAGCCAGGCGGCCGCCCTTGACCGCGGAGAAGTGCTTACGCACCGTGTTGATCTCCGCGATGGTAGCGCCCGAGCCCACCAGGGCCTGGTATAAGGTTCGCGTCTCATCGAGCGAGATGTGCGGGTCCAAAGGCAGCTCGAACATGGCCGAGCCGCCGCCGCTGATGAGGAAAAACACAAAGTCCCTTGCACTTGTGCCGCGGAGCAGCTGCAGGGCGGCGCAGGCGGAGGCAAAGGAGTCCTGGCTGGGCAAAGGATGGCCGCCGGCGTAGTAGTCCACGCCAGGGTCCCGCTCGACGGGGAGTGAGGGTGCACAGCACACGCCGCCGGCCAACACATTAGGCAGGCGGGCGCGCAGCGTCTCCAGCATCGGCAGGGCGGCTTTGCCCAGAGCCACGGCGTGGATCCTGTCGTACTGGGCCAACGGGATGCAAACCGCATCGTCGCCTGCGATGGAAGAGAGAAACAGCGATTGGCCTTCAAAGCGAAGCCGGCGGTCGAAGGCGGCCGGAATGCTCGAGGCCCGGAGCGCGTGGTGAAAGATTCGGCGCGCCTCATCATGCAGCTCGCGGCGCTTGGTCTCGCTCGCGGCGGTGGTCATTTCGCCGTCACCGCGGGCACGAAGTGAGTTTCGATCCAGCCGCTCAGCGCAAGCTGCATCTGCTCCAGCTTGCCGGCGAAGAAATGATCGGCGTCTGGCACCAGCACCAGCGTGGCCGGGCTCGCGGCCGCGGCCACCACAGCTTCAATCTCCCCGCGAGGCCCGTATTCATCGGCCGTGCCGCTGACAAAGAGCTTGGGCTGCCGGCAGGTGGCGAGAAAGTTGTAGTGATAGTTCCGTCCCCCGGCACGGACGGGAAGGCCGAGCGCTGCGATGCCCTTGACCCGCTCATCGCCGCAGCAGGCGCGCAAACCGACGCTGGAACCGAAGGAGAAGCCGGCGAAGAGAATGGGCCGCTCGTACTCCCGTTGCAGCCAGTCAAGCGCGGCGCGCAGATCGCCCACCTCGCCGTGCCCTTGGTCGTGCGTGCCCTCGCTCAACCCAGCGCCGCGAAAGTTGAAGCGCAGCACGGGGAGCCCGAAGGACTGGAAGGCCTTCATGGCGTGATAGACGACCTTGTTGTGCATGGTGCCGCCGAAAAGCGGGTGAGGATGGCAGACCAGGGCTGCAAAGGGGGCGTCGTCCCGCCCCGTATTCAGCAGCGCTTCGATTCGGCCGGCAGGCCCGCGTAGATCCGCGACGCTGCGCAATCGCGCAGGACTGGCTGGGGGCTCAGCTTTGCTCTGGTTCAGGGTCATCGCTAGTTCTATGTATCCTAGAGCATTTTTTCTGTGCTCTGGCCTTTCCCAGGGAGCTAAACACGGCGAAATGCCAGCGAGCCTTTCTTGCATAGCAAGGGCAGGGCGCGCGCTCAGGTATGCTGAAAAACGATGAAGCCGCTCGACCCCCTGGACCTGACCCGCCGGCTGGTGGATATTGAATCGCTCACCTATAACGAGGGAGCGGTGGGCGCGTATCTCGACGCGCTGCTGCGCGAGCGTGGCTTTGCCGTAGAACGGACGGCGGTGGCCCAACCGGCGCAGAGCCGCTTTACTGGCGAACGCTTCAATGTGTATGGCGGTACCGGAGGGCGGCCGGATGTGGTGCTCTCCACGCACATGGATACGGTGCCGCCGTTTATCCCCAGCAGCGAGGATGATCTGTTCCTATATGGGCGGGGAGCTTGCGACGCCAAAGGGATTATCGCTGCGCAAGTGGCGGCCGCGGAGCGGCTGCGCGAGGCCGGGGTGGCCGTCGCGCTGCTGTTTGTGGTGGGCGAGGAGCGCGATTCTGCGGGAGCGCGGGTGGCCAACCTGCATGCCAAGGGAAGCCGGTTTCTGATCAATGGAGAGCCTACCGACAACCGGCTGGCATTAGCCTCGAAAGGAGCGCTCCGGGCCGAGATTCGGGCGCTCGGTACCATGGCGCATTCGGCCTATCCGGAGCTGGGCGATAGCGCCGTACACAAGCTCGTACAGGCCCTGCACCGGCTGCTGGCCGTCGAGTTGCCCAGCGTCGAGGGGATAGGGCCGAGCACGCTGAACGTCGGCGTGATCGATGGGGGACGGGCGCCGAACGTGATCGCCGATGCCGCCAATGCCCAGGTGCTGGTCCTCCTGGTGGGCCCTTCGGAGCCAACCCGCAAGGCCATCGAGGAGGCAGTCGCCGGTTTGGCCGAGGTGGAGTTTACCCTGGAAATACCCTTCATCCGTATGCGCCGGGTGGAGGGATTGGAGACCATGGTCGCGGCTTTCACCACCGATATTCCAGCGCTCAGCAACTGGGGTGAGCCGCTGCTGCTCGGTCCCGGTTCGATCCATGTGGCGCATACACCGTTTGAGAAGATCGCCAAGGGCGAATTGCTCCGGGCAGTGGATCTGTACTTCGACGTGGCGCGTCGACTCGCCGCATGAAGATTGCGCGATGACCACATTCGGCTGGCCAACGCGGCTGAAATACGGAGTGCTGGCTGCTCTGACAGGCTGGTTGGCCGGCTTCCTGGTCACCTTCCCCTTTGAACTCGCTCTGGCTCGGCGCTATGTGGATGGGAACCTACACCAGCTGCCCGATTCCTTGGCCGAAGGACTGGTGGTCTGGGCCGCCTTCAGCCTTTTCATGGCAGTGTCAGGCTTCGTGCCGCTGATGCTGCCGCTGGTCCTGCTGATTGCCCCGGCTTGGATCGTGCGCTGGCGCCGCATTCTGATTCCAGGAGCCCCGCTAGTCGCCCTCGTCGCTATCTACCAGCGCATGGGACTGTTGCACTTTCACTACTTCCGGCATACGAAAGCCCTTCGTGCTTTCTTCGACACCGCGCCCAATTTCTTCGTCCTCACATTCGCCCTGATGGTGGTCTGGGTGTATGTTGTCCTGGCGAAACGACGGCTCTCCGCTCTTTCCGCTACGGCTCCTTCGCCTCCAGAGGTTTAAAGCGATTTCTGTAGACTTGGGGCAGATGACACACCCCACCAACGCCCTCGCTGAAGCTTCCTCCTCATATCTGCGATCCGCCATGCATCAGCCGGTGCTGTGGCATGAATGGGGTGCCGAAGCTTTTGCCCGCGCTGCCGGGGAAGACAAGCCCATCCTTCTGGATATCGGCGCCGTGTGGTGTCACTGGTGCCATGTGATGGATCGGGAAAGCTATGAAGATCCCGGGCTGGCTGAGGTGATCAACCAAAACTTTATCGCCGTCAAGGTCGATCGCGACGAACGTCCGGATGTGGATACGCGCTACCAGGCTGCCGTCGCCGCTATCAGTGGACAAAACGGATGGCCCTTGACCGCGGTGTTGACTTCAGAGGGCAAGCCGTTTTTTGGAGGAACCTATTTTCCCCGAGACGACCGCTACGGCCGTCCCGGCTTCGAGCGTGTGCTGCGCAGCATGGTCGACGCATGGAAGACTCGCCGCGAGGAGGTCATGGAGTCGGCCGGCACCGTGGTGGAGGCCATCGAATACAACGAGAACTTTGCCGGCCGCGCGGGTAACCTGAGCATGAGCATCGTCGACAAGATGGTGGCGTCGGCGCTGGAGAAGTTCGACCGCCACCATGGGGGCTTTGGTTCGCAGCCCAAGTTTGCCCATCCTTCGGCCATCGACCTGCTGCTCGATGTAGCAACGCGCACGGGCAACGAAGCGGCCAGAGAGGCCGCCACAGTGACCCTGGAGAAGATGGCCCGGGGCGGCGTCTACGACCACCTGGGTGGGGGATTCCATCGCTATTCGGTCGATGAGGCGTGGGTGGTGCCGCACTTCGAGAAGATGCTGTATGACAACGCGGAGCTGCTGAAGAACTATGTGCATGCCTTCCAAAGCTATGTCGACCCCGAGTCCGCGCGGGTAGCCAAGGACATCATCCGTTGGATGGACGCGTGGCTTACGGACCGGGAGCGGGGCGGCTTCTATGCTTCGCAGGATGCGGACATCGATCTGGACGACGATGGCGATTACTTTACCTGGACGCGGGCCGAAGCCGCGGCCGTGCTCACCCCGGAAGAGATGGAGATTGCCGGGGCCTATTACGATATCGGCGATCTGGGGGACATGCATCACAACCCCGCCAAGAACGTGCTGCATGTGAAGCGGAACCTCGATGCGGTGGCTGCTCGTGCCGGCAAGACTCCCGCGCAGGCGGAGGAACTGCTGGCCGCGGCTCATGCCCGGCTGTACGCGGCGCGGGGTGAGCGCCCGACGCCGTTCATCGACACGACTGTTTATACCAACTGGAATGCCCTTGCCGTCTCCGCCTACCTGGAGGCGGCGCACGTGCTGCACCTGCCTCAAGTAAAGGCCTTTGCGCTGCTTACGCTGGACCGGCTGCTGCGCGAAGGTCTTGATGCGGAGCGCGGGCTGGCCCATGTGATCTCCTACACCCGCGGCGCCTCGACCGGGACAAAATGGGTTGCGGGCATGCTGGACGATTATGCCTTCCTAACCCATGCCTGTCTGGATGGCTGGCTGGCAACCGGTGCGGCAAAGTATTACCGGGCGGCGCTGGGATTGGCTAAGCGCATGGTGGCGGAGTTTTACGACTCCACCGGGGGAGGTTTTTTCGATGCTACGGCCAAGGGAGAAGCGCTACTGGGCGCCTTGACGGCACGGCGCAAGCCGCTGCAGGATTCGCCGACTCCGGCGGGAAACCCGGCTGCGGCCGCCGCGTTGCTGCGCCTGGAGGCGCTCAACGGCAGCGCCGCTCTGCGGGAAAAGGCGGAGGATACCCTGGAGGCGTTTGCGGGCGTGGTGGAACACTTCGGGCTCTACGTGGGAACCTATGGCTTGGCTCTCGAGCGCCTGCTGCTGCCGCCGGTGCAGGTGGTGGTGATTGGCGAAGATGCTGTTGCCGAGCGCCTGGACGCGGTAGCCACTGCTCGCTTTGCCGTGAACAAAAGCGTGATCCGCCTGACCCGGGCCCAGGTCGCGGGAGAGCTTCCACCGGTGCTGGCTGAAACGCTGCCCCTGCTTCCCGATCTCGACGCGGCGCACAGCTTCGCCGTGGTGTGCAAGGGAACCTCTTGCCTGCCACCCACTGCAGACCCGGACCAGCTGCTCGCCTTGTTGCAAGACTAGGTGGGATCTGCAGCTTTTCCATCCCAAGCTTTCCGCCAAGCGGTTACTCGCAGGTGAAAGGGTTGGTCTGGTTGGGTTTAGCTGCATCGCAAGTAAGTCTGGGGTTATTGTTATATCTGTTACGCATATGGTTACTTATCCAGTCGAATGGCTTGCGTTCTGCCGGCGACAGTGAGCATCTTGCGAAAATAATGGCCAATCATATTTTTGTTGTTATTCAAGCCGTGCTCTGTTACGTTCTCCAAATTCTTCGGCCCTACTTCAACCCGACAATCAAAAAGCAACATGCGTTGGAGGTTTCTCCATGTCCACGTATTTTTTGTATCTCTTGTGCCTGGAGTTTGTTTTCTGCCTGTAGCCCCCACTCCTTCCTGGGGTACAGGAAGCGGATACATCACCGTAACGGTGGCAAGTGGGCGATCATTCGGAACAGAACAACGCAACCGGCGGAGGAGGCGTGATGACGAACAACGACTACGTTGAGCGGCTGCTGAAAGAGGTCCACGCGAAGTTTGGTGACGACCCGTTACCCTCCGACCTGATCATCCGTTTTCCCAGCATCCATGGACCAGGCGGTAAGGACCTGACGTACGGCGATCTTTATGCGTATCCATCGCTGCAGGAGGCTCTTGCCTTCATCGTGCATTACACGCCGAGCAAGTGGCTGCTGGAACAGGAAGCTCCGGCGATCAGGAATCTGCGCTTGTTGCACCACCCGGAGCAAGCGATCGCGGAGTTTGAGGCCCAGCAAGCGGTTTCCGGTTCTTCGCAGGATGGTCCGGGAGACATCTACCGTTGGGCCAGGGATAACCAAGTTGCAGGAATATGCTTCTCCGGCGGCGGCATACGCAGCGCCACCTTCAATCTCGGCATATTGCAGGGACTGGCCAGGAGCGGCTGGTTGAACAAGTTCGACTACCTCTCCAGTGTTTCGGGCGGCGGTTATATTCACTCGTGGCTGGCTGCGTGGCTCAAGCGTAAGACCCTGGAGCAGACCGGGAAGCACCAGGACGAAACCCTATCTGACGAGGATCTGCGGGATGCATGGAAACACGTAGCCTACCGGTTGACGCCGTTGCCTGGGCGCACCGCCGGGGAGAAATATCAGACGGTCTGGCCGCGCCAGATTCAGTGGCTGCGCAGGTATAGCAACTACCTAACCCCACAGGTCGGCATGTTTACCAGCGACACCTGGTCGGCGGTGGCCATCTGGATACGCAATGTCTTGCTGAACCAGGCGCTGCTGATCGCGATCTTCCTGTGCATCCTGTCCGTTCCTCATATGTTGGCGCCCAGTGTGCGCCTGGCGGTTCAATCGACCGTGCACTGTCCCGGGAACGCACAGACCGCCGCTGCGCCGACCCCCGGCCCGGGGAAGGCAGTGGAGCTTTTCCGCTGCCTCTTCCAGCAATACTGGCATGGAAATTGGAGCCTGTCCGGGATGCTCCACTTCTTGAATAAGGCCGAGGGTATCCGGGGTGAGATTGTGGGTGCGTTGGCCTGCTTTGTTGTGGGCACGTTGCTGATCATCTTTCTGCTACGCAGGGAGTACGACTTTGCGCTGCAGCCAAGCGAGCCCGCAGGGCCGATCCGTAGATACCTTCGTCGGCTTCGCCGCTACCAGGTGTTTACGGCAAATTTCATGCTTTCCCTGTTGCTGGTGTTTGGCATCCTGTTGACGCGGGTCACGCTTAAACGCGGGGAGAGCGCCGTCTACCCGGCTGGGCTCTTTCTCCTGCTGCTTCTCCTGGTGTGGGCGGAGACTTTTTCCGGCGGCGCGCTGGGCGAAATCATGACGGTGCGCACCCAGAGACTGCAGCGGCGCGGCAAGAATCCGAAGGAGCACGCGCGGCGGGCCTTCGTCGCCTGGTCGTGCTGGCTGCTTTTGCTGGGAGTCCCGGCCGCCTTAGTGGGCGCCGCCGTAGGCGTGGCTATCGCAGCGCTGCTGCAGTCGTGGATGATGCAGTGTGCCGCAGACTGGCTAGGTCTCAGCAGCCCATATTCGTTGCAGATCGTGCTCGGCACGCTGCTCTTTTTCTGGTTGGCGCCGCTCACCATGATCATCGCATCCGGCCTCATCGGAAAGGACTTTCCCGACTGGCTGGGCGAGTGGCTCGGACGCATCCGCGGATACTCCCTGTTGATCGGCATCGGCTGGGTCTTTCTCTGTGGCTCTTCCTTGTTGATGCCCGGAGTTCTGCTTCACAAATATCACTGGACGTGGATCAAATGGCCGGCGGTTCTCGCCTGGGCTGCAACCACAGCCGCCGGCGTGCTGGGCGGCAAGAGCAGCGAGACCAGCGGTACGCAGAGTACCTCCGTGAGTAGTGGAGGCAAAATCCTTGAATTAGTTGTCCTGATCGGCCCTTATGTCTTCATCGCCGGGCTGGTCTTCTTTTTGTCCCTGGTGCTGGAGGAAGTCCACGCACCGTTGGCTGATCGTTTCTTCCCCGGATGCGATATGTTTTTTTGGGCGGCAGCCATTGGGTTCTTCCTTTTCCTCGCGGCCCTGCTCGGATATCGCCTCGACATCAACGAGTTCTCAATGCACAGCTTTTATCGCGACCGTTTAACGCGATGCTACCTGGGCGCTTCCAATTTGATGCGTAGCCCAAGTCCGGTCACCGGTTTTGATCAGCGGGACACCGCCGATCTACAGATCGCGCAGCTGACCCAGGAGATGAAGTATCCGGGACCTATCCCGATCTTCTGCTGCGCCATGAATATCACCCTGGGAGAAGACCTTGCTTGGCAGCAGCGCAAGGCTGCTTCCTTTGCCTTCACGCCGTTTTACAGCGGATATACCGTAGGCTGGACGGGAAACGACGACGATATCCGGTTCAACGGTTTTGTACCCACCAGGTTTCTCTATGAAGGCGATCCGAACCAGACAAAAGATATGGGTGGTCCGAACATAGCCACGGCGATGGCCGCTTCAGGGGCTGCGGTCAGTCCCAACTGGGGCTATCACACCAATCCTGCGACTGCATTTCTGATGACCATGTTCGATGTACGGCTGGGACTGTGGATCCCCAATCCCCGCCGCTCCGAACTTGCCGGTCAGAAATTGTGTGTGAAGCCAGACAATCCCAGCACTCCGGCTTCGCCAAAATTCGCCCCTTGGTGGCTCACCAGCGAACTGCTGGGGAGCGTGGACGATACCTCGAAATACGTGTATCTGACCGATGGCGGCCACTTCGACAATATGGGGCTATATGAACTGGTGCGGAGGCGCTGTTACAAAATCGTGATCTGCGATGCCGAGGAGGATGCCGGTTACATTTATGAGGGCATCGGCGACGCGATACGTAAATGCCGCATCGACTTTGGCGCCGAGATCGACCTGGATCTCTCCGCACTTTCACCCAATACGCGCAGCCATCTTAGTCCCGCGCATATCATTCGCGGCAGCATACGTTATCCGGAAACTCCTGTTGGAACGGGCGAAGTTATGGGAGAGGTTTTGTATATCAAGGCCTCGCTCACCGGCAAAGCGCCGAGTGATCCGCCCGCCGTCCCGGTAAAGGGCAGCGTAGAGTTGCCCGATGTGGCGGGCGATGTGCAGAACTATAAGCTGCAGCATGAGCATTTTCCCCACGACTCCACCGCCGAGCAATGGTTCACGGAGTCGCAGTTTGAAAGCTATCGCCGATTGGGTCAAAGCATCGTCGACGGACTCCCGGAACTTTTCCTGCGTTGACGCGGAATCGACCACGATCCTTCACGGTTCTGGAAATAGCAGTGGTCGCCATGCAGGTGGGACAGACAATGTGCTATTCCCCGGTAAAAGGATTGGTCTCGTTAGGCTTGGCCATTGTGGGGTCAGGGGCTTTTGCCGCCTCTGTCTCACGCGTCGCCGTTGTGGACTGTCCGGGGCCGCTGAGCACGCGGTAGGGGCTGCCCGGCAGCAGGTTGTGCTCCTCCAGCGCCAGGCGGATGCGCCGCTGCATCTCCCGCATGGCATCGAATTGTCTGCGCGCCAGCGTCCTGATCTGGATGGGGTAGATGACCTCGGTGCCCTTGATGGAATCCACCCCGAACACCTGTGGATCGGCGAGGAAAATATCCTTGAAGGCCGGCTCGTTGCGCACCTCGAGCGCAATCTTCTTCAACAACGGGATTACCTGATCAGGATTGGCGGAGAAGTCGACCGAGACGTTCAGCGTGGAGACCGAGAAGCCTCGAGTCTGGTTGGCCACGTTGGTGACCTGACTGTTGGGGATAATGTAGAGCGTGCCGTCAAAACCCCGGACCGTAGTCTTGCGCAGCGTCATGGTTTCCACCGTGCCGGTCATCCCCGCCAGGGTGACTACGTCGCCCACGTTGTACTGATCTTCAATCAGGATCAGGATCCCGTTTAGCACGTCTTTCACGATGGTCTGCGCGGCCAGGCCGATGGCCACGCCCGCCACGCCCGCACTGGCTAGGAACGGCCCCAGGTTGAAGTGGAGAACATTCTCCATAATCTGCAGAAAGGCCAGGATGGCGACGATGACGATGCCGGTGGCGCGGATGACCGTGGCCAGCGTACGCACCTGCGCGCCGCTGGCGTGTCCCAGGTTGTCCCGGCGCTCGGCGACCTTGATGACCCGGATGGTAATGAAGTTGACCAACATGATCAGCGCCCAGGCATAGAGCGCGATAAATATCAGCTTCGGGAGCCCTGTGTGGAGGAACTCCTGCACATCGGAGAGCCACTCCTGGTCAAGACCGCGAAGGAACGAAGGCACAGGCTCGCTCCAGCTGAGGATGGCAAAAGCCACCGAGACGTAAGGGAAAAGGGTGGAGTACACTGACACCCTATGATGCGGGCAGCAGTGTGGTTGGTTGCGGCAATGCTGGGTCTGGGCGCGGGCTTGGTCGCGACCGCTGGCGGCGCCTCCAGTCCACAGCAGGCAGGGAGTGCCCAAGCCGCGGCGCCGGCGAAAGCCGGAGATGACCCAGCCTGGGGTGAACCCACCGATGAGCCGGTGCAGGCCGGACAGACCCCGCCGGCTACAACTCCTGAGCAAGCTGGGGATGCCCCGGCCGCCGAGCCGAATAATGCCCCCAAAAAAGACGCAGATGGCCGAAGCGACAAGTCAGTGCCGGCCGGGCAGCCCACCCCGCCGCCCACGCCTGAACAAGCTGGGAGTGCCCCGGGCACGGAGCGGGAAAAAGCCGGCAGTACTCCGGCCACAGAGCCGGAGCAGGCCAAGCAGGCCGCCCTGACGCTGCCCGCTGGAACTCCGGAGCAGCAGCAACTGGAGAAAGACACGTCCCGATTACTGCAGTTGGTGCAGGAGTTGAAGGTCGAAGTGGAAAAAGCCGGAAAGGACACGTTATCGCTGGCCGCCATCCGCAAGGCCGATGAGATTCAGAAGCTGACAAAAGACCTCAAGGAGAGGATGAGAGAACGGGGGCAAGTTCCTGGAAACAGGCCCTAATCGGCCTGTTTTATCGCAGAAAGTGTGAGGGTAGAGTGAGGGGCTTATTGGATAGGTGGGTGCGGGTGGGGCTAGTGACCGTGGTTGGCAGCATGGCAGTCGCGGTCAGCCTGGGGATGACGCCGATACAGTTCGGTGCTGGTGCTCCCGACACTCCTTCCGTGGAAACCCTGGGACAGTTCGGTCGCCAGCACCCACGGGACGACGAGCAGTCCACGATGTCGCGGGAAATGCAGAGAAACCAGATAAAGCGGCTCAGTGAGCAGCGGCAGCAGCAGGTGCTCTCCGACACCGCCAGGTTGCTGAAGTTGGCGACGGACTTGAAGGCTGAAGTGGACAAACGTGAGCCGGATCCGTCACCGGTGGCCGTCATCAAAGAGGCGGACGAGATCGGCAAGCTGGCTAAAAGGGTCAGCGACAAAATCAAGGCTCAGTAGGGACTGGGGATACTGCTCCACGCCCCGGTGGGGAACACACTTCTCGAACCCAACATCTTTAGCAGCCGATCACCCGTTCTCTTCTGAGGAATGACCATAGCACAAGTTTCCATGCAGAAAATCTATGTTGGTGTCGACGTGGGTGGTACCAAGACTGCGGTTGTAGTTTCTGCGCGCCCCCCGGTCAACCTGGGACGAGTGGAGTTCGCTACGCAGCCGGAGTGCGGGCCGGAGCCCGCTCTCGTTCGCATCCAGCAATCGGTGCGCAGCCTGCTGGCGCAGCATGGCTTCGGCGAGGAGCAGATCGCGGCCATCGGGGTTAGCTGCGGTAGCCCGCTCGATCGGGAAAAGGGAATCGTTCACGCACCGCCCAACCTTTCTACCTGGGTGGACGTACCTATCCGGCGGCTGCTCGAAGAGGCTTTCCACACCACCTGCCGGGTGGAAAATGACGCCAACGCGGGTGCTGTGGCGGAACATCGATTCGGTGCGGGCATGGGCACCGACCACATGGTCTTTCTCACCCTGGGAACGGGCTTGGGCGCCGGCATTATCGCCGGCGGCAGCTTATACCTGGGGGCTAAAGGCGACGCGGGTGAGATAGGCCACGTGCGGCTTAGCCCGACCGGGCCGGTCGGTTACCACAAGGCGGGCTCGATCGAGGGCTGGGCCAGCGGCGGCGGCATTGCGCAGCTCGCCGTGCGTATGCTGGCGCAAGCGGAAAGGCGCGGCCGTTCGAGCATGTTGCAGGCACAGGTGGCTAGGGGCGGGGTTTTGACCGCGCGCGATGTTGGCCATGCCGCGCAGTCTGGAGATGTCGTCGCGCTGAGGATCCTGCGCAGCTCTGGCGCGCGGCTCGGCCAGGCGATTGCCATGCTGATCGACGTGCTGAATCCGCAGCGCATTGTGCTCGGAGGCTTGGCCATGCGCCTGGGCGAGTCATTGCTTGCGCCCATGCGCAGAGTGATCGAACGCGAGTCTTTGCCGCAGTCGTTGCGGGCCTGTGAGATTGTTCCCGCCGCCCTGGGGGAGCAGATCGGCGATGTTGCTGCGCTCTGTGTAGCAATGGGGCTCGAAGGAAAAGGGAGTAGTTTGTGAGTAAAACGGTTTTGCGTGATGGTCTTGCTGGCTCATCGCCGCATTTCTTCGCAGCCTAAAATGAAAACACTTCAAGGGTGAATCGGATGAGTGGAAGATTGGCGGGGAAGACCGCTGTAGTTACAGCCGCGGGACAGGGAATCGGACGGGCCACGGCGATCGCCTATGCCCAGGAAGGCGCCGCCGTGTGGGCAACGGATATCAACCGGGCTGCGCTGCAATCTCTTGGCAAGGAACAGCCACAGATCGTATGCCGCGAACTCGATGTGCGCAATCCGAAGGAGATTGATCAGCTCGCTGGCCAGCTCGCGGAGCCTGACATTTTATTCAACTGCGCCGGGTTCGTGCATCACGGGACCATACTCGACTGCAGCGAAGAGGATTGGGAATTTTCCTTCGACCTGAATGTCCGGTCTATGTATCGCACCTGTCGCGCCTTTCTGCCCGGCATGGTACGCGCCGGCCGGGGAAGTATCGTCAAC
>Ga0182018_10003062_pt1 | contig 15608 bp, 13 predicted proteins | sample 812P2MmetaG_FD_120490 | JGI IMG/M metagenome (GOLD analysis project Ga0182018, IMG submission 120490) | Permafrost microbial communities from Stordalen Mire, Sweden - 812P2M metaG | ecosystem: Environmental > Terrestrial > Soil > Wetlands > Permafrost | place: Sweden: Stordalen | collected...
CCAGACCACGCCGAGCCCATAGTACCCGTCCGGATCGCTCACTCCCGCCTGTTTCGATACGTCGGTAAACGTACCGTCGCCGTTGTTATGAAACAGCGAGTCGCCGGCGCCGCGCAGCCCTCGCGGCCCACACTGCACATCCAGCCCCCTGTATTTGCAGAACGACGCGCTTCCGAATTTGGGCATGTCGTCCAGGTGGAAATCGACATAATTGACGACCATCAGATCGACAAACCCGTCATTATCGTAATCGCCGAAAGCCGCCCCTGTGGAATAGCGCCCATCGCGAACGTGGGCTTGTTCCGTCACGTCGGTGAAGGTGCCATCGCCATTGTTGCGGTACAAAACGTTGCCGCCGAGACAGGTGAGATAAAGGTCGGGCCAGCCGTCATTGTTGTAATCACCAACCGCCCCGCCGTTCGCGAGGCACGAAGAATTCAACCCGGATTTCGCCGTCACATCGGTAAAGGTACCATCGTGATTGTTGTGGTAAAGGGCTCCCGAAGCACGTACTCCCTTGAGTGCCTGGTCGACCATGGGCTGATTCGTGAAATAGATATCCGGCCAGCCATCGCGGTCATAGTCGATCAGAATCACTCCGCCGCTCATCGACTCCATGATGTATCTCTTCGAAGGATCGGATGCATGCGTGAAGGTGATATGCGTGGATTCCGTGATGTCTTCCAGCTGCGGAATCGGCCGCCCGCTGCACTTCGTCGCCTTTGCGCCTAGTGGCGGTGGTGGCGGCGTCGGATGACCCTCGCCCATCTGCGCGGCGGCAATGCTCATCGCGCAGAATGCAACGGCTACAGGCCGCAGGGACCTCAGCAATCGAATGAACAAACCTATGGGATCCTTTCCTGGTGGCTCTGCTGCCTGATGGCATCCGTAACACGCGCGCGCGCCCGGGCTTTGAGCCCCTTGTAAATCTCCAGCTCGCGGTCCGCATCCGCGTCGCGGCCCAGCTTTCGATAGGCCGACTGCAATTGATAGTGTATGTAATCCTTGTCCGGGGTCAGGCTGGCGGCGGCCTGCAGATGTGCCGCCGCGCTCGTGAAGTCTCCGCGATCGAGCAGAATCTTCCCCGCTTCGTACTGCGCATTCGCATAGTCCGGGTTTGCGGCAATCACCTTCAGATACAACGCGAGCGCGTCGTCGATCTTCGATTCCTGCTGATCGACAAACCCGAGGTGGTACAGGGCATCGGGTTCATCAGGCACGGTGTTCAGCTCAGCCTGAAATTCCTTTGCGGCTTCCGGCCAATGCTCCCAGCGGATGTAGGCCAATCCCTCATAGAAATGCGCTCTCGGCAGATTCGCATCCGAGTCGAGGGCGCGCTCGAGCGTCGCGACCGCGCGCGCATAATCCCCAATCTCGGTCCAGAGCTGACCCACGAGGAGCAGGGTCTCGGGCGCACGCGGTTGCGTCTCATACGCGGCCAGCACTTCCATGGCCTTCTTCATGTCGCCGGTATGGGCCAGCGAAGCCGCCCACGCGTAGCCCGTCTCGCTGTCCGTCATGCCGACTGACCCCAGCGGCTCAAACGTCCGGGCGGCATCCGCATATTTGTCCGTAGCGAACCAGGACAAACCCAGCATCCCGCGCACCGCGGAAGAGTCGTCCCCCTCCCGCACAGCCGCCGAAAGCGCGCGCGTGGCCTCCGCATAGTCCTTCGTGCGAAAAGCGCACAGGCCAAGGTTCTTCTCCAGCCCCGGCAGTCCACTGTCCCAGTGCTCGGCCTGCTGGTAGAAACCAAGAGCCGCGGGATAATCCTTCTGAATTGCATTGGCCGTCGCCAGATCGTTATAGGCGAAAGCCAGAACCGACTTTAGTGCGCGCTCCCGCTGCTTCGCCGCCGCCAGCTGTGCGACCGTCAGGCTGCGGCCCCCGGAAGCATCGTCGTGCACAGGGGGCGCCGACTGATCCTCCTGCTGGCGGGTCAGCGGCACCACCGCCACGCCCATCCCGTTGCCGCTCTCGGCCTGCGTCTTGCTCACCTCCTGCTGCGTCTGCACCATGATCTTGTTCTGCAGCTCGCGTGCCTTGGCGGCAAACGCATTACTCTCCTCCATGCGCCCGCTCTGAGCCATAATGCGCGTCAGGTCGACATAAGCGCGCCGAATCTGATAATTAGTGCGCTCTTCATCGCTGCCCGTCAGCTTAATCGCCCTGCGCATCATCGCCTCAGCTCGATCCGTCTTCCCCTCCGCATACGCGTTCATCCCCAGATAAAGTGCCGGATCGGGCGATGTGGGATCGATGCGCGCAGCCACACTCAGGTACTTATCGGACTCTTCGTACTTGCGTTCTCCAGCCGTGGTGAGACCCAGCATGTAATTGGCCAGATAGTCGTTGGGATAGAACTCGGCCTCCTTCTGCAATTCCGCTTCGATCGTCGGCGTGGGCTTCCAGTCGTTCAGAGAAAGCTGCGCCAGCCCGAGAAAATAGTGGGCGTGCGGCGTGCGCGGATCAATCGCAATTGCGCGCTGAAACTCGCGAATCGCGGCCTGCATATCGCCCCCATCGCGAAACGCGCGTCCCATCAGCACATGGAGCGATCCGCTGTCGCCAGCTATGCGCTTCATCTGCGCGAAAACCTCAATCGCCCGCTGTTTGTCCTCCGGCCTCTTCGTTTGCAGCAGGCATTCGGCCAGCGGATACAGGTTATCGACCGTAGGCTCGGCCGTCGCAATCCGCGTGAAGGGCTCAACCGCTTTGACGTATTCTCCTTTCTGGTCGAGAGCGCTGGCCAAAAGCCTGTCCGCGCCGAGATTGTGGGGATCGTCGGCATGCGCTTTTTCTCCAAGCTCAATAGCCTCGTCCAGATGCCCGGTTTGCAGTTCGGCATACCCAAGAGGCTCATCGACAGCAGGACGGTCTTCGAATTCCATGGAGTTGCGGTAGAGACCAATCGACGCGGTGTAATCGGATTCCGCCAGTTTCAGGCCGGCCAGCTCGCGCAGAGCTGACGCGATGACCAGGCGATTGGTCGCCGCCACCGTGGATGCATCGCCGGAGCGCCGTGCCTGTTCAGTGGCTGCGACCCGCGCTTCCAGTTCATCGGGCGCCACTTGCCTCTGTTGTCCCGCTGCAGGCCGGTGAGCGGTTTGCTGAGCCGCCCCGAAAGACAAAGCACCGAATACCGCGAAGAGCACCAGCCGATCGCCCCAGCAAAAACGCTCCAGAGAATGTCTCGATCGAGATACAGAGGGCGATTTCAACCGCATGGAGAGAGTTGTGTCGATTGTACTCCACAAAAAGCTGCGGAGCCTGTACCAGCGCTCCGCAGTTTTCGTTTTGGTTCTTACGTAAGGCCCCGAAATTCTCGTCTTTAGAACGAGAAGTGCAGGGAGTATTGCAGCTCGCGATTGCCTTTGGCCGTCTGCAAGCTGGTTGGCTGTCCGAGCGACGGCGTTCCGGTGACTACGCCGGGGGACGGCGACGAGGTTCCGGCGGCGGTGATCACGTTGTTGGTCGCAGAGCAGGGAGCGCCACCGCAGACAACTACGCTCGGCGTATATCCCTCGCCTTCCATGCCGCCGCTGTTGAAGTTCGGGTGGTTGAGGAAATCGAAGAAGTCCATGGCGAACTTAATCCTGTACTTCTCCTTAACCATCCAGTTCTTGGCTAACTGCGAGTCCCAGTCCTCGGTTGGAGCGCCATAGCCGAAGCCCCGGTGTTCTATGCCCGCCGGAATGGTGCCCAGGGGATAGCCCACCAGTGTGAAGGCGCCCACGTTCCCAACGTGGTTCGTTTTTTCACCCGCGTTGAACTTGGTCCCGGTCACCAGAGGACGGTTGTTGCCGTTGTAGCCGGTACCGATGAGCTGCGATATCGGCGCCTGGTTGAAGGCGTCGGTGTAGCTACCGTTGGAGAAGACCGTCAGAGAGCTCGCGTGAACCGCGTCAATGATCCCGTTGAACTCCCAGCCTCCCACGGTTTGCTTGATGAAGTCATTGGAGCCGGCAAACTTCGGCAGGTAGTAAACCTCGTTTGCCACGAAGATATCCGGACGGTTGATGTTCGTGTTGCCCTTATCCAGACTGCTGTTTCCCGAGTAGGTTTGGATCTCCTGGTTGGCCGTGCCGGAAGAGTTGTCCTCTTCCACATCGCCGATGGAGTGCCCCCACGTATACGCAGCCTGGAACGTTGATGGGCCCACCTGCGAACGGAACAGCGCCTGCAGCGAGTGGTAGCTCGCGTGCCCTTCGCGCCCAAACCCATTGATCTGTCCGAAGTTGAATGCCGGACGATACGGGTTCGTTCCGGTGCCGCTGCCGCTGAATACGGCCGACGACCAGCTCGATTGCGGGATCGGGTTGAATTGCAGCATCGAAGTCAGGTGTTCACCAGTGTTCCCCACATAACCGATTTGCATGGAGGTATTGCGGTGAAGTTCCTGCTCGATAGTGACGTTCCACTGCCAACTGTTGGGCGTGATAGCTTGCGGGACTCTGGCGAAGTTCGGCGAAACCGATCCGCCTGCAAAGCCCGGTAAGCTTGTGCAGCCCGTGGTCGCGCAGACCCAGCTCGTTGCCGAATCCAGCGGACGGTTAGAGCTTGCAGCAAGGGAGAAGGGAGCTCCTTTTTCCATTCCCTCATCCTGGCCTACCAGCTCTCTCTGGAAGAACTGCCCGCCGCCTGCGCGGAGTGCGGTCTTCCCGTTTCCGAACAGATCCCACGCAATGCCCAGGCGGGGCGCAATGTCGTGGTTGTTATTCGGAATGAGGGCATTGTTCGATCCCTGTGTTCCGTTGGAGAGGTTAAACGGTACACCCAGACTTGCCATCAGCTTGTTCGCAGCCTGGCAGGGTTGGGTGCCGGGTTGGACGATCAACCCGTTGCAGGCATCGGTGGGATTGGACGCTGCCTCTGAGGCGCTCCAGTTGGCCAGGCTCCAGTTCGCCCACTGATTGTCGGCAGAGAAAGGCTCACGGTAGAACGACCAGCGGAAACCGAATTCCGCAGTCACGTTCTTCTTGACCTTCCAGCTGTCCGAGAGATACCACTCATAGTCGTACCACTTCACCTGAGCGGTGATGTCCGTGCTGCCCTCGCTGATGCTCGTGAAGACCTGAGGCGAGGTACCGGTGCCCGGAACCAGCGCGTTGGCCAACGAGTTGTTGGTTTGCACGCATGCCGGCATGTTCGCCGTCGGAGTCGCCGTTGGCCCCGTCTGACCCTTCGCGCAATAAGGAGAGCCACCGGGGAAGCCCGGACGGTCCGCGCCGTCGCCGGAGTCCTCAACCTTGATGTTGTTGCCGTAGAAGAAACCTGCCTTCAGCGTGTGGTTGCCCCTGACTTTGGACAGGTTGTCCTGAACGGTATAGAGGTCCTCGTGGTTGTGGTAGGGAGCGATGTTCCAGAACGAAGATTCGCCCTCATAGGACCCGTACGGGTTGAAGCCGCCCCAGTTGCCAAAGAAAGCATCTTTCTCCTTCAGCGAGGCCGGGAAGGTTGCCGGATACATTGTTTGCAGCGCCGGAACGATGCTGGCCTTGGTGCCACCCAGTGTCGTGATGATGGCGTTGTGCCCATAGCCGAACTCAACGTCATTGATCATGCTGGGTGTGATGGTGGAGCTCAGCTTCGCCATGACGCTCTTGGAGGGTTGGCTCCATGCCGATTGCACCGTCGGGAAGTCAGACTCGCCCCAGAACGCGTCGCCCACGTTGGGCGTCGGATTCGTCCAGGAGTCCTGCGTCCACCGGAAGGTGGCCCGGTTGGATCGATTGATATCCCAATCCGGCCGGATGTTCCACTCGCTCCAGTTCAGCGGGTTGTTGATGGGCGCGGCCCAGTTATAACCCTGCGAGTTCAGCGTAGTTCCACTGCTGCCGACATTCGGCAAAGGATAGAACTGCGCCAGCAATGCCCCTGCCGGGTCGACGGTAGTGAGTTTATTGGCAGTACCAAGCCAGGCCGGAAAACCTGGATTGGCGCCGCCACCCGGGATTGCGGCTCCGCACTGATCGGAGGATGCGGTTCCGTAGGCGCTGAAATCGCCTCCGGATTCCGCAGCGGTCGGAACGCACGCGCCATACGCGCTTCCCCGAATTTCCTTGTTCCACTCTTGGTTCCACCACACGAAGACATGGTCTTTCCAAACCGGACCGGCGCCGTAGTAACCGTAGTCGTTGCGGCGCAGTTTGGCTTTGCCCACTCCCAGCTCGTTGTTGAAGAAGTTGTTCGCGTCGAGCGCGCTGTTCCGCCCCGCATAGAAGAAGCCGCCGTGGATCTGGTTCGACCCCGACTTTGTCGTGATGCTGATGATCGCGCCCGACGCCTGTCCATATTCGGCCCCGAACGAGTTGCGGATCATCTTGAACTCGGCGATCGCTTCCGTCGAGGGATAGACCAGAATCGTGCGGTTCGAGCCGACGTCGTTGTTGTTGACGCCGTCCACCAGAAACAGGTTATTGGTGTAAGGATTGCCGTTTACCGAGAAGTTGACGCCGCCCTCCAGTCCCTTGTCCTCGCCGTCAAACGATGCCGCGGGACTCACACCGGGAGAGAGCTGTGTCAAACCAATGAAGTTTTCGCCGTTCAGCGGAAGTTCTCGGGTCTGCTCCCCCGTCACCACTTCACCCACCTCTGCGGAGGCCGTCTCCACCTGGATTGCGGTCGCCTCAACCGTCACTGTCTGGGACGTCGCTCCTGGCGAGAGGGTACCGTTAATCGTGGTGTCCGTCGAAACGTGAACTTCCGCCCCGTCGACTTTGAATACCTTGAAATTCGGCGCGGTGATCGTAACCGTATAGGTTCCCACCGGCAGCTGCGCCAGCGAATATGCCCCGATGGAAGATGTAACCGTGTTGAACGACACGTCGGTCGCGTTGCTTGTCACCACGACTTTCGCCCCGACGACCACGGCGCCCGAAACATCAGTCACGTCGCCGACGATCGATCCGTAATAAGCTTGCGCATGAATGGCGACAGGTATTGTCGCCAGCATCAGGATCGTGCAAATCGCCCAGATCCTGCTCCTCGGTCGAGACACTGTCCCTCTACTAGTCCACTCTGTTTTCATGGATCCTCCTGATAAGGCGGTTGAAACTTCTTATTGTTTTTTCTCTGCCCGCCTCCCTTTTGGGATCGCGACCAGGACTTGCTAAGGAACCACGAGACCGCCACGAACGCTGAACTCGAAGGCCCGATACCCCGCAACGTTCGTGACAGCTTGACCTGGTCCTGTGAAATCGAGGAAGTATTCTCTCTCCAACCGACCGTTGTCAATCAAAATCTTCTTCACTTAATCGTTTTTGCCCGATGAAAGCGGCTGGTGACAGGTCTGACCAGAGTGGGTATGGAATCGCCCGGCCGATCAGCTTACCCGTGGCGCCTGCAAGGGCTGAAACGATGAGTGATGGGGCTCTTGAGATCGATCCCACGCCTGCCACTGGAGCTCATTACCCGCATTTCCCCGGGTCTCAAGGCGATCACTCGTGCTGGCGAAAGTACGCTGAGCCCCCATTTGGCTCAGCCTCATGGACCCACTTGGTTTTGGTGGCAATTTGGTGTCAAATAGCGTCGAGAGTACCGGCTATTTGCCATCCCACCGGCTTTTATCTCCTTTATTTCCCTCAGCCGGTTGACACGGTAGAGGTCAGGAGTTCGAGTCTCCTCGTGCCTACCATATTCTCAGGAATTTACAGATCCATCCGCGCGCTCGCGAGGCTCCAGAAGGCTCCATTCATGTTTTGGATTCTCTGCGTCTCGGCCTGGAGTCACCGTCAGCCCCCGTCGGGGCTTAGGCCCGCCTCAACCGCCGGTATCGCAGCACCCTGCTCCACATCCTGGCGGAGCATCTGTACGATCCGCTCAGGCGCTCTCCGCTTCTCCATTGCCCGAGCCTGTGAATAGATCTCCAGCGTGCACCGGACACTGGCGTGCCGCATCAGCTCCTGAACCACTTTGACGTTCTCCCCGTTGCCCACCAGCAACGTGGAGAACGAGTGGCGAAACGTGTGCCATCCGATTCGTTTTTGAATGCCGGCTTCCGTTGCCGCGGGACGGATAACCTTGGCCAGCGTAATATCCGGCCAGAACGGCGGCAGCCCGCACGTATGGGGACTGGCGAACACCCAATCCTCGGGTTGCCGATAATGCGATGTGTTTTGCCAGACCCACAAATCGGCCGCCACTGAGTCGACGGGGATCGGCCTGCACGATCCTTCCGTCTTGCACTTGCCGACGACCTGCTGAAATGTGGATCGCGTCAGCCGGATCTCGAGATTCGAAAAATCGACATCGGCCCACTTCAGAGCATAAAGTTCGCCGCGTCGAAGGCCGGTCGTCGCGGCCATGAGAACCTGAGTCGGAAGCATGAGTCGAGCTTCGTCAGCAAAGCGGCTGTCTCATCGACTTCCATCACTTCGGCAATCAGCATCCGTTTTGCGCGTTGATGAAGCCACACTTCAACGTCCACCGCGCGAATCAGACGGATCGATAGATAAAACAGCCGAAGAGGCCCTGACCTCCAATGCTGCACGAGCCGTTTGATCATCCCGCCGCAGGCGCATTGTTTACATGTCGCAGAAGTCCTCTTTGTATGAAGATTTGACGATTCGTGAGAACCTCGATTTCTTTTCGGGCGTCTATGGAGCGCCCGACCAGGACAGCGAATTCGTCGATCGCATGGCCATGCCCACGCTGGCCGTCGACGCTGGTCAAGCTGTTCAGCACGGCTTTCTTAGAGTAATCAATATCTGGCAACCGCAGATGGGTCTGAAGGTGCTTGTGCTTATTAGGGAACGTGGTTTCTGCTTCATCGCCCTGTGGCCTCCTCGCCATATGGCGATAATGAGCCCTGTCCAGGCCGACTTCCGGCTTGCCGGCGACTCGGGCGCAATAGGCAGAATCCGCATTCGGGAAACAAACGTCACTAAGCCACGCGGGCGCCATACAGGGACCGTTCAATATTGCGAGTGCCAAGCTACATCGCAGTGGAGATCTCTTCTTCTTCTTTGATAAGACTCTCACGCTTTGGAACGACACTAATGGTTGCTTCCATTTTGTGTTGTTGGCCTGGTGCGAGAAATATGGCCGAGCCGAGAATATTGCTTGCTTCCATACACACAAATCGTTGCCATTCATCGTTCCCGAGATCGGTGAGCGAGGCCGCACCTTCCTCCCAAGGATTCCAGACGACGGTCGTTGCAGAGTTCCCTTTCTCCGTCCGGATTATTCGACGCCACGTCTGATCAATCAACTCTGCAGCGCTGTGGACATCGATATAGGCGTTGTCAGTCCCAGCGGTAAGGATCAAGTCTCCATACTGGGCCTTTGTCCGGTTCCCATCGATGTTATCGAGATACTTGATTTGATCGAGACCACGAATGCTTACATTCGCTGCCTGACTCACCCGGAAATACGTGTGCAAAGCCTCTTCGAAACGAAAGGGGGGCTGTCCGGTATTCATGACAATCAACCGAAGGCCAAGGGATCTGCCGATGGATATGATGTGCTCCAGGCGAAACGCGTACGGCCACCAGCGGTGCGTCGATTCATCGTTCTCCGTTGAACAGGTTACTACCACGGACTCTCCATCTGCTTTCACGGACTCAAGCCGCCATTCCTTCGTGCGGACAAACCCGTGGGCTGGCGCAGTGGTGGCGTCAACCTTGGCCCCAAACCAAGGAAAGCAGACTGGAATCCCTCCCCGGATCGCGTGGCCGTCTTGCCAATTCGAATGATCGCTAAGGAAGAGCACCTCTTCGGCGTTCACCGGCTGCCATGACGTTACCTGAGCGCCATGCAGAAATATATCTGCCGAAGCAGAAGGAGCCGTCACGCGTATTTTAAGCAATCCGCCGTTCCCAGAGACCACTTCAACTACATTCGGAATACCGAATACGCGGTTCAGAGCATCGATCTGCGATTGGTTCATCTCAATCAATATTCTATCGAGAGCCGGGATCTGTTCCGGCAATTCGAATGTCGTGGAGCTCTGAGGGCGGTCTAGCTGTGAGGTTTGAACAGGTTGTCCATCTGATCGAGAACTGGGAAGCTGGGTTTGCGAAGACTCTGCGACTCAGGAGACCAGATGGACTATCACCAGAATGCCCGACTGACGATACACAGTCGAGAACGCTTAGCCGGAAGGGTTCTTGCGGAGGGATGCACGCTGAAGCTGGCTGCGGCCAGCTTCGGCGTGAGTGCGAAGACGACCGCCAAATGGGTGTGCCGCTATCGTGAGCTGGGACCGGCGGGCCTGAGGGTGTCACCCGCTGCCTGCCAGCGCCCGGATCGGCGTCGGGTGACGATCAGCGATGTTCGTAACGGATGTAACGGAGTTGAGTGATGCCATTTGTGAAGCTGGATTGTGGGATTTTAGATTCCTCGGTCTGGGTTGACCGCCCCCAACGCGACCTCTTCATCACGGCGCTCTTGATGGCCCAGCCTTTCGAGCTGGACGAAGAGACGCCGCAGTACCACGTGCGGGAACTGACGCTTACGGGATTTGTTATACCCCCGGGCTGGTACGGGATGGTGTCAGCCGCTGGCGTGGGGATCTTGCGGCGAGCCGGATATGGCCCCCATGAGACAGAGATCGGCCTGAGAGCGTTGGAGCAGTTAGGCATGCCTGACGACGAGAGTCGATCATCGGACCACGGAGGCCGTCGCGTTGTGCGTGTGGAACACGGCTATCTGGTTCTCAACTTCATGCGATATCGAGATTTCGACTACGGAGCGAAGGACCGGATGCGGGCGTTGCGACAGCGTCAAAAAAGCGAAACCGTTACGGCGGTGTTCGGGGAACGTTCACCTCTAGGAAAATCAAAAACTGTTTTCCAGCGAGCGGACACGATGGACGAACACTGCTTCTTTCGTAAGTTGGTGTCCAGGAGGGAGTTGCCAGAGACGGTATATATAGGCGTTGTATCGCTGAAATGCAGGATCGTCGATTCGCAGAAAAGACGACGCATTCCGGCGAGAAGTCAATGAGTTGGACGAGGCTTCAGACTCGTGCCTTTGAGAGCGGATATTCAGGGTGCTGGAACAGGTTGCTTGTGCCCAACCCACTTCATTCGCTGGCCGAATGTGTCGAGCAGCGGGTCAACTCCAAAGTGCTTTTTGAGCGAGGCAGCCCAGCGCTGTCTGGGAGGCTTGGGTCGTGGCCACTGACCGAGCAGAGCAAATACGGCAGCTGAGGTCAGTCTCTTCGTCCGTGGTGCCAGCAGGCCGAAGTAGCGCATCGAGTGATGGTATCGGTCCAGAACATGTTGCTTGAGGATGGCAACAAACTCCGCCGGTGTGCTGCGGGTTTCCAACAGCGTTTTCGTTCGCGTGTCTTTGATCTGGTAAACAACTTCTTGCTCCGTCACCTCGAGAATGCGCTTCTGGGAGATGGGAAGCCGGCGGATATAGCGTCCGGCATATGCCAGAAAATGCATCTTGGACATTATCCTGGTGATGTGGATGTTCCAGTCCCGTTGCACCTGTCTATTAATAAGGTCGTTGAAGTCCTTCGGGAGGGATGACTCCCGCAACAGTCCGTCGCGATGCGCCTTCCAGAGATACGAGGTGACGGCAAAGCGCCACAAATCCATGATCTGCCCACGGTCAAACTCCAGTGATTTCACCCAGCGGGCTTCGGCTGGTTTCAGTCCGCCGGCAGAGACCATGATGTGGAGGTGCGGATTATGGTTGAGGCGTCCTCCGAAAGTATGTTGAATGACGATACCGAACAAGCGTACCTGGTATCGGCTCCACGCCCACTGCTGGAGTACGGCGGCACCCAGAGCCGGCAGATCGTGCTGCAGAAGACGATGGGCCTTGAAACCCGGCCAGAAGACATCGGGCATTGTGAGGACGATTCCGACGAACGGTATATCCGGGAGAGTGGCCCATTGCTCTCTCTGCCACAGCAGGGTCCCGCGATTCCCGCAGCTCGGACAGCATTTCGATTTGCAGGTGTGATAGCAGACCTTCTCCTCCGCCGCGGATGCGTACACCTCGCCCCCGAGGGCTGCGGTTCGGCACATCCGGACCTTGTGGAAGTTGTCTCGGACCGCGTCGCGCTCAGCGGGGTGATCCCACTGCTCCCTGGTCAATTCCAAAATCTGCCTCAACGGATGCTCTGCATACTTCATAAACGGAGCTCTCCCTGGCTTTCCAAGGCTTGCAAGAGTTCCGTGGAGAGCAGCAGGACCTTGCCCGGGATCTGAATCGCGCTGGCGAGGACGGAGGTGTTTCGCCCCGAACCCATCGCCGCCAAAGCGCTTCCGATTCGCTGAACATCGAGGTCTCCATCCCTGGCCGAATTGGACAGGCGATGGGCACGCAGGAGCGAGTCGATCTTGCGCGTGATTCCACGCAGATTCCGGTGCAGTCTGAGTTGGTCGAACTGCCTATCGTGGGTTCGCACCCAGAGAGAGGCACGATGAATGCTAACCTCTCCCTCGCGAAGCGCCTGCAGGATTTCAGGCAGTGCGTGCACCGTCAGTTGTTTGACCTTGGACACATTTCCGGCCGACACGCCCGCTGCGGCAGCTATTTTGGATCGAACGTCCACCTTGTCAGCTTCCGTCAACTTTGACGAACCTCTGTTTTGGCCACCGGCTCGCTGGTTTGACTTTGCCTGCTCTTTGAGCCAGGGCTCAAGTTCCAGGGCCAGGAGTATGCGGCTGAAGGCGTTCAGGCCGTTCGATCGGCGATGCTTCCAGAGCAGCCAATAGAGTGCTTCCTCTTCGGGCAGGTCGTATTCGATACAGGGGAGTGTGAGCCGGCCTCGTTGTAGAGCCATTTTCCATCGGGCATATCCGTCGAGGATCGTCCGGTCTTGCGTGATCAGGAGCGGTTCACGAAAGACGATATCCCCAAGCTCAACGAGTGGGGACAACTGGAAGGTCGGAATCGCAATGTGATGCCGAGCGTAACTGGGGTGCGGCCGGAGTTCGTCCACGCGGCAAGTGAGGAGCTTGTCCTGGACGTCGTCGAATGATCGTCCAGTTTCACTCGGTCCACCCGATGTTGCCATGTCCATCGGACCAATGGCTTCAGGCGCAGTTGCTTCGTCTCGGCCAGCTACTAACGTCATATCCGCTCCCGTCAAACTGGAGCGATTTTGGCCGCCGAAAGCCACGCATTCAACGCATTGGTGAGTTTGCGCGAGTGAAAATCACTACTTCGATCTGTTTCCACGGGGACTTGCACCGGAAGAGGATTTACTCGCGTGCCGCGAGTTGCGCGGGTTGCCCAAGGGCGCGATCCTGCCAACTTGGCTTTACTGCAACAGCACAGTTCTCCGACGTCACTGCCGAAGTGCACAAACGCGAATCGACGCGAACCCCGAGTTCCGCGACACGATCTAGGCCAACACGCGGCAGGCCGCCACGGCCAAGCCCTACACCGACATCTTCGGCTCGCCAGAAGAGGCGCAGACCGTCAACCGGGCCTAGCGGGCCACCGCCGCCTGCGCCCGCAGCACCCCAATAACCGGTCGGCTTGACACGAAATGCTAATCTCTTCAGCGCAAAACCATGGCCACCACCACGACAGCTCCTGCCCCTCTTGCCGCATTCGCTCCGTCGACTCCGTCTACCGCGCCTTCCGGCCCAGCGACTCCGAGCGCTCCAGCCGCGCCAGCAACTCCGGCAATCCCAGCGACACCGGCGACGCCCGCCGCTGAACCGCCATCCCTCCAGCAACGCATCCAGCAGGCCATCAAGCCAGGCCTTGAAGGGGCAACCCTCGCCGAGGTAGCTCCCACGGAGCTGACCCCGATCGAGAGAGCCGCGCAGGAAGCTGCTGCGGCTGCAACCCCCACTGCGCCCGGAGTGGCAGCGACACCGGAACAGCCAGCCCCAGCAGAGGGAGCGGCAGCCGAGGCGGGCGAGTACGACGACTTTACGCCCGATCTCGAGCGCATCGGCCTGCAGGACCTGCAAACAAAGATTGCCGCCAGCCCCGAACTGAAGGCAGCGATCGACGCGAACCCGGAAGTACGCGACCTGATCTTCGCCAACGCGCGTTTGGCCAAAGCGGTGGTTGCAGGACACCAGGCAATCGCCAGAATTCGGGACTTGCTCGGTGCTGTCAAGCGTGACGACTTTGGTTCCACCCAGGTACTTCTCGCGAAATTCGGCTCACCACTGCGACCACGCGTCCAGAAGAGGCCAAAGCCAGGAAAGCGCGATGCGGTAATTTTTGCCGCGATCTTGCTGGAACTCAAAGGCGCTCGGTACTGCTCATTTCTTGGAGACCGTGAGCTCAGGCCGAAATGGTCAGATTCAGGCTCCGCGAACTACACAAAGAGTTACCAAGCCGGGGGCTCTTTGCGGAAGAAGGTCCAGGACGAGAAGACACGCGCCAGAACTCGGATGGCCCGATATACCAACCCTCAGCTGGCGGATGCCTTCAACATGCATCTCCCAGACCGATTTCATGAGCTAAGCATTCTGCTGAAAGAAGGCGTTAGTTCAAGGCTTTGAATTTGGGGTGCGCGGAGGCATCCGGGAATGGGGTTTCTACGTGGAACGCGAATGGCTCACGGCAAGCGAGGCCGCACAATACCTGAAGGTCAAGCCGCGCACGCTCCTGCAGTGGGCGCGAGAGAAAAAAATTCCCGGACATAAACTCTCCGGCGTGCAGCGATGCGTTTGGAGGTTTCTGAGGCCGGAGCTGGATGCTATTCTGTGCCCGTCATCCGCTGACTCTGCTGAGGGGAGGCAGCATTGAGAGTCCAGCGACACACAAGCGGGTCTGTGCGCTATGACAAACGGCGCAAGACCTGGAATTACCTCTGGTATGACGGCGCAACTCGCCGGTCAAAGCGAATCGGAACAAAGCAGGAATTTCCAACCAAATCAGCCGCTTGGAAAGAGGTTGACCACCTTGAGATTCAACCCACGAAACAAAAGAACGGGGACACGGTGCGTAGCGTGATCGGGCGGTATGAAGCGGAGCGGATGCCATCACATCATTCCACGGCGCGTGTGTATCGCTCTTTCCTCAACAATCACATTCTGCCGAAATGGGGAGACACGGAGATTCAGGCCGTACAGCCTCGGCCCGTTGAACTGTGGCTTCGCGAGCTGCCCTTGTCGCCAAAATCCAAAACGCACGTCCGGTCACTCATGCACGGGCTTGTGGAGTTTGCGATGTGGGCCGGGCTGCTCGACATCAGCCGCAATCCAATGTCTCTCGTAAAGAACACCGGGGCAACGCGAAGGGTACGCAAGGCGCGTAGCCTCACAGCAGAGCAGTTCCACGCTCTGCTGAAAGAGCTGCACGAACCGTTCGCGACAATGGCTCTACTCTGCGTGTGCCTGGGCCTTCGCATCAGCGAGGCGCTTGCACTGCGATGGGCCGACGTGGATTGGTTAGGCTCAGGGCTGAGTGTCCGGCGTGGCATCGTGGAGCAGATTGTGGGCGATGTAAAGACGGAAGGCTCAGCCAGAAGATTCAACCTCACGAGCGACTTGCTGGAGCGCCTGAAGTCGTGGAAACAGCGATCGGATTTTTCGGGCGCTGAGGACTGGATCTTCGCAAGTCCGATCAAACTCGGCAGACTCCCGTATTCCTACACGGGTGTGTGGCGAGAACTTGAGCGAGCCACAGGCGTTGCGAAAATCGGGCACCTCGGAACGCACTCTTTCCGGCAC
>Ga0182018_10003063_pt1 | contig 15608 bp, 16 predicted proteins | sample 812P2MmetaG_FD_120490 | JGI IMG/M metagenome (GOLD analysis project Ga0182018, IMG submission 120490) | Permafrost microbial communities from Stordalen Mire, Sweden - 812P2M metaG | ecosystem: Environmental > Terrestrial > Soil > Wetlands > Permafrost | place: Sweden: Stordalen | collected...
CGCAGGTATAGTTCGAATGCGAGGGGGTGGCGCGCGGCGGGGGCGGCGATCGGCGCGGATTTCCTGGGCGCCGGCGTCATAAGAGCATCAAGAACAGAATCGACAAGTTGGTCCTGCAAACTGAACAAATCGCACATCTCGCCATCCACTTTGACCGAGTGAAGCGTACCTCCGTTACCCAGTTCCCAGATCTGGAGCAGAATTCGCAGCTTGTTTCCCAGTCTTTGAATGCTGCCCTCAACCACTAGTTCCACGTTGAGCGCACGCGCAATCTGAGTCCAATCGGCGCCCTTCACGGCATACTTCATGACGCTCGCGGTAGGGCGCACAACGAGGTTCGGAGCCGAAGCCAACCGATTCGCGATCGTCTCCGCCAGGGCTACCGATAAGAAGCGGTCTTCTGGAACGCTCGCCCCCAACCGCAGCGGCACCACTGCGACGGTCCGGCGCCCATCACCCAATGGCAGGGAAACGGTTCTGAAATGGGCTTTGTTTGCTCGAGACAAAGCGGCGAGATTCTCATCAATTCGCTCGATCGGTGCCACAAAACGGTAGCCGCGCTTCGGCAATGTTTCGATGAACCGGCTGCTTTCAGCGGAATCGCCGAGGGCTTCACGGATTCGGCTGATGGCATTGCTCACGCCGTGGTCAAACTCGACGAATGTATCCTCATCCCATAGCCGCTTCCGCAAATCTTCACGTGCGACCATGTTTGGATGGCTTTCCAAAAGCAGCGCAAGGACACGGAACGGCTGGTCCTGCAGCTTGATCCGGCGGCCGTTCCTGCGGACCTCTCGAGCGAGAAGATCGACTTCGAACACACCGAAGCGGTAGCCCTTCGGATTTGAGCTGGGTACGTGCATTGCTGAGCACCCCGGGTTTGTTGGACCAGGGTATAGCCCAAGTAGTAAGTCCCTAGCCATAGTAGTGGCCGGATCTGAGCTAAACTCATCCGCAGTAATCACTTGTCGGATGATAAATATTTGAGATTTTCGAGAACGTCTGCGCATTGCCGCCGAACGAGTCCCGTGCGAAGTTGCGCAGCCTAGACATGAAGCGGCCCGACATCGAGGCCAATTTTCGAGGAGAAAAACAATGAATCGAATGAACATCTTCCGGCTACTTCGGAGCGGGCGGTTTTCCGCGCTTGTTGTATTGGTAGGACTCGGGCTCTTGCTCAGCGCTTCCGGCGCCAAGGCTGCTGGTTGCGCTCTTCCGTACAAGACAGGAGCCGCTCCCCTCATTCCCTTTGTGAGCCCTCACGGGGATGACCATCAAGTGGGCGAAGCACTATTCGGCCCTCCTGCTTCCATTGTGGGTTTGTGGCACCTGAATTACACCGCCGAGTCCGAATCCGGTGCCCCTATTTTCCCTCCAGCTCCCTTCCCGTTCCTTGAATCCTTTAAGACCTGGCACGGGGATGGAACTGAATTCGAAAACGCGTTTATGGCGCCGGCGGGGGGAAACATCTGCTTCGGCGTCTGGAAGGAATTAGGTGACGGCAGCGTCAAGCTGCACCATATCGGTCTGATGTTTGGAACGGGAGGTACTCCCCTCGAATACGTAGGCGCGCCTCCCGAATACGTCACGAACATCTTCACCGTCGACGAAATAGATATCGTTGCACGCAACGACCAAACCTACAGCGGTAGCTTCGACTTCAAGCTCTGGCCTCCCAGCTTCGCTGCCGTCGGCGTCGGAACCCCCATCGCGGAGGTCAAGGGATCAACACTCGGCACTCGCATCAACGTCGATTGATCAACTCCCAACCCAAAAAAACGGATGCCGCGCAGGGTTGCAAAGGGGATTGCACTTCCGTCCCCTTTGCCGCCGCTGCGCTGCTTCTTGAATCCTTTTCCAAATCGCGGCTAAGTCCTGATTAGCGTACTCACCCGACGTGTGGGAACAAAATGGTGCTAACTCTGTTCCGCCCTCGGACGTGATGTCGTGAATGCAGCAACACGCCAGTGCATACTCTCCCTGGCGAGAGGGGCGGCCTGGCCTCGGCCGCCGGGTCGCCCCAAACTCTTATCGTTTGACGATGTGGCACCGGGAATTTCCGTTCACCTTCAGATTTCCAATATTTGCTATTCCATGGGTGCGTTCCGCATCCGCTCTTCGCCTCCGCAGGCACAGTGACTCCGGACTCCCACCCATGAGAGGCATCAACATTTCTGTGAGCAGCAGACTAATGGAAGCCACAAGACCATCGATCACTTGCAGGGCCTCGATGCCATCCTTGGCCTCAATTTCCTTGTAGCCCTACAATTCCGGCGTGCTGCGTGTCAGTCGCCGCAATGATTCTTCATCTTCCGCAAGCAGGATCGTTTCATTTTCGCTCAACGAGTTTGCTTGGGGGTCGGCGTGTTTCTCCGGTTCGATGGTCTCCTCCACTTTGGGCAGGTAAATCTTAAAGGCGCTGCCCTCGCCAGGCGCGCTATAGATGTTGATGTAGCCGCCGCTTTGCTTCACGACGCCGTACACGGTCGAGAGGCCAAGTCCAGTTCCTTTGCCTTTTTCCTTTGTCGTGAAGAACGGCTCAAAAGCACGGGCCTTTGTCGCGGCGTCCATGCCGATTCCGCTGTCCGTAACCGTCAGGCGGACATACGGTCCCGCCTGCACCTGATCGGGATGCCGGCGAACAAAAGCCTGGTCCATGACCATGTTGCGGGTCTCAATCACCAGCTTACCGCCCTGCGGCATGGCGTCGCGTGCGTTTACAACCAGATTCATCAGCACCTGTTCGAGTTGCCCCTGATCGGCTTTCAATCGGCCGAGTTCTGGAGCTAGGTGGGTGGTTAGTTCAATATTTTCTCCGATCAATCGGCGAAGCAAGTTTCCCATGTCCAAAACAACGCCGTTCAAATCCAGAACCTTGGGATCCAGAACCTGCTGCCTGCTGAACGCCAGAAGCTGGCGCGTGAGCGAAGCCGCCCGCTCGCCGGCTTTCAAAATCTCGTCCACGCTGCTACGAAGCGCGTTTTCTAAGTCGAGATTTTCCTGCAAGAACTCCGCGTAGCCAATGATCACACCGAGCAGGTTATTGAAATCGTGCGCCACTCCTCCGGACAATCGGCCCACCGCTTCCATTTTCTGGGACTCGCGGAACTGCTCTTCGAGTTTCCTGCGCTCGCTAACATCGCGATTTACTATGACGAGTTTCTCGACTTCACCTTTCTGGTTGCGAACTGTGCTCGCCGTCGACTCCAGAACGCGCCAGGTTCCATCCTTGTGATGCATTCGGTACTCAATACTTCGGGTCACACCGCTGATGCGTGCTTGGCTCGCTGCTTCCTGCACTCGATGAAGATCATCGGGATGTATCTGCTCGAAGGACGATGTACTTTTTAGTTCCTCCGAGCTGTAGCCGAGGATTCTTTGATATGACGGGCTGTTATAGAGCCGGTGACCGTCGACAGTGATGACGGCGATCATGTCGGCTGCGTGCTCGCTGATTAACCGGAAAAGTTCTTCGCGTTGCCTGGATTCCCGACGAAACTGATGGATTTGAAACTGTTGGTACATCGTGTAGATGTCAAACAACAGCACCAAGCCCACCAACCCGCGAACGACCAGCGTCCTATGCAGGGACTCGAAATCACTGGCGTCCTGAGCGAGAAAGGGAGTAATAAACGACGCGATTCCCAACGTCAGCAACAAGGTTACAAGAACAGCCGAGGACAATAGCAGCCACTCACGACGCTCGATTTTTATCGGGCTCGTCTGAACGGGCTTGGAGACGCTTTTTCCATCTGCAGTTTCCATCGAATGTCCTATTTCGGCCGCTTGAAACGAAAGGCCCGTTTAGTATGTGCCCCGGAGGAGGACAGCGAGGACCGTAGTGAAGAAATGTTGTCTAATCCGGTATGTTCCCTATAGCTCATAGATCGTGAAGCGAGGAAGCACTTGCTCGAGAAAGTGAGCGAGACCTCAACGACAGTGCACGCGCGAAATAACGCAGCAGACTAGCGCGGCCCCAGGGCGAGATGATGAAAATGAAAGGATCGAGAAAGTCTCTGAATCCTTTGCGCGCCATTGTGTGCACCCATGTTTACCCTTAAGGCAGCTAGCATAACTAGGATTAACGATGCTACTATCTGTGCGTGCCACTCGCAAAAAGACACAGACGCCACGCGAACCACTTCGCTCCCACTGACTCGTCCGTTCACATGCTCGGGCTGCCGAAATCGCGCCCTGGGCTTCGGAACTGGGGTCTGTTCGCTATTTTAGCGGGAACAATTCTCGGTCTCGCAGTGCTCGTGCTTGAATATTTGATATCTTGAAGCCGAACGGCTATCCGCCGACCGACGACTTCCGCCTGCGATGGATAGTCGTAGTGCCGGACCGCTTGCCGCGACTTGGGATGTGGAATCACCATCAGCTGCCCCGTCTCCCGCCGGCACCAGCTACAAAGGTATCCGTTTCGCAGCTCAACAAAGGAGATGGGCCTTTTGAATTCCGATCTCGGTTTTCTCTATTCCTCCATATCTCGCATTGCTGACCGCCTTGAGTGTGGCATGGTCGATATCCGCCAAAGCTCAAGGCATCAGCATCGCAGAATATGAGCGCCAGTCTCAGGAAGCGGCCAAGAAACAGCAAAAGGTGAACAGTAAGGCAGCTAAGAAGCAGCGAAAAATGCTACGGAAGGCAGGAAAAAATCAGCGGAAAGCAATGACGCAATATGAGAAGGCGCAACGGAAGTCGGTCAGTAAAGTGAATCGTCACTAGTTAGAGTCATGCGGGACGACGCCGATACGCGTTCTCCAGACCGTGCTACCATCCGAATCGGTCAGGAGGATCTCTCGTGCGCTCTATATTTCTGGTGCTCGCGCTCTTAATGCTTTTCGCTTGGATCGGTGCGTTCATCGTTTTCCACGTTGTGGCTTTCTTCGTTCACATCCTGCTCGTGCTCGCGCTTATTTTCATAGTTATCCATCTCGTGAGCGGCCGGCGCACCACATAGATTCACTCCAAATCCATTGGCGAGATCGGAAGCCGTCTGCCGCAGAGGTCGTGGAAGGGAAACATAACGCTCGGAAGCAGGAGAAACACACGCATGGCGAAAGCAACTCACTATCGGCGCAAGAAAGTAGCCCAGGAACCTCGGCTTATGAAGAGAACCACGAAGAGAATGACGTCACTGATGCGTGACATGTGTCGCGGTAGACGCTCGACCGGCGAGACCCACGACGCCTTCAGGAAACTTGTAGAAGATACGGCCGCAAAGATCGCCAAACTCCGGAAAGAAAATCAGCGGTAGCGACAGCGGGTCCCACGGAGGTCCCGGACCGGCGCTGCATCAGGCAAATATTAGAGATCGTTGCGAATAAATACTTTGGCGGCGCCGGTTGGTCAGCTTGAAATTCCCAGCCCACCTTGTAAAATGTTCGCAATCCATCTGGAGGGCGACATGGCCGATCCCGCGGCATACATGTGGTATGCGGCTTACCAAACGGCCGTTTTGGGGACAGGCCACGGCTCGCCTGGATCCCGTATCGCGATCGCATTTACGTCGATTCAGGAAAGGCTCAAGAATTCTCGTAGCGTCGACGACGCCGAACGTAAACAAATTCAGGATGCTCTGCTTGTGCTTCATGCGTTAAAGGACGAGATTTCTCCAGAGTAGGTTCGAAAAGACGCGCCTCGCGCATAGAATCCGAGCTGGCAGTGCAGTTTAAGAATTCGTCTTCCAATCAAGGGCGCATCATTCCGTTTGACCGGCTGGCTCTGCCGCCTCGCCGCCCTCCTTTGCCCTGCCACCGCTGTTAACAGCGACGGCCTTAATTTCCAGACCGTGCTTGTTCATGTCGAACCTCTGTTTCCGATCCAATCCCTTGACGAATTCGCGTGTGGCCTTGGCTATTGCGCCAGGTAGGTTCGACGCATCCAGCTTGATGGTCGATCCCTCGGAACTATCGTTACGATCTTGATAGCGAAATGAAACTTCAAATGTCTTCATATTTTCCCCCTTGGGACTCCGCAGCACAAACGCAACAGTGTAACCCGGTCTGGACAAGCGGCGCAGGCTCAGCTGGCGCACTTAGTGCTGGATAACTGCGATAATCGGACATCCGGTTTTTCAGGTTTGGAGAATCGCGCAAGAGTCATTCCGCAATCTCCGCAACGTGTGCTGCATTGAACAGCATTGCTTCCGCAGGAGTCTTACTCTGCTTACATGGTGGATGAGAACAACAAAGGCGACCTTTACGCGGCGACGCTTGCCAGAGTCACGAAAGAAATGAACGAACCTCGCATGGCGGCGTCCGTTCGAAAAACTCCTGGAACATCTGCGTCAGCAACCCGTCCGTTCCGCTTCGACGAAGGCGTATACAACCGGAACACGAAGGAACACGGCCTGGTCAGGCAAGTATACGAAAAGGATGGCGTCACGATGTACAGAGTGTGGCTGCCCGCGACGACCGATTCGTTGCGAGGGGGCCACTTTGTTTCCGACTGGGCTGAAAGTGTTTTGGAGCCGTCGGACAAGGCTGAACCCGTACGTTAATCGCACCGAAATGTTTAGTCCATTAAAACGAAATCGCCTCCGGCAATGGCCTCTTCTATCGCCTTAATCAGCGCATCACCCACTTTTGTTTTCGCGACGTAGGTTTTGGCACCTATTTTCTTGGTTTCCTCGACGAACCTTTCATCGGCGTTGGACGACAAAATCACGATCGCCGATTGGGGCAGCGTCGCTGTTATTGCGCGTGCGGCCTCGAAGCCATTCAAAACTGGCATGCTCACGTTCAAAACAACGACATCCGGTTTGAGTTTCACGGCTTCCTCGACGGCTTGCCTGCCGTCAATCGCTTCACCGATAATTTCAAATCGCGGATGACTTTCCAACACGAACCGCACGACCTTTCTAATGCCGTCATGGTCATCCGCAAGAAGGATACGCACCTTTCGATCCGACGGTCCCGCGTGTACGGCAGACGGACTAGCCATCGAAAGACGCTAGTCAAAAGAACGAACAACGTACATACGGTAGAGTGGGTATTCCTGCGCAGGAATCCGTGGAAGCATAAACGCTAACATAGCGACGCCTCGTACTCGCACCATCACTTGTATACCTGATACCGATCCCGTGATAGGCTGCGCAAATCGCGCGATCAGGAGGGAGACTTGCCACCACATCCATTCACCGCGGTGAGTGAATTCATTCTGACGGACATTCAGACCGCGCGGCTATGGACCGCAAAGCCCGGCCCGCAATTTGCAGACGATCCGCAAGCTTTGCTCGGCGTAATGCAGCGTACGCTTCTGCGATTTCAAGATGTCAACCTGACTCCGTTTCAGGCGACAAGTCTTTACGAAGCCTTCGTAATTGAAGGCCAGCAGTTTCGTGAACGATATGCTCCATACCTCGCGCACGATGCCTACAAAGACGTGAACGCGGACATTAAGGTCATGCTCGAAAGCATGAAAAGCAAGAACGCTTGAAACAGGAGGATTCCGCGATTTCCGAGAGGATGAGACCACATGACTGTTTGTGCCGCAGCCTTAGCGGCTAATTCCAGAGCGATTGTTTGCGTAGCCGACAAAGCCATTTCCTACGGCGAATATATTCAATGGGATTCGGATAGCAGCAAGATGGTTCGGCTCGATTCAGATAAATGCGTCGCGTTGTTTGCGGGAGGCGAACGAGATATCTCCGAGGTAATTTGACGTTTGTTAGCCGTTGAAGATCCGCTGGGAAAGAACAAGAGACAAACCAAAATTGCAGTTGAGCAAGAATCCAAGGGAGCGATTGACTCTCTAGTGGATCGTCTCTATCTCGCTCCGAGACAACTTACGCGCACAGAATATGTGAACGCAATCTCCGGCAGTCAGATTAACGCATACATGAAGACCGTGGCCGAGGAAATACTCAATTTTCAACTCGACTGTTCTCTGCTCGTGTGCGGCTCCGAGGCCACCCGTAGCCTAAACGCTTTCCGCAGTTAGAATTAGACACGTACGAATGGGTTTTGGCCGTGGCAGGTTAATTGCCAATATGTGACCTGACTGCGTCCTTAGGGAATTTTGCGATTTCAAATTAGGACAGCACCCGGCCTTCGAGCAGAAAGCACGTGCACCCATTATGCCTGCAAAAGGCCCTATCGTGGATTGGAAAGCTGAATCAGAGTTGGGGGTCGGAGTCAGAGGACTTCTTGAAAACGCCTCGCTGAATGCGGCCCAGTAGAGTGTGGGGGCCTCCGTAGAGGAATTCAAGCGCCTCATTCTGGCCAAACTGGCCGAGCAAATTGTACCCGCCCATTCGAACTCCCATCATTGGACCATTCCGGCTCGGGATCCACGTATTTGCCGCGGTTATTGGGCCAACAAAAGGTGAGACGGTCAGCGCGATCGAAAAAGAGGTGTGGCCATCATTCCCGCGACGTGCGGTAACAGTCGAAATCGCCGCGTGCCAAAAACGGGACGAAAAACCGGTGCAAGCGCACCGGTAATACTCGGTATCTTCGTGAAATGCCTCGGCCATCGAGTATTGCGCTGTTGCCGTGACGAGACTGATCCCCAGATTGCTGGCCACTCTCGCGCCATACGCACCCGCCCCTTGTCCCCACGCGTGCGGGAAGTTGGTGCCTTGATTGATCGCTGCTGCGAACGAAGAACCTGCGAAGGCAATCGGCCCTAGAGCATTCCAGGAGAAGTCACTGAATTTCTGTGCCTCCGTCGGCGCGACATAGGTGTTAAAGGAACCGATAGGAGTATCGGGTGTGGAGCTGGATGGGGTCGCAGTAAAGGCGGAGGAACTGGACGAGTCAGCGGGAGTGTTGCCGTCGCCCATTGACGCAGACTGGGCACGTCCCGTGCTGGGAGCAAACAGAAAAATAGCTAACAAGAATAAACCGCTGAGAATACGTGGAATTATTACACCCCATACCGTTTATCTTAAGGTCCACTGCAAATCTTTCGGCACCAACTAGCATACGACGGTTTTGACGCCCGGACAAGGAGTCCGGCGCTGAGGAGACCCTGCGTGTGCATGGAACCTCGCCTTCCTGCGCGGGGCACTGAAGAGGATGCGCAGTCACCATTAGTTGTCCCTTCTCGAGCTGGCACCAGCTGCAGAGGTGTCCGTTTCGCAGCTCGATAGAGTAGATGGGCCGCTCGAACTCCGGTCTCCGCTTTCTCCACGGCTCGGAAACACGTTCACAGGGTAGTGATTCGGCAGGAGTTATGACTCAACTCGATCGCTGGGCATCCGTATCATTAATGGATTGCCCGATTGACTAGCGCAGGGAGATGCTGGAGGCAGCGAATCGCGTATTCCGGAATTCGGTGAATTGAGGCGATGCTTCCGGAGAGATTGCAATGACAAGCGGAGAACTATTTTTTCCGGGACCAATGGTAGACGATGCCAGCGCCCACCGATAGATTGTTTTGATGGTCGTTGGTTGCGTTGGCAAAAGTAGTGAGGTAGTAATCGAGCTGAATGATTCGCACCGCGAAATGGGAACTTACCGGTACATCAATGCCGCCACCCATGCGAGTGGCAAATTCATGGGACCCATCGGCGACGCCCGCCACTCCCCCTCCGGCGTGCGCGGCTCCCAACAGAATTTGGGCGAACGGCTGCGGTTTATGATTTCCCTCCAGCCAGGGCTGCGGAATCTTATAGCGGGCTCCCGCCAGAAACGAAGTGAGGGTTAGAGAATCGCCTGCCAGCGGTGCGCTGCCGTTGAACTCGGAACTGATATCCACAACGACAGACCAGGGACCGTGAAAGTTCCACGAGCCTGAAATTCCGCCGCCATTCAAGCCAAAACACCCGCATTCTCCAGGACCCGCATTGGAGCGAACCCAATGGTAAACGGCTGCGGCGTCCCCGGAATACGAGCCCTGGGCCGCAGCGCCGGAAGCTCCTGCAAGTAACAAAATTGTTGAAAGCAAAACTGATCGCATCGCCAATTCTCCTCGTCGAGCGAATCGCATCAATTGGAAGGAACCGAGACGGTGGCTGACACGTTGCTAACGACGGTGTCTTCGAACGAACCTCCCGTGGAAGCAGTGATATACAGATAAGCCACCGGCGGTGGCGTGACGTTTCCCGAGAAAACCTGGACGCCATCCATGGTCACCGTCATCTGCCCCTGAACGATCGTAACGACGTATTCATGCGTGATGGGCATGCTACTGGATACAACAGGAGGTATCGTTGTGTTGACGAAGAACCAAGGTTTCTCAAATAGCGCGGTTTCGCCACGACCTACGCCGATGTAGGGAACGGGTGGATCACCGGCATTCTCGTAAGTGTCCACGGCGAACAGAAGGCCGGGAATGCCTTCCGCACCGAGGCCCATACCGAGTGCGCCCAGGCTGGTGGGTGTCGCGCCAAGCGACGGATCGCCCAGAACGACGGCGAAGCCATCGGCAGGAAGAGCACTGGGGTCGCTGAGCGTGACGGTAAAGCTAAGCTGGATGTTGCCGGTAGAAACGAGCGTGGGCCAAACAATCTCGCCATGCTGATCATTGGCTGCTGCAGTAAGTTGGTAACTGCACGAAGGCTCAGCCACGGCATTCCCTAGAGCGGACCAACCGTCGCAAACATTGGGAACGCTCGCGACCGGGCCAACGAAGAGTCCCGCGGAGGCGCTGGTGACGGACGAGGTCGTGCCGTTGCTCACCACAACATAGAAAACGGAGCCGTTGTCCGCACTGGAGGCCGAATCTAGCGTATAGGTCGAGTTCGTAGCCCCGGCAATCGGCGTGAATGTGGAACTGCCGGGGGCGGCTACGTACCACTGATAGGTCAACGGAAGAGAGGAAACCGCAGTGACCTGATACGTGGCGGATGAACCGACATCAACATACTGAGTGACGGGTTGCCCCGTTATCTGAAGCAGAATCCCATTGCCGACAGCGAGCGGAGCGAGCTGGGAGACCGCTTGGCCATAGGCGTTGGATACGATGACGTAGTAAGCGTCCTGATCGTTGGCGGTTGTCGTCGCTGTAGCAGGAACGGTATAGGTTGCGGATGTGGCGCCTGCGATCAGGGTTCCGGTCGTGTGTCCCGCGGGAATTCTGTACCACTGATAGGTGAGTGTGGGCGTACCGGTGGACACAACGCTGAAGGAGGTCGTGCCGCCAGCAGCGACCGTCTCGCCCACGGGCTGAGTGATGATGGTGGGTGGAACGTTACCCGCCGTGACAGTGAGTGTAGCGTCGGTACTGGTGAGTGGGCCGCAGGCGTCTGTGACGGTCGCGTAATACTGCGCGCCATTATAGGTAGCGTCCACGGCCGGAGTGACGTAACTGCTGGACGTCGCGCCGGGCACCGCAACTCCCGTCGCGCCGCCAGACGGGATTTGATACCACTGATAGGAAAGCTCGCCTACACCCTGGGCCAGGACTGAGAAAAGAGCTGTCTGCTCTGGATGGAGGGAAAGGCTCGAAGGATTCGACGTGATCGAGGATCCCACCGCTACGACAGCAACGCTCGAGGTCACGCTTCCGACGCCGTTGGTGACAGTAACCGAATAATTGCCGGCATTAGCGGATCCGGCCGAAGAAACTGTGTAACTTGAATTCGTGGCGCCCGCGATTGCGGTTCCGTTCAAATTCCACTGATAGGTGGACGCATAAGAGGCGGTCACCGTAAGCAATATGTTGCTGCCGGTACAAACATGCTGGCCGGCAGGTTGAGTCATGATCACGGGACCGCTAATCGTGACCGTAGTCGTAACGAAAACGGAGGGCTCGTCCACGCTGGTAGCGGTAATGGTGTAGGTTCCAGCAACGGTCGGAGAAGTCCATACGTTCCCGATGAAACTGCCTGCAGTCGCCGTCCAAGTGAGGCTGTTCGTCGCGCCGCCGGTTGCGGTGGCGCTAAAGGCAGGCTGGCCCGGGGCGATGGTCTCGTTTGCCGGGGTAATCGGCGTAATGACCACGGGTGTAGGCGTGACCAGACATGTAGTGGAGGCGACGTTGCCTTTGGAATCGGTGACCGTCAACGTGTACGTTTTCGCGGAGGTCAACAGTGGAGTGGGATACGATCCGCCACTTACGGCCGAGGCGGTAATATCCGAACTTCCCACGCCGGTCGACCCGATCACCGCCGTCCCGTCCGCAAAAGTGGGCACAAGCATCACGGACGAGTTATAGGGAGGCGTTGACGAGCTGGGGACAATGCTCTTGGCCATGGGAGACTGAACGGTGAGGGTTGCTGGCGCGCTTGTAACTGAGCCGACAGAGTTGGAAACGACGACCGTAAACACGGCGCCGCTATCGCCTGCGGCGGTTGGCGGCGTGGTATAGCTGCTCGAAGTAGCACCGCTAATCGCAACTCCATTCTTGTACCACTGGTAGGTAATCGCGCCGGGTCCGGGGCTGCTTGCCGTTACGCTGAAGGTTGCGGTCTGGCCTAGCGTTACGGTAACGCTCGCGGGCTGCGTGATTGTCGGAGCCTCAGGCTTGTACCCTTGAAAACCGCCATTGCAGCCCGATATATTTAATAAACCGAGAGTCAGAACGAGAACACCCAGTACTTGACGAAAAAATCGATTTTGCAACGCCGAACCATGCGAATGCGCAAGACTTTGGTCACTGTGGTCGTACGCGCCGCGAGATACCGATCCACTTAACGGCAAAGCGCAGGATGGAAAGTTTCCGAGGCCCCGAAGACGGACACGCAGATCATCCCGACCACATGCAGGCACACTTCGCATAGCGAGAAACTCCTAGTGTCACTATATCCAGTTCAGCAGGACTCCTCAGAACAACGGCACTTATGGTTGCGCAAAGGGTCGATAATGCTTTCGTGACTGCTTAGGCTAATTAACGCACCCCGTTTGGGGCACGGATTATGTCGGAACAGATGTGCGGCAGCTACGACGAGCCGACGAATGGCTCGTCCTGGCATGATGAGCTACTTGAACTCCCCGTAGGAAGGCGGGTATGGAGATGGCGCACAACGACTCAATACCGGGATGGACTGAAGCGATCTTAGCGCGGCTCATCGAACAGTGGGAGGGCTGGAGGAACCAGGATCCGGAACCCAATGATGCGATCATAGCCGATGACTTCAATTCGTTCTCGCCCGATGGCTCTCGCCGCACAAGAAAGCCCACGGCACGGCAGATGTCCGAGCAGCCCATTTCAGGGTACAAACTGTCACAGTTTCGCGTCGTGCCGGTTGGAGCGGATGCGGCCCTCGTCACCTATTTCGCTGACATCAGAACTCCCGGCGACAATATTGAGCATCACACGGCCGTGGGGGAGGTCTGGATGAAACGCAACAGCCAGTGGCTAATCCGCGGATTCTCGGGCACGCTAATGAAATAGGTTAGGAACTCACGTTTCCCGTGCTAAAGCGTTCTCTGTCAGCTGGGAAGCAATGTGGTGCAGAGTCTGAGGCAGAGTAGTGAAGAGACCGTGATCATTGGCGAGTTTCAAACGAGTTGCCGTGCCCTGAACGTCTCCGTCGAACTCCCAGAGGCAAACGATAATGTGCAAATCGGGCAACATAGCATGCAGTTTGGCGTACAGATTTCCGGCGTGATTCAAAGCGAACGGCGGCAAAGCCGAAATACAAACGATTCCCGGATTTTCTTCAGAGACTCGGGACAACATTTCCGATACTGTCGCAATCGGAATCCACTTGGCCGTTTGGCCCTGTCGTAAGAGGAGCCGCGACAGGAGTATTCCCACTACTTCGTCGGCGTCGTCTCTGGCCGGGATACAAAGTACGTCTATACGGTGACCGGCTTTTGCTTCGCTAAAAGGAACTATTGGATTGTCCTCCAGGTCTTCGATGATTTCGCGGGTGCTTTGATAGATGAATTTCTGTGTTTCCTCGTCAAGAACATTACGATGTCGATCTTGTTCGGCAAGAGCCAATGCCGGGATTAACACTGAGCCGTAGAGCTCCTCAACAGACTTTTCTTTCAGATATTGCTCCAAGACATGCCTCGCCTCGCTTTGATCGGCCGCGAGAAGGCGTTGGTAGTATTGAACGTGTGGAGACAGCACTGGCTCATCCCCCAGCAAAATGCTGAGGAAACTGAGGCTCGGCACATAGCGTCCCATAACAACTAAGCAGACCGTCAGAGGCGTTGACAATACGAGGCCGGGGAATCCCCAAATAAGAGTCCAAAAAATCGCCGCGACTAAAATAGCCAAAGGCGACAGGCCTATATGTGTTCCATACAAAAGGGGCTCGACGATATTTGACACAAGCAACTCTAAGACAAAGAAGAGCCCCACGGTGGCTAAGGCGTGACTCCATCCACTAAAAACAGCGAGCGACAATAAAATGGGCATTAACGCAGCCATCGGTGGACCCACGTAAGGAAGGAAACGAAGTATCGTTGCTCCCAGCCCCCACAGAGATGCGTTCGGGATGCCGATGAAGTGCAAAGCAGTGCCTATAATCAGACCGTAGATCGCATTCACGCTCAATTCGAGAAGCAGGTATCGGTTAATGCGATGTGTAGCATCATCCAGCGCCTGCGTCATCGCGTTCAAACGTCCGCCGCCAGCCAAGCGAATGAAACGATTGCGAAGATCCTCTCTTCCCATGAGGATAAAGATCGTGAATACGGCGATTACTCCCCCAGTGAACACGGGACCGAGCATGTTCTGAACGGACTCAAGAGGGTTAACGGGTGGAACTACTTCGACAGCCATTGGCCTAGAGGGAGAAGATCCTGGGGCAGAGCTCTTTTTCGAGTCCGTAGCCAATGACGATCCGGGAGTTGCCTCCGCGACTTCCTTCTCCAGCTCGTGCACGGTGTCGGAAGCCTTGGTCAAGCTTTGATTCCTGGCACCCGGGAGGGAGTGGATTTTATCTTCCAGAGTCTTCTGGTACGTCGGCAGCTGTTGAGTTAAGTCGATGAATTGTTGAGAAGTTTTCCAACCGACAAATCCAATCAGGCTCAACAAAACGAGAACAACGAAAAAAATCGCCAGCAGTCTGGGAATCATGATCTTTTCGAGGAAGGAGACAACGGGCGTCAACAGGAGGGAGAACAGCAAAGCAAGCGCGAGCGGTATGAAAACGACCCGCGCAAGATATAGGGCTGCGATGACGACAACCGCCACAAGAAGACCTGAGGGCCACGATTTTTTGGAAGAAGCCATCTGCTTATACTGAGAGCGCGAACGAGGTAATTAACTCCTTATCCGTGATAGTTTGGTCGGGCTCCCAGCCAGAGTGAGCCAGGCGGACGTTATTCGCATTGACGCGCGCGCAGAATACAGTGAACCGCGTCGTTTCATCAGTACCTCTCTATATGGTTTTCAGAGGACGGGCGCTCCAGCTGCTAAGCACCGACGAACAATCCTAATCGAATGCCTGCACCAGCACTGTCTTCGTTCCTCTGACAAAACAAGAATCACAAACTCTCGTGCCGTCCTTCAACGTGTAGTCAACCGTGCGGCTGGCGTGAATCTCGGTCCCACAACTTCCGCATTGATCTTGCGTTGGCTCGGCCATTCTGTCCTCCAGTCCGGTTCGTTCCGTTACAGGAATAGAACCTGCGGACAACAGAGTGACAGTATCCGCTGGCGATATCTGTCTCAATGCGGACAAGACATTTTTTGTCGGTCGATGCACCTCCCTGTGTTCTGATTTGAACAGATTGTCGATCCCTTTCGCGCTATAA
>Ga0182018_10003064_pt1 | contig 15600 bp, 15 predicted proteins | sample 812P2MmetaG_FD_120490 | JGI IMG/M metagenome (GOLD analysis project Ga0182018, IMG submission 120490) | Permafrost microbial communities from Stordalen Mire, Sweden - 812P2M metaG | ecosystem: Environmental > Terrestrial > Soil > Wetlands > Permafrost | place: Sweden: Stordalen | collected...
CACCAAACCCAGCCGTTGCCCGTGCGTCAGCTCATGGGGCAGTGCGACGACGTATTCACGGGCGACCGCTGCATTCTTGCGCGACTCGATGAGCTCGGCTGCATTCCACAGGGCAGCCCGATCTTGCGCCCAGCTCATGCCGGCGCCGGAAAGATTCGAGGGTAGAACGATTTCCTTGTGCATGACGTCGGTGCGGTGTGAATGATCGAAGACTTGACCGGTGCGTTCATCGCGGATGCGCTCGCCGGAGCGGTAGGCGGCGGCAGCAGTGGCGCGGCCGCCCGTACTGCGTCCGAACGTTTTGACGTTCAAGTAATAGATGGCCACGGCGTTTGACTGCGAACTTCGCGGGCTACCGCACGATCAACACCTGCATCCATGCGCGCGCCGAGGCGGTTTTCAGGTAACCGGTCAGATCGGGCAGCTGCTCGAGCTCAGAGGGCATCAAAGCCACCTCGGTGACGTGCTGCTCGCTCACTTGCGTGGAGCGCCGCGCACCACGGCCCGCAAAGAGTCCTTCGCGATCTCGTCCGCGAGTGATCTGGCGCCGCACGATCTCGCGTTCACCGATGAGACGCGAGGCGAAGTGCGACGTGCCTCCGCCCTCGCTCCCGGAGCAGCGCAGGATGAGCGTGTTCCCGCAATTCTCGACAATGGTTTGCGCCTCGCCCGCGCCGTAGGTGCTTGAGACCTGCGCGATCGACTGAAAGCCCAGCACGCAACGCCCGCCGAACTTGCGCAGTCGGGCGAGCGCATCCTTAAGCCCATCGATCGCCCCCAGGGCGTCGAGCTCGTCGACCACGAACCACAGATGCTGATCGCCCTCTGGAGCGCTCATGGCCTCAAAAATGGCCAGCCGCGTCCAGGTGGCAATGATTGATCGCAAGGCGGCAAGCTGCCGGGCCTGATACGGAATGAAGAGTACGCCGCGGCCTGTATTGATCCATTCCCGCACTGAAAACGCTGCGGCACGCTGCGCCTGAATGTACTCGAGTGCGGCGACCGCAGAGGCTGTCACGGATCGGATCGAGCCGAACATACGTGCGTTATCGGGCTCGAGAAACGGTTGTGCGGGCGTGCCGGCAACCATCGGACGCAGCTCCTCGCTACTGGCAATGGCGATGAGTCTCCATAGCTCGGCCGAGTCGCGCCGGGCCGTCTCGCCGCAACGCCGCGCGATCGCGCTCAGGAACGTGCGCGCATAACCGCGCCACTCCCGGCCCGATGAGTCTTCGGTCGATGGAATGAGGCCACTCACGAGCTGTTCGACATCATAGGGGTGGCGAATCTCCGCAAATGGATCCCACTTCACCGAATGCGGCTCGAAGGGATTGAGGATGACATCGCCACGGTAGCGGTCATAGAAGCGATTCAGATATCCCCCGTCGGGATCGGTGACGATCGCCCGATCGCCGCGCGCGAGCGCTGCGCCGAGGAGCTCACGAATCGCGGTGGATTTTCCGGTTCCAGTCGTGCCGATCAGCTTGAAGTGCTTGGTCTCATCCAACGCGTCGATGGCGACGCCTGCGAGCGTGAGCGGCCTGGCATCGCGACGGTCTGGCACGCGCAGCGACCTGCGCGCTGCGCGCCTGTGCGGCACAACCTGCGTTCCTCGCCGGTGCGTCTCGCCGGTCATCGCGCGAGACGCGAACACTCGCCCGCCAACGATGAGCACAAGGCCGAGGAGCAGCAGGAAAGCTGGCGCTTCCATGGGCTCAATATCCCGCTACTATTAGATAGTCCGCCTGTTGTCCGAATGCCGGTGCTTTGCGGTCCACGCGCACGCAGTACCGGCCGGGATCACCGCAATGCCGCAGATCAATGCGTCCGCCGCGCGCCTCAAGGCGCGCGACGGCCACGGCAAGCTCATCGCGCTGTGCACTGAGTGCTGCAATTTCGGCATGCGACGGCAGGAGCCAACGAGCCGTGGCCACGATCATCGCGATGCCGATCGCACTGCACAGCGTTACGGTGCCGATACTCCACAAGGCCACACGTGCGTTTGCCGATTGCGCCAAGGAGCGCAGAGCGCGCGCAGCGTCCTTGCTTTCGCTGGCGAGCAATTGCAGTTCTTCGAGCAATGTACGGCGGATCTCGTCGCGCACCACGACGTCAAGGTCCTGTGTGTGCGCCCGCAATTTCTGCAGAGCGCCGTCCGCGAGGCTCTGATGCGTCTGCGCAGTCTCCATTAGAAGTCCACACTTCATGGTTTCGTCATTCACTTGGCTTCCTCCGGCGCATTAATCGCCACGCGGGGCATCGCAACCGGGCCCAGGTGCGCGGCGCGCCTGCGCTTGCCCCGGTTCCTGCGCTGCTGCGCAGGCCGAATACTCCCGTCGCGCCGCGCGCCAGCGCATCCAGTCTTGTTTGGCCTCGGCCTGCGCCTGCGCAGCGCCTGCCGTGCTGGAGTGATGGGCGCTGTGCTCCAGCGCGACACGCAGCCATTCAGGCCGCGAGGCGACTTTGAGCAGCCCAACGAGGTCCGGAAGCTGTTCGATTTCGGAGGGCAGCAGGGCGAGCTCCGTGCTGAAGTGGTCACTGTGCGAAGACGAGGCCAACCACTCCGAAGGCCGACGGCTCCTCGATTCCGTCGTCCGCAGCACCTCACGCTCACCGATCAGACGGGATGCAAATCGTGAGGTGCCGCCGCCCTCGCTCGCGGAACAACGCAGGATGAGCGTGTTGCCGCAGTTTTCGACAAGCGTATGCGCGTCGCCCTGGCCGTATGTGCTCGACACCTGCGCGATCGACTGAAAACCCAGGATGCAGCGGCCGCCGAACTTGCGCAATCGGGCAAGTGCGTCCTTCAATCCATCGATCTGGCCGAGGGCATCGAGCTCATCGACAATGAACCACAGCCGCTGGTCCCCTTCGCCCCGGCTCATCGCTTCGAATACCGCAAGCCTCATCCATGCGGAAATGGGCGCCCGCAGGGCCGCGATCTGACCCGCCTCATAGGGGATAAACAGCACGCCGCCAGCTGCCAAATCTGTTCGCCCCGCACTTCCCTCCCGAACCCATTCGCGCACCGAGAATCCCTTGGCGTGCCGATCCTGCGCAGCGATGTACTCAAGCGCGCCCACCGCGGAACTCGTCACGGAACGGATGGAGTCGAACATGCGTCCGTTGTGCTCCTCTAAGAAGGGCTGCGCGGGCGTGCCTGCCACCAGTGTGCGCAGCTCGCTGGTCGTGGCTATGACCAGCAGCCGATACAGCTCGGCGACATCAGTCACTTCGGCTGCGCGCGCCTGACGCGTCACTGCACTGAAGAATGTGCGCGCGTAGCCGCGCCATGCGCGATCGGGACTTCCATCATCCGGTATGAGCGCGCGCGCGAGTTGCTCGACGTCGTATGCGTTCGTAATCTCGCGAAACAGATCCCACTTCACGGAGCGCTTGTCGAACGGATTCAGAATCACATCGCCACGGCGCGGGTCGTAGAAACGCGCGAGATATCCCCCGTCCGGATCCGCAATGACCGCGCGGTCGCCTCTCTTAAGCGCACCGCTGAGCACCTCATGGATGGCCGTGCTCTTGCCGGTGCCGGTCGTGCCGATGAATTTGAAGTGTTTGGTTTCGTCTTCGGCGGCAAGCTCGATGCCGGCGAGCGTAAGTGCGCCTTCCCGGGCAAGTGGGCAGCCTCTTGAAACCGCCGCCTGCTTGGGGTTTACGACAAGTGCGCCGCGTTGGTGCGACGGCGCGACTGCGAATCCACCTGCGAGACGTACTCCGCTGAAATAACCGATTCCCGCCGCGAGCGCGCCGCCGAATGCGAGATGCAGCAAGCCGTCGCTTGAGATCCCGAGGGCGTGGGCGAACGGATTCGCGAGCGCCACGCCCGCCGCGGCGACCGTCGTCACCGGAAGCGCCATGACGGGCGACAGCAGAAGTTTTGCCAGCGGCGCGCCGCCGCGAACCAAGCCTGCGACCATCGGCGCTGCCACCGTCGCGTAAGCCGCCGCAAGACCCCACCAACCTTGAATCAGCATGGCGGTCGCTGTGGGCAGGCGCACGATTGCACCGCTCCGATGTAGAAGGTCATCCTCATGCAGATGCAGATGCCGGCAGAGCACGACGCTTTCGTGCTGGCTCATACCAAATTTCCTTGATGTAGCGCTCGTGCCGCTCGACGCCGAACTGGATCACAATGTCGACCAGCAGATACAAGAGGCTCTTGATGTCCTGCCGGGCGAGCTCGCGACCGCCGGGGCTCTGCTTGACGAGCAGGACCAGCTGTTCGAAGGCGAGCTCCGCGCTCGTGGCATGCACGCTCGTGATGGAGCCGGGATGTCCAGAGTTGACGTTGCGCAAATAATCAAAGGCCTCCTCGGACCTCAGCTCGGCCAGCAAAATCCGATCGGGCTTCATGCGCAGGCAGCACTCGAGCAACTGTTTGGGGGATGCCCGCGCAAGGCCCTGGTCATCCTTCGAATAAAAGAGACGCACATGATTAGGGTGACGATCGAGCACCAGCTCCTTCGCGTCTTCGATGGTGATGAGTCGTTCGTCAGCGGGTATCTCGCGAATCAGCGCCTTGGTCCATGTCGTCTTGCCCGAGCCGGTCGGCCCCGACACGAGGATGTTCTTGCGGCATCGCACCGCGAACTGCATGAAGGCCGTGTAATCGTGAGCGCCGAGCAGGCGCAAGAGCTCGCTTTCGGTCTCATCGAGAGCATCGCCGGCGCGCTGCGTCGTGCGGAAGATTCCACGTTGCGCCAGATCCTCGACCGACCAGACCGCATCGGAGGGCCGACGGATGGTGATGGCGACCGTCCCGGCCGTCGTCGCGGGCGGCAGCACGATTTGCACGCGCTCGCCGCTCGGCAGCGACGCCGACAGTAGCGGTGAGGCTTCGTCGATTCGCTGGCGCGTCGAATTCGCGACCAGCTTCGCCAGTCGACGGCACCAGTCGAAGTCGGCGAATCGCAGCTGCTCGCAGCGCCAGCCGGAACGGGTCTCGACAAACGCCTCTCCCGGGCGGTTAATGCACACTTCGGTGACGTTGGGATTTCCGAGGAGCGGCCGCAGCGCGCGCAAGGTGAGATCAAGCGCCGACGCGTCGATGGGTACGGCACTAGTGAGTGTGCAGCTCATAAACCGCAGCGAAGTCTAGGTCGCGGGCGACGAGCACCTGAATGCGGTCGCCCTGGTTCTTAATGACGGTGGGCGAAATGTTGACCGTGCTTTTCAAGACCTCGGTCATGACGTCGACCGCGGGAGACGGACCATAGATCACAGTCCCGCCGCTTCCCGAACGCTGGGCCGATTCGAGCGCCACATCGACCATGGAGATCAGAATCGCAGCGCCAAACCGGTCCCAAAAGTGCCGATTGACATCGCCAGGCAAGCCCGATCGGCCGAGCGCATCCGTTCCCGGGGAGGCAAGTGGAACGACTACGCCCGTGGGCGTACGCGCTTCCGTCCAAAGTACAAACACTCGCGAGGAGCCCTGCTGTACCTCGCTCTGCGTTTCCCCGACGAGTTTGGTACCGCGCTCGAGTAAGACGACTTTTCCGTCAACACTGAATGTGTCCGTTGCCGTAATACAGGTGGTCATGCCGGGCAACGTTGTGTCGATCGCCGTCTCAAGCGTGCAATCGATGAAAGCCCCCTTCGATAGCAGTAAGCGCTGGGTGGGCAATACATGCGCCTGCGCAGCGGGTGTGACGAGCGGCGTGAGAAGCGCCGGCAGTGCGCCTGGGCGCGCGGCGGGTGCGGCTGCAGAAACCAGGCTGGTCACGCCCGGACTGCCCGATTCACTCACCGGCTCCGACCCGGCGCGGCCGGTGGCTGGCTCCGGCGCAGCAGAAGCCAATTCCAGCTGCCGCGAAAACGCTGGACCGGACAGTCGGCGTTCGAAGGCGAGCTGCGCCGGTGTCTTCGGCGCCGCGGCGCCTCCCGCGGCACCATACGCGGGCAGATAGCCGGACATGGGAGATGTCGTCGGCGCAGCCGGCGCTTCTCGCAACGGCTCGAGCGCCGCTGTCCCCGCAGGCGGTTGCGTCGCGCTCCCCCCTGCCACCATTCGCGGCGGGTCGATTCGTCCAAGCGATGGCAATGGAGCGTCGCCTTGCGCGCGACTCTTGGATGCGGCTTGCGCGCTTTGCTGCGCGTGTGTTTGACGAACAATCGCTCGGGAGTAGTACCAAGCGAGCATGCCCAGCCCAAGAACCGACATGAGTCCAACCGCCATGAGGCTACTCGCGCGCGACTGCAGCGACCCTGCGCCGCTGACTGAGGGGAGCCCTCTCTCACCCTCGACGCTGGCGAAACTCACGGTGTCGCCCCTCGGCGCTCGCGCTGCACATTGGGCGCAACTGTGCCTGATTCCAATCGTTCCCCGGAACCCACATAGCCTTTGTTGACGATGCAGCCCGTGAGCGCGCCGCGCCGCAGGATCAATCGCGGCGCCACGCGATGCACGACGACCTCGCCGTCCTCCATGCTGAAGTTGAGCAGGGACTCGGCGCCGTCTTCATTGCGAACAAAGATCGCCGGTAGCTCCGCATGCGCACCGAAGCGCAAGCGTGTATGCACGCCGTCATCGAATGCTGCGACCGGGCGCAGTGCCTCGTGGCCGCAGTACCAATAGTCGGCATTGCGCACTCGGCCGGCGGATCCGCGCTCGAGTTCCTCCTCCATGCGCGCCGCACTCGCGCGGCCCGCTGGATCTGCGGGCGGATACTGAAAGCGCAGCGCATAGATCGCATCGGGCTCACTGGCGGCTGCTGGCCGTCGCGTCTGGGCGGTATAGTCAAAATGGTAGTGCCGCCGTGTGGTGAGCACCGTCAGATTCGTACCCACAGCTGCGGCTTTCGGCTTCAAGAAAAGATGATTGTCCTGTGCGACGAAGGACAGCGCCTCGATGTCGCCTGCAGCCAATCCGACGAAAGCTTCACCAGGTTCAAATTCAAGATCGATCTGGTACCCGACCAAACCGCGCAACCGATACACCTCATCGACCTTGTATGCCGCGACGCGGATGCGCGGATCGCCACCGCCGCTTGCGGGATAAACCTCGGCGCGCAGCGCAGGCGCGCGCACCACCAGCAGGCCAATAACAAGTAGCGCAACGATGCCAGCGCGCAGGTAACGCTCCTTTCCAGTGGTCACGGCTGTGGTCCTTTGTCCGCAATAGCAGCAGGCGGCCTCGTCGCGCCGGCGGCGGCGGACGCTTCCCCGGTTACCTCCGGCTCGGGGCGGAAGTCGATAACTTTGAATCCGAGCGGATTCCAGCTGCGCGTCTGCGGGCTCTTTGAAGGCTCCGAGTAGCTGTATTGAACGGTGGCAATCCAATGCGTCAACTGCTCATCCGCCGCACCGGCTGCGTGTCTGCCTTTGACGTAACGAACCTGCGCAAGATCTGCGACTCCGTTCGCCCTCTTGAAGAAGCTGACGGAGACCACCTGCGCACGCACGATCGAGCCATCCTTGTAGAGGTTCAAGGGCGAGGACGGGTTCGCAGGATTCCACAAGGCGTACCACGCCTGATTACGCAACCCCGAATGAAACGCTCCACACTCCTGATAGTCGCTCTCGGCGGTGGCGAAGTTGAAGCGCTCGCACACGGTCACGTAGTGCGTCAACAGATAGCGGGTGACCGCTTCGGCGACTTCACCATGTCCGGAATATTCGGGGACGACGTCGACGACACCGGTGGTATTGTCCACACGCACGATAAAGGGGTCGACCTGCTTGAGCGGCATCAGGAACATGAGCGCCGCTGCACTCATGAGCGCACACAGCCATCCGCCGCCGGCAGTCCACCAGGCCACGCGCTCACTTCTGCGGGTTTGAGCCATACGGTCCGCTTCCCAGGAAGCTCCCTCGCGCCAATACGCTTCGAGCTCTCCTTCGGACTTCACGGCGCACCGTCCAGGGCTTTCGTAACCACTGCGTCGGCGAGCGGTGCGCCCGCCGCCGGCGCGGGCGCATTGATCGGGCGAAGTTTGCTGTCGCAGCTGACCCGCGCGGCGTGGGGAGCGGCACAAGCTGCCAAGAGCCCCGCCCAACACAAATACCAGATCGTCCTCATACTTCCTCCGCCTGTTCGTACATGTTTGCTCGCATCAATCGTGGCTACGGTCGCGGCACCCGCAGAGCCGATTCTGGCGGCGCCGTACGCGGCCGATACGTCGCTGCGTACGCCATGCCGCTTCTTGCCAAGACCAAACCATGGCGCGCGCCCCAGCTCACCGCCCGGCTGACTGCGCCGTAACTCTGAAGTGCCACACCGTGCGACAGCGCCGCCGCGATCGGCATTACTTGACGCATGATGAGAAAGGTCAGCCCCGCTGCCATGCACACTCTGACAGCGTCGGCGATCTGTATTCCGCCACCTTGATTGGCGGCGGCCTGTGCCGCTGTGGCGACGAGGGTCATCATTAACGCCGCGGCAAGGACGGCGAGCAACGTGATCAAGGCGTAGTTCGCCAGCTGTCCCAACCACGACATGAAATATTGCTTTGTGGACTCAAAGAGCAGCATTACGAAGAATAACGGCCCCAAGGCCAGCAGCACCGACAAGGCAATTCGTGAGAGCGCCAGCAGAAAAATCGTGTAGATGGCTGTGAGGCCGACAAGCAGATAAACAGCAAAGCCGGCGAGATCGTAGGAAAAGCTGCCCTCAAGGATGCCGCCTTTTTGAATGAGCAGCGACCCCGCGTCGCCGCCAAGGAATATGATCCGGTCGACGATCGTCACCGCATCGTACGCACCGACCATGACTGCGGCGAGCTGCCCTGGCGCATTAAAGAACGTGTCGACGACCACTGTGTTGTAAAGCCAGAGCTGCAGGGCCACGGCGAGAACGACAGCGAGAGTGATGATCCGTTTCAAACCGGTGGCGAACGGCTCGTCGATCCTGCCCGTCAGCTGCAGATAGCCCCACGCCATGAGGTAGATTGTCGCGAGCGCGACAATCGCGGGCTCAAGCGCCGCCGCCACCCGCGCCGTCTGATCGCCGATGTAGGTCGTGAGCAGCGAATTGAGCCAAACGCTGAATTCCGCGAAGAAGCCCATAGCCGTGTGCCGGAATTGGCGGTTGCGAGCGCGCGCGTGTCACAGGCCCATCGCGGGCAAGCTGCGCAGCGATCCGATGCCTGCTACAGCGCGCTCGCGCGCTCGCTGCTGGCGGGCCCACTCGCCGCCCTGTGCGGCTTGACCGAGTACATTGAGTTTGGTCTGCTCGTTTTGCAGCATCCCCTCCTCTGCGTCGATACGGGCCGCAAGTTCGAGAATCCCCTTCTGATCCGTGGCTTGGGGAATCGCGTCGATCAGCAGTTGAATTGCGGAGAAGCGGTTGCTCGAGTTCACTAGCGCCTCCTGCGCGACAGCCTGCTGCAATGCTGCGTAGCTGCGCGCCTCCTGCAAAGCCCCCTGCTCGTCGGGCGACAACGCCGCGACCTGCTGCGCGCTCAACACGGCATTGCTGCTGACAGCCCCGTGCACGTCGGCGCCCAGAGCGTAGCCACCCCCCGACCCCTGCAGGGCCGCCTGCAGCTGCGGTCCGTTGGTCGGCAGGTAGTTACGCACGGTGCCGGCAAGCAGCTGCTGCATCCCGCGATCACCGGTCATCGACTGGTACTGCTGTTGCGCCTGTGCAAGATCCTGGCGCGCAGTGTTGAGGTCCTGCGCGAGCGTGTTGACTTCTGCTACTAGCTGCGCGATCGCTCCGACGTCAGTCACGGGTATCTGCGCGTGCGCCGAAAGGGAAACCGCGCTCAGCAGCAAGAGGGCAAGCAGTGCAGGATAAAATTTCATGGCGGCCATGGCGCACCTCCGGTTGTGGGGGTAGTTAAGGGATTGCAAAAGATGGGTAACCACGCGGCAGCATTGGCGCCGTGCTCATCCATCAAGCGGTGCATGCGCTCGACGGCATTGGCTCGGCCTGAAATAACCGCAAGCTCGGCATCGAAGCCCTTAAGATCGAGCTGGCAAACGATGCTGTAATGACCCTGTTTTACGAGGAACATCCGCGAGCCGGGCTCAAGTTGCTCCTTTATCAGCTTGAACTCACGCTCCGTCAGCCCGAAGCCCGCCATGTACTCCTCGGCGACAGCATCGACGTTGGGGAAAAAAATCTTCGTCGGCGTCTGTTCGATGATCGTGCGGCTGATTGCGCTTTGCAGGACATCGCTTGCGCCCTGAGTTGCAAGGCACATTACACCGTTCAATTTGCGCCAGGTCTTTGGCCCTTCTTTCGCAAAGCTCGCGAACGCCGGATCGGCGAGGAGTCTCCAGAACTCATCCATCCAGCAGACCAGGCGGCGCCCGTCGAGGAGCTGCCGCACCAGGTGAAAGAGATACAGTGTTACTGGCGACCGAATCACCTCATGCTCAAGAAAGTCCGTGACATCAAAGCCTATGACAGTCCGTCCGGCGAGGCGCGCCACAATGGAATCGTCGGCATTGTCGAACACCCAGGCGTAGTCACCGGCGGTACTGGCGCACCAGCGCGCAAGCCGCGCATAGATTCCCTCCGGGTCCGTCGGATCAAGAAATTCAGTGAGCCGCGACAACCGTCGCGCTGCTGGGTCGAGCGCAAGGGTTCCGCGCAGCGCCTGATCAAGATCGGACTCCTCTCGTACGCTCAAGCCGCGCGTATTGCCCGGGCGCACCAAGCTGCGCAACCACGCCTTCAGGAATTCCTCATTGTCCGCAGTGCGCGGCAACTGCAGCGGATTGAACCCCGTCGCCACGCCGTTCCTCAATGGCAAGTATTCGCCATCAAGAGCGCGCACCAGAATCTCAAGGCCGCGGTCCTTGTCAAATATCACCTGCGTCGCGCCTTGCCGCGCAAGCATTGCGATCAGGAATCCGATGAACACGGTCTTCCCTGATCCGGTAGGACCGCAGATGAAGGTATGGCCCGTATCCTTGCGGCTACCCCCGTCGGCATCCGCGGGATTGCTGGCGTGCAGCGAAAAGTGATACGGCGACCGGGCACTGGTGACCAGGAGCGCGAGCGCCTCGCCCCAGTGATTCCCAGTGGCGCGTCCCGCGGGATAGTTGTGAAACGCGGTCATTGCACAAAAGTTTCGCGACGTGATGGGCGCCTTGCGGGGACGCATCGGAAAGTTTCCCGGCAGTTGCGCCCAGAACGCCGCCTCGACAGCGAGATCCTCGCGCGCCACTGTCATCCCCGTATCAGCCAGCAGGCTGCGCGCGAGTGCGACGCGATCGTCGAGCTCCTTCAAACGGCGCACCTGCGCGCGATCCGTACGGCCATCGGGAACTTCAGCAAGTACTTGCAACGAAAAGTGGTGGTCGCCCATCACAAACTGGTTGCTGGTGAGCGCATCGAGGGCATCCTTCAACTCCTCCGCCTGGGAGATTGCGAAGTCCCCGGCATTGGCCATGCGATTGAACTGCCGCTGCAGGAGCCCCTGCCCGGCCGCCTTAGTGAGGAATGCAAAGGATTGCGTGAGCACAAACGGAAACGGCGCCGACAGGAGCGCGTCATACATGCCTACGACGCTCGGCGTCGGATATTCCTTGATCCCCAGGATGGCGCCGACCCGTGTCGCGGTCGCCAAACGATACTCAATCGCCTCAGTGCCGAACGACAGTCGCGTCGTCGCGAGAACGTCGTAGAGCGGCGCCCGGGACAAGGGCATGGGCTGCCATTCGCCGTTGACAAGGTAGGCAAGAAACTCCAGCAGGCTTGAGTAGACGCGTGCACCTCTTTTGTAGACGCCCAACGGCTCCGGCTCGTACCGCGTGAGCGATGCCTCAAGGGTCTGCCCGAGCTTCTCACAGGCGGTAAATGCATCCCGCAGGTCAAGGTCGGTACCGTCGCGCTGCGTTTTTGCGAGCAGCTTGGACACGAGCCCCGTCGCGGCCCCGGACGTCGGGCGATAGACCACTGCGAGGTACCATTCATTGACCATCAATGTCTGCCCGACAAGACGCCCCGTGTATTTGTCATTGAGGGCGTCCGCAAATCCCGTCCCGCCCGTGCCGGCTGGGGCCGCAACTTCACGGCGACGAATCACGTGCGCCCATAGCGCAACCTGCGCGCTGGCTATGTTTCGCCACAGCACATTCAGCCGCTCGTGCCAGGTGTTGAGCTGGTCGTCATCGGCGCTCTCGAAACTCGCTCCGCCCAGACGAAATACCTGGACATAATCGCCGAACACTGTCTTGACGAGATTGCCGGCAACGTGCGCAGCGTATGGAATCCGCTCTGCGGCTATGAGCTCGCGCTTCACGATCGTGTTACGTTTTAGGGTGAACACGGCTACGCCAGCTTCTCAGCGGCGCCGACGCGCACATGCACGCCGGTGCGTCGCCGCGCGCGGGAGTTGGGCAGTTCAAGGGGCAGTGGGCTGTAGCTGCTCGCCTTCCAAAAGCGCAGGTTCCCCAAGAGGCCCGCGAGCCGCGTACGGCCCCACAACAGAACCAGATCGAAAAAGCGCGCGTCGCGTGCGCACAGCAGCAGGCTCACGCCGTGAATCGGCGCAGCAAGCAACAAGCTGAAGAGATTTTTCGTAAGGAGAAAAATCTCCATGGTAAAGACCAAATTGAAGAGCAGCGCGGAATACGTCACCCCCCAGCGCATGGGAGGGCGCGTGGCCCCTACAAAGAGCAGGTCGGCAGTCACTCCGGCGTTGCGTGCGGTCACGTCTTGCTCCCACCCGCGCTCAGACGCCAAACATCCCGCGCACCCATGTGACGATCTGGGGCGCGCCGAATGCGATGGCGATTCCCAGGATCGCCCCAATGCACCAGCCCCAGGACATTCGGTTGGCCATTGCCATGCCGCCAAGAACCATGATCAGGATCACCGCGATCGGCGTGAGCCATGAAATGATGTTGCTCTGAAGCGCCGTGGCGCCCGTGAGGAATGGGGAGCTTTGCGCCATCGCGACGGTCGGCGTGCCGACACTCGCTGCAACGCTGACGATCGCAGGGGCGGCTCGGCCGAGTACGGCGAAGTTGAATCTGCTCATGATCATGGCCCTGGGTGGTATCGGCTGGGGGCGCCATCCCAACAGGATGTCAGGCGCGTGGCTAGCCAAGTATTGAGGTCATTTGCAGCGGGTTTTGAGGTTGCGCCTGGGACTTGAATCGGCTAGCGGATTTGGATCCGCGGATGCACCGGATTTGCGTGCCGATGTTATTCTGCGTTTCCGGCTGTAATGCAGCTTGCCCCATGGACAGCCGCGGGAGACCGCCATGCGTCGACGATCTTTTGTAGCCGCCCTGCCCCTTGCCGCCGTCGGAACCGCCGCGTTTTCGCAAACAGCGTCCGCGCCTAAGCGCACTGACGCGGCTCTCCCCGACTCAGCACCGCCGCCGGGATTTCAGGCCCCTGATGCAGTTCGGTTTGATCGTCCGGATGTGCACGCGGGAGATCGGCCCGTGGGCGCAAGCTTCGCATCTCGCTCTGCGGCGCTTGGGCTTTCCGGCGCAGCCGGAACGGCCCACCCGCTCGCGACGCTTACCGCCATCGAGATCCTGAAGCGCGGTGGCTCGGCAGTGGATGGCGCCGTAGCCGCCAATGCCTGCCTCGGATTTCTTGAGCCGACGAGTGCGGGCGTAGGCGGCGACTGCTACGCCATGCTGTGGGATCCCAAGGTTGCAAAGGTTGTTGGATTAAGCGGATCAGGCCGCTCGCCCAAGTCGCTGAGTCTCGAAACCGTGCGCGCCCGTTCGCCCAAAGGCACCATTTCTGGACTCGGAGCGATTTCCGTTTCGGTACCGGGTGCACTCGATGCGTGGTGGACGCTGCATCAGCGCTACGGCAAATTGCCGTGGAAGGATCTGTTCGAGCCTGCCATCGGTTTTTGCGAATCCGGCGTTCCGCTGCCGCAGATCATCGGCTACTACATCAGGCGCAACCTGGACATCTTTAACCACCCCGGGGCAGGCATTGAAGAAACCACCAATACGAATCTCACCTACGCGCCCGGCGGGCAACTGCCCGCAGAGGGCGTCGTCTTTCGCAATCCCAATCTCGCGCACACCTATCGGCTGATAGCCGCGGGCGGCCGCGACGCTTTTTATGAAGGGCCGATCGCGCATACCATCGACGCCTACTTCAAACGCATCGGCGGCTGGCTGTCTTACGATGATCTGCGCAATCACCACTCGGACTGGACGCAACCCCTGGTCACGACCTATCGCGGCGTAGAGGTCTACGCAATCGCCGAAAATACTCAGGGGCTCGCGACGCTCCAGATGCTCAACATTCTGGAGAACTTCGATCTACGCTCCATGGGTTTCCAGTCGGCGGCCGCGATTCATACTCAGGTCGAGGCCAAACGCCTCGCCTACGAGGATCGCGCGCGCTACTACGCCGATCCAAAGTTCTCGGCCGTGCCAACCGAGTGGCTGAACTCGAAGGCCTATGCAAAGGCTCGCGCACAACTGATCCGGCCCGGGCGCATCCTGACGCCCATTTACCCAGGCACAGCTCCGAGCCACGGTGATACCACGTATTTTACCGTGGCCGATCGCGACGGAATGATGATCTCCATGATCCAGTCCAACTTCCGCGGTATGGGATCGGGCTTGGTTGCCGACGGACTTGGCTTCATGTTTCAGGACCGGGGCGAGCTATTCTCGCTGGCGGACGGCCATCCCAATGTTTACGCCCCCGGCAAGCGGCCCTTTCAGACCATCATCCCCGGCTTCGCCACGCGCAACGGTGCGCCGTGGATGTCATTCGGCGTCATGGGCGGGGACATGCAGCCGCAGGGCCAGACGCAGATCATTCTCGACCGCGTGGATTACGGTCTCGATGTTCAGGCGGCCGGCGATAGCCCACGCTGGCATCACGAAGGGTCATCCCAATCGATGGGCGAAGATCCGCCCGGACTTGATGCCCGAGGATTACTGCGGCTCGAGTCGGGTGTCCCGGAAGCGACCCGGCGTGCGCTGGCGGCGCTTGGCTGGCCGCTCGGAGCGTCCGACGGCGGCTTCGGCCGCTATGAATGCATCGAACGGCGCGCGAATGGCACGCAGCGCATCTACGGCGCCGCAAGCGAGATGCGCGCGGATGGCGTCGCACTCGCGTACTAAGCGCCGACGCGATTGCGAGCGACGACGAAATCAACCTGCGATGCAGGCAGGTCAGCCTGGGACCGCCGTGCTACACCGTGACGCTGGAAAGCCCGAGCGGCGAACGAGATCCTGAAAGTCGGGACTGCACGCCGGATTACCGCCCATTTCCGCGCTGTGGGCCGCACCATTGAGCTTTTTTGGCATCGACGTGCCGGTGCGCGATACCACGGGTCTGGTGCAATATCTGATCGCAAGTTCGCAGATCTCAGCGTCAAGCTTGATCATAACGACGTAAGCGTGCGCGATCATTTTGCTCGCACCCTCGTAACGCCAACGCTGCCGCTCGCACAGTGGCAGGCGCAGCCCTAGCTAGATCCGCGCGTCAATAGAGCTTAAGAGTGTGGTCTCGCGGGACCTCGCCCGCGGGGCCTGACGGGCCCCCTTATTATTATTTGCGCAGGACAACACCCGGACCACGCCGCAGGGCATGGTCCGGATGCGGTCGTGCCTATCCGTCGACTATTACTTCATCGCGAGGCTGATGCGCTCGCTCCATGCTTTGAAGCGCACAGCCGATTCGCTGCGCTTCAG
>Ga0182018_10003065_pt1 | contig 15598 bp, 18 predicted proteins | sample 812P2MmetaG_FD_120490 | JGI IMG/M metagenome (GOLD analysis project Ga0182018, IMG submission 120490) | Permafrost microbial communities from Stordalen Mire, Sweden - 812P2M metaG | ecosystem: Environmental > Terrestrial > Soil > Wetlands > Permafrost | place: Sweden: Stordalen | collected...
GAAGTCGATGACTCCCTCGTCGGGATAGACCTCCTGGAAGTCGTTCAGGCCGCCCTTGATATTGCGCATGTGGACCTGCTTGATCTTCCCGCGCTCGGCCATGTACTGCACCAGGGGAGGCTCCGTCCGGTTGACGTCGGTCGAGCCTTCGCCGATGACGCCGAGATCCATCTGGAAGCCATTCCAGGGGCTGTCCACCATCTGCTCGTATCTCTTGTATGCGGTGTAGATGGACGGAGAGTCGAAGTTCTCCACGCCTTTATAGCCGTAGGGAAGCCCCGGCGGGTCATAGGGGTGGTTGGCCATGGCGACCTTGTATTCGGCGCAGACCGGAATCACGCGCTTGAGGAACTTCTCGATCCTCTCCCAGTATTCGTTGTAGCTGACCGGCCCCGCGATGCCGACGGGAAGGTTCTTCCAGTCGTTTTCCAGCTTGAAGGTGGTGTAGACCGAGTCGCCGCGCCCGGGAGCCGTGCCGTTGCGGGCAATGGGAATCATGGTCCAGTGGTAGCTGATGATGCGCACATCCACGGCCGCCGCCTTGCGCACGTTGTCGCAGATCTGGTCGAGCTTTTTGTCCTGATCGGAGGGGTCTTTGAGGATGATGTACCCGGAGTCCATGCGCAGGCCTTCGAGCCACATCCCAACCGCGTCGCAGTTGTCCTTCATCTGCTTGAGGACATCGCTGTCGAAGGCCCCGCCCAGCACCGGGCCTTCCTCGGGAATGAATGCGTTGAAATGCCCCGCTTTCCCGCGGTGCGCCTCCTCGTCGGGATCGGGGCTGATGGACTTGACCCCAAGGCGCAGGTTGTACTCAAGGTTCTCTTTGCTGGTGAGGGTCTTGCCCTCCATGACGTGGTAGTCCGCGCCCACATGCATCTTGGTGTTCCTGCGCGGCGAAAGCTTCTTCTGCGGTTGGCCGAAGGCCGGGGACCCTTCTGTGAGCCCGCCCAGCGCCGCCCCAATCGCGCCGCCGGCAAGCACCTTCCCGAAATCTCTCCGCTGCATATTCCATCTCCCCCGGGTGAAATGTAGAAGCTGAACGCTCGCAAATCGCTTTCGACTTGGTGTGCGAAACTCAGTTGCAAGAATCGCCGACTGAAACTGTACAGGAATTCCTATCCACGAGGGGTCCGAAGGAAGCTTCCCATGCCCAAACGCAGTGCGGGTTTGATGATGTATCGACGGACGAAGGGCGAGGTGGAGGTGTTTCTGATCCACCCCGGAGGCCCCTATTGGGTCAAACGAAGGAAGGGAACCTGGGCCATCCCGAAGGGCGAATACGACCAGAATGAGGATCCATTGGCTGCCGCGAAGCGGGAGTTCCAGGAGGAGACAGGCTTTGTGCCTGCGGGTGAGTTTCTCGATCTGGGATCGATCCGGCAGAAGAGCGGCAAGATCGTTGAGGCGTGGGCATTCGAGGGTGACTGCGATCCAACGGACCTGGTGAGCAACCGTTGCGAGGTTGTGCTGAAAGTGACCATGAAACAAGACACCATTTATACTTTTCGCAACGGCGGGCTGGTTGAGGCGCCCGCAGCCGCATTTAAACAATGGATGGTTGCTCACCAGTACGATCCCGAACAAGGGAAAAACGAGCCAGTAAATGCTGGGCCAGCGAATCCAGCGGCCGGTCCTGCGCCATCACCTGATGGCGTGCAGGGCACGAACCCCGGTAGTCCCAACAATCCGAACGGAACACCGAAACCGTGATAAAAGTAACGTAGTTGAGCCTGCCATGGTTGATGATTCGGCAATTCCGCCTGAGTCGGTGAAGCCAAAGCTTCCCCTATGGAGGAGGCGCGTGCGTGCATGGACGATCATCTGCGGCATATACGCACTCTTATTGGGGATGGTTTGGTGGTCGATCAATCTTGTCTCCTCGGTGATAAAGCCTGGCGTTGCCTGGGATGACCGCGCGTATAAATTGCTGGGAGCCGCTGCGTTGTTGGTGATTCCCGGCAAGGTGGCGTGGGTATTTATAAAACGAAAGCTGGTTACAGGCAGTTGGCTGGTCATGACGCCGGAGGAAAAAGCCAAAGTCGCTGCCCGGCGCGCAGCACGGCAATGCAGTGCAACACAGGGTGCGGCATGCAGGAGACCTCGCCAGCCGTGGATTACATACGCTGTGAATTGGGCCAGCCATAGGTCAGGAGATCAGAACGCCAGGTTGTTGGAGCGCACCCTGGCCTGGACGGTGATTGTCCTGTACGCAGCGTATGTGCTGTTCTGGGCCGCATTTGGCCTTATGGGTATCGTCGCATCGTTTGCAGACGACAATACGGCGCGCCAACAGTTTCTTTGGATTCTGTTGGGGCTGGCATGCCTTGTATATCCGGCGCTGGTCATACGGGCCAACTTTCGCCGATTCCAGGCCACGGGGAGTTTGCGCGTATCGCAGGAAGAGTTTCAATCCGCATCCGCACAGAGGCAAGAGGTACAGAACAAGCAAAGACAGATGCCATTACGCAACAAGATCATTTCGTATGCCGTTGGGTTCGTTGTCGCGGGCCTGATGTGGATGCGAGCGACGGTTCATCATTCCAGTCATCCGCATGAGAGTTGGGTTTCGCCTGCCATTCTCACCATTTCTCTGCTCTATGCAATCTGGAGAGATTTCAGCAAGCCCCCGCAAACCCAATCTCAAGCATCAGGTTCTTTTTCAACAACGCAAGATTAGCAAACGCGTTTTTCTTTGACATTCACTGGCAGAAGGAAGCCTTTGTGGCCTCCACGCTCTGGCCGAATGATTGAAATCCCAGAGGCGGACGAAGGCCGCTGGTTCAGGCTGGGCGATGCCCGGGAATATATCCGTAAGGACCAGGAAGAGCTTTTGGATAGGCTGCTGGAGGTGACGGCTGGCTCTGAGGGGCTTTGAGGAGGAGTCGCGGTATTCGCAGCCTGATAGTCTACGTCCGATAACGCATATTATGTATAGTCAGCCCAAAAGCCGAAGGGGGCTCCTAATTTATGACCACCTCTTCGATCTTGGTCTCAATCCACTCCCCCCACCCACGAAGTGAACGATCTCCAGCCGGTCGCCCTCTTCGACCCGTGTCCCGGGCCACAGGCCGCGGACGATGATCTGGCCGTTATGCTCCACCGCGATGCGGTCACCCTTCAGGCCCAGCTCCCCAATGACCTGCGCCAGCGAAGACGGCGTTGCGAGATCTTCAAGGCGGCGGTTTTCGCCGTTGATGGCAATTGTAAGACTCATGACTGCCTAGCCTAGCAGGTCGATACCGGTCACCCTGCCCAGCCATAGACGAAGCCAAGTTCCCGGAGGCCGGCTTGGGGCTACCTCGGCGCACTCGGCAAAGACCTCCCTGTTGAGGCGCATCAGGACCTGTTCCGCCACGCTATCGGCCTGCGCGGAGAGCCCCTGGTCGCGGTGCATCCGCGAGTCGACCAGGTACTCAACGGCATGCCCTAGCGTCTCCAGGGCCCGCCCCTGGCTCATCGTCGGCCGTCGCCGAAGCACCCTGCTCGCCGAACGCGTGCGCCACGATTCATGCGACGTGTCGAAATGGCGGGCAAATGGCCCGCCCAGCGTAGCCGGGCCGAATTCGAGTGAAGGAGTCGCGTGCATTGGATAAGACCTCGCCAGACTTGTCTATCGGCGGACCGGCTTCGGGAGATTAGCCCGCCTCGGTCACAAATCTCGAAGACCACTAAAAGATCCGGCCCAAACCGGCATCCATCCATGTCCGTACTGATCTTCACTCTATGGTTTATGGAGAGGCCATAAGTAATTCATTGCACTGTATCCTTTGCCGCGATGTTCTGCGGTCCTCATGGCCTCCGCAACATATTGCTTGGCGCCGCGCGCCGCCTTGATCGCGGAATTCCCGAGCACCAGTCGGCTCAGAAAGGCGCTTGAGAAGGAACACCCCGTGCCATGGGTTGATCGGGTGTCGATGCGCTCACCGGTCAGCCAGAGGCCCGCGCCCGCCGGGGTCAGAATATAGTCGTCGGGCGGATCGAGATGCCCGCCAGTAGCAATCACCCCCAGCGGCCGTCCATCCCGCCTGCCTGCGAGAGCCTGTAATCTATTGCATGCATTTGGGATATCTTCTCTCCGAACGACCTCTTCCCCGGATAGAACCGCCAGCTCGTCCAAATTCGGCGTCACCCAATCGACCGACGGGAGCATTCGCGCCTGAAGCGCGGCAATTCCCTGATGGTCGAGCAGTTCCCTGCCCGCCGAGGAGCGGATGACAGGATCGAGAACGACCGGAATCTGGACCGCCGAGCTGGCCTGATGCGATGCGCGATATGTGGCTAGGAAGTCGCTAATTACACATATATTTGTGGCATTCGCCAGCATCCCAATTTTGATCCCGGAAGGGGGGAGATCTGCACTCAGGCAGTCAAGCGTAGCGCCGAAAACCGCAGCGTCGACCGGGTGCGACGACCGCACTCCAAGAGTCGATTGCACCGTAAGCGCCGTGATGCAGGCCGTCCCGAACAGCGAGTGCGCGGCGAAGACCATCAGGTCCGCCGTAATCCCAGCTCCAGAGGACGGATCGAATCCCGCGATGGTAAGGACGGTCTGCATGGCCTATAGGCCTGCCGGGCCTAAAAAGGGGAGGAATCTAATTTTTCTGAGGAAATGTGGATTTCCGGGTCTTGTACCTCATGGAGGGGGCATCTTACCCTCTATGGGTCGAAAAAGCAGCTTCTATAGGGTTTCCAGGCACTCGAAACTTCAAATTCTCTATACCACATTTCGCACGTTTTGGATAGTCAAAAATGCCGACTAACTGCTTGCGGATGTTTGACTTGGGTGGATCGAATCCAGACAATAACAGATGGAGCGTGTGAATGAGAAGAACTATTTTCGAAGGTACTCGAAAAAGAGTAATGCTGCCGGTCTTCGGACTTGCATCGGGATTGACCATGATGGCCCTGGCGCTGACGGCCTCGGCTAAGGATGGAGCGCCTGCCAGCGACGCCCTAAGGATCCCTATACAACCAGCCCAGGCAATTGCAGGTACCCAATCGACCGGGGCGAAGGCTGGCTTGCGAGGCCAGCGGAAGGCGAAGCGCTGGTTTGAGGTGGGAGTCGCCTCCTGGTATGGATTGCGTTTCCAGGGGCGTGAGACCGCCGGCGGCGAGATATATGACATGAATACAATGACTTGTGCCCACCCTACCCTACCGATGGGTACCTGGCTGCGCGTCACCAACCTTAGGAACCACCGCACTGCCTTCGTGCGGGTGAATGATCGCGGCCCGGTCGTCGACGGGCGAATTGTCGACCTGTCTTATGCAGCGGCGCAGGCGGTCGGGCTGTCCGGAGTCGGCAAAGTCAAGCTGGAGTCGGTCGGTGAGGGCGATCCCGATCTGGATCGCGCCCTGGTCGCACAGATGCAGCTCCCCATCCACTTCGATGCCCTGGAGCCGCAGGCCCGGTAGATTTGGCCACCCGGCCTCAGTATTCAGGCGCATCACGCCGCTGATCGAATATCTCGGGCCGATTCCAAGTTAGACTGGGCCCATGGAGATCGCCTCCCCACCCCTTAAATCACCAACCACCGGTCCGGATGCGAAGGGCCGGCGGGACCCGCTCGACTGCCTGATCGTCGCCCTCGACCTCCCATCGGCAGACGCGGCGATGGACCTGGCGAACCAGCTCCAGGGCTACTGCCGCTGGTTCAAGGTGGGCATGGAGCTCTATTACGCCACGGGCAACTCGGTGGTGGAGCGGCTGCGCGACCGCGGCTTCCAGGTCTTCCTCGACCTGAAGCTCCACGACATCCCCAATACAGTCGCCGGCGCGGTGCGCTCCGTGACCCGAGCCGGGGCCTCCCTGCTGACGGTCCACGCCGGCGGCGGCGCAGAGATGATGCGGGCCGCAGCCGAGGCCGCCAGCGCACCTGGCGCGCCCAGGCTGCTCGCCGTCACCGTCCTTACAAGTATTGATTCGGCCCATCTCGCCTCGGTCGGCGTTCCCGACCTGCCTGCGACCCAGGTGCTGCGGCTGGCGCGGCTGGCGGCTGCCGCGGGGATCCATGGGCTGGTCTGCTCCGCGGAGGAGGTTGCGGCTGTGCGTCAGGCGATGGGGCCCGATGCGCTACTCGTGGTTCCCGGCATCCGACCGGCCGGGCCGTCCGTAGCGGCAGACGACCAGAGACGCATCGCCACTCCCGCGGAGGCGATGTCGCGGGGCGCCTCGATGCTGGTGGTGGGGCGGCCGATCACCCAAGCCGACGACCCAGCGCAGGCAGCGGCCGCTATTCTCCAGCAGATGAACCCGGCTGACTAATAGAGCTCAGGGTTCGCAGGGTGCCTGACGATCCAGCCGCTGTTGGCTCAACCCATACCCATTGGTGGTATTGGGTTCCCCCGCTGCCGCCGATAACGTGAGAGTGTGGCAACCCTTATAGTCTCGCCGGACGCTCCGCCGGAAGAAGCGTCTGCGCATGCGCCCAAAGCCCGGCCCAATCCCCCGCAGGCCCCGGGCGGTTCGATCAGGGCTGAGCAGTTCGCTCGGACGGCGCTGCTGGTCGTTCTCTTCGCCGCGCCCGCGCTGATGTGCGTCCATGCTGCCTGCGCCAACGACCCCGACATCTGGTGGCACCTGCGCACCGGCCAGTGGATCCAGCAGCACCACGCCGTTCCGCACAGCGATCCGTTTTCGCGGTCGGGGATAGCGAGGCCGTGGGCGGCTTATAGCTGGCTCTTCGAAGTGCTGGTTCTAGGGCTCTTTCAGCGTCTCGGCCTGCTTGGCCTGGTGGCCTACTCGGCCGGGATGGTATTGACGATCACGGTCGCCCTGTACCACCTCATCAAGCGTCTACAGGCCGACTTCTCGTTCGCGATCCTGCTGACCTTCACCGCCTGCTTCACCATGTTCCGGCTGTACACGCCGCGGCCGTGGCTGTTCAGCGTTCTGCTCTTCACCCTCGTGCTGGACATCGTGATGCACGCGCGCGATACCGGCAAGTTGCGCGAGCTGGCCTGGCTGCCGCTGATCTTCGCGATGTGGGCCAACACCCACATCCAATTCGTTGCGGGATTTGTGCCGCTGGGGCTGGCTCTGGGAGAGTCGATTGCGGGCCACTGGCGGAGCAAAGTGCAGACAAAGGCACAGGCAAAATGGCTTGGCCTCGCGCTGGCGGGGAGCCTGGTGGGCACCCTTGCGAACCCCTATGGATGGCGAATCTACGGCGTGGTCCTGGGCGTGGCCACGCATCCCGGCGGTATGGACAAGATCTCCGAGCTGCAGGCGCTTCCCTTCCGCAGCCTGGCGGACTATCTGGTGCTGCTGTTCGCGATTGGCGCGGCGGCGGCGCTAGCGCGGGCGAAGCGGCTCCCGCTGTTTGAGGCGGGGCTGCTGCTCTTCGCAATTTACGTCTCGTTTCGCTCGCAGCGCGACCTGTGGACGATGGCGATTGTGGGCGCTGCGATTCTGGCGCGGGAGATTCCTTCGCGCGAGAAGAACCGCAGCCTTGTTCCGGCAGCCGCAGTTCCCTTCCTCGCAGCCCTCGCGGCGCTAACCGTCGCACTCGGCATTCCCGCGATGAGGATCAACAACGCCGCGCTCAGTACGAAGCTCGCCGACACCATGCCGGTCGCTGCGGTCGCGGAGATCGAGGCAAAGCATTACCCCGGCCCGCTCTTCAACGACTTCAATTGGGGTGGGTATCTGGTGTGGGCGCTGCGCATGCCGGTCACGATCGATGGCCGCGGCGCGATGTATGGGGACGAGGCGATCGACCGCTCGGTCGCCACATGGAGCGCCGAGCCGGATTGGCAGTCCGACCCGCAGCTGGCGTCAGCTGGCGCGGTGATCGGGCCGGTGAAGGCGCCGCTTACGCAGGTGCTGAGGCTGGATCCACGCTGGACGCTGGCCTACGAAGACAAGCTGGCCGTGGTGTTTATCCGGAACAACTAGATAGGGCGCAGCTAACCTTACAGCTTCTCGTAGAAGTCACAGGTCGAGCAGGAGATGTAGACGCCGCCGGGCACGCCGCGCTCGCGGTCCTTTACCCGCTTCACGATGCGTGTGGGTTTGGAACAACGCGGGCAGTCGGTGCTCTTGCTGGTGTCCATCGCTTTCTTACGGTCGCCGGTCTTGGCAATCTTCGCCATCGCTCAATTCTCCTGTTGCCTATGATCTGTTGGTTCCCGCTCGCGCTTGTATTCGGGCGCGGCCATTGAGCGGACGCAACCGGAGCAGCCATGACTTCCCGGGGGATGAATCGAGGGAGTAGAACCCCGGCGAGAAACTCCCATTATTTTACACGGATCAACCGGAATGTGTGTGGCATCCCACAAGTGAACGCGCACAGCTCGGTTGCATTTTTGAACGTCAAAGATCGCCTGCCGGCGCAGGCCAAAAACATCCTCAGCGTTGCTGTGTAAAATAGCCGTCTAAGCCAAAATCCCAAACAGATGGAAGTTCAGGAGATCACCACCCTATGAAGCTGACACCCGGAAAACTTGCAGGCCTCAAGTCTGTCTCCGATGACCGCGGAGTTATCGCGGCCGCCGCCATGGACCAGCGCGGCTCGCTGCAGAAGTCGATCGCCAAGGAGCGTGGCGGCGAGGCCTCACCTCACGACCTTGAAGAGTTCAAGATTCAAGTCACGGACATTCTCACGCAGCACGCGTCTGCGATCCTGCTGGATCCCGAGTTCGGGCTGCCCGCGGCCAAGAAGCGCCATGGCAAAGGCCTGCTGTTGGCGTATGAGAAGACGGGCTACGACTCCAATACGCCCGGTCGCCTGCCCGACCTGCTCGATGTCTGGTCGGTGCGGCGGCTGAAGGAGGCGGGCGCCGACTGCATCAAGATCCTGCTCTACTACACGCCGTTCGAGAAGTCGCACATCAATGACCTGAAGCAGGCATGGATTGAGCGCATCGGCGATGAGTGCCTGACGCACGACATTCCCTTCTTCCTCGAGTTTGTGGGCTACGACGCAGACGGAGGCGACGAGAAGTCGCTGGCCTACGCGAAGAAGAAGCCCGACATCGTCTCCGGCGCCATGGCGGAGTTCGGCAAGGCGCGCTACAACGTCGACGTGCTGAAGGTCGAGGTGCCGGTCGAGATGTCGTATGTTGAGGGCACGAAGTCGTACAAGGGCGAGAAGGCGTACACGCGCAAGGAGGCGTTGCAACACTTCCGCGACGCCGAAGGAATGACCCACAAGCCATTCATCTATCTCTCCGCCGGTGTTTCCAACCCGGTCTTCATCGAGACGCTGGAGCTGGCGGGCGAGTCGGGCACGAAGTTCAACGGCGTACTGTGCGGCCGCGCCACATGGAAGGACGGCATCGCCATCTATGCGAAGCAGGGATCGGACGCCTTCCGCAAGTGGCTCGAGACCACCGGCGTCGAGAACATCGAGAACGTCAACAAAGGTCTACGGGCTGCGAGTCCGTGGTATCTCAAGTTCGGCGCAAAGAGCCTGGCAGAGCTGCACTAAGCACCTGCGAAGATTGGTCGTCAGCAAGTGGCAGCAGCGATAAGCTGCGGCCTCCTTGCGCGCACATCTTCACCCGCGCAGCAGATGCACCTTTACGCCGATCTTAAGCTTCAGCCATGCTGCGTCGGTCGTCCATGCGGTAGCGCCACGACTGGCGGCAAGCGTCAAACAGGCGCGATCACCCAGCGACAGCCCGAGAGACCTCGTCCATCGCGACAGCTCCGCGGTCTGCTTTGCGTGGTCGGTGCCGAAGTTAACTACATACCTCTCAAACGGTTCGAGGACGATCAGCACCTCCGTGGCGGTGTGGCCCATACGAACGAGTTTGGTCGCGACCTCGCACAGGTTTACCGCGCTGATCCATAGCGTTCGACCCGGGTCATGAAGCGCGCGGAGTACCTCACCGCCGCGCGCCTCCTGCTGCACGAGGGCGAGGATTGCCGAGGCGTCGAAGACCACAGCCTCAGCCAAATTCCTTCTCCTCGCGCTTCGCCTCAGCGCGCCGCTCTGCAATCAACTCGTCGGACAACCGGCGCCCGGGCTTAACATACCTCTTCACAATGGCCTGCGCGCGCGCGATCATCTGGCGCTGTGTGCGCAGACGCAGCCCGTCCTCCTCCAGCGAAACTTCAAGCGTCTCACCGGGTCTGAGGCCCATGGCCTCCCGCATCCTGGCAGGAATCACAACTCTTCCACCTTCCGCCAACCGTGTCAATTGTGAAGCCATCTGTCACCTCAATTCAATTATGTCACACGCGGCCGTTTAAAGCCACGCCAAACCGCGCTGAGCAACTTCCAAATTGCTTGGCGGAAATAGTCTAGTCAGCGCCAACAAAAGACGCAGACCTACTGCAGCCCCACCGTTTTTGCTGCCTCTGCCGGCAGCGGCATGTTAGGCATGTTGGCCATGGAGAGCAGCAGGCTCACCTGCCATAGCTGGGTCTCCGAGAGCGCGTTGCCATAGGCCGGCATCCCGGTGAGCCGGATGCCGTTCTTCACCTTCCAGTAGGTCTCGCCCACCGGGTCATCGCCCACATTCATCTCGCCAGGCGCACTCTTGACCCAGAACTGCGGCGCCCGGGGAAACATCGTCCGGCCAATGGCTGAGGGCGAATCCGCGGTCCCGTGGCACTCCTCGCACTTGTCCTCATAGATGCCGGCGCCCGCGTTCAGGTTCGCGTCACTGGCAGGGATTGGTGCGGTTGCGGGAGCGTCCCGCCTGGTCCGCGCGTCCAGCGGAATCTCCACAATCCTCGCTTCCAGCGGAAATGGCTGGTCCGCCGTCGCTACTGGTGGCCTGCCAAAAGCCAGATACAGATACAGGACCACCGGCAGCAGCAACAGTCCCGCAAGAAAGCTAACAATCGCTAAAGGAATCCGCTTCATGGTGAACTTCCATTATAGGAGAAGCGATAGGAAGTGACCTCCATCACAGGCAGCGCGGTCGCGCCCCCTGATAAGATCACCTTATGCGCGGTATGCCGCCCACCAAGATTGTTGTAGCCGCCGTGATCATCCTCGCGACCGTGAGCTGGCTCGCCTACACCGGTGTGCGCGACACGAAGAGCTACTATGTCACTATCAGCGAGCTGAACGCGATGGGCAATAAGGCCTATACGCGCAACCTGCGTGTCGCCGGTAATGTCGCTCCGGGAAGTATTCAGCGCGTGGGCATGGACGTGCGGTTCACTCTGGCTGAGCAGGGCAAGATGCTGCGGGTGAATTACCAGGGCTCCGAGCCGCCGCCCGACACCTTTAAGGATGACGCGCAGGCCCTCGCTGTCGGAACCTACGGACGCGACGGGGTCTTCCATGCCACACAGCTGCAGGCCAAGTGCGCCTCGAAGTATGCGCCTGCGGCCAACGCCAAGCCCACCAATACGGCCGCAGCGGTGATGCCCTCTTCGGTTACGCAATAGTTAGAGGGCCGCGACGGCTTACTTCCCTCCCGTCAGCCGCTTCAGGTACAGATAGTCGAACTGCACACCAGTGTAGAACGCCTCCACGCGAATGCGTTCGTCCTTGCCGTGCGCGCGATCGTCATTGTCATCCACGCCCATCCCGCTGAACCCGTAGCTCGGTATTCCCGCCGCCATGGTGAATTTGCTGTCCGACGCGCCGGTCTCCATCTCAGGAATGATGGGGATCCCTGGGAACATCTCGTCTGTGACATCGTGCAGCGCGTCGAAGACCTCCTTGTTTAGAGGCGGCGGCGTCATCGACATGTCATTCTCGCCGCTGTCGGAGGCTACGCCGGTCGCCAGCACGACGTCTACTTTGGGGTCGTCGATCAGCTCGCGAAGCTTGGTGCGCACCTCCGCCGGCGTATGCCCGGGCAGGATGCGGCAGTTGACGTTGGCGACGGCACTCTGGGGCAGCGCATTCGGCGCGTGGCCTGCGGTCATCATGGTGGCAACGCAAGTCGTCCGCATCGTCGAGTTGTAGTGCGGGTCTTCGGAGAGCCTGGCCTCCGCAGCAACGTTCGGTGACGGCCCTGTGATTGCGAGCATGTCGTTCGCCTGCTGACCACCAACCACCTTCGCCATCGCAATGAAGTACGCGCGGGTCACTTCGTTTAGTTCGAAGGGAAAGGTGTAGCGCTCAATTCGCCCCAGCGCATCGGCTACGCGGTAGAGTGCGTTGTCCTTGGTCGGCACCGAGCTGTGCCCTCCCGGATTGGTCGCGGTCAACTGAAAGTCGGCATACAGCTTCTCCGTTGCCTCCACGCCCAGCTCCAGCGGCTTGGCATTGTGTGTCGTTAAGCCGCCGGCGTCGGCATTCAGGGCAAACGCACCGTCGATCATCACGCGATGGGTCCTGAGCAGCCAATCCACGCCGTTCGCCTCGCCGCCCTCCTCACCTGCGGTCAAGGCCAGAATGATGTCGCGGTCCGGCACAAAGCCCTCGCGCTTCAGACGAATAAAACTCACAATGGAAGCCGAATCGGACTCCTTGATGTCCTGCGTTCCGCGCCCATAGAAGTAGCCGTCCTTCTCGACGAACTGAAATGGGTCGGTGGTCCAGTCCTCGCGCTTCGCCTCCACTACATCCAGGTGGCAGATAATCAGCATCGGCTTCTTGGTGCTGCCTGCGACGCCGCGATAGCGGGCCACCAGATTCCCGTGCCGGTCGTCAGGTCCGATCACCACAACATTGTCCGGCGCGAAGCCGGCATCCAGCAGGCGCTTGCGCATCTCGTCCGCCGCCACCGTGGTGCTTCCCACGGAGTGCGACGTATTGGTCTCGATCAGCTGCTGGAAGATGTCGCGCGCCAGCGCGCGGTCCGCGGGCGGCAGCGTAGTCTGCTGGGCAATAGCCTGCTGCGCTGTGGTCTGCTGCGCTAAGGCTGAGAGGCCCAGAGGCACAATGAGACCTGACAGCGCTGCGGCAAGAAGAGGTTTGGGGAGTGTCGGCAAGGCGGTGCTCCTTCTCGATCGGGATGGTTCTATACTCGCATGAGACCGGATGCAGACCGTTGAGAGACAACCCGCCCAGGGTAAGAACGCCGCCGCATCGCTCTCCGAGGTGTCCAAGCTCTATGGAAACTTCGCTGCGCTGCGCAAGGTTTCGGTCGAGTTCGCACCCGGCTCATCGACCATGATCGTTGGCAACAATGGCGCGGGCAAATCCACGCTGCTGCGCCTGCTGGCTGGCTTGATCTCGCCTACGCGGGGCGCGGTCGAGGTTTTCGCTGACGAACCGAACAAGCAGCGCCATCGCGTCGCCTACATGAGCCACGAGGCCATGCTCTACGACGAGCTCTCGGCCATGGAGAACCTGCACTACTTTGCATCTCTCCATCGCCAGCACGGCTTTGTTTGCAGCTGCACCGCCTCGCCGGAGATGGCGCTGCGCGCGGTCGGACTCGATCCCACGCTTGCCCGCCCAGTCGGCCAATATTCGCAAGGGATGAGACAACGCGCCTCGCTGGCGCGTGTGCTGCAGACCGATCCCGAACTGCTTCTGCTGGACGAACCATTCTCCAACCTCGATGCAGCCTCCTCCCGCCACATGGTCGAGTTGCTGATAGACTTCCGCACGTGGCCGGTCGAGCGCGCTCCGTCGCACGCCCAGACGGATGCAAAACCGGGCGCGCGCACCATCATCCTCACCACGCACCAGGCGCATCTCGCCGAATCGCTCGCCGACAGGACACTGACCATGCGCGCCGGCGCCATCGTCTCCTCCACCGGCGAGCGGCCGCTGAGCGATGCGGAGCGGTAGGCGGTTGCGACGATGAAGACAGCCAAACCCGTCAAGACCAACGCCACACGACTGCTCGACTCCCTCGGCATCGCCTACGAGGTGCGCACCTACGAGGTCGACCCTGAGGACCTCAGCGCCGTCTCCGTCGCGCGCAAGATTAGCCTGCCCGCCGAGCAGGTCTTCAAGACGCTACTGACGCGCGCAGCGCCGGTCTCGGGCCAGCGCGACTCTCCTCACTTCTTCGCCGTGATCCCCGGGGATGCGGAACTGGATCTCAAGAAGCTCGCCGTCGCCGCGACGGTGAAGAAGATCGAACTCGCGTCGCTTAAGGATGTGGAGCCGCTCACCGGCTATGTTCGTGGCGGTGTCACCATCATGGCCGCACGTACGCCCTTCCCTGCCTACGCGGACGAGACGATTGAGCTGCACGACGTCATTTCTGTGTCTGCTGGACTGCGCGGAATGCAGCTTCTTCTCACACCCGCAGATTATCTGCGGGCTACAGACGCTGCATTGGCCGACCTCACGAAGGACGCCTCGCCGACAGCCAGCCATGAGGCGCGGGCATGACCTACGCTGGCCACGTCCTCAATCATCTGCGCAAAGATATCCAGATCGAATGGCGTTCGCGCGATTCCATTAATGGAATGCTCTTCTTCGCGCTGCTAGTGGTGGTGGTCTTCGCCTTTGCCTTCGACCCCACGGCCGCGATGTCGCGCCAGATCGCCGGCGGCATCCTGTGGGTCGCACTGCTCTTCGCCTCGGTCACCGCGCTCAATCAATCCTGGACGCGTGAGCAGCGCAATCGCGTTCTTGAGGCGCAGCGCATGGCGCCCTCACCGCCCTCGGCGCTATTCCTCGGCAAGGCACTCGCCAACTTTCTCTTTGTCGCCGTCGTCGAGGCAGTCCTCGCCCCGCTCTTCATCGTCTTCTACAACCTGCACGCGCTCGGCCAGGGCTGGATGCTCGCAGCCGTGATGCCACTGGGCACCTGGGCGCTGGTCTGCAACGGAACGTTCTTCGCCGCACTGGGCCTGCGCACGCGCAACCGCGAGCTGCTGCTCCCGCTCATCCTCTTCCCCATCTCCATTCCGGCGCTTCTCGGCATGATGCAGGCCACCACCGGCATCCTCTCCGGAGAGTTTGAGCCCGGCCCCTGGATCCGCCTGCTGATTGCCTACAATATCGCCTTCACTACCATATGTCTTCTGCTCTTCGAGACCGCTCTCAGCGCCGAATAGTGCATCTGCCAAGATGAAACCGCCGCCGCGCACTTTGTGAGCCATATCACATCACGCGCCGGGTTTCGCGCTAAAATCAGGACAACGTGACTCGCTCTCGCATCTACGGTATGGCCGGCTTCGTCTGGTTTCTCCTGACAATCGCGGCGATTCTCTACGCCACGCGGCTGGGGCTTCTGATCGCGCCCACAGAAGCCACCATGGGCAATGTCGCACGGATCCTTTACTACCACGTCCCAACTGCGATCCTGAGTCTGCTGTTTCCCTACGTTAACTTTATTGCTTCACTCTTCTACCTGTACTGGCGTCGTCGCGACCCGCTCAGGGCGCTCACTGCGGACGCCGTCGCCATCGCATCTGCCGAGGTCACAGTCGTCTACGCCAGCATCTGTCTGCTCACCGGAATGCTCTGGGGCAGGGTCGCGTGGGGCATTTGGTGGACCTGGGATTCTCGCCTCACCAGCATGTTGCTGCTGTGGCTGCTCTACGTCAGCTACCTGATGCTGCGCAAGCTCTCGGCCACGGGCCAGGCTCATACACTTGCGGCTGTGCTGTCAGTTTTCGCGGCAATCGACGTGCCCATCGTCTATATGTCGATTCGATGGTGGCGCACCCAGCATCCCGCGCCGGTCTTCTTCGGCGGTCCGGACACCGGTCTCGATCCCTCTATGATGCCGGCATTCGACTGGAATTTCCTTGCATGGACTATGTGGGGGA
>Ga0182018_10003066_pt1 | contig 15595 bp, 11 predicted proteins | sample 812P2MmetaG_FD_120490 | JGI IMG/M metagenome (GOLD analysis project Ga0182018, IMG submission 120490) | Permafrost microbial communities from Stordalen Mire, Sweden - 812P2M metaG | ecosystem: Environmental > Terrestrial > Soil > Wetlands > Permafrost | place: Sweden: Stordalen | collected...
CTACCTCACGGAGATGGCTGGACAATTGCGTCCGCCGGTTGGGGGGCTTCGACCTGAAGCCAGGTGAGGCCTTGAAGTTGGCGGACGGAAGCTGCGTTGTTGCCGGTAGCGAACCTGCTCTTGCCGTCATTGACAAGCAATAGTAATGATTTTGCCAATTCTTGGGCGGGGCGCTCCCACTGATTCGTGTGGACTCATTACGCGCGGATCGTCGGGCGATAGGGAAGATCCACTCGGACTGGTAGTCGCCATCCCGGACTTCTGCCATTCCCTATCCAGATACGGCGTTCTGGGAGATTGCTCCCACGCTTCCCCTCCAAACTCAAAAGCTCCAAGCGAGCAACATTGGTACTGACTCTGACTGCTAACTCTTGTGTTCCGCCGCGTTAATGCGCGCTTGGGCCTTATTCACGGCGGCCAGCGCGATCGCGGGGTCCACATCGCCCGCTGTGTGCGCCAACTGCTCCTGCGCCTTCTGCAGATCCGCCCTGGCGCGCGTCACATCGATGTCTTCGGCCTTCTCCGCCGAGTCGGCCAGCACGCGGACGTGGTCTTCCAGGATTTCGACGAAACCGCCGTCTACAGCCAGATAGTGGGACTGGCCGGCCGCCGTATAGCTCAGCGCACCGGCCCCGAGTTGGCCCAGAAGGGCGGCGTGGCCGGGAAGAATTCCCAGGTAGCCGTCCTTGCCGGGCAGTTGCATGTCGGATACCTGCTCGTGCACCAATTGGCGCTCGGGCGTCACGATCTCCAGATCCAATAGCTCGGCCAGCACGCCCTGCCCTTCCGCATCGCGGAGATACTCGGCGGCGTTGCGGTCTTTGGCGGCGGTTGCCAAGCGAACTCGTTCCCGACGGAGCCGATCACACTAAAATGGGGGCCGCGAGGCGTGTCAGGATCGAGACGTGTTTCAATTCCTACGGAAGGATCTCGCGACGGATCCGAATGTTCCCCGGGCTCAGCACAGCGAATGCGCCCGCCAATTCTAGCCCATGTTCTCGAATCGCTTCGGAGACCACCGCTGCCTTCGTCGCTGGTCTGAGCCCCCACAAACGGATTAGCAGCACCCCGGTCGACGCTTGCCGCTGCCGGAAGACGAGTTCACCGAAATCCTTGTCAGCCGTGATCAACACGCTGGCTGAAACCCGGCTCTCCATCAAGACGACTTCATCCATGATCCCAGGCGCCATCTCGGCCACGTACGCCACCTGATGGCCATCGAGGCGAAGGCGTTCGACAATCTGAAGGTCGACGCTCTCATCCGCCAGGAACGTCACCGAGGAGTCGTCTCAAGAGGGTAGACGACATCGGCGCGAAGGGCGCCCGCCGCAAACGCAAGCGCTGCCCGGACCGCATCTTCGCTGAGCCGCGGATGCGCCTCAAGCAACTGTTCGACCGTTTCTCCGGCGGCCAATTTCTCCAGAATCAACTCGACGGTAATACGGGTGCCTGCGATTACAGGCTTGCCCATCATCACGCTGGGATTGGAAACGACCAACTCTCGGTAATCTCGCACAGATCCCCCTTCAAACCAGCGTACCGCGCCGCGTGTACGAAGTCATCCGGCTGGTGTGCGGGAGGTTCGCTCGAAGGACGGGCGTGTCACGGAAGGAATCGCCACCGGACTGTGACGCTTCCCAGATGAGCACTTCGCGTTCCTTTGGCGCCGCTTCTACGGGTAGCGCGTTTAGCTGGCTTGCTGAATGGCTTGCTGGGCTCAATCGCGGTGGAGTGAGATGAGATTGGGTCTCCCCGAACCAGCTCTTGACAGGCCCTCCGTCGGTATCGCTATCGCGATCCCACCTTGACGGTAACGGGGCGGCATCCTACAATTAGGAGGCTTTTTACTCCGGCTCCGGGGACTGAGGGACCATCGTCCGACTGCCCTGAGAGATTGCCTTGAAAATGAAGCAGGCCATTCGGATCCTTGTCCTCTCCATTGCCGCTGTGAGCATCTGGTGGCTCTGGTCTTCGAGAAAGAAGCGGCGACGTCCAAGCAACTCAACGGCAGATTTTGACCAACCCAATGGACCGGCCACCGCACAGAAAATGAGACCTGGAGAGCAGATTGCCGAGAGTCTCGAAACACTAACTCGGGATCAGCAAGCCAGATTACTCCGGGATGTAGCGATTGCTGCGGCGAATGACGCGGCGGGAGATAAGCAGCCCGTTGCATCTGGCCCGGAAACAGGCGCCGAGACCGAGGCGGAAGGCCTCCGGACTGGGCCATGCACAAGCGCCTCCTCCGCAGGGTCGGTTTCGGTAGTACTAACACAAGCGCAGCCGGAATGCATTTCACATGACGCGAACATCCGCGGTTGTTACCCTGCGACCGAACCGGCAACATGTTGCCCCGTTGAAAGCAGCGAGACGTCTAATGCAGGGAATGGCTATGGCCAATCTGGCACGCCGCTTGTAGGCGAGAGGCCGGTGCCGACAGCAGATCAGTCGGAGGTTGCGCACGCTAGACCAATATTGCGGGAAGCGGCGAATGAGACCGAGTCACTTCCTCGCCCGGGGGACAGGCCAGCGGCGGTGGCAGCGACGAACAACGAGAAGCCCGGCGGAACTGAAACTCAAGGGGCGGAGACCAAGACTCCGACTGAAGCTTCCACGAATACCCGCAACGAAACCACTGAATTTAAAGGTCTACCTGGCTCCGCCCTTCCGCCAACGGCGTACAAGGTACCGCAGCATGCGACACCTGCACCTGAAGTGGGGGAAGCACGGCCAGAAAGAGAACCAAGGGTGCCTCCGAGGGATCCGGGGCTCAGGCCCGCCCCATCAGTTCTGCGGACCAGCGCGCGCACACCTCCGACTCCAAGATTATCTGCTGACCAGGATTCGGAGCTCCACATGCGTATTCACCTCGTGTTCGATCGCCGCGGAAGCAGTGTGCGAAATCTGTCGCTGATTCCTGAATGGCGCCATGGAACACCTGCGGACCTTGAAGTGACGGGCACGCAAGGTGACTTCGTGTGTCGTCGATTGGGGGACTCTTGCCAGGACGTCATCCTGCCAGACATCGGGGCAGCTCTTCACGACGGTGTGGTATGGCACAGCAAGGGATCGCTACCGTCTCGGCGTTGGGTCTTGGGCGGGCGAGAGATCTACGTCCTGGCGCGGGGCGATGATGCTGGTCTTTCCGGATTCGTTTCGGTGACACGATTGCTTTTGGGTGCGGAGCACGTCGTACTTGCGACCGCCGGAAGGCGAGCGGACATATTGGCGGCGCTGACGCAGGCGGGTTGCGCCGAGCAGGTGATCATGGATGATACCGTGCCAGGTGTGCCAACTGGCTGGCTATTGTTTCGCGGCGTCATGCCGACCCGTCCCGTTCAAGTCTGTGATGACTCTGACATTCTGAACGCTTTGCGCCCGGTGGCCGAGATGGCCCCCCATTTTATTGGTGGAATTCGGCTGAGAGGGCGTACTTGGTTGCTTGGCCATCCACCGCGCATCCACTTTACGGGCGACATGAGTGGGGAAATCAAAGTGAAAATTGACGGGGAAGCAGCAAGCAGTTCGCCCGAAGGTGGATATGTCGCACCTAGCTGGGACGTAGAGGGCAGACACAGCATTTGGTACTACGGCCGTCTGCGCAAGTACCTGCTTGTGCGGGGTACGGAGCAATGGGACACTTGGAGCGCTTATGACTTTGAAACCGGCGCCACATTTTGCGGTCCGTGCACGCTGCCTCAGAATCCAGCGCGTTGCCATCAGGTCCGGGTGCTCGTCAACAATCCAGTACTGGTCGGGGCGGAACCAGGGCAGATTTTCAGGTGTAATATGCGAGCGGATATACAAAATGACGCTCTGCTATTGTTTGTGCCGTTTGCTCCAGTCTGGGCGTTGCCTGCGGACTCCTTACACGCGGACAAGCGCACCGCACGCATTGTACCGATGGCCGGCCTTCAGAGCGTTCGAACGACGCCAATCAAAACCAGCAGTCGAAGGGTGAATCGTGCGATATTCGCCTGGTGCGCAGTCATCAAGGAAGCGGGCAGCAAGAGACTGGCAGTGGCAACAAATGACGCGGGTACCGCAGTTTTATGGCAAGAATACCGCCGTGCAGCGAAGGAGATCTGGGAGAAAATTCGGTGAAGCCCAACGAACTGCTGCTCTGGATCTCAGCGCGTCGTGAGGGCTCCTGGCGAGCATTCCGGGCGGCAGTGGAGGAATTACACCTCGCCGAAGCCCCGGAAGGGGACGGAGGCGAAGAATTCAGGGGGAGCGATTTCCCGCAATATGAGCGCCTTCGGCTCAACATGGAGCGCTTGGGCCATGTTGAGTTCTTCGCCCACGAGTGTAAAGAAGGATGGCGTGTTGTGCCCCCGACGTTAGCGGCCACGCAAGATTCGAGCGGTTGGATGGGCGTGCTCTGTGGCGCCCGCTCGGATCGACTACTGGAGCATTTTTCGAAAGGGACTGGGCACCTACGGACCGAAGTGATTCCCCAAACGGACGCACCCGACGTGTACCGCGTCTTCGCTGCCGACGTGGCTGAACTATCCCAAATCGGCGAAATGCCGGGCCTTCACTTTCAAAGCGAAGCGCCGCTGGCCATTCTCTCGCACTTGCCACTGACAGACCCACCTTCCCAACGCGGTCCAACGGCGGAATTCCCTCAAGGAGCCGACTGGGTGATTCACGAGTTTCTGCCAGACAGGCTGACTTGGACGAAGGTGAACCGCGCGGATGCGGAATCGGCATGGACCGGTTTTTTCCGCTTCACTATCCATTTTCAACGCCCGCGCTATTTCCTACGCTTGTCGGAGAGCACCTATGCGCCTCCACGCGCCGTTGGCGTTTACTCATTGTTGCGTCGGCGCCGATGTAATGTGCTGCACTATGACCTTGGTGCCCGCTCGCTCGCACTTCCTGCGATTTGCCGTCCGCCGCTTCTGCTGGAGCGTGCCCTGGTTCTCTGCTCCGGATTGACGCCAACATTCGACCCTCGGGGATCGAAGCTGATCTATCATGGCATTCAGCTCGAAATTGCGCGTTTCGCCGCGCGGCTACTGCACCAGTCACTCAAATGAAAAACCCACTAGCGTTGTTCAGGAACCTTCGTGATCTGTATCTTCGCTACCTCGATAGCCCCTTCGACTTGCGTCACCCAGATCTCTCGCGCGAACGCCGAGACCTGCTCGACCGTGATGGTCGGCTCTGGCGGGAGCCGCTGTTCGAACCAGTGCCCCATTACTCCCTTTGTGGGCAGAGTTTCGGTCCGATGCTGCGCTCCGTTCTGCACAGCACATGGAATTCTTCACTCCTTGATGACTTGGAGCAATTCGTCGGACCCGCCTTGTTTCCACCCGACGACCAACCACCTCGTGAGCGTCAGCCATACGTTCACCAGCGGGAGGCCTTCGTTGAATCGGTGGTGAATGGACGGGACGTCGTGGTTACGACCGGCACTGGGTCCGGTAAGACGGAGTGCTTTCTCATGCCCATTCTGAGCGCGCTAGTTCGCGAATCGGCAGGTTGGGGGCATCCCAGGCTGCGTTCGGGACTTTGGGACTGGTGGAGCCACCACACGATGCAGGGCCAACGTCGCAGTTGGGAGCGACGTATCCCGCAACGCGATCACGAAGAGGGGAACTTGCGGCCCGCGGCGGTAAGGGCGCTCATCCTGTATCCTCTGAATGCGCTGGTGGAGGACCAACTGATCCGATTGCGTCAGGCTTTGGATAGCGACGCTGCTCGCTTGTGGCTTGACGCACATCGGCGGGGCAACCGCTTTTACTTCGGCCGCTACATCGGGCGGACTCCCGTGTCTGGTGACCGAGACAATAGTAACACCGCAAGGCTTCGCGCCGACCTTCGCGAGATGCATCGCGATGCCCGGCTGGTTGCGGGCAACGACGCGGCAAAGTTTTTCCCAGCAATGGACGGTGCGGAAATGTGGTCGCGCTGGGACATGCAGGATCATCCGCCGGACATTCTCATCACCAACTACTCGATGTTGAACATTATGCTCATGCGCAACATCGAGGCCGGCATTTTCGATCAGACGCGCCACTGGCTACAAGGCGATCCCACCCGGCTGTTCCACCTTGTGGTGGACGAATCGCACTCGTATCGCGGGACGCCAGGGACCGAAGTCGCATATCTGCTGCGCGTGTTGCTGGACCGATTGGGCCTGACGCCGGACTCGAATCAGCTCCGGATCGTCGCATCGAGTGCATCGTTGGAGAGCGGTGCCTCTGGGCTACATTATCTCGAAGGCTTCTTTGGCAGACACCGAAGCCGGTTCCGCGTGATTGGCGGTGCCCCCATCGCGCCGGACCTAAGTGCGTTAGACGCTGTGAGCGCCCATGCAATCGCATTTCGCGAGTTCGGGCGAGAGGCGTTTACGACAGGGGACAACTTGGCCGGCGCCGCTAGGAATCTGCACGAGGCTACGGGTGGCGCGCCGCAGGAGGAACCGGTCTCGCTGGAATTGCTCCTGCATGAAACCGCCCGCCGGACCTGCGCTGACGAAGGGCTGCGCGCGGCCTGCGCAACACCGGAGGGATGTCTGCTTCCACGCACGGCGCCGCAACTTGCGGACGCCCTGTTCTTCGGGTTGCCGATGGAAGAGCGTAGCGATGCGATCGAGGGTTTTCTGACCTGTCTCTGTATTGCCCGCGGAACTGCTGGACTCGCGCCGCTCCCGCTGCGCGCCCATATATTCTTTCGCAACGTGCAGGGTGTATGGGCATGCACGAATCCTCAGTGTTCGGAAGCTCCACGACGCACACAGGTATGTACCGTGGGAGCGCTACATTTCCAGCCAACGTTGAGTTGCAGTTGCGGATCGAGAGTGCTGGAACTGCTGGCCTGCGAGTCTTGCGGCGAAGTATTTTTCGGCGGATACCGGCGACCCGATCCGCACAATGGAGGATCATGGTTTCTCAGTGCGGATCACCCTGACCTCGAAGCAGCGCCTGAAACTGCTTTTCTCGACCGCGACTATCTGAACTACGCGGTCTTTTGGCCGGCCGCTCCCGGGCAGGCGCCGCTCACTCGGCAATACCAGCAGAGTTCGGTGCAGCGCCACTGGCGGCCGGCATCGTTGTCGCCGGCCGACGGCTCATTGACGCTGGGCGGGAGTGGGTACTTGTACCACATTCCGGCCATGCATTCGCGTAATCCGCCGCCTGACGACGGCGCTCGCCACGCTTACCCGTCTATTTGTCCGCGCTGCGACACGGATTGGCGGAGGCGCACACGCCTACCTTCCCCAATTCGCACGATGCGGACCGGCTTTACAAAAATTACGCAGGTGCTGTCCGACGCTCTTCTGCGCGAGATCCCGACCAATACCGGTCGGTCCAACCGCAAGCTAGTCGTCTTCTCAGACAGTCGGCAGGACGCGGCCAAGCTTTCAGCAGGTATGCGCCGTCTACACTACCAGGACGCCCTACGTCAGTCGTTGGCGGCAGCGATAGTCACCGTCGGCTGGGGCGCGCTCGCGGTTGCTGACCAAGTCGGCGGCAGAACGCTCGACGAGGACCAGAGACGGCTGGCTGCCGAGTTTGCCGCCACACATCCGGCGGAAATGGCGATTCTTGCTGGTGCGGCCATTCCGGCACTCGCCAATCTTCCCGCCCCGGGCTTCCCAAGCTTAACCTATCGGCAGGCTGCCCAGCGAATTCTGCAGCGGGGAGAACACGGACCGTACCCTATCCCGCAGTTCACTGTGGACATTGCCGCGCGTCTGCTCGCGCGCGGCATAAATCCAGGTGGGTTTGCGCAGGACGCCCGGTGGACGGATTCCACGCGGCGCAGCCCCGAGGACTGGTGGCGGCAACTGTACTTATGGAATCCGAGTAGTCAGCCTACGCCGAGGAGCGACATGCTCCTCACCCAAGAGCAGCTTAACCATCTCCAACGCATTCAAGCGTACGCGCTCACCGAGGTGATGGACATTGTATTCGCTTCAGGCCGTCGTAGCCTAGAAGCGCTTTGTATTGCCCTAACCACGACGGACCGCATCCGCTTCCCCGCGCCAAATCAGCTTGTTCAAGAGGCGGCGGATGGTGTCATCCAAGTCCTCGGTTCCAGGCGTAGCAGGTTATCGACGCATGACGCGAACGCTCTCCAGGATATTCCGCGCTACGTCATCGCATACGTGCACGAGGTCGCTCGCCACAATCGAGTCGACCCAAATGCCTTTGAACGTGATGTGCTTGATTGCTTGGAGGGCGCTGGAGTTCTTTCACGTGCGCAAGCCGGGGTATTGCTCGTGCTCGCGCTTTGTCTACAACGCCCCAGCGAGCAGTGCTGGGCTTGCCCGCAATGCCGCCGCGTTCACTTGCAACGAGCGGGGGGCGTTTGCATTGATTGTCTTGTGGCGCTCAACCCACCACAGCCGTTGGCTAACGCGCCCCGGATCAGCGATTACTACCGCTACCTGGCGACTCATTCACAAGAGATGTTTCGACTGAACTGTGAGGAACTCACCGGGCAAACCAACAAGATGGAAGCACGTACTCGACAGCGACTCTTCCAAGGTGTTTTCCTGCCTCGTCCCACAGAAGAGCCTATCACCGACGAACTCGACCTGCTCAGTGTCACTACCACAATGGAGGCGGGGGTCGATATCGGCTTGCTGCTGGCCGTGATGATGGCGAACATGCCCCCGATGCGCTTCAACTATCAGCAGCGCGTCGGACGCGCGGGCCGGCGCGGTGCCGGTCTGTCAATTGCGCTGACGCTTTGCCGAGGCCGAAGCCACGATGACTACTACTTCCAACGGCCCGACCGTATTACATCCGATCCGCCGCCCCAGCCCTATGTGGACATGCGCCGTGCAGCCATTTTAAAACGGATTCTGAACAAAGAGGTGCTCCGCCGAGCATTCGTCACCCTGAATCTCTTCGTTGGCGATGGCGGCGACAATGTTCACGGGGAGTTTGGTGATGCGGGGGATTGGAACCAGCGGCCGCCCAGCGCCGCTGGCGGACCGACTGTCGCCGATTTGGTCTCAGGCTGGATACAACTTGAGAGTACCGATTTGTGAGGGGCGGCCTCTCATGCCGCCAAGTTGGTTCCTTCAGCCCGGGACAGTTCAAGGCGATCGCGGAGGAATTTCACGAGGTTAACGGTTTTGGCGGCAGTTGCGAGAAACTCCGGAAAGGTATGGCGGAGGGCAATAGCCACGACCTGTTCCGAGGGGACCAGTCCGGGCCGAACGGTACGGATCCAGGAGCCGAAGGATTGCCATACCAACTTGGGTTTCGTCGCCGAGAGGATCTGAAGGAGGCCTTGGGCGATCAGTCCGAGTTGGATGTGACGATGATAAGCCGCGATCTTTCGGCGGACGTCGTCGCGGTAGGCATCCGATTTGCGGTGTAGGTGCTGGTTGCCGCTGACGCGCCGTAGGGGCGTCATGGCCGCCATCCAGAAGTGATAGGCATACGCGCCGAGGACGCGGAGGGCCTGCTTGAAGGACACTTCGATTTTGAATCGCAGGCCATAGATGCGGATGATGTCCAAGGGGGACAGCGTGAGGTCGGTGCACATCAGCAGGATGGCGCCGCGCAGAGGATGGAGTACCACGACGAAGCGGACGAGGATGCCGACAGGGCGCCACAACAGGTCGGCGGTGCGAAACTTCAGGATCACACCCTTCTCGCCATAGACGGGGCTGGACGCCTCCTGGAGTTGGCCGGTCTGTTGCAGCAGCGCAGCGACCTTGATCTTGTTGCCGTACTTGGCAGGCCGGCCCTTGGGCCGCGGCCGGTTTGGCGGCGGGGATGTGGCCGGGAAGAAAGCGACGCTGTTGCTTTTGACCCGCGTGACCAAGTGGTTGCCGTGGGCCAGCAATCCGTGCACGACGTTGCGGGATGCGTACTAGGCGTCGGCCACGAAGTAGAACGGCTCCTGGATTCCCAGCGAGTCGACCAGCAGGATCATCTTGTCCAGCAGGGTTCTGTGGTCGCGGTTGGAAAAGACCGTACCTTCGTGGATGCGACAGGCCAAAGGCAGGGCGAATACGCTGGACAAGGCTTGGGTGAGCACGGCGACCGCCTGGCAGGAGTGGCCGAAGATGAACTCCGGCTTGGTGTTGGACTCGGATTGTTGATGGAGCTTTTTGACACCGGGCATCTTGCGTCCAGCCTTGGCGACCTTGATGCCGTCGCCGGCGAGGACGGGCCTGCCGTTCACGCGTAGGATGCCTGGGTGGGTGCGGAAGATCAGAGCGCACCAGGCGCGGGTGAGCTTGTTGAGATCCAGGGCCGGGCTGTGGAAGAGGTCCAGGAGCCGGTCGTAGCAGGCCGGTGCCAGGCCCAGGGCGCGCACGATGCTGGTGACGCCCAGCAGATCCTTGCGGATAGTCATTCCCGCCAGGCAGGGCGCCATCCACAGGAAGGTTCGGGTCCGGGCGCAGGCGGACCGCAAATCGCACACCAGATTCCACCAATCATTCCAGAGCATGAGCGGCCTCCTGGCCGGGTGAATCGAGGCTTCGGTCTTCGGGGCTTGACGACTGCCGCGGCACAGTATAGCATATATATGCTATACTATCAACGGAAAAGAGGGCTTATGAGCCAGAATAGCCAGAAACGGATTCAGCAGATCGAGCGGAGGATTGATCGGATCAAGAGAGCGCTACTGGAGATTGGTCCGATGCGCCCGGGCTCGCTGACCCGCCAGTACAAGGATCCCCAACACCACACCGGAGCCTACTGGCAGATCAGTTACACACGTCGGATGAAGAGCCGCACCGAGTACGTCCGCCGGGAATGGGTGAAGGACCTTCGTCGCCAGATCGCGAGTCACAAGCGGTTCAAGAGTCTGGTCGAGCAGTGGATCGACCTGAGTATCGAGCACTCACGACTGATTATGCAGGTTGCGGCGCCCAAAGCTACCTAACGCTCTGGAACTCGGTACTCTCAAGTCATAAAGTAGAACCGCTGGCCGTCATCGGCAACCGTACTTTTTCGTTTCCTTAAAGTTGAATACCGGGACCAGGGGGACGTAGCGGGCCGATCACTCACGTGCACGCCTGAGCGGAGGTTTACATAGCGGGGGAATCGGAAGTGATGACGTGAAGGGAGGGGATGCCCCTCCAATGCCTAGTTTTCCAGGAGCTTGCATTTAAGCACGATAAAATACATTCTCAGGTTTTAACCTTCATCGCTGGCTCGCTGCGGAAGGACCCCCGGCGCAACAGCACAGCCATGCGCTCCACTTGAACGTCCGACGCCCAAACCGTTCCTTTGGCTTGCTTTCTCCCTACCAGCCGCACAACCGCCCGATCTCCGCCGCCGAGCCGTCGCGCAGCCAGGCGTCGAGTTGCGCGGGCTCCTTTAATTGCTGCCCGCGCACGCGCGGCGCCACGACATAGCGGCAGGCGAGATCGGCAAGCGACGTCATATCACCCCACAGCTTTTCGAATTGCGCCACCGGGAAGATGTCTTCCTGACCCTTGCCCCAACGCTTCTTCACGTCCTTCAACGTGATATACGATGGCATGCGCGCGGCCAGCCTTCGGGTGGCGTCCACCAGTTTCTCTTCGTCGGCTAGATCGCCGCGATCGAGTCCGAGCACCGCCAGCAGGCGGTCCACGTCTACCCAATACGTCGCGCTGTTGTAATACGAGAGCTGCGATTCGATCTCTTCGTGCGGCAACGCCATGCCTTCCACCAGCCGCAAACGGCTGTTCACGCGCGCCAATCCGCCGCCGCGGTCTTCCAGGTGGCGCGCGATCACTTCGGTGGTCAGGCCGGCGCCCTCGTCGATGTGGTAACCGAGCAGCGCGGGGTCGATGGCGGCGCCCGCGGTATCGATATTGTGGATGAGGAGGTAATTCAGGCGCGGGTTGGCGGCGATCAGCCGGGCCAGCGCGCCGTTGCGCAGCAGGTTGGAAATTTCGTACCAGTGACCCACCGGGTGCAGACATTGGAGCGGCAGATTGGCGGTATAATCGCTGCCCTCTCCGGCCTGCCGTGCCCACTGAATCAGGGTGTGGTGCAGACTTTCGCGGACTTTTTGCGCCTGCTCGTCGAGCAACTGCTGCGGCATTTCTTCCCAGGCGAAGCGCAGGTCGCGCTCCATGGGGACCATCCGCAAACCGATGCTACGGCCGGGAGAAAGCAGCACGGGGCCGGGATAGCCGTAGTTTTCGCGGTCGGCGAGATGTTCTTCGATGGCCCGATGCGTGAGATAGCTGGTGGTGAAAACATGCGGCACCGGCGCGCCAGAGAGCCGGCTGGCCTGCAAACTCTTCGCCAGATGCACCTCCAAAAAGCTGCGATGGCGGCCACCCAGACGGCAAAAGGGATTGAGCGCCTTGACCACGCCCGCGCCTTTGGTCCATCGACTGCCCGTGCCACCAGCCAGGGACACCACGGCGACCATGCCGCGCGCGAGCGCCTCCATGCCGATCGCGCGGTAGCGCTCCGGCAGTCCGCCGACGGCATCGAGCACGTCGCCGGCCCGCACGTCGGTGATTTCGGTGTTGGCCGGCAGGCGGTTCTGCGCGAGGCCGATGCGGCCGCTGCGCAGGTCGGATTGAATCTGCTGGTGAAGGGTGGCATCGAATCCGTACGCCTGGAGCAGCGAGTGCAGACTGGGTGCACCAACCGACTGCGCCTCGGGGTTGCGCGGCAGCAGGTGATCGAACATCTGCTGCACCATGCCGGCGAACTCGGGCTGGTCGCGGCAAGCCACGGCGAAGCGATCCAGCTCGGCGCGGCGGGCGACGGACAGCAGGCGGGCCTCAGTGCGCACCAGCGGCGGTACGGCGAGGGTGTAATACTCCGCCGGTAGAAGGGCGTCGCCGCCACGGAGCAGCCCGGCGGTGGTGCCCTGTTCGTTGATGGCGAAATTGTAGACCACCGGTTCCATGGCGAAGGGCACGGCGTGTTCCATGCGGCGCTTGGTCGAGCTCATGATGTGCTGGAGACGGTGGAGCGCTTCGGCTTTGCGGCGCGGGTGGAAGAGAAAGCCCATGCCGCCGCCGGACATGCCGCCGAGCATCCAGAAGCCCCAGAAATCGTGGCCCATTTCCGCGCGCACCGCTTCGATCAAGGTGGCGGTGTAAAGGTTGCCGGCCCACGGAATGATGGTCTGGATGGGGCCATCGAAATTGCGGCCGGTGGAAGCGCCGATGGCGCGGACGTCGCCGGCGCGAAGCTGTTCGAGCACGTCGTCCAGAATGGTCATCGCCTGGCGGCGCGCGATCCACTCCTTTTCCGACCGCAGCAGGTAGCGCTCGGTGACCATTTCCAGAATGGGGCCGACGTCCTGCGCCATGCCGCCGTGCACCAGGACGAGGCTGTCCTGCAAGAGTTGGCGCGTGGCGGCCGAGATCTCCGCAGTGTCGAAAATGCGATGGCGCGGCAGCAGACAGCCGCGGCTGACGCCGAATTCGGGGTCGCCCTCGGCGGCAACCACGCCGTGGATGAGCTTGATGCCGGGCCACACGCCGCCGGAATCCTGCCAGCCCCCGCCGGAACCGCCCAGCCATTCTCCGAGAATGGCGCGCGCGGCCACCAGGCGGCGCTCTTCCTCGATCAATCCGCCGTCGAGCGACTGGATCTGGCTGGTGGCGCGCATGCATACCGAAATCAAGCTGGCGAGGAGGTTCGTGGAGACGGCCAGGCGCGAGCCCTTGGGGATGCCGTTCACTTTGCTGACGATTTCGAGGCCCAGACCGCGCGCGCCGGTGAGCCGCTCCAGAATCTCGGCGAGCGGCTGGTTCGCGCCCTCCATGCCGGGCGGCACCAGGCCGGAGGCGATGACCGCGGCCTTCAAGAGCGAGAGATAATCGCGCGCGAAATCGAAGATCTCGTCGATGGACGTGATTTCGGCGGTGGACTGCAAATCGACACTGACGAGGCGGAGCACGGGCTGGTCGATGACGCGCAGGTAGGCTTCCACGGGCGGCTTGGGGGTGGACGAGGCCGCGGCGCCGCGCACCGCCAGGTCCACTGATATGTTGATGACGCGCGCGCCTTCGGGGAAATCCATGCCGAGGAAAAAGATGTCGCTCCAGCCGGAGTGCGTGAGGTCCATGCGGACGGGAGTGGATTCGCGCAGCAGCGGGAACAGGCCGGCGTCGGGGCGCAGGAGTTCGGGCCGCAGGCGCAGCGGATAGTCGGCGGGATGGCCGATGCGGAACATCCACTGGTTGCCGCGCACTGAGCGGACGCTGTGGCGGACCTGGCCGGCCAGCGTCTGAAAGGCGAGGCTGCGGTAAGCGGTGGCGAGCGCGCTGGAGAGTGCGGCGCCCGGCCCGGCGGCGGTTTGCGCGGCCAGGAAAATATCGAGGGCCTCTTCGAAGCGGCGCTTCAAGAGGTTGGTGTAGCCGGCGAAGGGAATTTGCGCGGGGGCGGCGGCGCGGTCGTGCAGCGGGATGTGAAAGCGGTGGATGGCGTAGAGGAAGAAGAGCGCCCGCACGCGCTGGTAGAGATTGTCGCTGGAGCGGCGGAAACGGTCGAGCGCGCGGCATTCGTAGAGCAGCTCGGGCAGCGACAGTTGCTGGCAGACCGCGTCGAGCGAGCGGTCGCGGAGTTGCGGATCGTCCGCGGCGATGATGGCGAGGAGGCGGCTCACTCGACGGATCCCGCCGCCAGTTCGCGGTCCGCCAACAATTCGACGAGGTGGGCGAGCACTTCGGCGCGGTCCCGCCCGTGGAGCGCGAGGGCCAGTTGCGAGGTGAGCAGGCCGTAGCGCGCCCCCATGTTGTAGCGCCGGCCGGTCTCTTCGACGGCCAGATATTGTTCGCGGCGGGCGAGGTCGGCGAGCACGCTGGAGAGCGTGACGGGCGCGGTGGGCGCGGCGGCGATGGCAGCGCCGAGCAGATCCATGACGGTGGGAGTGAGCGCGTGAATTCCGAAGAAGCAGAGATAGTAGCCGGCGCGAATGCCGGAGACCACGAGGCGCTGCTCGGCTTCGGTGGGGGTGGGCTTTTCGATCACGGTATCGACGCGGTAGAGGCCGTGGCGTCCGGGGAGCCGGTGGCCCGCCACCGCGCCGAATTGCGGCAAGAGCGACTCGCGGGTGGCCTGCACGCCCGAGACGGAGCATGCTTCCGCCTGGGCGATCTCGACGACCTGCTGGGCGCTGGGCTTGCCGGAACTGACGTAGATGTGGTCGCCGACCATGTGGAGAAAGGGATCGCTGCCCACGAAATCGCGGGCGCAATAGATGGCGTGGCCGTAGCCCAGCGGATGGGGTTGCGCGATGAAACGCACCATGGCGGCATGGCTGCCGGCGGCCTGGACGTAGCGGCTCTCGTCGCCCGGCCAGACGACGATGCAGATTTCTTCCACTTGGGCGGCCAGGGCCTGTTCGATCAAAATGCCGAGGACCGATTTTTCGTGGCCGTCGCGGTCGACCAAGGTCTGTAGGGGAAGCGCGCGCTGGTCGGGACCGGCTGCGGTGATCACCGCTTTTTGGAATCGCAAGTTGTTCGAGGCTCCTCCTGTGCAGTGTAACTAACGGCGAGGGAATTGGGGGACGCGGGGGTTGGGTGGGGTGCGCGACGTAAAAATGAGGGTTCAGAGGGTTCCCCTTCTTTTTGTCTCATATCCTTGCGTATACTATACGCTAGGAGTAAGGAGGCCCCATGTCGCAATCTCTCGGCGATTTAGAG
>Ga0182018_10003067_pt1 | contig 15585 bp, 20 predicted proteins | sample 812P2MmetaG_FD_120490 | JGI IMG/M metagenome (GOLD analysis project Ga0182018, IMG submission 120490) | Permafrost microbial communities from Stordalen Mire, Sweden - 812P2M metaG | ecosystem: Environmental > Terrestrial > Soil > Wetlands > Permafrost | place: Sweden: Stordalen | collected...
ATCCGCGAAATAATCCTTGAAAAGAAGCCAACCTCCGAGATTCGCCGGCTCGCCCGCGCAGAAGGCATGAGCTTCCTCCGCGAGTCGGCCCTCGACCGCGTACGCCGCGGCCTCACCACCATCAAGGAAATCAACAAAGTCACCTTCATCGAGGCATCGCGCTGATGTCATCCACGCCCAACAAATCGGCCTCGCACGCCAGCGCGCGTCCTCCCGCCGCCATCGAGCTTTCTCCCGACGGCGTTCTCGCTGCGGCCGTCCCCGCGCCCGGCCAGCCGCCCGTCTACGCCTTCGAGCCGCTCCCTCCAGGCGCTCTTTTGCCCGGCATCGCCGAGCCCAATCTCCCCGCGCCCGAAGTGGTCGCCTCCGCCATTCGATCCGCGCTCGCCCAGGTTGCGCCTCGCTCCCGTTTCGTCACGCTCATCGTTCCTGACTCAGTAGTCCGCGTCTTCGTTCTCGACTACGACTCATTCCCCGCCAAACCCGAAGAGGCCTACCCGGTCCTGCGCGTCCGCCTTCGCAAAATGGTCCCCTTCGATGTGGAGCATGCCGGCCTCAGCTATCAGGTCCTTTCGTCCAATTCACCTGAGGTCCGCGTTCTCGCGGCGATCCTGCCCGGCCCCGTCCTCGCCGAGTACGAATCAGCCGTGCGCGCCGCCGGATGCGAGCCCGGCGCGGTCCTGCCCTCGACCCTTGCCGCACAGGAGCTCGTTGACATCTTTGAAGCCGCGCTTGTGGCCAACCTCAGCTCCGTTTCGCTCACCACCACAATCGCCAACGGCCAGGACCTGCTCCTCTATCGCACCCTCGATCTCCCCGAAGAACCCGACCATCGCCGCGACGAAATCCAGCGCGGCATCGCCGTTGCTGCCGCCTACTTTGAAGACAAGCTGGGCTACAAGCCCGCCCGCCTCCACTACTCCGCGAGCCGCGAGACCGACGCGCTCTCCCACTGGTTCGACGATCCCGGCATCAGCCTCGTCAATCTCTCCTCAAGCCCATCCACCGGCGCGGCCACATCGCTCGGCCATGCCAGCCTCGCCGGAGTCGCTGGCGCGCTCACGGGGGTGCGTTAGCAAGTGCGCATAACCCTCAATCTCGCCTCCCGCCCATTCGCCGATGCCGGCCCGGCCATTCGCCGACTGCGCATCGCACTCGCCGTCCTCGCCGTGGTTGCCATCGCGCTCGGCCTCGGCCTTCACGCCCTCGACAACCAGGCTGAACAGGCCCGCGCCCGCGAACGCGTCCTCGACGACAAGATCGCCTCGCTCAACCACCAGCGTCAGGGCTATCAAACCCTCATGCAGCAGCCGGACAATGCCCAACTCCTCAAGCAATCCGAAGCGCTCAACCAGCTCTTCGAGCAGAAGTCCTTCAGTTGGACCCTCACCATGGAAGACCTTGAGACCGTCCTCCCCGCAGGCCTGCAGGTCTCTACCCTCGAGCCCGTCATCGACAAAAAGGGCAACATCACCATGCATCTCCGCGTGCTCGGCCCTCGCGACCGCGCCATCGACTTCATGCGCAACCTCGAGCACTCCCGCCGCTTCCGCCTGGCCCGCATCGTTGGTGAAACCGCCGAAGGCACAGCCGGCGGCGCCAACCAGCTCAACCGCTTCGAGCCCATCAGCGCATCCTCCAGAGTCAGTTTCGACCTTCTTGCCGACTACGTCCCCACAACCCCTGAAGAGGCCCGCGCTCACAAAAAGGCCGCCGCGGCCAGCGCCGCTTCATCCGCGGTCCTCAAACCTGGCCACGGCCGCACGCCCTACACTGGACCCGGACCCATCAACCCCACCACCGCCCCGCCCTTCCGCGTGCATCGCAAATTGCCTCCGGCCGCCAACCCGATTCAGGGGGGCCAGCGATGAATCTCCTCCCTGATTCAACCTCGCCTTCAGCTTCGACTTCGGGCTCGCCCTCAACCTCCTGGCGCGAACGGCTCACCTCCGCGCTCACCTGGCATATTGTTGCCTGCGCCGCGCTCGCCATCTTCGTCCTTGTTCTCGGCATTCGTCTCGGCATGGATTGGGCCGCCACCAACGACCGCTCCTCCTCTGCCCTCGAACAAAAGCAGATTCAACTCCGGGCGCTCGAGCGTCAGACCGCGCCCCTCGCCGGTCTGGATCATCGCGTCGACGATTCCCGCAAGCAAATTGCAACCTTCTACTCCAGGCGCATCCCCGCCAACTACTCCTCCATCCTCCGCACCATTGGCGATCTTGGTGTCAAATCCGGCGTCCGCCTTTCCAGCGTCCAATACACCCAGGGTCAATCCGGCGCAGACCTTACCGAGATCGTCATGGATGCCGGAATAGCCGGCGCATATCCGCAGATCATGCGCTTCGTCAACAGCCTTGAGTCCGACCAGACCTTCTTCATCGTTCGCGGCATGGCCCTCACCGGCCAGCAGGGCGGCCTCGTCAATCTCCGCCTGCGCGTCTCCACCTGGCTTCGCCCCGCCGACGCCAGCGCCAGCGGCCTGCCCCCAACTCCGCCCGACGAGCTGCCTTCTGACTCGGCCCAGGCCTCCAAGTCCGCAAAGGAGGTCGACTAGCCATGGCCCTCAAGTCCGGCTTTGAAAACAAGCGGCAACTCTACCTCCTGTCAGCTCTTGGCGCCATCATCTTGGTCGCCGGCGGGTACGAGATCTACAACAACTTCTTCAACTCCCCGTCTCCCACTCGCCCCATACCCGTCGCCACGCCCAGGCCCCTGCCCACCGACGAAACCTCGACCCAGACATCGGCGCAGACATCGCCCTCACCGGGTCAGACCGGAGCCGCTTCCGCGTCAAGCCCGTCCGGTCCAAACGCCGAAAAACTTGCCTCCTTCTCCAACGCAGGCCTCGATCCGACGCTCCACCTCGACAAACTTCTCCTCGCCGAACAGGTCCAGTACGCAGGCTCCGGCCGCAACATCTTCTCTGCTGAGTCCGCCCCCATCAAAATCGAACCGCCCATCCGCCCGGCCCGGCCCAACGGCAAGGATTTACAAGCCAACCTGCCCCCGCAGCCGCCGCCCAAACCGCAACCACCCGCCATCGACCTGAAGTACTTCGGCTACGCTCAGTCTCGCGACAAGTCGCTCAAGGCATTCTTCGTGCACGGCGACGACATCTTCATGGCCCGCAGCGGCGACATCGTCGACCACCGCTATAAGGTCGGCGCAATCATGCCCGGTAGCGTCCAGGTCACCGACCTCAGCTTCAACAACACACAAACCCTCCCCCTCATCGCAAACTGATGCGCCTCCTTGCCCCATCCCGCGCCCACACTGCCCCGCGAGGAAAACCATCCGAAGACGGCTACGTTCTCATCGTTGTCGTCTTCATGCTCGCCCTTTTCGTGATCGCTCTCGCCGTCGCCGCCCCGAAGGTCGCCAAGGCCATCCAGCGCGAACGCGAAATCGAGACCATGCACCGCGGCAAGCAGTACATCCGCGCCATCAAGCTCTACTACCGCAAATTTGGCCGCTATCCGCCCAACGTCGACGCCCTCGTCAACACCAACGAGATTCGCTTCCTGCGCAGGAAATACGTCGACCCCACCAGCGGCAAAGAGGACTGGAAGCTCATCGCTGTCGGCATGAACAAGACTCAGTCCACCGGCTTCTTTGGCCAGCCCATCGTCGGCTCCGGCGGCGGAACTGGCCTCTCCGGCAGCCCCGGCATGGCCCCGGGCCTCGGCGGCGCAAGCCCCTCCGGCAGCGCTTTCGGGAACTCCGGCTCCACGCCGGGCGCAATTTCGAGCCTCTTCAGTCCCTCCAGCCCATCCGGCGCCAACTCCAGCCCTTCCACCGATCCGTCCGCCTCCGGCTCGACCGCCCCCACCACCGACGCCAACGGCAATCCCATCGCCCCCGGCTCCTCTTCGTCATCCACCGCCGGCTCCGCATTTGGCGCCGGTCCGACCCTCGGCGGCCTCGGCATGATGGGCGTCTCTCCCACCAGCCCCAAGCAGTCCCTCCTCGTCTGGCACAAGAAAAATCACTACAACGAGTGGGAGTTCTTCTACGATCCCCAGGCCGACCTCACCCTGCTCGGCGGCAACGCAGGCGCCATCGGTCAGCCCGCCGGCAGCACCCCTGTCGGAACCGGGCCTGGAATCGGCAGCGGCCCCGGCGGCTCCAGCTTCGGAGGCTCCTCCAACAGCATTGGCCCCGGCTCCACTTCCACCCCGTCTTCAGGCTCCTCGCAGCAATCCCCCAATCAGTAGCCCCGTTTCGCGCAGAAAAAAGCCCGTTCCACTTGGGAACGGGCTTTCAACACGGAGAGAAATCGGCGCTTGCTTACAGCCTTACACGCTAAACGACGAACCACACCCACATGTGCTCTTCACCTGCGGATTCTCAAACTTGAACCCCGCTGCCTCCAGGGTCTCCACATAGTCAACCGTGCAGCCGTTCAGGTACATCAACGAAGTCGCGTCGACGAACACCTTCAAATCTTCGAAATTGAATACCTTGTCCATCATGCCGCTCTGGTTCTCGAACGACATCGAGTACTGGAACCCGGAGCATCCTCCGCCCACCACACCGACGCGCAGCCCGGCAGGAAGCGGGTCCTGGGTCGCCATAATCTCCCTTACCTTCGCAATTGCCGACTGCGTCAGGATCAGCGGAGCTTTCTTTTCAGTCTCTTGCGCGGGATTGACGGTTGCTGTTGCCATGATTTCTCCAGTCCTCTTGAAAATCTTGTCCTTGTTCGTACTTTACTCGGCCACGAGCAGGGACACAAGCACAATCCGGCCCCCAATCGGGCCCACCGTCCCATTGGATGCAACCTACCGCCGAAAGTCGCACCCCTTGCCTTGAATCGGGCCCACCCATCCCATTTAGCTCGCAACGCTTTCGATTCCGGCTCTTGTGGGTCTCACCTGATCTCCGACGTAGCACAAATGCCGCATTTTTGTGCTACGCTTGGGAAAGGTCGGCTCATGGCTCAGGCAATTGGAGTCCAAACTCCTCGAAGCTCGAAGCGCTCGAAGTCGGCAACCGGGGGCCGCCTTGACGATGCATTGCTCTTCGCAAAACAGCAGGGATTGCTAAGCGGAGGCCGGACGCTCACTGTGCGCGGCAGAATGCCCTCTCTTCTCGTCGAGCAGGCAAAGAGGAAAACTGGGATTGAGTCCGACTCAAAGTTGATTGAAGTCGCGCTCGCCAACTTAATTGTTGCGGATGAATATGCTGACTGGCTTCTTGCCCAGCGCGGTACGGTAAGCAAAGACCTCGACCTTGAGTTCTAGCTCCGCGTTCGAGCAGTCGCTTCGGCGTTTGAAGCCGGAGAAACATCTGGGTCCACTCACATACCTTCATCGCTCGCGGTTGCGATTCCTGGCAAGCCTCAAGCCGCCGCTTCCGAAACTGCTTCTCGATACTACGGTCTATATTGACGCCCTCCAGGGAAGGTTTCCGGATGATATGGAAATCGCATTGCGGGCCGCCAGCCTTTGGCACTCCTCGGTTACGGAATCGGAACTTGCCGCGCTCGCCGGTTTGCTCGACCCGATGCATCCAGATACACCGGTCGCCATCTCCAGGGTTTCCGCATCAATTGAATCGCGTCCGGAGCATCGCATCCTCACACCTGACCGGGACTCATGGCGAGAAGCCGGCATTCTCGCCGGACTCCTGGCACGGCTGCAGGGATACGGCAAGAATGACCAACGCAAAGCTCTCAATGACTCGTTGATCTTTCTCACAGCGGCGAGGAATGGTTGTGTAGTGTTAACGCGAAACGTCCTGGAATTCGATCTGCTCATGCAACTCGACCGGCGGGGGCAGGCCATCTTTTATGACAGGGTCTAGCCGCGATGCCTCGATCGACCCGCTCAGTAACTCCGGCGTGTCAATGGCCCCTCCCTCAACTCTTTTCGATCTGCACCCCGCTGATCCCGACAAAATCCGCGAAAATCTCGCCAAATCGACTGTGATTCGTATCACGAAAACTCTTTCGCCCCGGAGCTAACATATCTCTCCGTAAGGCCCCTCTACCCACGAGACCGCGATTCCTTCACGGACCCGCCGGTACCTGGGACCCGAATCTTGTCCGGAGGTGGGTTATGACGGGAATTGTTCCTGAAATGTGGGCCGTCTGGGGAGTGCTTGCCCTTGTAGTTGCGGGCCTCAAGCTCTACAGCGCCAGTTTGAGCAAATACGAGGAGAATCAACTCATCCTCGATGACGCGTTCAGCCAATTGAAGACCGAGCAGGCGGCCATTCAGGCCAGCATCCACAAGCTCGATCCCATCAGAACGATCGCCTTTTGGCTGTTCATCGCCGCTACGGTATTTGTCGCCGGCTATTACATCCTCGACGTCATCAACCAGTTCAAGTAGCGGCCAGCAAACATGACCCCGCAATCTGTAGCTGCACGTGTGCCGCCCAGAGCCAGGACCTTCATCTCTTCACGAAATCCCTGTCTTATCAAATGAGCGGTCTTTTCAGTTGGAGTTTGGCGCGATCCTAGCGCCGAACTCCATCGAAGGTCCGGGCTAATTCACTCTCCGCGATCGCTCCCGGCGACCCAGCACAATAAGCCACACCAGTGTCGCTGCATTGAGCACTGCCTTCCCGATCCAGTCGATGCGCAGTGCACCGCCCACTTTGAACACGGCGAACCCGCCAATCATGCAGGCCAACACTCCCCCGAAAACCAATGCATAACGCTGTGAGTCCCCCCACCCAGGACTCGCGGTCCAACGCATGAGCAGAAAGAGAGTAACCGCTCCCCACGTCAGTCCACCGCCGAGTACAAGCGTGTAGGGTATGTTCGGATACGTCCCAAACCCGAATAGTGCAAACGCTGCCCACGGCGATCCGAGAATGCAAGTTGCCATTCCCACCAGCCACGGCGACGGTGCCGTTCGCGACACGATGACGCCGCTCTTCCGGTTTGGAAGCGCATACCCGGCTAGGATCAGCATCGCGACGACGGCCGCTCCAACGAAAAGATACATTGGCGGAGGAGAGTAAGGTGCCATGTGAAAAACCTGCACCCGAGCCCTTTGCGTCCATGAATACCACGCCATGAACGAACCAAGTGTGAAGACCACACTGGCAATGACCATTCCCCTGGTACGCAACCAGACATCTTCTCGGCAGCCTGGGAACAAAAGTTCGGTAAACTGCACCGGGACCAGCACGACCCATACACTCTCATAGCCAAGTGCCCAGAGTAGATAAACCCAGTTCACGCCAAATTCGCGCCCATACGCATTTTTTGCCAGCCCGGCAAGCGGAGCAATCGACGTCTGCTGGATCACCAATTCTTCGGCTGCAGCCAGCGCCAGTCCCAGCAATAGCATGCTACCCCAACCCTTTTGCCATCGCCTCACCCAATATCGGATCAGCAATGCGCCACAGCCCCACGTCATGATTTCGGGTATGAAGACAAAGATCACACTCACGCGCGTGCCGCCGAATAGGACCTCGGAAACGAACGGAGCCAGCACTAAAAGCGTGACAATCGGGCCAATTCGCCGCCATCTCGAGCGTGCCGAAGCAGTGGTTTCTCTGCTCGTCAATTGCGCCTTTTCAATGGATTCCAAGCCAACCTCGCTATGTTAAAATGTCTCTTAGGCGAGAGTATCTTATGTCTAAGATAAATAGCAAGCAGGAAACTCTGCCCACGGATTTTGCCGCGGCTCCCCCACATGGAGCGCTCATGGGCCGTGAGTTAAGCAACGCCGTCGTCTTCTTTCACGAGGCCGTTGCAGCACACTTGGGCATGAATATAGCGGAGTGGAAGTGCCTTGGATTGCTTGGCCAGCACGGCCCTTCGACTGCCAGCCGGTTGGCGGAGTTGTCAGGATTCACAACTGGCGCGATTACAGGTATCGTCGATCGGCTTGAACGCGCGGGCCATGTGCGACGCCAGCCGAACCCGACGGATCGCCGCAGCGTGATCGTGGAACCTCTCCATTTGGAAGACCTTCAACAACGCATCGGCCCCATCTTCCAATCGCTTTCCAAGTCCATGACGGCGGTAGCGAGCCGGTATTCGCCAGCGGAACTGACAGCGATTGCGGCGTTCTTTACGGAGACGACCGAGGTACTGCGCGCCGAGGGTGCCAAGATGAAACAAAGAACCCGCTCGCAAGTCGAGGAGTGAGGAGCGACTGATACTGGTAGTCTCCGAGCGACGAGAGACCCCAAAGACGATTGACAGGATATCGGGGAGTTTTGCCCCGTCAACCCCTATTCCACTTGCCGCCGCGCGTTATACCCGTCCCTCGCAATAACGTCGTATTTCAGCGGCTTGTGCTTCTCGTCCTGCATGCGCAGCGGCTGCCCCTCGTCGTCCACCAGTTCCACTCGCAGCTTGCGGAACGTCCCGTCCAGCTTCGTGTTCGTCGGGTGATACACCAACTCGTACTTCGAGCGGATGTTCTTGTTGATCTCGCCGAAAATGTCCGGATACTCGCCCTCGAACCGCGGGAAATAGCTCGCTCCGCCCGTGTAGTTGGCAAAGGTCTTCATCTCGTTGTCGGCCTGCAGCAGGCTGATGTCCCGGATCTGGTTATTCATCCCCATGCGCCCTTCGGTCATTGCACGCCTCGCGCCTCCCGTCGAGATCGTGAAGATCGTAATGTCTTTTGACTCCTTCACCTTCTTCAGGATTTTGTCGAGCGTCAGCTTTGAGAACGAGTCCAGTCCCGACGCGATCAGGATGATGTACTTCCGTCCCTCGATCCGCTCCATCCGGTCGATCCCTTCATACAGCGCGTCAAACAGATTCGTCTCGCTGAACCCCGGAATCCTCAGCGACATGATCGCGTCCTGGAACTGCCGTTTGTCCTGTGTGAAGTCGGTCAAAATCTGCGTGCGCATGTCGAAGGTCATCAGCGCAACGTAGTCCTGCGGCCGCAGTTGCTGCGTAAACGCCATCGCGGCATTCCGCATGTCGTAGATAAATGAGTAGCTGTTTGCGGCAAACTCGCACAGCACCAGTGCCGTGATCGGGGCCTCGGTCCGCTTGAAGCCGGTTACTTTCTGCTCAATGCCGTCCTCGTAGATCTTGAAGTTGTTCGGCTTCAGCCCCGGCACAAACGTATGCGTCTTCTCCAGAAGCACGCCCACGTCCACCGTCACCTCCGTCGCATCCACGTGCAGCGAGATGGGGGGCAGCCCCTCCGGGTTCTTGATCTTCGGCTCGGCGGGAGCGGGCGTCGGCGTGTCGGCAGTCGTGTCCTTCTTCTTCGGCAGTGCGATAACGCCTGTGTCGCCCCCGGGGCCCCCCGCATCCGGTGCCGTCTGGTCCCCTTGTGCTGGAGGAGGAGGGGGCGGTGTCGCTTGCCCCCACGCCTTCTCAACCGCGGACAATCCCGCCAAAATCAGCACAACAACGCAAATCCCGCGCAATCCAGCGCGCACTATCGGGTACATCCTTCTCATCATGACCTCTGTGTTCATCAGCATACGGGAAAACAGCTCACTGCCTCTAGCGTCTAACTCTTTGCCCCGAATTCTCAGCATTTGCTCTTTCTTCATAGAAACTCTGCGGATCGGCAACAACTCGATTGCAATGCGAATCACCGGTCCCGGGTCGAGCGGAGCTGGAAGCTGAAGGCTAACAGCTGGCAGCTAGCTCCAGGCGCAAGCCGGGAGCGAACGGCTGTACTCTTATAGACGTGAAAACAATCCCCATGGGAATCGCCGCAATATTTCCCTGCCTCTTTGCGGCCGCTGTCATCGTGCTCTGCCCCCTTGCGCTTCCCGCGCAAACCATCCCCGCTCCTCCGCCCTCCACCGGCGGCTTCTTCCCCTTGAGCGAGGTCCATCGCGGCCTCACCGGCACCGCTTGGACGGTCTTCTCCGGCACCACCCCCGAGCCCATGGAAGTAGAAGTCCTCGGCGTTCTGCGCGGCGCGCGCGGGCCAGGCCACGACATGATCATGGCCGTGCTCAAGGGCCCGCATGCTGAGTACACCGGCGTCGTTGCCGGCATGAGCGGAAGCCCCGTCTACGTCGGCACCCGCCTGCTCGGCTCCATCTCCTATCGCTTTGGCGAGTTCTCAAAAGAAGCCATCGCCGGCATCACTCCCATTGAGCAGATGCTCGAAGTTCGCGATCTGCAGATCGATCCTCCGAACCTGCCGGAATTCCCCATCCTGTCGCAAACCCCCGTTCTCACCGAATCGCTCGCCCAGTCGCCTGCTCTGTCCTCCATCACCTTCGATCGCGCATCGAACCCGCTCGCTCAATCCCCCTCCACAGCTTTTCAGGCGATTGAAACACCTCTTTCCATGAGCGGCTTCCATCCCGAGGCCATCCGCTTTTGGCAGCAGCAGGTCGCCGGCAAGGGCCTCGACTACATCGCCGCCGGTGGCAGCGGCTCATCGCTTCCATCCCCCACCGGCTCGCCCGACGAACCCCCGATGTCCACGGCTCCCGTTCTCCCTGGCTCTGCCGTCAGCGTGCAGCTCATTCGCGGCGATCTCGAGCTTGCCGCCACCTGCACCGTTACCTACGTCGATCCAAAACAGCTCCTCGCCTGCGGCCATCCCGTCCTCCAGGCCGGAACCGTCTCCCTCCCCATGACCACTGCCGAAGTCGTGGTCACGCTCGCCTCACCCTACAGCCCTTTCAAGATCATCAACACCGGCCAGACCATCGGCGCTTTCACTGAGGATCGCGACGCGGCCATCCGCGGCGTACTCGGCGCGCGCGCCCACATGATCCCCCTCCACATCGCCGTTCACTCCCCCACCGGAACGCGCGAACTCCACATCGAGATCCTCGACCTGCCCTCCCTCACCACTCAGGCCATGATGGTCTCCATCTATGAATCCCTGCTCGAATCCATTCAAAGCACCATGGAGACCAGCTACCACATTAAGGGCGCCATCAACCTCGACGGTGCACCCCCTTCGCCCATCGATCTATGGGCTTCCGCCTCCGACCAGGCCAACACGCCGGTCCAGGCCGCCATCTTTACAGGACTCAGCTTCGCCCGCATTTATCAGAACGGCGGCCGCCGGGGAAACATCCACTCCATCGACCTTCAAATCGAAGAGATTCCCGGCCGCGTCACCCTCGACCTCGAATCCGCTCACATCGTCTCCAGCGACATCGTCCACGCCGGCGACACAGTCATCGTCGAAGCAACCCTCCACCCCTGGCATCAGCCTGCCCGCAATCTCCGCATCCCTATCACGCTCCCAGCCCGCCTCGAACCCGGAAACCTTCGCCTTCTTGTGTCGGATGCCGGTACGCTGGATCGAACCCTGGATCAGCCCCGTCTTTCAACCCATCCCGCTGACCTCCAGACAGTTCTCGCCGAAGCCCGCGCAAAGCACCCCGCCGACCGCCTTTACGTAAGCCTCCTTGTCCCTGAAACCCAGGCTGGCATTGAGGGCCGCACCCTCACAAGTCTCCCGCTTTCAATGGCAAACGCCCTTGAACCCATGCGCGGAGCTCAGGAGGTTACCCTCAACGGCGAGTCTGCCGCTTTGTCCGCCGAAATTCCCGTTGCGGGCGTCGTCAGCGGTTTCCAGATTCTCAACCTGCACATAGATGCTGGCGGCGGTTTAAACTAAATGTGCCGGAGTTTCTCTTCTGCACGCATTCATTTCCGGCAAGTCATCTTGCCTGCTTTTCCGGTACGTAATCTCGCCGCCGGACCATCTTCCACCCCGAGAAGGAACCTAGAAAGCTAATGGCTCAAATTCAAGGACTTGCGGCCCATGCAGCAGGCGCCGAACTGCTGCCCTTCAAATACGACCCGGGCAAGATCGGCCCTCAGGAAGTCGACATCGCTGTCTCTCACTGCGGCATCTGCCACAGCGACCTCCATCTGATCTCAAACGACTGGGGCATCAGTCAGTATCCCTTCATCCCCGGCCACGAGATCATCGGAAAGGTCGCCGCCGTCGGCTCCGACGTAAAGCAATTCGCCGTCGGTCAGCGCGTCGGCCTCGGATGGCAATCCAACTCCTGCGGCATCTGCGAGTGGTGCACTCGCGGCATGGAGAACCTCTGCCCCGCATTGGAAGCCACCTGCGTCCATCGCAACGGCGGCTACGCCGATCGGGTCCGCGCCAATCACCGCTTCGTCATTCCCATCCCCGACGCCATTGAAAGCGAACACGCCGCCCCCCTGCTCTGCGGCGGCATCACCGTCTACAACCCCCTGCGCAACCACGGCGTCAATCCGTCTTCCCGCGTCGGAATCATAGGCATCGGCGGCCTCGGCCACATGGCCATCCAGTTTGCCCACGCCTTTGGTGCGGAAGTCACCGCATTCTCCACCTCAGCCGACAAAGAAGAAGAGGCTCGCGCTCTCGGCGCGCATCACTTCGTCAACAGCCGCGAGAGCAAGGCGCTCAAAGAGATCGCCGGCACGATGGACTTCATTCTTTCCACCATCAACGCCGACCAGGACTGGGGCGTCTACCTTCAGGCTCTCCGCCCCACCGGAACGCTCCACTTCGTCGGTGTTCCGCCCACGCCAGTCAACTTTCAGGTATTCCCCCTCGTCAGCGGCATGCGCTCCATCAGCGGCAGCCCCATCGGCAGCCCTCACCAGCTCCGCGAGATGATCGACGTCGTCGCCCGCCACGGCGTCAAAGCCCTTACCGAGTCCTTCCCCATGGCCAAAGCAAACGAAGCGATCGAGAAGGTCAAAAAGAACAAGGTCCGCTACCGCGCCGTCCTCGCCAACTAGTCAGTGCGGTATCTGTTCCCTGTTCCCTCGCTTTTCACACCCGATACCCTATACCCGAAACATCGCGGCGTCGACCGATGCCACCAGCTCGGAACTCGACTCATCCCCATCAAACATCACAATTTTGCAATCTGGCAGCTTTTCCTGCAGGGAACTTGCCAGATCGATGCCGCTCGTTCCCGAGAGCCGCACGTCGATTACAGCCAGGTCCGGTGGCACAAGCAGCGCGGTCTCCAGCGCAGTCTCCGCATCGTAGGCCGCGATGGCGGCATAGCCATTCCGGCTGAGGCTTTCAGTCAACTCATCGGCAATCGCAGGGTCGCCATCCACTACAAGAACCATTGGACGAAGCGTGATTGCGGCATCCGATGGTTCGGGCGCGGGTATGTCCTTGATCGGAACAATGGAGAAACTTGTCGTCAGTCCATCAAGGGGTCTGGACAGATCATCGGTGGGTTGCCGCATGCGATGCCCCCTTCCTTTCCACCACAACTCGGCTGATGGGACAGAAGGAACAGGAAATCCGCCCGAGCCAGGGCGCATTCGCATCAATCGGAACCAGATCCTGCACCAGCGGGACATTGTGTGCGCCGCAAATCGTCTTATCTGAGTCTTTCTTTTCGAAACATTGAACAGGCATGTGCTTCTCCCAACGCCACTTAGCGTTTCTCTAACTCCGGGCGTACCCCATGATTGGGCGGCAACAGAGCCCGGCCGGTCCTCAAGAGAATGCAACCTGACCCACGCCTGGAATTCATCACTTGATTCGAACCTAGCAGGCCCTCAGCAATACGGGTTAACTCTTTACGTTACGATCAAAGTCTTTATAATCTGATATTTATAGAGAGCTTCTGGCGAATGTGAACTTTTGCGCAGCAATTCACCAAATCCCGGTCAATTGCTTGCGCATTCAGCCAGCGGTCAGTATGCTTTCAGCTACAGGATAGCTTTACGGCAATTTAGCTTTACGTTTAGCTGAGGTTCCCTGATCCGCGTAGCCGACCCACAAGGGGGCTTAAGACATGGCAACCGATCCAGTTTCAAATGCAGAACCGAAGAGTTTCCAATCCATCCTTCAACTGGACGTCCCCAAGGGTCGGGATGGAAAGCATAAGCGGATTGTCACGCGGCTGCTGAGCGACATCGATCAACTGGGCGCCGGCACCGCGCTCAAGATTCCACTCTCCGCCCTGCCCGACACCAAGGAAAACATTCGCTCCGCTCTGAATCGCGCCACGCACGCAAAGGGATTGGAAGTGGCCACCTCCAGCGACGCAGACTACCTCTACGTATGGAAGGTCGAGCCGGACGTTGCACCAATCCCCACCACGTAAGTTCTCGCCGCGCAACTTCACTTCTCACTCCTTCACTTTTTCACTCCTTCACTTTTTCACTCGTTCACTTTTTCACGGTTTCACTGTTCTTCCGACCCCAACCCGAAACCCCCACCCGACACCCCATACCCGACACCCTATACCCGATATGCGCATCGACAAATGGCTCTGGGCCGCGCGCTTCTTCAAGACCCGCGCCCTCGCCTCCAAGGCCTGCGATCTCGGCCGCATCCATTCCAACGAAGTCCAGGCCAAGCCCGCGCGCGATGTCCATGTCGGCGACATGCTCCACATCCGAAACGAAGGCGGCGAATTCCACGTCCAGATTCTCGCACTCAGCGAAGCCCGCGGCCCCGCTCCCGTCGCCCAGGCCCTTTACGCTGAAACCGAAGCCAGCAAAGAAGCACGTCTCAAGCTTGCTGCCGAGCGCAAGGCCATGCAGGAGTTCGCTCCCATCCCCACACACCGCCCCTCCAAGCGCGATCGCCGCCACATCATTCAGTTCCGCGGCCGTGGGTAACCCGATGCCCAGAGACACCAACCCCTTCTACAACGAACTCGCCGATTGGTACCACCTGATCTTCGATGACTGGGACCGCTCCATCGCGCGCCAGGCCGCCATCCTCAACGGACTTCTCGCATCGCGGCTCGGCAACGCCCCGCTCAATGTCCTCGATTGCGCCTGCGGCATCGGCACGCAGGCCATCGGCCTGGCCCAGCTTGGCCATCATGTCGTCGCTTCCGACCTGAGCCCCGCAGCCGTCCGTCGTGCAGAGGAGGAAGCCCGTCAACGAAAACTGCAAATCCAATTCCTTGTCTCCGACATGACTTCCCTCAACGAAATCGAACAGAAAAACTTCGATGCCGTTATCGCCGTTGACAATGCCCTTCCCCATCTCGACGCATCCCAGCTCAAGCAGGCCGCAGCAGCGATCGCCTCTAAACTCCGTCCCAGCGGTCTGTTCATCGGCGGCATTCGCGACTACGACGCGCTCATCGTCGAGCGGCCCGCTTCGTTGCCCCCGGCATTTTTGGGTGAGCCCGGAAGCCGCCGCATCGTCCATCAGATTTGGGACTGGGCCGACGGACCACCCGGCGTTCCAGGCTACCGCCTCCATCTCTACATCACAATGGAATCGCCTGGAGGCTGGAAAGCGATTCACTTCGTCTCGGAATACCGCTGCCTCCTGCGCGAGGAGCTCTCGGCCGCGCTACGCGACGCCGGATTCACCGAAATCCGATGGTTCACTCCCGCCCAGACCGGCTCCTACCAGCCCCTCGTCCTGGCACGGCTCTCTTAGCGCCCCGCTCCTGCTGCCACATCATCCAATTCCGCGGCCGCAGCTAGCCGCCCTCAGTTCCGTAGTCCCCAGTCCCTCAGTCCCTGTTCCCTATTCCTTATTCCTTGTTCCCTGCTCTTCCCCGTCCACCCAATACCCGCTCCGCGCCGTCAATTGCAGCCCGGAATAGCCCTTCAGCTTCAGCTCAATCGCATGAAACCCCACATGCGGCGCTGTCGGTTGAAAGCTCAGCACGTACAGATTCGGCAGATGGTCTGCAATCGTGAGCAAATCGCGTGTCATA
>Ga0182018_10003068_pt1 | contig 15580 bp, 10 predicted proteins | sample 812P2MmetaG_FD_120490 | JGI IMG/M metagenome (GOLD analysis project Ga0182018, IMG submission 120490) | Permafrost microbial communities from Stordalen Mire, Sweden - 812P2M metaG | ecosystem: Environmental > Terrestrial > Soil > Wetlands > Permafrost | place: Sweden: Stordalen | collected...
GCAACAGATATCCCGCTGGAGTGTCGATATCCCCCCGAATTCGAGCAGTAGGAACACTCAGGACGCCATCTATCTGATTGAAAGATTGTGCCTTAGCCTCAATTGCAAAAGAGCCGCACCCTAGCGCGAATCCTCGACGGGATGAAGAACACGGAGGAGGAGTTCTACCGGGTTCGGCAGATCGACCCTAGAAGGAGGGACGAGTTCACGCGGGCCGCGATGCTCATCTATCTGAACAAGACGTGCTTCCGGGGACTGTTCCGAGTGAACAGGCTCAACCAGTTCAATGTGCCTTATGGAAAGTACGACCGCCGCTACTACGATCCAGCGAACCTGGCGGCGTTTTCGGAGTTTATCGGCAGTTTTGAACTTCGGGCCGGAGATTTTGAACTCGCCTTAGCAGATGCGGGCCCCGGCGATTTCGTGTATCTCGATCCGCCATACCACCGGATTGGCGGCTACTCTGACTTCAATAGGTACACGAGTGGGAAATTCAAGGAAATTGATCACCTCCGGCTGCGGAACGTCTGCGTGGATTTGGATAAACGCGGTATTCGCTGGCTTCAGAGCAATAGCAGTACGAAGTACATTCGAGAGCTCTACGGCGACTTTCATGTTTCGGAGATCACCAACCGACGGGAAATCAATCTCGACAGCAAGAGCCGGGATATCAAAGAGTTGGTGATCCGGAACTTCTAGTCATCGCCATCGAATACTTGCGGGAATTGCGAGTTAGCCCTTCCTCACTGGCAGCCCTCCCGGCGGCCGGCCTTGCGAGCACGATCCGCCACCTCGCTCAGATTGGCGCCGCGGAATGTTTCCGCCAAGTCCCGGTAACTGTTGCAGAGATCGCGCCGCACGAGGGGACAGTCGCGATTGAGGGAATCGCCGGCCATGGCGCAGCTCCCGCCATCGAGCTTCCCATAAAGTTCCGAAATCCTGGACAGTGTCAAAGCGGAATCCTCGATCGTGAGGGACTCCAGCAGGACAGTCACAGCCTCCTCGGTCTTGTTTAGGGCCAGATAGGCCGCCGCGAAATTACTGTAAGCCTGCAAGTTATGAGGCGCCCGGCGCCGCTCCTGGAGGAACGCCGGCAAAGCCTGTTGCGGATCGCCCAGGCGCACGTAGACCAGCCCCAGGTTCCCGTACAAGTCCGCCGGACCCTGTAGGCCAATCCGGCCGGGTGGAGTGCCGCGCGCCAGTTCCGCACGCCGGTGGTTCTCCCCGGAGATACGGTCCGCATACGCCATCAGCACCAGGGCGGTCAGGATCGCCAACGCCTCCAGGTGCCGCCAGGAAATGCTGCCGTGCGAAGGGTCCATGCACTCTACAGACTACCAGGAGCAAGAACCGCTAATGCCCTACCACCTTGCCCGGCAGCGCATTCGTCATCTTGCCGCCATCGATCACCGACACTCCGTTCACCAACACGAATTGCATTCCTTCCGAGAGCTGATTCGGATTGCCGAACGTCGCCACATCGCGAATCGTATCGGGATCGAAGACCACTACGTCGGCCCACATCCCGGCTTTCAGTACGCCGCGGTCGGCGAAACGCATGCGCCCGGCCGGCAGCGCCGTGAATTTGCGGATCGCCTCCTCCAGCGTGGGGGCAGCCAATCTTGGCTGCAGCCGGCTTTCAGCCGGCTCTTTCGGGACACGAACGCTCTCCGACGGTCCGAAAAGCCGCCTGAAAGGCGGCTGCGGGCAAGATTGCCCGCAGGCCCAATTTGTGCAGAATTGCCGACCGGATGCAAAGTAAGTGGCATTGGGCTTCAGCCCGCGGCGGAAGTCTGCCCCACAACTCAGCAAGTGTCGACCAGCGTCATTGTATTCCGCGGGTTCTCAATAATGCTGGTCTGCCGTCTCAGTGATCGTCAGAACCTGATCTGCCGCTACGTTGCGCAGCGTCTGGTGGATGCGGCTGGGCCATACGATGTCGATCTCCTTCACCGCCTTCGACGGCCCCAAACCGAAGTGCACGCGCGGATCGCTCGAGCAGGCGTAACCGGTGCTGGTGGTGGCGTGATTGTACTGCACGCCGGCATCGGTCGTGATGCGCACCTGCGCTCCTAATCCCATGCGATTGCTCTTCACCCCCACCAGTTTCAGCAGAATCCAGTGATTGCCGTTCTGCGAAATATTGTGGAAGTATTGCGCGTTGCCCTGCAGCACGCTGACCACGGCGTCGATTCGGCCATCGTTGTCCATGTCGCCGAATGCCACGCCGCGATGCGCTAAAGCTGTCTGGAACGCGGCGCCGGCGCCGGCGCTCACGTCCCGAAACTTGCCGTTTCCCAGATTGCGCAACACCGTGTTGGGTTCTTCGGGCTTGCGCAACGACATCAAGGCGATGTTATCGAGCACGTGCCCGCGCGCCACCAGGAGGTCCTTCCATCCGTCGTTGTCGAGATCGAAGATCCCATTCGACCAACCCGACATGGGGCGTGTCACGCCGGCTATACCAGCGGCGCCGGTGATCTCCGCAAAGTCGCCCGCCGCACCGCGATTCCGGAACAACGGGAAGGTGTCGCCCTCGAAGCCGGTCACCCAGATATCGTCGTAGCCGTCATTATCGATGTCACGGAAATCGGCGCCCATACCCGACATATAGGATCCGGAGTCGGGATACGCCACACCGGTCTGCAGAGCCACTTCCTCGAATTTCTTGCCGCCTAAATTGTGGAAGAGCATATTCGGAGCGTTGTCGTTGGCCACGAACACGTCCATGAAGCCGTCATGGTCGTAGTCGGCGAAGGCTACACCCATGCCTTTCCCGCGGATTTGGCTGATGCCCGCAGCCGCCGACACGTCCGTGAAGGTCCCGTCCCCGTTGTTGTGGTAAAGCGTATTGGGAAGCGGGGCGTAGTTCTTGGGATGGCAGTAGGCGCGCACATTCGGATTGGGCCCGCAAAAAGGGTCCTTGTTGACCTCCCACTTGCAATAGTTCGACACGAACAGGTCCAGGCGGCCGTCGTTATCGTAGTCGAACCAGCCGGCGGACACCGCCCACATCTTCTGTCCGTCCAGCATCGCCCCGCCCACTCCGGCTTTGTCCGTGACGTCGGTAAAGGTGCCGTCGTGGTTGTTATGAAGAAGCTGATTCCTGGTCACGTTGGCGAGGAAGATGTCCGGCCATCCGTCGTTATCGTAATCTCCGATCGCGACGCCCATGCCATAGCCTTCGCCCTTGACTCCGGCTTTCTCCGTAACATCCGTGAAAGTGCCGTCGCGGTTATTGTGGAAAAGGCGGTTCCAAGACTTGGGCGACTCTTTCTTCAGCGATGGGATGGCCGCGCCATTGACGAAGTAAACGTCCAGATAGCCGTCATTGTCGTAATCGAAAAGCGCCACACCGGCGAGCATCGTCTCGGGCAGGTTCTTGTTCGGCGTCGGGCAGTTGTCCGCTATGAAGTGGATACCGGCGCGGTCCGCGATTTCCTCGAATGCGATAGGTCCCAGCGCCGGCACCGCCGCCAGAACCAGAAGCGCCCCGAAGAACGCGAGTGTTAGCCAGCGCATCAAGTTCAGAATACTACAGTGCAGGACGTGGCTTTAGCTTGTCCACGCCGTCAAACTCATTGCGCCGGCACAGTATAACTGACGCTCCGCGTGGTCTGCTGGAAGCCCTGCAACACCGTAATCCTGATCTCGCAATTGCCGGCTTTCGTGGCCGCGTTCACCAACACCGGTATGGCGCCGGATGAATCGGGGGGCGGCAGTTCGCTTTGCTTCTGTTCCAGTTCTTTTCCGTCCACCAGGAATTCCACGCGGATGCGCGGCGTCTCCGGAATCGATTTATCCGGATACACCACGAAGTACAACATGGGCTGCGCGGAGGCCTTCAGCGATCCGCTGAGCAGGGGCACCAGTTCCTTATCCTGAAACACCAGGGGATCGTCCGCTTCCGGTTCCGCGGTCAACGGGTCCGCGCGCGCAACCAGCATCAAGGTGCTCAATCCCACGCCTTTCGCCGCCGGACTATCGAACTCCACCGTGCTCGTGCCGGCACGTTGCGCCGGCGCCTCGCGATCCAGCAACACGCTCTCCACGGTGTAGTGGCCGGCCGGCAGGTTGAACGCATGTCTGTAGTCGATCGGCGTGGCCTGGATCCCAGCCAACTGGTCGTCTGGCACTGCGTACTGAAAATCCTTGCCGAACGTGTCGACGATCTGGCCGTCCGCGTCCTTCACCACCGCGAACAGCGATGCGTGCAGACGGTGCTTTTTCTGCGCGGGCTGCGGCGTTGCGGTCAGAGCCGTGCCAGGGAACTCGAAGACAATCGACGATTGCGAATTGGCGCCTGGCCGGAACTGGAACGCCGCGGACCGGAAATCGAAGGAATGAGGCCGGGGCTCCGTATTCAACGTCATCAGACCGGCGGTTTCAAATGGGCGCAGCGCTGCCGAACCGGCCTTCTCCGGTATGGCGAAGTAGCCTTCCCGGCTCTCGACCTTCCAATCGGCGCGCGCCACCTTGACTTCGATCTTCCGGAAATGCCCATCGTACTTGTCGAGCGAGGAATGATAGTCCGCTTCGTAATGCGTCTCCACATCTCCCGCGATCTGTTGGAAAGGCTTTCGCAGATCGTTGGAATTGGCGACCAGAAATCCGCCCGTGTCCTCGGCCAATGCGCGCAGACCCGCCTGTGTATCGGAAGTACGCACGGCATCCTTTTGGTAGTCGCCCTGCCGGGCAAGCTCCATCTCGTACCCGGCGCCGCCGGTCGCGGGGCCCACGTTCGGAGCGGTGCCGTTAATTCCCGGTATAATCTGTCCCTGTTGCTGGCTCAGGGTAGTGACGTGCTGCATCGCCATGGAGGAGGCCTGCGCCGTGGACGTCTCGTTCAGACCGTTGGAGTCGAAGGCGTAAACGCTGACATCCGCCGAGACGGCCTTATTCACCATCGCCTGGAACTGGTCGGGGTCGCCGGTAGTGGTCAACCCTGAGCTGAATAGCAGGACCGTCTTATGGCCGGGAAAATTGCCGAATTGCCGGATCATCGCCTTAATCTGGTCCATCTGCTTGGCGCCCTCGACGCCGATGAACTGTTGGCGTTCGATAACCAGGTCACCCCGCTGCGCATTCGAGCTTGGACTGTTGTCCACATCCGCTCCCGTGATGGCCGTCATGCTGACCGATCCGGTGGTTGACTTGTCGAGCGAGCCGCCGCCTGTTCCGCCCGGAGCGGCCCATCCGACAATGAGCTGCAGGTTCGGGGTAGAGTTCAAAACGGCGTCGGCGGTTCGGGCGATGTCCACACCTGTGCCGAAGAAGGCTCTATCCGCGGCGCGCAGCAGTTCATCGCGACTGGTGCTAAACGGATAGAGAGGCGTGAGCCGCGAATCGAGGTTGAAAACACCTATCCAGGTGTTTGGGTGCAATTGCGTTTTGATGTACTCCTGCGCCGCCGCCACAGCCCACTTTCTGGTGGAGGAATCCAGGCCTTGGAATACGATGCAGACCAGGTTGACGTCCGGCAGCTCCATGGACAATGGGACTGGAGTGTCCGGTGCGCTGGATGGCTGCTCCGGGCGGCTCTGCGATACCGGCGCATCGGCGCCGTTCACCAGCCGGAAACTTCGGATCTGCTGGCGGACTCCATCTTCGTAGATCTCCACATCGCCGGGCGTCAGGTTTTTCACCAGCCGGCCCTTCTTATCGCGGACCACCAAGTCCAGCGCGACCTCATTGACGGTGGCATGGATCGCCGGCCCAGGCGGGGTGCCCCCTGGCGTCGGCGCCGAATTCTGGGCGCCAACCTGGCTGGCCAGCATAAACAGGGCGCCTAGCATAGCCGCGGGATTGATTTTCGACATAAACGCCCTTTCCTTAAGCGGCCTGGCGGTGGTGGCAAGCGGCTCAATTTCGATCCGAGGGTCGCTAGAACCAACTGTACCGCAGCCGTGGCGGGCGTCAATAGGTCTTTAGGGCGTTCAGCGCGCTGGTTCCGTCACGGTCAGAATCTGATCGGCCTTCACCTTCTTCAGCGTCTGCACAATCCCGCTGGGCCAGCGGATCTCCAGAGACTCGATCGCCTTCTCAGTCCCCAGACCGAAGTGCACCCGCTTATCGCTGGACGACATGAATCCGTCGGAAGTGGTCACATGGTTATAGAGCGTTCGGCCGGAAGCCGTGGTCAGTTTCAGCGCCGCGCCGACACCGTCGCGATTGCTGCGGCGGCCAACGGTGTTGACCAGCAGCCAGTGATTCCCGTTATCGGCCGAGTTCATCAGGATACGCGGCTTCTCACCGAGCGATGTCACTACCAGGTCCGGGAAGCCGTCGTTGTTCAGGTCCACGAAGGCCGAGCCGCGCTGGAAACCGGCATGGTTGAAATCCGGGCCTAACTGGGTGGAAACATCCCGGAATTCCTTGCCATCCACGTTTTCGAACATGGTGTCGGGCTGGCGCGAGATTTCGCCCATGTTATCGATGTCTCCGTTGGATGAGTAAAGATCCTTCCATCCGTCATTGTTATAGTCGACGAAACCGTTGCTCCAGCCGGAGCTATGTTCGCTCAGGCGCGATAAGTGAGACAAGCCGGAAACATAGCTCATATATTTGCCGCCTATGTTGCGGAACAGTCCCCATATCTGGCCCTTGAGGTTATTATAGAAGAGGTCCGGGAAGCCGTCGTTATCGTAGTCTTTGGCGTCGGCGCCCATGGAGGAATGCGCATTGCCGTTCTCGTCATACGCCACGCCCCACTCGTAACCCGACTCCTTGAACGTCCCGTTTTTCCGGTTGATGAAGAGAAAATTGCGCACGGTGTCATTGGCCACGAATACGTCCATATAGCCATCGCCGTTGAAATCCGCGATGGCGATTCCCATTCCTTTGCCCAGTTCCTGGCCGAACCCGGACGAGTCGGTCACATCTTCGAAGCGGCCATTGCCGAGGTTGTGATAGAGACGGTGCGCGACGCTGGGATAGACCTTGGGATGGCAGTAATATTCCTGACCGTTCACGGCGCAGATCTTATCGGTCTGAGGCGTCCAGACCGTGTAATTGGAGACGATCAGGTCCAGCTTGCCGTCGTTATCGTAGTCGAACCAGGCGGCGGCGACACTCAGGACATCCTTCGGCTTCGTCCCGATGCTGGAGCGCTCCGTAACGTCGGTGAACGTGCCGTCGCCGTTGTTGTGGTACAGCGTATTGCGTCCCGCGTTGCAGAGGAACAGATCTTCGTGGCCGTCGTTGTCGTAGTCGCCGGCAGCCACGCCGAAGCTGAATCCGAGGTCCTTGCCCAGCAGGCCGGCGCGCGCCGTGACATCCTCGAACGTGCCGTCGCCGCGATTGCGGAGCAGGCAATTGTAGAAACGCGCATCCGTCTTCTCCATCTCGGGAAGCTTGGCGCCGTTGGTGAAGAAAAGGTCCATGCGGCCGTCGTTGTCGAAATCGAAGGCGGCCACTCCGCCGCACATGGTTTGCGGGAAATACTTCCGGCCGGTGAAGTCGTTATCCGTACGGTAGGCGAAGTTGGATTTGGGAGCGATATCGGTGAAATGCGGCCGGCGCGGTTCCGGTTGGGCGCCGACAGCGGCCACCCACAACACAGCACCCGCCACGCACAATGCGGCCACGACCCAGCATTGCCTCATTCGGGCCTCACCTCGGTTTGGTTCCTGCCGGGAGGGCGTCCCGCCGATCCATGAGCTTCTGAGAGACGGCGCGTTCGCGGTCGCCGTCGGCGCTGCGATTCAGCCGGTAGTAGACGGTCGCCAGAGTAGCGTGCGCCTCCGCGAAATCGGGCGATTCCTTAATCAGAGCTTCCAGCGTCTGACGCGCCTGCTCGAGATTGCCCGTAGCCAGATCGACATTGGCCATCTGATACCGTACCCCCGGATCGTTAGGGCGCGTCCGGAGAGCGCGCTCGAAATAGCGGCGCGCCTCCACGTACCCCTGGTCCTGCTTGGCCAGCACGCCCATGTTCAGGTTGGAGGTGAACTCGTCGGGATCGAGGGCGAGCTCCTGGGCGAAGACGGCGCGCGCGCGTTCGGAATCTCCCAGGGCGAGCAGCAGTTCGCCCAAGCGGGCATGAGCCCCGGCGAGACGGGGGTTCAAGACGACGGCTTTCTCCAGGTCGGCGCGCGCGCCGTCGCGGTCGTGCGCGCTCAGTTCCAGAGTGCCCCGCAGCAGATAGGCTTCGGCGGAATCGCCCCGGCTGAGAATGCGGTTAATCACGGCTGTGCCGGCGGCTTCCTGGCCATCGCCGATGAGCGCGGTTCCATAGAGATAGTCGAATCCCGCGTCGCCGGCTTTGTCTTTCTCGAGCGGGGACAGGAGGGCCACAGCGTCCTGATATCTTCCCAGGTTGTTATAACAGACGGCGAGCAGGAGGGTGACCTGCTCCTTGAACTGAGGCGAGAGAGAGACGGCCCGTTCGAAGCGGGCGGCAGCTTCGGCGTGGCGGCCCGTTTTGTAAAAGGCGAGACCCAAATTCAGCAGGAGGGCGGGATTGTCCGGGCTCTTGCGAAGACCGAGGCCGTATTCCGCGATGGCCTCGTCGTAGCGGCCCGCGCGTGCCAGGGCTGCGCCCAGATTCGAACGCGCTTCGACGGAATCGGGCTCGACGGCGAGGTATTCGCGATACGCGCGGATCGCGTCATCCAGTTCGCCGGCCTGGTGCAGGGTAATGGCCTGTTGGAGGAGCGCGTCGGAACTGGCGGCGGGCTGCTGCCCGCAAAGAGTGGACGCGAGGAGGCTGACGAGGAAGCAGAGGGGGGCCGACCTGGTCCGAAACCGCTTGCTGACGCGCGCGGCTCGGTACCCGTTACAGAGCCGGGCCCAGAGGGCACCCCGTGAGGGAGCGGACCCGGGCATCGAATTCGTCAACGCGGTCATTGGCTGATCTCAGTAGCCAGTTTTCTCAGGCGGGCGAACTCGGCTCGTTCGCGGGCCGCTTCGGCCTTCTTGCCCGCCATCGAGTAAGCGGTTGCCAAAGAGAAGTGTACTTGCGGACTGTCCGGGGCCTGCTGCCGGGCGATCTCGAGCTCTTTAATTCCCGGTTCCACCTGACCGGCGCTGGCCAGCAGCTTGCCCAGAACGGCGTGGGCTCCGAAGTATTGAGCATCCGCCTCCACCGCGCGCCGCGCGTACGAAATGGCCGTGTCCAAATCGCCGCGCGCCTCATACTCCAAGGCAATCGTCGCCAGGGCCTCCGTATGTTTCGGGTTCAGCTCCAGTTCTTTCCGATATTCGAGCAGGCCCGCATCCCTATCGTCCGCCGACAGGAACGATCCATAGAGATAGTGGACGTTGGGCGCCTTCGGATAGGCGGCCACCAGCTCCGCGAAGTACGTCTGTGCCAATACGGGATCCCTCTGGGCCATGGCACAGACAGCTCGTCCGGCGCTCTCAATCAAGTCCTTGTCGCCCGGCGGCAGCTCTTCGGGAAAGATGGGCCGCCGCAGACCGGCCAGCCCCGCGGCCTCGACTACGGCCGGGCCAGCGCCGCCCTCTTTCACGACACTCATCAGCACTTGCATGGCAGACTCATACTCCTGGAGCCGGATAAGTAGCAACATCTCGTGAAACAATACCACCCGTCTGACTTGGGGGTCGTCGCCCAAACCAATGCGGCGCGCTTGATAGATGTGATTGAGCGCCTTGGCGTACTCCTTCGTTTCAAACTCGCAGAGGCCCAGCAGCGCGAAGCCCGGGCCCGTCGTCTGATCGAGGGCGATCAGCCGGCGCAAAGCATCCCGCGCTTCCGGATACTGGTTCTGGTCGTAAAGCAGCTCGCCCAGGAACCACCAGCCTTCCGTCCAGGAAGGACGCAGCTTGACGGCCTGGCGGTACAACCCGATCGCGTCCTCAATGCGGTTTTGCGTGCGCGCATCGGTGGCCGCCCGCGATGCCCGGTCGAACGCGGCGGAGGCAGCCTCCGGCGCCTTCTGATCGGCGGCGGCAACCGGCAACAGAAGCGCCGCCAGGGAGAGAATCGCGGCTGCTCGCCAGAGGACCGGAATCGCGCGCGGGGCAACAGGCATCGCTACGGAGTCTCCTTCACATGCAGCACCTGATCGCCACGCACGTCCTTCAATGTCCGGACAATTCCCGACGGCCAATGGATCACCACCGACTCCGCCATTTCGTTCGCTCCCAACCCGAAATGCACCGGCCCGCAGCTCGACGAGGCATAGCCCACGCTGGTGGTCATGTGATTGTATTGCGAGCCGCTCTTGGTGGTGACTTGAATCCGCGCGCCAATGCCGTCGCGGTTGCTCCTGGTTCCTTCCAGTGCGATGTCCAGCCAGTGCCCGGCACCGGGGCTGCGATTGATCCAGATTTCGGCCGGGTGCGCGAGCGCCGAGGTCACCACATCGATTCTGCCATCCCCGTCCAGGTCGCCGAACGCCAGGCCGCGATGCCGCGCCGCCGGCGAGGCATCCAATCCCGCTTCGGCGGTGAGCGCCTCCCAGCGCCCGTTGGCGCCGCCCGCGGCGCCAAGGTTCCGGAATACGGTGTTGTGCTGCTCTACTGTGGTGTTTGGCATCGGGCGGGACAGCACGTCTCCGCGGCTGACGAACAGGTCCTTCCATCCGTCGTTGTCGAAATCGAAGAGTCCGACGCCGAATCCGGCCATCCGCATGCACAGCGTGCGCATGCCGCTCTGCGTGGTCACTTCCCGGAAGTCTTTCCCCGCCCTGTTCTGCCATATGGGAAATGTCTGGTTTTCCAGCGCCGCGGTCACCAGGTCCGGGTATTCGTCGTTGTTAAAATCGCGAAAATCCAGTCCCATTCCGGATATGAAGTTGCCGTCTTCCGGCAACGCCACGCCTTTCTGAAACGCGACTTCCTCGAACTTGTCGCCCAGATTGTGGAACAGGAAATTATAAGATCCGTCGTTGGTGACGAAAAGGTCGGGACGGCCATCCAGATCGTAATCGGCCATGCCTGCGCCCATGCCCTTCCCCACATGCGCGCGAATACCCCATTGCTCCGAGACGTCTTCGAACTTGCCATTGCCCTTGTTCAGATACAACTGGTTCGGCAGGCCCTTATAAGACCGCGGCGAGCAATAATCCGCCACTCCCCTGTACTCGCAGAGGGGCTCGGTGGCGTAGTCCCATTGCAGATAGTTGATCACGACCAGGTCCAGAAGACCATCGTTGTTGACATCTATCCAGACCGCCGTAATCCCCCACATCGGCCCATATTTGGGGTCGGGGAGATTGGAGATGCCGGCCTTCTCCGTGACATCGGTGAACGTGCCGTTGCCATTGTTGTGATAAAGCGTATTGTGGTGGACGCCCGCCACGAACAAATCGGGATAGCCGTCGTTATCGTAATCGCCCACCGCCACTCCGCTATCGAAGCCCGTACCGGCCAGTCCCGCGGATTCGGTGACATCCGTGAATACGCCGTTGCCGTCGTTGCGGAACAGACGGTTGCGGTATTTCGGATCGTCCTTTTTCAAGGTGGCCAGATTGGCGCCATTGGTGAAGAAGATGTCGGGACGTCCGTCGCGATTGTAATCGAACACCGCCAGGCCTCCGGCCATGGTGGCGGGCACATGCCGCGCGGCGGCTTCGCCATGCTCGAGTTGGAAGGCGATGGGCTTGAGCTCGAACCGGATTGCGGGCGCCGGTCCGCCCGTCGCGCGCAGCAGAAGCAGCAAACACGTTATGCCACTCATCACGCTGAACCCCTGCCGCACCAGGGCCCGCAAACCGTCGCGGTGTACGTGCGCGGGCGGTTTCGCCTTCGCTTCCCGCGGGTGATTTCTGTCGCGGGCGGCCAGCGAAATCAGGCGACGGAAATCCATATCCATCCAGAATACCGCATGCTGTGAGCAGCGTCCCTGCTGCAAGCCTGGGCTGTCGCCCCACCTGGGCCAAGCTTTCGGACCGCCAGAGCGTAGCCCTCTAAAATCTCCTCCACTTTTTCGCAGGGCCCCTAACGCAGATCTGCCCTCTGCCCGTCCCTTCCAGGCGATTGCGGCCGGCAAGTGATCTTATCGCTAACTTAACTTGGCCGATTCGGCACCCGACTGGAGTTCGGCATCCGGAACAGCGCCCACCTTCTTCGCCCCCTCCGTCCGCCCTCACCGGCGCGGACCACGAACGGTACAAAGTCCGTCCAATTTGGCGACTCAAAGCGCGTTCCAGCGGATCGCCCTCGTCAGGCATCCGCTAACCTAAAGGTCTGGCCGCCAACTACACTGAAAGAGCAGCCATGTGCATGATCCCACGGTGGTTTTCCGGGAGCTTCACCCGGCCATTCCAGGCACTTGCTCTACTTGCCTGGCTATTGCCCGCCGCCCGATCCGAGTCGGTGCAATTGTTCCAATGGAAGAACGTCAACATCCAGGGTATGGGCTACGTCACCGGTCTGGTGGTGCAGCCGGCCGCACCCTTCGATGTTTACATTCGCACCGACGTCGGTGGCGCTTATCGCTTCGATCGGCCCTCCTCCAATTGGATTCCTCTCCTCGATGGCCTCGCCACTCAGGCCGGCATCGGCGCCGAGAGCGTAGCCGTCGATCCCGGCACTCCCTCGCGCCTCTACGTGGTCATTCCCCGCACGAATGCGATCGTCAATAATGAATACCAGTACACCGCCGAAGCGATGGTCTCGGAAGATCGCGGCATCACGTGGCGCGGCACCGGACTGGTGCAATACGGCCTTTATATCGGTGCTAATGACGACTACCGGGTGGAATCCGGCGAGCGTCTGGCGGTTGACCCCAATAACTCGAGCGTGATGTACTTCGCCTCCCGCCGCAACGGTTTGTGGATGGGTTTGCGCCAGCCCAACGCGCAGTATACCTGGGCGCCGGTTTCCGGCAATCTGCCCCCGTGGACCGCCGCCCCCGCCATAGACCCCGCGGGTTACACTTTCGTACTCTTCGATGCCAGGGCCACCACCAACGGTGTATCCCAAACCATCTACACCGGTGTGCACGGCAGCGCTGTCTGGCGGTCGGCGGACGGCGGCCAGACTTGGACCAGCCTGGGCGGTCCCGGTAATCCCGTTCGCGGAGTAGTTGCCAGTGACGGCACGCTGTATGTGAGTTGCGGCGTTACCAGCCCCGGCTCCGGAAACGTAGCGCGGTATTCCAACAGCCAATGGACCGATATTACTCCCGGCGATCGCTCCGCTCCCTACACCGGAATCACCGCGGATCCGGGCAACCCGGCGGCGGTCATGGTCGGCCGCGACACTTCCGTCTGGCGATCCACGGACGCAGGCGCTTCCTGGAGCCAGCAAGTCATGGTCATGAATGGCGCCGACCCGCATGCCTCCGGTTCGAACCCTTCGGCTCCGAATTATTATCTTTCCACCGCGGGGGCTTCCGGCGGCATGGCGGCGCTCTTCATCGATCCTTCGAATCCCAAGCAGGTGTGGTGGACCAATGGGTGGGGAGTTGCGCTCACCACCGATGTCATGGCCAGTCCGCCGTTCTGGGCCTGGCAGATGCAGAATCTCGAAGAGTTGGTCGGCGTCATGGTGCGGGTTCCTCCGAAGCCCAAAGCCAGCGGCGGAGCCGACTTGGTCAGCATGGTGGAAGACATGGTCGGATTCCGTCACGCCAGCCGCGACCAGGTGCCTGCTTCCAAGATAAACCCGGCGGGCGTGCCGTTCGATCCCAATGCCGGCTTGAGTTGGCAAACCGGGATGTATGGCGGCACTACCTATCCCGTGCCGTGGCCGAACGTTTCCATGGGCGCGAGCCTGGATTACAGTTACTACCAGCCCGACAACCTCGCCTTCGTCGGCAACGGGGAATGGCAGGCCTGGTCGCTATATGGTTCGTCGAGCGATAACGGCGTGACCTGGAACGCGTTTGCCGCAGTGCCATCCGAGCAGCTCTGGTCGGGCGGCGCGCAACAGTTGTCCACGCCCGTCAGCGGACAGATCGCGCTGTCTTCCACGAATCCGCAAAATATGATCTGGGCGCCTGCCTGGGGCACATTCGACGGCGCATTTGACACCGCCAACGCGCAAAACGCCCCCTGGCCGCACTACACCACCGATGGCGGCAAGACCTGGGCTGTGTGCAAGCTGGCCGATCCGCCAGCCCCGCCCAACCCCTACGATCCCCAGAACAACGATGACGTGCACTATGACTCGCTGCCGAAATCCTGGGCCATCGGCATTAGCCCCTACGTAACCAGCAATATCCTGTCGGCGGACAGGAACGATCCCGCCGGCAAGACTTTCTACTACTGGGACAACACGTTCTTTTATTACTCTACGGACGGCGGGGCGACCTGGACTGCCAGCGCCGCGGCCGGTTTCCCCGCCTACATTGTCAACGTCACCATCGCCTCCAACCCGGCCGCTTACGGCGATGTTTGGATGGCTTTCGCCCGCAACGGCTGCTGTGGGACCGCGGACGTCAATGGCAACCCGCTCTATCATTCCACCGATGGCGGAAAGACTTTCCGGACTGTGGCCGGGATCGACATCTGCGACAAGATCGCTTTCGGCCAGGGCAATAGTCCCCAGACTCCTTTCATCTATATCCTGGGCCGCATCGCGGGAGCCGCGCGTGACGCTATCTATAAGTCCGAAGACGGAGGCCAAAGCTGGATTCGCATTACGAACCCGGACACCCAGGCGATGCTGAACGTGGCGCAGATGGAGGGTGACATGCGAACACCCAACCTGCTCTATCTGGCCGTGGCCGGGCGCGGCATCTGGTACGGCGCCCTGCCGGCCTTCACTCCCGCCGCGCCCGCCTTCACCGCGAATGCGGTGACTAACGGCGCCAGTTTTTCAGACGGACTAACGCGCGGTTCAGTAGTGTCGATTTTCGGCTCTAACCTCGCTTCGGAAGGGCTGACCGCGGAGGCGGAATTTGTCCCCCTCCCGACCAGCCTCAACGGCGTGATGGTCGCCGTCGACAGCTTCCCGGCTCCGCTCTGGTACGTCTCTCCGGGGCAGATCAGTTTTCAGATGCCGTGGGAGGCGCCGTTGTCAGGCACTTCCAGTATCCAGGTCTACAATGGGCTCGGCGTCAGCGAACCGGTTTCCGTGAATCTTTCTCCCTACGCTCCGGGAGTTTTTCAATACTCCCTGGCGGCAGGCGATACGGAAGGCGTCATCACGCATGCCGATTATAGCTTGGTGACCGCGGCCAAGCCCGCCGTTCCCGGAGAGGAAATTGTGGTCTGGATGACCGGTTTTGGAGACGTGGCGATTGTTCCCGATACCGGCTTCGCGAGCCCTTTGGGAGCAACCGTGACCACGCTGCCGGCGGCCACTCTCGCCGGCACAAATGTGACCGTGATCTATGCGGGCCTGACGTACGGCGCCATCGGCCTGGCTCAAGTGCAAATTAAGCTGCCTGGCACTCTTCCGGCGGGCAATCCGCTGTCCTTGCAGGTAACCGCCGGTGGCTCGTCAAGCCAGATTGTTCCCTTGTGGGTCAAGCAGCCATAGATCCTTCCGGCGGGGCTCCCCGACTCCCGTACACCGGCACTTGGCAATGGCGTTCCCGCCAGCGGGTGCACGTCGGATTTGGGGGATGGAATCACGCGGCAGCCCGGTCGGAGCGACGCTCCCAGAAGTCCTCAAAGCGTCCGCTGAGTTTAGAGCAACGTAGCGCGATGATGGCGTTTGCGCC